>Ga0074046_10003588_pt1 | contig 12917 bp, 12 predicted proteins | sample BogForMeECP23OM3_FD_94441 | JGI IMG/M metagenome (GOLD analysis project Ga0074046, IMG submission 94441) | Bog forest soil microbial communities from Calvert Island, British Columbia, Canada - Bog Forest MetaG ECP23OM3 | ecosystem: Environmental > Terrestrial > Soil > Wetlands ...
ATCCGTGGCCTAACCAGCGCTTCGCCGTCAGACATCCGAGGTGGGAGCCCTGTGCGTGAATCGCGCTCGCAGGGATCTGTGCGGGGGGCGCTCAGTAATGGGCGTCCCTACCGCGATAGCTACGTCGGAAGAGTAATCGATTTTAGCCGAAGGATGGACGAATCCTCCAGCGGCGCGGGTTAAAAGCACGTACTGCCAACTACTCATTTTGCAATCAGCGTTCCCTACGGGGAGGCAAAGCAATGCTGAATCTGATTGACCAATATCGCCGCTACCCGACGGCCGAAAACGCAAAGCGCCTCCGGGACTACTTTGAGCGCAACCCCTCCCGCGTGTGGGTGCTGCAAAGCGAGTTTTTGCGCCTGCTCGCAGCGGCGGGCGTTCAAGGGCTAGACCGCTGAGGTGAACCATCCGCATCCCGCATGCGCAACGCATTGGCCCTGGGCCTCCAGCGGCTGCCGACCGTCTAGGCCATGATCTCATCAGCGTCGTGGACGAGCTCCCATGCGGACCTACGCGCAGGGGACGGCGCCCTGAGCCTCGGTGTCGTCGGTTGCGGCGAAATCTCCGAAATCTACCGAAGCCCGTTCACGCCAATTATTGAGGCCTTGGGCTTTCCGATATGGCCTGCGCGATCCTCGAAGGCCGCGCCCACCAAGCGGCGCGCTGTTTCCCTCTCGCGGCGGTCCGCCCGCCCTTATCGGATGCGGGAAAAGATGTCGCGCAGCGGAGCGCCGCCCCAGGCGGAAGTAACGAAGTCGTTGTGGTCCACGCTTCCGGCGTCGACGAAGGCGATCTCGCCGGGGGCGAGGGCCGCGGGCAGACTGTCCTGCACCGTGAGCCCCGCCCGCTGGAGTTCGGCCTCGACCGCCATGTTGCCGTCGCGCGACGAGGTCGAATAGGCGCTGACGAAGAAGGCCTTGCGGCCCTCACGCTCGACCCAGCTCACGAACTTGTCGCGCTCGCCGTAGAGCGCGTCGAGCAGCACGACGCCCTGCACCCGTCCCGTATCGCCCCCAACGGTCAGCGAATAGACCGCCGGCAGATAGCCGCCGCTGTAGGCGACGATGACCACGGGCATCCGCCGGAAGGCGCCGCGACTTTGCGGGTAGAACTCGCCGAGCTTGCCTTCGGCCTCGGCGAGAAAGGCGGCAAAGCCGCCCGGCGACCAGAACCTGCCGGCGCTCGAATCGGGCGCGTCGTGGGCGAGCTGCGGCGCGATAAGCACCGCGTTGAGGCCGGAATCGGCGAGCTGCCGGACAATCTGCTGGCGCGCGATCACGTCGCGCTCGAGCGTCGCCATGTTGCCGTGGAAGAAGACGATGATGACACCGGGCCGCGTCGGATCGAAATTTTGCGGCGCGGCGAGCAGCACGGTCCGGTCGTTGTAGGTCTGGTCCTCCCACAAGAGGCCGCCGCGCGGGCTCGAATGGCCGAGCCGCCCGTTGTCGTCGACGTCGAGGAACGGCCGCGTTTTGCCGCTCTCCTGATAGTTCGGAATGAGGCCGTGGTAGGGGAACGCGGAATTCTGGAAGGCGGCGAGTTCGACGTTGGCGCCGTCGATCGTGGCGACGCCAGGCTTTGCGCCGGGCGCGGCCGGCGGCGGAGCGACAGGCGGCGGCGCGGCGCAGCTCGCCAGCATCAGCGTGGCGCCGAGAGAAAGGCCGTAACGGTTCAGCGACAGAAGGGGACCCCGCATCGGCGAATTCTTAGCAATCCCTCGGCGGCCTCGAAAGACCTTTCCCAAGCCCGCTCACAAGAATCCAAGGCGCCGGCGGCGCGGCCGCGATGGGTTGCTGCGCTCAAGGAGCCTTGTTAGGTTCCCCCTGTCCGCAAGGGCCCGGACCTTGAGCGGGGTGACCTTATGTTCTCCTGCGACGCTGCGGACGAAACGGCAAGCGCCAGCGCACACGTGGGCTGTGCGTGCCATTCGCCAAAAATCCGTTCGATCGCACGGCGGATCGACGGCGAACTCTCCCGGCGAGGATTCGTTGCCGGCGTGGGCGCCTCTCTCGCCGCGCTTGGCCTTGCGCCCCGCGCGGCGGCGCAGGCGTCCGACGCCGGCCGCCCCATCGTCTTCTCGAATTTCAAGCTGTTCGACGGCAAGTCCAAAGCGCTGCAAGGCGGCCTTCGTCTTCTTGTCGAGGGCGGCCGAATCAAGACGATCGCGACGAACGACGTTTCCCCGCCTGATGGAGCTGAGGTCATCGACTGCGGCGGCCGCACGCTCATGCCGGGGTTGATCGACGCCCACTGGCACACGACCTTCGCCGGGCTCCCAATCTCCGCCCTCCTTGCCGCCGATGTCGGCTACGTCCTGCTCGCCGCGAGCGCCGAGGCCGAGGCGAACCCTGATGCGCGGCTTCACCACAGTCCGCGATCTCGGCGGTCCCTCGTTCGCGCTCAAACAGGCGATCGACGAGGGCCTCGCGGTCGGCCCCCGCATCTATCCCTCGGGCGCCATGATCACGGCGAGCGGCGGACATGGAGATCTTCGTCCGCTCACCGATATCCCGCGAATGGCGGGCGGCCCGCCTTCCGCCGTCGAGCGTTCCGGCGGCGCCAGCATCGCCGACGGCGCCGACGAAGTGCGGTTGCGCTCACGCGAACAACTCATGCAGGGCGCATCGCAGATCAAGCTCACCGGCAGCGGAGGCGTATCGTCGCCGCGGACGACGCTCGACATGGTGACCTACAGTGAGCCCGAGTTGCGCGCAGCGGTCGAGACCGCGGCGGATCGCCAGACCTACGTTGCGGTGCACGCCTATCCTCCGGCCGCGATCCAGCGGGCGGTCGCCGCGGGCGCTCAATGCATCGAGCACGGTCACCTCATGGACGAGGCGACGGCTCGAATCCTTGCGGAAAGCAACGTCTGGCTGAGCACCCAGCCCTTTTTGAGCGAGGAGGATACGGGCGCGCTCTCGGGTCAGAGCCGGCAAAGCGCGCTTCGAGTCTTTGCGGGCACGGATAGAGTCTATGCTCTCGCGAAAGAGTACAAGATCAAGACAGCCTTTGGCTCGGATCTCCTGTTCTCTGCGGGCCTCGCCGCGCGGCAGGGCGTCATGCTCACGCATCTTTCGCGCTGGTACGACAACGCCGATATATTGCGCATGGCGACGGCCACGAACGGCGAGTTGCTCGCCCTCTCGGGTCCGCGCAACCCCTATCCCGGCAAGCTCGGCGTCGTCGAGGAAGGCGCGCTCGCCGACCTTCTGGTCGTCGACGGCGATCCGCTTGAGGACATCGGCCTGATGGCGAATCCGGAGACCTCTCTCCTCGTCATCATGAAGGACGGCAAGCTCTACAAGGATGCGCGACCGACATAGCCCCGAAAGCACGCGACGAAATAGGCGCCTTGCGAACCGGAATGGTTAACGGATTGTTGACTTTGCGATGCCGAAGCTGACCGAGGACCCCGCCGGAGTCGGCTCATGCGTTTGATAATCGTTTGTCTCACGGCGCTCGCCGTCGCTCCCTTCGCCGCCCCCGCCCGGGGGCAGGACGCGGGGACGCTCAACCCCAAGCCCCTGCCCCCGCTCGCCGACCCGGCGAACCCGAACCTGGCCGCGAAGCAGGTGTTCGGGCGCGCGCTCACGCCGATCGAGGCCAAGGCGAGGTCGATCGGCTACTACTGGCGCGGCTGCCTCGCCGGCGCCAAGGCGCTGCCGGTCGACGGCGAGTCCTGGCAGGTGGTGCGGCTGTCGCGCAACCGGATGTGGGGCAATCCGGCGATGATCGCCTTCCTCGAGCGCTTTTCGCGCAAGGCGAAGGCGGAGGGCGTCTGGAACGGCATTCTGGTCGGCGACATTTCCCAGCCGCGCGGCGGGCCGATGCTGACCGGCCACGCCTCGCACCAGGTCGGCCTCGACGCCGACGTCTGGCTGACGCCGATGCCCGACCATACGCTCTCGCGCGAGGAGCGGGAGGAGATGTCGGCGGTCGACATGGTGACCGAGAACGGCCTCACGGTCGACCGCTCGCACTGGTCTGAGGCGCAGGCCGGAGTCATCAGGGCGGCGGCCGAGGAGCCGGAGGTCGACCGCATCTTCGTCAACGCCGCGATCAAGAAGGCCTTGTGCGAGACCCACAAGGGCGAGGCCTGGATGAACCGGGTGCGCCCCTACTGGGGTCACAATTACCACTTCCACATCCGCATCAAGTGTCCCGCCGGCGAGACGACTTGCGAGCCACAGGACCCTCTGCCGGCGGGCGACGGCTGCGACAAGTCGCTCAACTGGTGGTTCACCGACGAGGCGCTTCACCCCGCCCCGGGCAAGCCGCGCCCCCCGATCACGATGGCGCAATTGCCGTCCGAATGCCGGACGGTGGTCCTGGAGAAATAGGCGGCTGGAACGTGATGAGCTCAGTCAAGCTCGCCCCCCTCTTGGGCGAGCGGCGCCGCGGGAAGCGGAACGGCGCGATGTCGGGCCGGCTGGCGGCGCTCGACGCCGAGAGCTTCGTCGCCGCCGCGGAACACCCGGACGCCCTCGATCGTCTGGAGCGACCCATCGCGGGCGATGACTTCGAACTCGTACGGCGCGGCTTCGCTTCGCGTGAATCTCAACCTCAAGGGAACAAATGCGATGCATATTCTGATCACGGGCGCCGCCGGCATGATCGGCCGCAAACTCACCGAAAGCCTCTTCAAGGCCGGCGGCCTCGGCGGACGCGCCATCGACGGCCTGACCCTCGTTGACGTCGTCGATCCGGACGCGCCGGCGGGCTTTTCCGGCAAGCTCGAGACTCGAGCCGCCGACATCGCGGCGCCGGGCGAGGGCGAGGCCATGGTCGCCGGCCGACCGGACCTCATCTTTCATCTTGCGGCCATCGTGTCCGGGGAGGCTGAAGCCGATTTCGACAAGGGCTATCGCATCAATCTCAACGCCACCCGCCAGATGTTCGAGGCGATCCGGGCCGCGAACGCGCGGGACGGCTATCGGCCGCGCCTCGTCTTCGCCTCGTCCATCGCCGTGTTCGGCGCGCCGTTCCCAAACAAGATCGGCGACGAGTTTTTCCTGACCCCGCTCACAAGCTACGGGACGCAGAAGGCGATCGACGAGCTTCTGCTCGCGGACTATTCCCGCAAGGGCTTCTTCGACGGAATCGGAATCCGGCTGCCGACCATCTGCATCCGCCCGGGCAAACCGAACAAGGCTGCTTCCGGCTTCTTCTCGAACATTTTGCGCGAGCCTTTGAGCGGACAGGAGGCCGTGCTCCCCGTCTCCGAGGACGTGCGGCACTGGCACGCGAGCCCTCGCTCGGCGGTCGGGTTTTTCCTGCATGCGGCGACAATGGATCTCGCGCCCCTGGGGTCAAGGCGCAATCTCTCCATGCCCGGCCTCTCGGCGACGGTGGCCGATGAGATCGCCGCGCTGACCCGCGTCGCCGGACCGAAGGCCGCCGCGCTCATTCGCCGCGAGCCCGACCCGACCATCGAGACGATCGTTGCAGGCTGGCCGCGCGACTTCGACACGCGCCGCGCCCGGGAGCTTGGTTTTCGCGCCGAGACGACTTTCGACGAGATCATCCGCGTCCATATCGAGGACGAGCTCGGCGGGAAGATCGGGTAAAGGCCGCGCGGGCGCCCCCGACACCCCCTGCGCCGGCTCAAATCGGAACGCCCGCCCTCGCGGGCCTCATATCGGAACGTTTCGCTCATGCCCAAATTCGCCGCCAACCTCTCCATGATGTTCGCCGAGCACCCCTTCCTCGACCGCTTCGACGCGGCGGCGGAAGCGGGCTTCGCGGCGGTGGAGTTCCTTTTTCCCTACGATCATCCGCCCGAGGCGATCGCCGAACGCCTGACGCGCAATCGGCTCACGCAGGCTCTGTTCAACCTGCCGCCCGGTCGCTTTGAGGACGGAGAGCGCGGGCTGGCGGCGCTGCCTGACCGGTTCGCGGAGTTCAAGTCCGGCGTCGCCCGCGCGCTCGACTATGTCGCGGCGATCGGCGCCAAGCGGGTCCACATGATGGCCGGCAACGCCGCACGCAGCGATCCGAAGGCGGAAAAGAGCTATCGCCGCGCCATCGAATACGCGGCGCCGGTCCTGGCCGGATGCGGCGTCGACCTCCTTCTGGAGCCGATCAACGCGCGCAACATGCCGGGCTACTTCCTTAACGATTATTCTTATGCGCGCGATCTGATCGCGAGCCTCGGCCTTTCCAACGTCAAGCTTCAGTTCGACGTCTACCATCGGCAGATCATGCACGGCGACGTGACCATGGCGTTCTGGGCGCTCCAGCCGATCGTCGGCCACATTCAGGTCGCTTCCGTGCCCTCGCGCCACGAGCCCGACGGCGAAGAACTGAACTTCCCCTTCCTGTGGGCCGAGTTCGATCGCCTCGGCTACGACGGCTATGTCGGCTGCGAATACAATCCGCGCGCCGGCACCGTCGAGGGACTGGGCTGGCATCAGCCCTACAGGAGGGCCTGACTGTGCCGCTCATTCTCGGCGCCGTCGCTGACGATTATACCGGCGCGTCCGACCTCGCGAACACGCTGAGCCGCAACGGCCTCTCGACGATCCAGACGATCGGCGTCCCGGCCGCTGGCTTCGAAGCCGGCGAGGTGGATGCGATCGTCGTCGCGCTGAAGATCCGCTCGGTCGAGGCGCCCAGCGCCGTCGCGGCGGCGACCGCCGGCTACGACTGGCTTATGTCCCGCGGGGCGCGCCACGTCGTCTACAAAATCTGCTCGACTTTCGACTCCACCGATTCCGGAAACATCGGGCCGGTCGGCGAGGCGTTCCGCGCCCGCGCCGGCGCCGGGTGCGTCATGGTGACGCCCGCTTTTCCGGAGACGGGACGCACCGTCTATCTCGGTCATCTGTTCGTCGGCGACGTTCCCCTGAACGAGAGCCCGCTCAAGGATCATCCGCTGAATCCGATGCGCGATTCCAATCCCGTGCGCGTCCTGAAGCGCCAGTCCAAGGCGCCGGTCGGTCTCGTCGCCTTGCCGACGGTCGCCGAGGGCGGCGCGGCGATCATGCGTCGGCTTGCCGAACTCGATGAACAGGGCATTGGCGCCGCGATTGTGGATGCGGTGTTCGAGCGCGACCTCGAAACGATCGGCGAAGCGGCGGCCCAAGGGCCCGTCTCGGTCGGCGCGTCGGGTCTCGGGCTGGGGCTGGCGCGCGCCTTCGCTCGCGGGCGGGGCGCCGGAGCAAGCGCGGCCCTGGAGCCGGTCGGCGGACTCGCCGCCATCTTGGCCGGCTCGTGCTCGCGAGCGACACTAGACCAGGTCGCCGCGGCGGAAGGCGGCGTTCCGACGCTGCGCCTTTCGCCGCAAAGGCTGATCGAGGACACGAGCGAGGCGGAGTGCGCCGTCGCGTGGGCGAAGGATCGCCTGGCCGCCGGGCCGGTGCTAATCGCCTCCAGCGCCGAGCCCGGCGACGTCGCCGCGCTACAGGCGCGGTTCGGCCGCGAAGCCTCAGGCCATGCGATCGAGGCGGCCTTGGCCGAGATCGCGGCCGGCCTCGTCGGGATCGGCGTGCGGCGGCTCATCGTCGCGGGCGGCGAGACGGCCGGGGCGGCGGTCGACCGTCTCGGCGTCAGGGCCTTCCGGCTTGGGCCTGAGATCGCCCCCGGCGTGCCCCTTATGCGCACGATCGGGCGCGACGACGGGGAAATGCAGGTGGCGCTGAAGTCCGGCAATTTCGGCGGCCGGGACTTCTTCGCGCGCGCGCTGGCGATGACCCGATGAGGAGGCCGCGATTGAGCAAGGAGACGCGGGCGCGAGACGCAATCTGCGAGGTGGGCCTGTCGCTCTTCTCGCGCGGCCTGACCTTCGGCTCGACCGGCAACATTAGCATCCGCCTCCCCGACGGCGGGTGGCTGATGACGCCGACCAATGCGTCGCTCGGCAAGCTCGACCCGGCGACGCTATCGAAGTTCGACGCCGTGGGGCGTTTCGTCTCCGGCGGCAAGCCGACCAAGGAGGCGTTCCTCCATTTCTGCATGTACGGCCAGCGCGCCGACTCCCGCGCCGTCGTGCATCTGCATTCGACCCATTCGGTGGCCGTCAGCCTGCTCGCGGAGGTCGACCCGAGCGACGTGTTGCCGCCGCTCACCGCCTATTTCGTCATGCGGGTCGGACGGCTGCCGCTTGCGCCCTATTATCCGCCCGGCGACGAGGCGCTCGCCAGGGCGGTCGAGGCTTTGGCCCGCGAGCACCATGCCGTGCTGCTCGCCAATCACGGACCGGTCGTCGCTGGCTCTTCGCTTGAGAACGCCCAGTACGCAACGGAGGAACTGGAGGAGACGGCCAAGCTCTTCCTGATGCTGCGCGGCGAGACAATCAAGCCGCTCACTCCGGCTCAGGTCGAGGACCTGCGGGCGCGGTACGGCTCGTCTTCTTAGCCGCCGGGGGCAGCGGGATTGTAGACCGCGACGACTGCTGAAGAGATCAGACGAACCTATGTCGTGACCGGCGCGCGGACTCTCGAAACCGAGGCCGCCGGCGGCGGCTGAGCCCGTCGAATGACGTTGCGCCGGAGATGACTGGAACCAAGCCGCGCAGAGGGGCGTTCATGTCGGGTGGGAATGACCGGCGAACTCCAGTTCCCCTGGATCAGGGACGGGTAACAGGTCAACCACGCCATTATTGCCCGCTCTCTGTTCGTGACGGGCGACAGGCTTTCGGACGGAATGAAGCAAAGGATCAACGCCCCGGTGCTGACCAAGCCTTTCCGCGAGGAGTCGCTGGCGGGTGCGGTTCGGACGGCGCCGCAGATGTAAGCGCCCGGCGGTTCCGACGCGCGCCCGTCTCACACGCCTTCGGTCCCACTGTCGGGGGTCGTGCGTGTGCGGTGGCCGAGACGGTCGGCGAGCGCCAGAAGGCAGGCCGAGACGACGAAGGCGAGGTGGATGCCGACCAGCCAACCAAGCTCCCGATCGCTCTCGTGAGCGATGTCCATGAAGCCCTCGAGCAGCTTGATCGCGGAGATGGCCACGATCGAGGCCATGAGCTTGAGCTTCAATTCGCCGAAGTCGATCTCGGCGATCCAGTGCGGCCGGCCGTCGTCGGGTCGCATTTCGACGGGAGCGACGAAATTGGCGTAGCCGGACAGGAATACGATCACCACCAGCGAGGCGGAAAGCGTCATGTCCACGACCGCCAGCACCGAGAGCAGCACGCGCTCGTCGCTGAGGTCCGAGAGGCGATAGACGAGGTCATAGAGGTGGACCCCCGACTTGGCGACCAGGGCGATCAGGCAACACGCCAGGGCGAGGTAGAGGGGCGTCAGCAGGTAGCGGCTGGCGAACAGCACGCGTTCGTACCAGTCTTTGATCATCGATCCCCTCGCACCCGGAGACATCTGAAACCGCCGCCGCGGGACCCGCCGAACGGCCGTCGTTCATTTACGGTCGGCGGCGCGGCGCGCGCAAGCCGCCCGCGAGAGGAAGGGCCGGCCTCAGCCCCGGCGCAACACGCGGCCGGCGACCGCGTCCAGCTTCTTGACGAGTTCGGGGTCGCGCGCTTCCGGGTGCGTGATGATGGCGTGCTCCAGCGCCCGGTCGGACCCGGCCGGACAGGGCTCGTGCTCGGCCGGAAACTCCCGCAGCGTCCGGGCGACCACCCTCGCCGCCTTTTCAGCGTTGTCGGCCATCACTTTAACCACCGCGGCGACGTCGACGGCCTCATGCTCCTCGTGCCAGCAGTCATAGTCGGTCACCATCGCGATCGTCGCGTAAGAGATCTCCGCCTCGCGAGCGAGCTTGGCCTCGGTCGCGCCGGTCATGCCGATCACGTCGACGCCGTGCGACTGATAGCCGATCGACTCGGCGAACGTCGAGAACTGCGGCCCCTCCATGCAGAGATACCTGCCGCCGTCCTTGTACGGGACGCCCTCCGCGTCAGCCGCCGCGACCAGGCGTCGACGCAGCAAAGGCGCGACCGGATGCGCCATCGAGACATGGGCGACGCAGCCCGTGCCGAAGAAGGTCGCCTGGCGCAGGTAGGTCCGGTCTTCGAACTGGTTCACCAGGACGAAGACCCCGGGATAAAGCTCGCGGTGAAACGACCCGCAGGCGGACAGCGCGATGACGTCGGTCACTCCGGCTCGCTTCAGCGCGTCGATATTGGCGCGGTAGTTGATGGTCGAGGGGGAGAAGCGATGGCCGCGGCCGTGGCGGGCGAGGAAAACGGCCTCGGTATTGCCGATCCGGCCGAAGCGCAACGCGTCGGACGGCTCGCCCCACGGCGTCGACACCTCCTCTTCCCGTAAGTTCGTCAGTCCGGGAAGGTCATAGACGCCCGAGCCGCCGATCACTCCGACAATCGCTTTCGCCAATTTCGCCTCCTTGTCGCCTCTCTCCACGGGCGCCCATGGCCACTCTCGAAGCCGAGACGTCCCCGCCGCTTATTCTGATGCATAAAAACGCCCGCGGCATGCCGCGGGCGTAAAATCCTGCCTAGCGCATACGCGCGGTCAGTGGGCGGACTCCCAGACTCGCTTCTTGGTGAAGTACAAAAGTCCTGCCAGCACGAACAGGAAAATCATCGCGCCGAGACCGATCCGCTTGCGCTCGTTGAGGTTTGGCTCCGCAGCCCAGCTCAGAAAAGCCGCGATGTCCTTCGAGTAATTCTGCAGCGTCGGCGGCGTGCCATCCTTGTACGCGACCGAGCCGTCGGAGATCGGTTGCGGCATCGCGATCTTGTGGCCCGGATAATAAAGGTTCCACTGCGGATCGTCGGGCTTCGTGTAGCCAGTCAGGATCGCGTGGATGTAGTCCGCCCCCATCTCCTGGTACTGCAGGCCGGGCAGCGCGTCGAAGACGAACCATGGGAAGCCGCGTTCATATTTGCGCGCCTTGGCGAGCAGGTTCATGTCCGGCGGCGCCTTCCCGAACGTCGCCGCCGCGGCCTGATCGTTCGGATAGGCCTCGGGGCGGGGAAAGTTGTCGGCCGGCGTGCCGGGGCGCTTGAAGATCTCGCCCTTGTCGTTCGGCTCCGGGTTGGTGACCTGATAGGTCGCCGCGAGCGTCTTGACCTGGTCTTCGCTGAAGTCTGTGCCGCCGGGCTGAGACAGGGTCCGGAACGGGATGGTCAGCGGGTGGCAGTTGCTGCAGACTTCCTTGTAGACTTGGAAGCCGCGCTGCAACTGGGCCTTGTCGTAGGTTCCGAACATGCCGCCGAAGCTCCACGTCTCGCGCGGCGGCTTCGGCTGTTCCTCGGTCTCCTGCGCGAGGGCGAAACCGCCCGCGAGCGCAAAGGCGACGGCGGCCGAGGTCAGGGCTGTCTTGAAGCGGATCATCGTTCGTTGTCCCTCGGGATCGGTCGCCGTTCAGGCTTCTGCCGCAGCCGGCTTCTTGGCCAGCACCGCATCGGCGATCGAAGCCGGAATGGGCTTCGTCCTTTCCGTGAAGCTCAGAACCGGCATGATCACTAGGAAGAAGCCGAAATATCCAGCGGTGAGGAACCGCGCGATCAAGGTGAGGGCATCGGTCGGCTCCTGCGACCCGATCCAGCCCAGTCCGACGCAGATGACCACGAACACCCAGAAGAAGAACCGGAACGCCGGGCGATATTTGGCCGACTTGACGGGGTTGCGATCGAGCCAGGGAATGAAGGCGAGGACCGCGATCGCCGAGAACAGCGCGATGACGCCGACAAGCTTGTTCGGGATGGCGCGCAGGATGGCGTAGAAAGGCAACAGGTACCATTCCGGCACGACATGGGAGGGCGTCACCAGCGGGTTGGCGATGTTGTAATTGTCCGCGTCCAAGAGATAGTTCGGGATGAAGAAGATCAGCCACACGTAGATGATGAACCAGATCGACACCGCGAAGACGTCCTTGATCGTCGCGTAAGGCGTGAAGGCGACCGTGTCGCGCTCGACGTTCTTCACCTCGACGCCGTCCGGATTGTTCTGCCCGACGACGTGAAGCGCCCAGACGTGCAGCCCGACAAAGGCGGCGATGACGAACGGCAAGAGATAGTGCAGCGAGAAGAACCGGTTCAGCGTCGGCCCGCCGACGGCGTAGCCGCCCCAAAGCCAGTGGGCGACGCTGGTCCCCACGATGGGAATGGCGGACGTGAGGTTCGTGATGACCGTCGCGCCCGCGAAGCTCATCGAGCCCCAGGGCAGCACGTAGCCGAGGAAGGCGGTCGCCGTCATGAGGAAGTAGATGACGACGCCAATGATCCAGAGCAGTTCGCGCGGCGGCTTAAAGGACCCGTAATAGATCCCGCGGAGCATGTGAATGTACACGGCAAGGAAAAACAGCGTCGCGCCGTTGGTATGCATGTAGCGGACCAGCCAGCCGTAGTTGACGTCCCGCATGATGTGGTTGATCGACTGGAACGCCTCGGTCGCGGAGGGAACGTAGTGCATCGCCAGCACGATGCCGGTGAGGATCTGCGCGATCAGCATGAACGACAGGATCGCGCCGAATGTCCACATGTAATTGAGATTGCGCGGCACCGGATAGGCGATGAACGACGAGTGGACGAGGCCCATCACGGGCAGGCGCGACTCGAACCAGCGCCCGATCGCGCTTTTGGGAACGTAGGTCGAAGGACCGCTCATGGGTGGCTCTCAGGAAGGCATTGCTTGAGTGGGGACTGCGGCGAAGTTGGTGTCAATCGGCTGAGATCAGCCGATTTTCACCTTCGTGTCGCTGAGGAACGTATACTCCGGCACCGCGAGGTTGAGAGGCGCGGGCCCCTGCCGGATACGGCCCGAGGTGTCGTACACCGAGCCGTGGCAGGGGCAGAGCCAACCCTCGTACTTTCCTTCGTGCCCGAGCGGCACGCACCCGAGATGCGTGCAGACGCCGACAATGATCAGCCATTCGGGCTTCTTCACCCGCTGCGCGTCGGTCTGCGGGTCGCGAAGGTCGCTGAGCTCAACGTTCGCCGCGTCCTCAATTTCCTTCTTCGTGCGGTGACGAATGAAGACGGGGCCGCCGCGCCA
>Ga0074046_10003591_pt1 | contig 12914 bp, 11 predicted proteins | sample BogForMeECP23OM3_FD_94441 | JGI IMG/M metagenome (GOLD analysis project Ga0074046, IMG submission 94441) | Bog forest soil microbial communities from Calvert Island, British Columbia, Canada - Bog Forest MetaG ECP23OM3 | ecosystem: Environmental > Terrestrial > Soil > Wetlands ...
ATGATGCCGTCGGGCGACTCGGGCTACTTCTACAGCGTCAATCGCGGCAAGCGCAGCGTCACGCTCGACTTGCGGATCGAAGAGGGCGCCGCGATCTTTGTCGAGCTGGCGGCAAAATCGGATATCGTGGTCGAGAATTTCTCGCCGGGCACGATGGATCGTTTCAAGTTAGGCTATGCGCAACTCAAAGCCGCCAATCCAAAAATAATTTTGTGCTCGATCTCGGGTTTCGGACAGACCGGGCCGATGACTTCCGCGCCCGCCTACGACATCGTGGCGCAGGCGCTCGGCGGCACCATGAGTATCACCGGCAATCCGGGCGGCGAGCCGGTCCGATGCGGCGTGTCGGTGGGCGATCTGTCGGCGGCGCTGTACGGTGTGATTGCGATCATGTCGGCGTTGCGGTTGCGCGATCGTGACGGGGTCGGCAATCACCTCGATATCGCGATGCTCGATTGCCAGGTGGCGATGCTCGAGGATGCGCTGGCGCGGTACTCAGTGTCGGGCAGGATTCCGGAGCGGCTCGGCACGCGGCATCCGTCGATCACGCCGTTTCAACAGTTTCGCGCCGCCGACGACTACTTCGTGATGGGCGCGGGCAACGAGGTAATCTGGCTGCGCTTTTGCGACGTGATCGCGATGCCGCAACTGAAAGACGATTCGCGATTTCTGACCAACTCCGATCGCACCGCGCACCATACCGAACTCGAGACGATCCTTGCGCGCATCTTCGCGACCCGGCCGCGCGAGCATTGGTTGCGCCTGCTCGCCGACGCGTCGGTCCCGTGCGCTCCAATCGCCAACGTCGAGGAGGTCATCCGCGATCCGCATCTGGCGGCGCGCAACATGATCCTGCACGCGGAGCATCCGGATTTTCACGGCCTGATCGTGCCCGGCTCGCCGCTCAAGAGCGCCGGCGCCGGCGACACCGATATCCCCTCGACTCGCGCGCCGAGGCTGGGCGAGAACACCGACGAGGTGCTGGCAAGCGTGCTGGGCTACGACTCTCAGCGGCTGTCAGAACTGCGCCGGCGTAGTATCATATAGAGTTAACGATTAGCGGCCGCGCGAGTCGACGCAAGGCCGCCGAAGGAGAACCGCGTGCGCGAAGTTGTGATCGTCGATGGAGTCCGGGTGCCGATCGGCAAAGCCGGCAAGGATAAGGGCTACTACAGGGACATCCGCGCCGACGACCTCGGCGTGATCTGTATCCGCCGACTGCTCGAAAAAAATCCGAAGCTCGATCCGAAAGAGATCGAGGACGTGGTCTGGGGATGCGCCAATCAGACCGGCGAGCAGGGCTTGAACGTCGGCAGAATGATCGGATTGCTGTCGGGACTGCCGGTCGAAGTCGCGGGCACGACGCTCGATCGCCAATGCGGCTCGAGCCTGCAGGCGGTCAACTTCGCAGCGATGGAAATAATGACCGGCGCGGGCGAAGTCGCGATCGCGGGCGGCGTCGAGCACATGACGCACGTCGCGATGGGATCGGGGGTTGTGCCCAATCCCAAGCTGCTCGCGATGTTCCCGCAGGACATGTTCTTCATGGGGCTGACGGCCGAGCGGCTGGCCGGGATGTACAAGATCACGCGCGCGGATGCGGACGCATTCTCGCTGCGCTCGAACCTGCGCGCGGTGGCGGCGCGCGAGCGCTTCAAGGAAGAAATCGCGCCGGTCAAGCTGCCCGACGGCGCGGTCGTGGACATTGACCAGGGACCGCGCGCGGAAACGACTTTGGAAAAGCTGGCCGGGCTCAAGCCTTCATTCAAGCCCGACGGCCAGGTGACGGCCGGCAACTCCTCGCAGTTGAGCGACGGAGCGGCCGCCGTGCTGCTGATGAGCGCGGAGCGGGCGCGGGCGCTGGGAGTCAAACCGATGGCGAAGATTCGCGCGACCGCGGTGGCGGGAGTCCGTCCGGAAATAATGGGATGGGGTCCGGTGCCCTCGACGCATAAGGCGCTGGCGCGCGCCGGACTCAAAATCGGCGACATCGATCTGTTCGAAATCAACGAGGCATTCGGAGCACAGGTCCTCGCCTGCAACACCGATCTCAATATCGACGAACAGCGGCTCAACGTGAACGGCGGCGCAGTCGCGCTCGGGCATCCGCTGGGATGCTCCGGGGCGCGGCTGATGGTGACTTTGACGCATGAGATGCGCCGGCGCGGGGTGGCGCTCGGCGTGGCGACGATGTGTATCGGGATCGGCCAGGGCATCGCGACGGTGGTCGAGCAGGTATGATCGGCAGGCAACAAGTACTGCGCGCGCTCGGCATAACAATCGCGCTGGCGCTGATCGTGGGTGCATTCTTCAGCTTCAACTTCACGCTGCACCAGGCGCCGGCGCCGCTGCTGCGGCTCGACACGCCGCAAGCGAACCAGTCGCCGGCCGATGAGGGCCTGGATTTCAGCGCGCCCGGCCTCGACGGCAAAGAAATCGACCTGAGTCATTACCGGGGCCATCCTGTGATCGTCGATTTCTGGGCGACCTGGTGCGGGCCGTGCCGCAAGCAGATTCCCGAACTGGTCGCACTCTACCGCAAGTACAACAAGTCGCGCGGCCTGGTGATAATCGGGGTCTCTTGCGACCTGATCCAGGGCGAAGGGCTGCGGGCGATCGCGCCGTTTGTCAAAGAGTTCCGGATCAATTATCCAATCGCGCTGGCCGACGCGCGGCTGGTCGATAACCTGGGAGTCGAGGCGATACCGACGACACTGTTCCTCGGACCCGACGGCAAAATAGTTTCGCGAATCGTAGGCGCAGGCCATCCGGGCGAGATCAGCGCAAGCGCCAAAGAACTGCTCGACGGCGTCAAGGGTCACGGCTCGCCGGCCAAGACTGAGGAGCACAGCGGCCACGTCGTGAACATTTCGGCAGTGGAATAATTTCATTGGCAGGGGTGACCCCTGCACCCGGTGAAAGGAGAAAAGAGAATCGGCACCGCCGCGGGATGCGGGCTTTGCCCTCTTAGAAGGGTTAGGGGGAGGAGGCTCCAAATAGAGGCAAGATTCGGAGACGCGGTCCCTCCGCGGAGCCTGCCCTGAGCGGAGTCGAAGGGCTCGGGATGACACAAAAGGCTTCTCCTTGCTCAGGCGCAGGGGCCAACGGCTGCTTGTGGATTCGCGGGCGGGATGCGGGTTAAGATGCCGACTCTGTGATGGACCCGAAGGAAATTGAGACGATGATTGCGCGCGGGATTCCTGACGCGCAGGTCGAGGTGCGCGACTACACCGGCGGCGGAGACCATTTCGAGGCGATTGTGGTGAGCCCGAGTTTCGAGGGCAAGGGTCTAATCGAGCGGCATCAACTGGTCTATCAGGCGCTGGGCGACGCGATGCGCGTGCAGGTGCATGCGCTCACGCTCAAGACGCTGACGCCGGCGCAGTATCAGAACCGGAGGTAGAGAAATCAAATGGCGGACATGATCGAAAAGATCGAATCGGCAGTCAAAGAAAACAAGGTCATGATTTTCATGAAGGGCAACCGCAGCGTTCCGCAATGCGGTTTCTCGGCGGCGACGGTGGCGATTTTCGAGGAGTTGGGCGTGCCGTTCGCGACCGCCGACGTGCTCAGCGATCCAGAACTGCGCGACGCGATCAAGCGCTACAGCAACTGGCCGACGATTCCGCAGGTTTATATCAACGGCAAGTTCGTCGGCGGCTGCGATATTATTCGCGAGCTACACGAGACCGGCGAGCTCGAGCCGATGGTGAAGGCGGCGCTCGGGGGGACGGCGCATCAGTAGCATGGACACGCAGGGTTGGCATTGCGGGGCCGCTCGGGCGTCGGGCCCGCCCAGGATCAGGAGAATGTCACCGCCGGCAGGAATTGGAATTGTCACGGTATGCGCACTGGCCGGATCGTCCGGCGCAAAGTGAATTTCCGTCAGCCATATTGACTTTGCGCGCCCCTGTTGTAGCTTCCATATGTGTAGAGTCGTCAATTTTGGCTTGCGCGTTGCGCAGACTAATGGCTGGGGGTGTTGCTAGCGAGTTTTTCACTTTTCACTTTTCACTTTTCACTTTTTCACCGGTTCCGGGAAACTTGGGTAATGAGGCCAAAGTGATCTGATGCCTGCATGCAGGGAATGCGGCAAAGATAACGCGGAGGGGATGGCCTTCTGCGGGTACTGTGCGGCTCCGCTGGCGAAGCCGGCAGGCAATCCCATTTCTTCGCCGTCGATACGCGGACCGTCGTCGCAGCCCAAACTGTTCAAGCCTGAAATTCGCACGCCGGTGATCCACTCGCCGGGACCGCCGCCGCCGAGCAACGGCGACGAGGACAAAGGCAAGGGCGGATTCCAGTTGATTCCGTGGAGCGAACTTTCACCCGCTCAGAGGGCGGGACGATCGATCGCCGCGGTGGTCGGGTTGATTCTGATCCTTTTCCTGGTTCGCGTAATGTGGCGCAGCGTCGGTGGTGCGAGGATTGGATCGAGCGCATCCGCGCCTTCGGCTGAAAGTTCCGGCGCTGCGATTACCGAAGGAGACCGCAAGGACGGAATCGAATCGCTGTGCAAGGTATTTCAGATCTACGGGTTGCCGAAGAACGACCACGATGCGACCGAAGCGGCGCGCAACGCGGGTGAATTGTTCAAACTCGCCGGCAATCAGTCGCGCGAGCGCAGCGCGTACATCCTGACCACGATTGTGCAAGAGTTCCGCAGCCGCAAATTGTCGCAATCCGACTGCGCGGAGGCGGGGGCGCCAATCGCCACGACGCAGGACAGCACCGATAATTAGCGTGCCAACGTCAACCGGTAAGCAGGGCCCCCGGCCCTTGCACCGGGGTAAATCTTATTGAATTGCCCGGGCGCGGGCGGTCGTCCAGTAATAGATCGGCACGCCGCTCAGCGCGATCAGCAATCCCGGCCAGGTGAAGCGGGGCTTCAGAATCAACAAATCGACCATCAAGGCCGAGGCCGCGATGACGTAGAGCGCCGGCACCAGAGGATAGCCCCACGCGCGGTACGGACGCACGGCGCCCGGGAGCCGCCGGCGCAGCACGAACACGGCCGACACCGTCAGCACGTAAAACATCAACTGCGCGAAGATCACGTAATCCAGCAGTTCGGAATAAGTGCCTGACAAGGTTAGAACCGCCGCCCAAATCCCCTGCATCACCAGCGCGACGGCGGGCACGCTGGCGCGATTGAGACGTCCGGCTGCGGCGAAAAAGACCCGGTCCCGGGACATCGCGTAAATCACGCGCGCACCCGTGAGGATCAGTCCGTTGGCGCATCCAAAGCCGGAGATCATCACGAGGATTGCGGTGATCTTCGCGCCCGCGCCGCCCCACACGACCTGCATCGCCGCGGCGGCTACGCGATCGCTGGATGCATGGGCGATTCCGCGCCCCACTACACTGGCTGCGGCTGCGTTTCCCGACGCGGGCAGCTCACAGAGGTAGGCAACGTTGGTGAGGAGATAGAGCGCAATCACCACGCCGGTTCCAAAGGCAAGCGCCAGCGGAAGATCGCGCCTGGGATTGCGGACCTCGGCCGCCGCAAAGGTGACGCTCGCCCACGCGTCGGCTGAAAAAAGCGCACCCACCATCGCGGCGCCGAACACGCCCGCACCAGCAATTGACATGGAACCGGCGCCGAGGAATGCGGTCGAGCTGCCGAAATTGGCGCGAATCGCGACTGGATTGGGCACGATCAAGCATCCAACCACGACTATCAGGCATAGCGAGAGAATTTTGGCTGTGGTGAAGGAGTTTTGCAGCCACTTGCCCATATTGAGGCCGCGCAGATTGGCCGCGGTCAGGACCGCAATCACGACGATCGCGCCCGCGCGCTCGCCCGACAGTCCGGCGCCGTCGGCGCCGATCCAGAGGTTCGAGCCGAGCACCGGCCACATGACGCCCGCGAATCGTGCAAATGCAACTGCGACGGCCGCGATCGTGCCGGTCTGGATGACGAGCAGCAGCGTCCATCCGAACATGAATGCCCACATTCCGCCGTAGGCCTCGCGCAGATAGACGTATTGCCCGCCCGCCTGGGGCATCATCGCGGCGAGTTCGCCGTACGCAAGCGCACCCGCAATGGTCATTACGCCCGCCACCAACCAGACCATCAGCAGCGCGGCGGGAGTACCGACCTGACGGGTGATATCGGCAGAAACGATGAAGATGCCCGAGCCAATCATCGAGCCGGCCACCAAGGTCACGGAGTCGAAGAGTGAAAGCCCCGGCTTCAAGTGCTCGGAGGAAGAGGCAGGTGCGGGTACGGTAGTCGCCATCGCGAACGCATCGTAGCACTAGCATCGTGTAGAAAAACCAGCCCGGAAAAATTCCGCTTTGGGGCCTCGTTGATCTTATTTGCAAACAGGACTTAGCTAGCACTGGTTCCAGGAAAACGCTTTACAACCGGAGGCGACGGATGCCGACAAAGAAAAAGACCGCGAAACGGAAGAAGGCTGTGAATCCCGCGCTCAGGCAATTCGAGCAGCTGCGCAAGACCGTCAAGATGCTGCGGGTCAAGCTCGAACGCGAGACCAAGGGGCGAAAGATCGAAGCCCGCATCAAGAGCGAGGCGCAAAAGGCCCGCGCGCTGCTGGCATCGCAGATTGCGGCGCTGCGCGACCAGGGACGCAAGCTCGCCACGGACCTGCGGTCGGCGCTGGGCGACGCCAGCAAGCGCGACGCGGCCCGCCAGCAGGCGATTGCCAAGATTGCGGAGCTCAGGGCGGAGTACGCGAAGAAGTCCGCGGCGCTGAGGTCGGATTTGTCGCGGACAACCGCGGAGTTGGCGCGCAAATCGGAGGAACTGAAGAAGCTTGCGGGAGAAGCAGCGCATCGCGCGGTCGAGATAATTCGCGGCGAAGAGCATCACGCGGCGCCGCAAGCGGATGCGAGTTCGGAACCGCACAAAGAAGCCCCGCCGGATGAAACCGGGGGCAGCAGATATGAGAAGGAGCCCGATGAAGAGCAATAGATCGCGGCAGTCGGCCGCGCTGCTGCGGGCAGTCTGAGAGTCTATTTGCCGAAATGATGCGGGCCGAGACTCAAGCACGGACCCAATAGGGTCCGAGTCAGCGATTCGGCGGGTTCCTCACCAGGAGCGCCCGGTCAGCGAGTCTCCCGCGCGCCGACGGCTCTAGACGGCGCGCGGTGACCCGCTTAGGAACGAGAAAAGTACGTCGTCGTCAGGGTGACTGCATTGATCGGTCACCGCAACGAATCAAGCGCCAGGCAATGCTACGGACTAGCCGGAGCGCCAGGTGCTCCCGGCGCGCCAGGTGCTCCCGGTGCGCCAGGTGCTCCCGGCGCGCCGGTCTCGCCCGTCGCGCCGGTTGCCGCCGCGGCGGGGCTGGCCGCCTCGGCGGGCGCAGCCGCAGACGCGGCAGCCTCGGGGGCGGCAGGAGCCGTCTCTTCGGTTTTGTTGCAAGCCGTGGCGAAGAACATCGAAACTAATGCCAGAAGCAGAACCTTGCGCATCGCTTTCTCCTTGATTACTCGGTGTTCACCTGAACGCAGAAACTCGAAACGCGCCAAGAATACGATAGGCGCGGCGTAACTTCAAGCGCGCATTTCGCGTCATATCCAACAGCCTGTCGGCGCGAATCGCGGGAGCCGGCGCCAAGAAATATTTTGACTATTTCGCAGGCATCTGTATGATTCGATCATTATTTGGCGATCTTCATTTGGCGCTTTAGATTTTAGGGGCGGATGAGGCGGAGGTAAGCGGTGGCAGAGCGGCGCGTTATTCTGGCGGGCATCGGGCTCGCAAGTCGGCACAATTCTCGAATCGTCGAGCATGAACTCGACATGGTGCGAAGCGCGGAGCGTCCGGTCGCGGCTGTGCGGCCGCTCATGCGAATTCTTAACTGGCTGATGCCCTCGGGACGTCTGGTAGGTCCGCCGATGCGCTCGGTGGCGCGGAAACTTGAAGAGGCATACCCCGGCCGCGATAGCTGAGCACAGAGTCGGGGGCTGCATCCTGCTTCGCCCGTGGGGAGGAGATTACGATGAGCGTGATCTCGCGAATCTCGACCAATACGCCGTGGGAACCGATCGTCGGCTATTCGCGGCTGGTGAGGGCCGGCGACATTGTCGCCGTCTCGGGCACCACCGCCACCGACGAGCGCGGGCTAATCGTCGGCGCGGGACAGATGTACGTGCAGGCGCGCCAGGCACTGGTCAATATTCGTGCCGCGCTCGAGCGCGCGGGGCTCGAGATGCATCACGTCATTCGCACGCGGATGTTCGTCACCGACATGGGACGTTTTGCGGAAGCGGCGCGCGCGCACAAGGAATTCTTCGCTGACTCGCCTCCCGCGTCCACGGTCGTTGAAGTGTGCCGGCTGGCTAATCCCAACATGATGATCGAGATCGAAGCCGATGCATACGCAGGCACCGCGAATAGCCACACGGCGGGCAGCGTTGTCGCCACGACGGCGACGAAGCCCGGAGCGCAGGCCAGGCCGAAGCCGGCGATGAAATCCGCAAAGAAGCCCGCTTCGAAGCAGCGCTCGCGCCGCAAGTAACAGCGCTCGAGAGACTCGGGCTACGGTTCGAGCGGGGCGGAGTGGATTCCTCCGGCGCCGCTGGCGGAATGAAATGCGTTGGCGGCGGACGTGATATATGGCTGCGGATAGACCCCAATCAAGATCGTAGCGAGCGCTGCCAGTCCGATCGCCGCCACCAGTGCAGGCCGCGCACTCAGGCGTTCAACTTCGACGCCGCCCTCCTGCATATACATCGCGACCAGTACATAAAAGTAGTAATAGGCAGAGACTACACTATTGAGTACAGCGATTATTACCAGTCCCACGTATCCCTGATGCAGCGCTTCGCTGAAGATGTAGAACTTGCCAACGAAGCCGGCCAGCGGAGGAACCCCGGCCAGCGACAACAGAAAGATAGCCATTGCGCCGGCCAGCAACGGCTGGCGCGCCGCCAAGCCGCGAAAGTCGCTAATCTGATTACCTACTTCGCCGCGCCGTTCGAGCGCGATTACTACTGAGAACGCGCCGAGGTTTGTGAATGCATAGCCGAGAAGATAGTAAAGAATAGCCGGCCCCGATCGCACTCCCGCCGCCATGCCAAGCAACAGATAGCCCGCGTGCGCGATCGCCGAGTATGCAAGCATCCGCTTGATATTGGTCTGGACGACGGCGATTAGATTTCCGCCCGTCATCGTCAACGCCGCGATTACCCACAGCACCATCTGCCACTGCGCGCCGACGGGCGCAAAATCGACCATGAAGACGCGAATAAAGGCGGCGAACGCGGCGAGCTTCACGCCCACCGCCATGAAGGCGGTCACCGGGGTCGGCGCGCCCTCATAAACGTCCGGCTCCCACATATGAAATGGCACTGCGGCGACCTTGAAGCCAAAACCGATCACCATCATGCCGATTCCGAGCAGCAGCAGCGGATTCGATCCCATCGCGCCCGAAGCAAGCGCGTCGTGAATCGGGCCAAGCTTGATGGTGCCCGTCGCGCCGTACACCAGCGCGATTCCATAGAGCAGGAACCCGGTCGAGAACGCGCCCAGCAAAAAATATTTTATTGCCGCTTCATTCGATTTCGGGTTGCGGCGCATGATTCCAGCCAGCACGTAAACCGTAATCGACATCGTCTCGAGACCGAGGAAGATGACTATCAGGTCGCCAGCCGCCGCCATCAGCATCATGCCCAGCACGGAAAACAGCAGCAGCGAATAGTATTCGGCGCCGGGAATACGGTTCTCGGCGGCGTAATCGAGCGACATCATCACGGTGAACATCGCGGCGATCAAAATCACCAGTTCGAAAAATGCCGAAAAACTGTCGATCGAGATCGCGCCCGCAAAAGCGACACCGTACTGTCCCAGGATTCCAAGCGTGAATACGAACGCAACCGCGAGCGACGCCAGCGTCAGCAGCCCCAGCCCTTCGCTTTCGCCGTCGTCAACGCGGACTCCAGCCAGCAGCACCACCATCGCGGCCACGGCGACCACGACCAGCGGCAGGATCGGCAGCCAAACGAAGTTGATTGCGGCCAGGTTAAAAGGACTCATCGTGCGGCCGCCGCCATCTCGGGTTCGCGGTTTGGTATGTGCCGAGCCGGCAACAGAGCAGCCAGACGATTCGGCTGTCGTTCAAGCTCGAGACGAGCCTGCGCGACATTTACTCTCGCGAGCATTGCAGTCACCGACGGTTCGATCCTGCTGATCAGCGGACGCGGAAAAAGTCCCATGAGCAGCATCAACGCAATCACCGGCACCAGCACGGCAATCTCGCGACCGGTCAGATCGCGGATCGTTTCGTTCACCGCCCTGGTGATCGGTCCGAACATCACGCGCTCGTAGGTCCACAGCATGTAGAGCGCACCCAGGATCACGCCCACAACCGCGAAAACAGCCGCCAGCCTGATTCGCAGGAACGCCCCGAGCATGATCAGAAACTCGCCGACAAAGCCGTTGAGCCCGGGCAGTCCGATCGACGAGAGCATCACGACCATGAAGATTGCGGCGTAAACGGGCACGCGCTTCCACAGGCCGCCGAACTCGGAAATCTCGCGCGTATGGCGCCGCATGTAGAGCATTCCGACCAGCAAAAATAGTCCGCCCGTGGAAACGCCGTGATTGAGCATCTGGTAAATCGCGCCATCGATACCCTCGGGGTTGAGCGCGAAAATTCCGAGCATCACGAATCCCAGGTGACTAACCGACGAGTATGCAATCAACCGCTTCAGGTCGGGCTGCATCATCGCGACCAACGCTCCGTAGATGATCCCGATTATGGCGAGCGCCATGAACAGCGGAATCGCCTCGACCGCGACGGTGGGAAACAGCGGAATGGCGAAGCGCAGGAAGCCGTAGGTGCCCATCTTGAGCATCACGCCGGCCAGAATGACCGAACCGGCAGTCGGCGCGTTGGTGTGAGCATCGGGCAGCCAGGTATGCACCGGCCACATCGGGACCTTGATCGCGAAAGCCAGCGCGAACGCCGCAAACAGCCAGCGGCCCTGGTTTACAGTGAGCGGCACCTGGTAGAGCAGGGGCAAATCGAAGCTGGTACGGTTGAAATGCACGTGCGCCTGGTACACGAGGTACAGAATTGCGACCAGCATCAGCAGCGAGCCGACCATCGTGAACAATACGAACTTGACGGCGGCGTAAATCTTGCGGCCATGTCCCCAAATGCCTATCAGGAAGTACATCGGAATCAGCATCACTTCCCAAAATATATAAAACAGGAACAGATCGACCGAGAGCAGCGCGCCGAGCAGACCGGTTTCCAGCACGAGTATGAAGAAGCAGAATTCGCGCGGACGCTCCTCGATATCGCCGCCGCCAGAGTAAAGCAGCGACAGAGTAATCAAAATAGTAGTCAAAAGAACCAGAAACAGGCTAATGCCGTCGATACCGATATGGTAGGTAATGCCGAATGCGGGAATCCAGTCATATTGTTCGGCGAGCTGGTAGTCCGCGACGTGCGGATTGAATTCCGCCAGGACATAGAAGCTCAGCGCCAGCGGAAGCAGTGAAAAAATGAACGCCGAGTTCCAAATCGCACGCTCTTCGCTCTGCATCAGGATGAAGAGCGCGCCGATCAGCGGCAGGAAAATCAACGCTGTGAGTACGCCGCCGTTCATCAGTGCGTCACCAGGAACAGGTAGTAAGCCACAATGCCCAGCGCGCCGAGCAGATAAATAAATGCATAGTGCTGGACGTTGCCGGTTTCAGCACGACGCGCTATCTGGCCCGAAGTCTGGACGGCAAGGCCGGCGCCGTCGGCGGCGCCATCGATCGCAAAGCTGTCGATCGCGCGGTTGAGCACATTGTTCGATACCCAGAACAGCGGACGCGTGACAATAGAATTATACAGTTGGTCGATGTAGTACTTGTTGAGCAGCAAGTTGTAGAGATCCTGCAGCCGCCATGCGAGAAGCATCGGGATCCCCGGCAAGCGCAGATAGAACAGGTACGCGAGCGCTATTCCGAGGCCCGAGGCAATGCTCGCGACGAGAGACAGGGAAATCGGGCTCGCCTCGACGATCGGTTTGAAGGCGCCAACGGCCGGCGCGAGGAATCGCGCGAACGCATTCCCCCACAGCAATCCGTCGGGAAGATTTACCCATCCGCCAGCCGTCGCGAGAATAGCCAGTACGATCAACGGAATAGTCATTGCGGCCGGCGATTCGTGCAGGTGATGCTCTTTTTCAGAATCGACGCGGGATTCGCCAAAGAACGTCATGAAGATCAGCCGGAACATGTAGAACGACGTGAGCCCCGCGGTGATCACGCCGAGAAACCAGAGCCACGAATGTCCCGAATCGTACGCGGCTTCGAGGACAAGGTCCTTGGAGAAGTAACCGGAGAACGGAGGCACGGCGGCGATCGCGAGCGTCGCGATGAACATCGTCCAGAACGTGATCGGCAGCTTGCGCCGCAATCCGCCCATCTTGTTCATGTCCTGCTCGCCGCCGAGCGCGTGAATCACCGAGCCGGCGCACAGGAACAGCAGGCCCTTGAAGAACGCGTGGGTCATGAGGTGGAAGATGCCCGACGCATACGCGCCGGAGCCCACGCCGAGAAACATGTAGCCGAGCTGACTGATGGTCGAGTAAGCGAGCACCTTTTTGATGTCGGGCTGGACGATCGCGATGGTCGCGGCGAACACCGCGGTTACCGCGCCAATTGTCGCAACCAGATCGAGCGCGCTGGGCGCCATCGTGTAGATGAAACCGAGCCGCGCGATCATGTACACGCCCGCGGTGACCATCGTCGCCGCGTGGATCAGCGCGCTGACCGGAGTCGGGCCGACCATCGCGTCGGGCAGCCATACGTAGAGCGGAATCTGCGCCGACTTGCCGGTCGCGCCGATGAAGAGCAGGCAGCCGGCTGCGGCCGCGGCGGCGCCGCCAAGCAGAGCAGCGTGCTGGCGAAGCTCGACGAAGTCCAGCGTCCATACGCCGTGCGC
>Ga0074046_10003592_pt1 | contig 12913 bp, 11 predicted proteins | sample BogForMeECP23OM3_FD_94441 | JGI IMG/M metagenome (GOLD analysis project Ga0074046, IMG submission 94441) | Bog forest soil microbial communities from Calvert Island, British Columbia, Canada - Bog Forest MetaG ECP23OM3 | ecosystem: Environmental > Terrestrial > Soil > Wetlands ...
GAAAATGATATTTTTTTTGTATTTCCTTCAACCAATCTGGTTTTTGATGGGGCCGTACCTTTCAGAAAACCTGATGAAGTCAGGTCCCCAATGACAGAATATGGTCATCAAAAAGCGGATGCAGAGAAAAATTTACTCAAATTGGGCAAGAATGTTGCCATTGTCCGATTTACAAAAATTATCAGTCCGGGTATGCAGCTTGTAAACACGTGGTGTGAAAATCTTCGATCCTCCCGGATAATCTGCCCGTTTTCAAATTATGTCATGTCACCAGTGCCAGATATTCTGGCGTGCGAAATTATGTATCATATAGGTCAGAAAAGAATCCATGGTATCCATCATGTTTCCGGTCCGATGGATATCACATATGCTGACGCCGCATACCATGTTGCAAAACGCCTGCATGCGAAAAAAACACTTATCCGGCCGTCAACGCTTGAGGATTCCGGAATAATAATTGAACATAACCCTGTATATTCTACGCTTGATTCAACGGAAACCGAAAAAAAAATCGGCATTCAGATTCCCGAAGCATCCTCCTCTCTGGACATGGTGTTCTTTCATGATTGATGATACAAACCTGTCATCCTCTCATTCCGGTGCATCTCCCCGGTGCCATATCTGCGGGGATCAGAATTTTGAATTCTTTGAGGGATATTCCCGGTTTCACCGGGTCACATCGGACTGCAAGCCATGGACCAGCGGGGGTACTCTTGCATTATGTCATACGTGCGGTTGTGTCCAGAAATTAACCGATATTACCTGGCAGGCAGAGACAGATGAAATTTATGATAACTATTCCATTTATTATCAGAGTGCAGGGACCGAACAGATAGTTTTTGATCAGAAATCAGGCAGTTCTACTTCAAGATCCTTACAAATTTTGAATTGTACCAGTCAGGTAATGCACCTGCCAGAAACCGGAAAACTCCTTGATATTGGTTGCGGCAACGGGGCTTTACTCTGCCAGTTTCATGGAAAATTTTTAGATTGGACATTGTATGGGATTGAATTAAACGACAAATACAGATGTGCAGTCGAATCCATCCCGTGTGTGCAGAAAATGTATGTCGGAAGCAACTTGAATGAGATTAATGAGACATTCGATTGCATCACCATGATTCATGTTCTGGAACACATCCTCCATCCCATGGAATATCTTGAAAAAATTCACGCCCTCCTCGCACCCGCGGGTCTTCTTGTAATAGAAGTGCCATTTTTTGCAAAAAATCCCTATGACTTGTTAATCGCAGATCACTGTACTCATTTTACCCGATCCTCATTGTTTTCTTTACTTCAGAAAGCAAGTTTCGAAGTAGTTTATTCTTCAACAACATGTATCACAAAAGAACTCACTGTCGTCGCAAGGAAACGGGATGATATAAGCGAAAACAGATTTCTGCCCGACAACGAAACGACATCTGATATCGTTGTCCGGTGTATAAACTGGCTGAATTCCAATATCAGGGATTCAATTGCCCATGCAAAGGATGGGAGTTTTGGAATTTTCGGGACTTCCATTGCGGCAACATGGTTATTTTCAGAAATTCCGGATCATGTTCACTTTTTTGTGGATGAAGATCCTGACAGGATTGGCACAACGCACCTTGGCCGTCCGGTGTGTGATCCTGTTCAGGTTCCCTGTAATAGTATCGTATTCCTTCCATTTTGCTCCCCCCAGGCACATGAAATAAAAAAACGGCTGGAAAAAAAGAATGAATCAATACATTTTGCTATTTCATCCGTCACTTAATATTTTACAAAAAAGAGATAGAGGTTGGGAAATGTATTATCTCGCATCGAAAAAATAAATGCTGTAGAAAAGAAGATTAAACGTGGCAAAGCTCGGGGATCAAAATTTCCGATTAACGGTGCAATTAATATGAGGATAACTAAATACCTAACGATCCAATTATGCGAAAAGCTGTTTTTTTGGATAGGGATGGCGTCCTGAATAAAGATCCCCCCCACTATGCGCACCGGCTCGATCAACTGGAATTAATACCCCGGAGCGGTACTGCCGTAAAAATTTTGAATGAACATGGGTATCTGGTAATAATTATTTCAAACCAGTCCGGTGTTGCACGGGGGTATTACACAGAAAAAGAGGTCTCAGTATTCAATAATGCGTTATTGATGAAAATCAAGGAATTCGGGGGTGTAGTTGATGCTATTTATTATTGTCCTCACCATCCTGACTCGGACATAGAGAAATATAAAGTTGAGTGCTATTGCAGAAAACCTAGTCCGGGAATGCTTTTGAACGCGGCAAAAGAACATGATATCGATCTGGGGAAATCTTACGTTATCGGGGACAAATGGAGCGATATCGAAGCAGGGAAAAATGCAGGATGCCAGGCAATTTTGGTACTGACGGGTCATGGGGCAGATGAAGTATCAAAAATGAAAATTGATAATTGCCCGGTAGCTGCAGATTTGTATGAAGCTGTCAATGCATACATTGTTGGAAAAAACAATTCGCCAGATGGCGATCTTTAATCCTGTAAGAAAGACATTAAATTGATTTGCACAAATATATTCTATATTCTTAGGGGTTATTATGCAGATATTTATTGATACCGCGGAAATTCCTGAAATTGAGCGATATGCCTGTTTTATTGATGGTGTCACTACAAATCCGACACTGCTTGCCAGACTGGGCAAATCATCACCTATGGAGGATATCATTGGGAAAATAGCAAAAATTATTCCCGGGCCCATCAGCGTTGAAGTAATCAGTGAAAATTGCCAGGGTATGGTGACAGAGGCTCAGCAGCTGGCAAAGATGTCCCCGAATATTGTTATCAAGATCCCAATGACAGAAGAGGGACTGAAGGCATCCATTATCCTGAAAAAACTCAAAATAAAAACAAATGTTACCCTGATATTTTCTGCAAATCAGGCATTATTGGCCGCAAAAGCCGGTGCAACCTATGCAAGTGTATTTGTTGGCAGACTGGATGACCAGGGCGCTGATGGCATGCAGGTTGTGAAAGACAGTCTGGAAATTTTCAAGAATTATTCTTTCGATACCCGGCTCATTGCGGCAAGCATAAGGAACCCGATTCATGTCGTGAATGCGGCCAGGGCAGGGTGCCACATTGCAACGATTCCTCCTGCCATTATCAATTTAATGATGAAGCATAAACTGACTGATATCGGATTGGAACAATTTTTGAACGACTGGAAGAAGACTCAACAATAATTATTCGTGCATAATCATTGAATGATAATATTCGATTCCCCTTCAATTTTTATACACATTTCATCAAATTCCTTTTTTATGATATCGTAAGTATCATCACGCCAGACTATTTTTTGAAATTTCGAAAAATATAATGGCTGTTCCCCGACTGTCAAACCAACATAATTCAGATGTTTTTCTGTCGTTATATACACGGTATCAGTAATAAGTTTAAAAATTAAACAATGACATCTGCTGTTAAACCAGGCCAGACTCATGGGCCCGCCACTTACAAAAAAATTCAAATAAGTCATTTGATATAATGCCGCTCTTATCTCAAGATTCCAGCTGGCTTCATAAAAAATGGTTAGACCGGCCATTTCCTCCGGGATGGATTGAAATGCCTTTTCCGTATCCCGGATGATGACCGGGGAATATACATCCCGATCGAGGGATCTCGCAAATTTTACCCAATCCTGAATATTGCTGTTCCTGTCGATTTCATACGATGCCTCGCGCAGGGTAATTGTCACTACTTTTTTTCCCCTGCAGTTCTTAGCGATCCATTCTGAAACAAAATCACATGCAGTCTGGGTGGCAGAAAGACTGGGCACGGCGGGGTTATCCGGAGTTACTCCCATCTGGAAAATATTTTTATTCGGGTTTACGGGTACACTGACGAGATAGCGATCGGGAAAGATATGTTCTGCCAGAAGACTCTCTATTTCCCCCGCCTCTTTTCTTGAGGTACAGACTGTCATTTGTTTACACGAAGGCATCAGCCAGCAACAAGGGACCAAAATATTTCTCACGCGCCATTCCAGGTACGCGAACCGGATTTTTTCCTTGTCGGGTGCCATCCTCTGGTAATATTCAAAATATCCTTTTGCAAAACCTTGTTTTGAACCAGGCACGATGATAACGTGGAGCGATTCCAATCCCCGGGACAGCCGGACTTTTTCAGCTAAAATGAGAAAGGGAATTATATCAAATGACGCGGACATCACTTCGAGGTCGTAAAAAGCATATAATGCATCTTTTCGATGAAATTTTTTGTCGGATAATTTTCTCTTTATCGTATCTGCCTGATATTTAAATCCAGTGAAAATTCTGCGGATCAAAAAATAGGGAGGTCTCAAGATTTTTTTTATACCCTCTGGAAGTGAGGCGGCTTCCGGACTTCGAGAAAAAATCAGGGATGCTTTTTTTTGAATTAAACGATTCGGCATCAATTTATCCGGATAATCCGGTTTCCTAAGTGTTTGACAATTATTCACGATAGTATTTGTTATAATTACTGCCACCGCCTGGAAAATATAATTGACAAAAACAAACTAATAGTGAATGCTATTTTCTTATTAAATTTTAGATTCGATGTGGAATAAAATTGCCGCGCCTACTTTATTATAGTGTAATCTGCCAGAATCACCAATTTTTATCATCTATAATAGGTAAAACTATTAACAAAGAGGCATCCAAATCGGGTTTTTAAATGACTGTTCTGATACTCGGTGCCACCGGAATGCTCGGCCACAAACTGATGCAAACACTCTCGCGGGAACATACGGTTACCGGAACGGTGCGCAGGAATGCATCCGCCCTTGCAGCCGATCCGGTTTTTTCGAAAATGGATATCCTCGGAAATATCGATGCAGGTACTTTCGAGACGGTTCGCACCGCAATCGACAGAGTAAATCCCGATGTAATTATCAACTGCATCGGCATCGTAAAACAACTTCCTGCCGCACAGGACCCCTTGCAGGGCATCGCAATAAATGCCCTCTTCCCCCATCAGCTGGCACGACACTGCAGGCAAAAAAACAGACGGCTCATTCATATGAGTACCGACTGCGTATTCTCGGGGCGGAAAGGGTACTATTCCGAAACAGATCCTTCCGATGCTGAAGATCTCTATGGTAAAACGAAATACCTGGGGGAGGTTGATTACCCCGGGTGTCTTACCCTCCGTACCTCCATAATCGGGAGAGAGATCGATACTTCGCATGGTCTCATTGAGTGGTTCATGAGCAGGGAGGGAAGCACGATAGCAGGATATAAAAACGCTGTTTTTTCCGGCCTGACTACCCTGGCCCTGGCAGAGATAATTGCCCGGATTATAGTCGGATATCCCGCACTATCCGGAGTATACCAGGTCGCATCCGCACCGATCAGCAAGTATGATCTCCTCACCCTGGTGAAAAAAACCTATGGGATGGCCATCACTATCGAACCCGATGAAACGGTTGTCAACGACCGCAGCCTGAACCCGGAAAAATTCAAAAAAGAAACAAACATTAAGATTCCATCATGGGAATATATGATAGAACAGATGCATCAGGACCCAACTCCTTATACCGCAATCAGGGAACACCATGCTCAGCAATAAAACCATTCTTGTCACCGGCGGAACAGGCTCATTAGGCAAAGTGCTGATCCGTCGCCTTCTGTCAGGTGAAATGGGAACACCGCGAAAAATAATCATCCTTTCCCGCGATGAAGCAAAACAGCATGAAATGAGATTATCGTATCTCAACAGCAAAGCTTCGACCGATGAGATCATTTATAATAATTTCAAACGCCTGCTCGAGTTCCGTATCGGCGATGTACGGGATTTCCACAGTGTAAGTTCTGCCCTCCAGGGAGTCGATGTGGTCTTCAACGCCGCTGCCCTCAAACAGGTCCCTTCCTGTGAGTACTTCCCTTACGAAGCAGTCAGGACAAATATCTCCGGGCCTGAAAATATCGTCCGCGCGATCCGCGAACTGAAAATCCCGGTAGAGACCGTTGTTGGAATATCGACAGACAAGGCATGCAAACCGGTAAATGTCATGGGAATGACAAAGGCGCTCCAGGAGCGCATTTTCATTACCGCGAACCTGGATTGCCCTCACACCCGCTTTATCTGCGTGCGTTACGGGAATGTGCTGGCATCCCGGGGTTCAGTAATTCCCCTGTTTCACGAACAGATCCTTGCAGGGGGCCCGGTTACCATCACGACTTCGGATATGACCCGGTTTTTACTGAGCCTGGACCAGGCAGTGGATACCATCTTTGCGGCATTGCGGGGTGCAAAGCGCGGTGAAACCTATATCCCCCGCGTGCCCTCGTCAAAAGTTACCGATATCGCTCAGGCCCTGATTGGGGATCGCAGGATAAAAATGGTTATCACCGGTATTCGTCCCGGTGAGAAGATCCACGAGATCCTCGTTTCCGAAGAAGAAGCTCACCGGACCATTGAACGTGGGGACTACTATGTCATACAACCTATTCTTCCCGAGCTCTGCGTTCCCGATGAGAAAGATATCCCGCTGGGCCGGGAATTTTCATCAAAGGATAATGTTATGGATCCCCGGGAACTCGGTGAGACGCTGAAGAAATTTGACCTGATGGTCGGGGATAAGCCTTCAGCGAACGGAGAATTACTCAGATGAAAGTGATGACGATTCTGGGCACGCGCCCTGAACTTATCCGCCTGAGCAGGATCATCGGGAAACTGGATGCGCATTGCACTCACATCCTGGTTCATACCGGGCAGAATTTCGATAAAAATCTAAAAGACATTTTTTTTGAAGATCTCAATATACGAACTCCGGATTACTTCCTCAATGTCCGGGGTGAAACAGCCGGGGAACAGATTGCACAGATCCTTACCCGGACTGAAGAGGTAATCCAAAAAGAACGTCCGGATCGCATCCTGCTGCTGGGGGATACCAACAGCAGTCTCTCAGTCATCATCGCGAAACGCAGGGGGATTCCGGTTTTCCATATGGAAGCCGGAAACCGTTGTTATGACGACCGGGTTCCGGAAGAAGTGAACCGCAGAATTATCGATCATGCAAGCGATATCCTGATGCCCTATACAGAACGCAGCCGGGCAAACCTGATCCGGGAGGGAATACCCGGCGAACGGATCTTTGTTTCGGGAAACCCGATTCTCGAAGTGATCAATTACTATTCTGACCGGATCAGCCGTTCGGATGTAATCGGACGTCTCAATATAGAAAAGAACCGGTTTTTCCTGGTGACCCTTCACCGCTCTGAAAATGTTGATCTGCCTGACCGGCTCAGGGGGGTCGTTGCGGCCCTCGCCGCCCTCGGCAGGCAGTACGGTATGCCGGTCATCTGCAGCCTTCATCCCCGTACCCGGGATAAGATCCGGCAGTTCAATATCGAAACAGATACAGAAGTTATCCGGTTTTATGAGCCGTTCGGCTTCTTTGATTTTATCCGGCTCGAACAGGATGCCTGTTGTGTCTTAAGCGACAGCGGGACGGTCCAGGAGGAGTGCTGTCTGTTCCACGTTCCCAATGTCACGATCCGGGATGTGACCGAACGGCCTGAAACCCTTGAATGCGGCAGTAACCTGCTCGCAGGGGTGGACCAGGATACGATTCTCCGGTGTGTACGCCTGGCCCTCTCAACCCCCCCGGTATGGGTTGCACCCCGGGAATATCTCGATGAGCACGTCAGCAGTACAGTCCTTAACATCCTTCTTTCGCATCACCCGGTACAGAACAAAACCGGCAGCATGTGAAACCCGGCATCATGAAAAACGGTGACAGGGGATTTCAGCGGATGGCCAACCGGCCTGAATGCCCGGGATCCGCCGATGACCGGACAAGTGGGGTAAGATGAAACCGGAATGCGAGATCAGGCATTCGGGGAAGGATATAAAAAGTCGGGGAGATGTATAAAAAGTGAAAATTGCCGTTGTTACCCCTGCATACCCCCCGCACCAGGGGGGGCTGGAAGTCGTAACAGAACTCCTCGTGGAAGCGCTCAGGGAGCGTGGGAACACGGTAGATGTATTCTGCCCGCGGGAGATCAGGCATTCCTGGAGTGTGTTTGGCGGAGCAGATCCTGTCAGGGATATTCAGAAACCCCCGGATATCTTCCATGTCCAGCAATGCGATCTCTCCGTGAGATATGCATCTCTTCTGAAAAAGAAATATCCCCATGTCCCCGTTATTACCACGGTTCATGGTATGTTCAGGGTAGATCCGTTCGGGTACTGCAGGATCCGGCTATCCCCGAAGGAACCTGTCCGCCAGCTCCTGCGGATTATTCCGGGGAAATACTATGAGGCTGAATCTGTACGTGCTTCGGATTATGTGATTACGGTCTCAAAAGATCTGGAGCAGGTATGCAGGGAAATAAGAAAAGATGCTCATGTCATCACCATACCGAACGGGATAAACCTGCAGCAGTTCCCGCAAAAAGAGTTTGTGCCCCCAGGGTCGTCTCCGGTTATTCTGTGCCCCGGGAGAATATATACCGAGAAAGGACAGGTCTTTTTGGTAGAAGCGTTACCCGAAATACTGAAACATATTAACGCTTCCGTTTATTTCGTCGGAGATAAAGAACCGGAATATGCCAGTAAACTCGTCGATCGCGCAACAGAAAACAACACTATAAAGAATATTTTTTTTATGGGATCCCAAAAGTATGCCGGCATGCCAGGTATTTACCGGAGAGCAGACATTGTCGTCGCGCCCTCGCTCAGTGAGACCTTTGGTATGGCCATCCTTGAAAATATGGCTATGGGAAATGTCGTGGTTGCCTCTGATGTGGGTGGTATTCCGAAACTGATCGATGATGGCGTAAACGGGCTGCTGGTCGAACCGCAGAATCCGCGTGCGCTTGCAACGGCAATTATACGCGGCCTCACGGATGTGGAAGTGCGCCGTAAAATCTGGGAAAACGCCCCCCGGAAAGCAGCGATGTTTGATATACAAAAAACAGCAGAAAACGTCGAGAGAATATACGGGATGGTAATATGAAACCGCGTGTGTCCGTTGTGATTCCTGCATATAATGCAGAGCAGTGGATTCTTGAAACAATAAACTCGGTGTTCAACCAGAGCTATCCTGAAATCGAACTGGTCGTCGTAGATGATTGCAGTACCGACAAAACATGGGAAATTCTCCAGGAAATAAAACGAACTGTTCCCGGCAATATCAAATCGTTTGTGATATACCGGAACGATAAAAATTTCAAGGAGTGCATCACGTCGCGGAAAGGATTTTCTTTATCCACCGGAGATTATATCTGCCGTCTTTCAGCAGATGACCTGTTCGTATCGCAGCACCATTTAGACGATCAGGTTGATACCCTGGAGAAAACGGGATCCGACTGGTGCTACAACTCTGTCAATACAACAGGAGTCAATCCATATGAGGCAACGATATACAAATCATCGTGGTTCCCGGTTCCCCGGTGGTTTCACTATAGTTTTTTGCAGTGTCTTGATAATTTCATACTATCGCATCCCTATCTTGCATTTCTGGTTATACTCTTCAGGAATCCGGTGAACAGCAGCACGTTTATGATCCGGGCCGATTCGTATCGGAAATTCGTGCAATGGTCCGACAAGCACTGGACGGACTGCGACAGTCTTCTCCTTATGAAACTTTTACTCTGTAAAACGCGGGGCATTGCCATTCGCGGGATCGGTGCGTTTTACCGTGTCCATCCCGGACAAGGGTCACGCAGTCCGGAGTACCGGAAGGAAGTAATGAACATAAGAAAGGAAGTGGTCGATTCCGTCCAGAATGAAAATTACCCGCTTTGGTTTAAAAAGGCAAGCAGGATGATCATGAAAGTAAAATACGGACACTAGATAAACGCGTTGCGGGGGTGCCCCCAATAATCCTGATTCGGGAATATGGGCCCCCAATCGCTAACCGATGCGGGAAATTCGGCTCTGTAGAACTCATTTAATTCCTTACCTTGACGCTCTTTGGGGCTCCCGGCAGTTATGCATCCGCCCCTGCCGCTCGGGCATCCCCAGTTTGCGATAGTGCTGCATTACCTGTACAAAAAAATGTAGAGATTTTCTGTACAGATAATACCGGGACAGCACACTGCGCTCCGTTCCCCTCAGGGAGACAAAGTGGCGCGAAGTGAGGGCCCTCGTCTTTTTAAAAAAAAAGTTTTCAACAGAGCCGGAAATTCTTTCATTTTTATGCAGCGAATGCTTCAATGAGCCGGCGATTTTTTCTCCTGCATCAGTGAAACCCCCGGAGAAGATAAAGGGTCTTTTAATCCCGAAACGGGTCGACATTCGGGATGCGACGACATCCTTACCGTTCTGTTCATTTCTTATTCAAGGATTTTCCCGCATTTCGGGATAGTTATAACAGTATCTCCCGGTTTTTCCTGAACTCATTGTGCAGCCGCAGACCGGTGGGAGACCTATCAGGATTCACTCTTCTGTATCCTGAGCGGGCCGGTTCCTTTTTAATACCGTTTCGTAAACTCTGAGAAGATCTTCTGCGATACCATCCCAGCGGTACTGTTTTGCATATTCAAGGATTTTTGCAGTATCCCACGAGCGCTCCAGTCCGCGTAGGATGGCACCGGCGAGTGATTCCACATTCCCGGGATCACACAGGATCCCGAGATCCTCGGAAATAATGACCTCCCCGCTTCCTGCATTCCTCGCAGCAACAACCGGCGTTCCGCAGGCAAGCGCTTCGATCTGGACAATCCCGAAACTTTCCTGGAGGCTGGGCAGGACAAACACATCCGCGCTGTTCATCCAGCGGACAACCTGGTCCTCTGCCAGGAACCCGGGAAGGAAGACATATTTTTGCAGCCCTTTTTGCTGGATCTGGTTCATAAGGCTGTTTTTTTCCGGGCCCGAACCCCCGATATAGCAAATGACCGACGGATCTGCCTTTACCACCTGCTTCATGGCATCGATGAGATAGGAAAAACCCTTGCGTTCAATCAGGGGCGCGAGCCCAAAAACAATTTTGCTGTGGGCGGGGAGGTTAAGGAACTTCCTGCATTCCTGCTTATCGATAGGGTGAAACTCCGGGCCGAATCCATTGGGGATGGATATTGTGCAATTATTGTACTGTGACAGGAGAGGGACTTCCTTTTTATTTACCCGGATCAGCACATCACATTCCCTCCATGTCCTGACCAACAAAGGCTGATCCATTCGGATCTCTTCGTCAAGCCAGGCTGAATCTTCATGGATTGTCGCAACGACAGGGACGTGGAATTCCTCCTTGAGCCGGACTGCAATATGGGCGGATGGCCAGGTAAAATGGGCGTGGATAAGGTCAAACCCGATATCCTTTTTACGGATCAACTGACGGACTGCATGGTACCGGGAGTCAAATCTCATTTTCTGCCTGTTGGTTAAAAAGGGGATCCGCCAGTTCCGGGGCAGGAAAAAACAACGCGGAAAATACACGTTCACATTGTCATACTGGTAATCAGAGCAGTAGCGATCGCTCGGTTTCATCCCGAAACAAAACGGCACCGGGCATATGACAACAATTTTTTTGAAAAATGGTTTGAGCGGCTCCAGCTGGTTTTTTACAAAACTCGAACCTATGTAACGGTTTTTCTCATCAGGAAAATCCGGGGTAAGCACAAGCAATGTCAGGTCCCGGGTCCCGCATTCTTTTGTATCGGGTGAAATCTCGCTGGGGATTGCAATCGCTCCGGATTCTTGTTATTTCTCTGGTACTTCAGCTTTGCAGAATGAAAAATCCTGCGCTAATTCCAGGTTTAAACCGCCAGAATTGGTAATTTTAATAATTCAACTCTTTTCATTATGTCCCCCGGGTTCAGAAGGGTGACAGGCACGCCGGATCATGATGAGCGGGCGCCTCATGTGGCTGAAAATAATTTTCGATCTTATCCAATGACCTGATTATTTTTTACCTGCCCTCCTTGAAACGATAATCCCCGGTGAGGTCATTGGCCTGTCATCGTACGGGTCAGGGGAGCGATCGGGGGGACATGCATGGTCTCTTCATCAACATGTAGTTTGCAATTTGTTGATTAAACCAGGGATTTTTCAAGTGCGTTTTGAGATTTGATGAACTTCGTGCCGCATATGAGTACTACCCTTTCCGGGGATTCTTCAGGAATGGACCATGGCATCGAACGTGGCCATTATCTTCTCTGCGATTTGCGGGCCGGTAAGACCATTTTGTTCAAGCAGGTAATGGTAGTCCCCGGTTTTTTGGAAGCAGTCGGGGATCCCGATTCTCGTGAGTCGCGGAGCAGCGGAAAGTCCGCTGAGATATTCTGCCACAGCACCCCCAAGGCCGCCAATCACCGAATGCTCTTCTGCGGTCACCACGAGTCTTGAAGGAACGCATATATCATCAATTATCGATGTATCAAGCGGTTTTATCGTGTGCATGTTGATAACCGAAGCAGATATGTTCCGATCGTTTTGCAGGATATCTGCGGCAACAAGGGATTCGTGCACCATGGTACCGGTTGCAATGATCGAGACATCCGTCCCTCTCCTCAACAGTACCGCTTTCCCGAATTCGAACGGATATTCTTCAGTATACACGATGGGGTTATTCAGCGTCCCACTCAGGCGGATATACACCGGTCCATGGTATTCTGCCGCCTCCCTGATGACCTTTGTGGTTTCTGTCCCATCCGCAGGGGAAACCACCATGAGCCCGGGGATTGCCCGCATCAGGGCGATGTCTTCAATACCATAATGGGTATTCCCCGACATTCCCATTGCAAGGCCGCTGCCCGTCCCAATGACTTTGACACCAAATCCCATGTACCCCAGCTGGATCCGGATTTGCTCATACGCCCGCATCGCGAGGAAGTTGGCATAGGTCGTGACAAAAACGTTTTTCCCTTCTTTTGCCATCCCTGCAGCGATACCCACCATATTCTGCTCTGCGATCCCGATATTCAGAAACTTTTCCGGGAATTTTTCTTTGAACCGGGTGA
>Ga0074046_10003593_pt1 | contig 12911 bp, 14 predicted proteins | sample BogForMeECP23OM3_FD_94441 | JGI IMG/M metagenome (GOLD analysis project Ga0074046, IMG submission 94441) | Bog forest soil microbial communities from Calvert Island, British Columbia, Canada - Bog Forest MetaG ECP23OM3 | ecosystem: Environmental > Terrestrial > Soil > Wetlands ...
CTGTACGCACTCCCTGAGGGAACGGCATATACAACATGGCTTCCCGACCGGCTGGAGAGTCCCGGAAACTCGATGGGAGAAACCGCTGATTATTCCCTGACCGTCCCGGATAGGGAATTGCCTGCCGGGGCGTTCATGATGATCGCGGCTGATCCGTTCAGCGGGGCGATCGCACGAAAAGCCATCGTATTGCATGGGTCCGGGACCTCGCAGGCTGCCATTCCGGCAACCTCCCTCCCAAAGGATTTTCTGCACATGCCAAAGCTCGAACCCCGGCTCTTTTCCTGAAGCCACACGAAGTACGCAGCTGCAGTCGAAAGGAACTTCAGTGGATGCCGGCCAAATAATCAGCATTCGTAAAGATTATGCACGAGTTCATCTACTGTCATGACCTCCGGAAGACCTCCAAAGGACCGGCAAATGGCGCCACATCTGATGAACGCCGCTCCCGTGGCAGTTCAGGACAGTTTTCTATTTTCCGGAAAAATATGCAATCTCCTCTTAAATTCTTTAGATCGTTTAAAATAGATTAGTTTCATCACCTATTTTTTTCAAAAACATTCTGATGGGCTATCGCGCCTTGGGGGATGCCCCAGCGGCGGGGGCGGAGGCATCAGGTGCCGAAGCCCCCAAAAGCGTCGGGGATTTAAAAAGCAATTTCTCTAATAAAGATTTTTCAAATCTCACCAGAATAAAAAAGAAAACTCAGGAACTGTTCCTTTCTGTCTTCGTCCGTGGCTTCCTCACCCTCTTGGGCTTCGGCTTCCGTTCGCGCCCGCCTTCCTCTCCGGTGATGGAAAATTCACCGGCACCAGTCTCTTCCGGTTCCCGCGGGAGAGGAGACAGAATATCCGAAGCCCTCTTCCTCTCCTCAGGTGCCGGCTTGTGGACGAGAATGGCGGCGAGAACCTCATCTACCCCATCATCCGTCTGCGTGGACATGGTCAGGTAACCTTCGGCCGCAACGATATCCGATTTATTTGCCACGACGACCACCGGCACATCGACCATCCCTTGTACTTCGTCGAGCAGGTTGAGCTGCACCCCCATCGGGTAACCGCAGTGCTCCGAAGGGTCGAGAATGAAAAGGACCACGTCGGCGACATTCATCATGGCGGAGAGTGCCTGCCGTTCGATCTGGTTCCGCTCCTCCGCCGGGCGGTCGAGGATACCCGGGGTATCCACGAACTGGATCCGCTCCCGTCCCATCTCCCGGTGCCCCACGATGATGCCTTTTGTGGTAAAAGGATAGGAAGCAATCTGCGGTTCGGCAGAGGAAACGCGACGGATGAACGAGGACTTGCCAACGTTCGGGTAACCCGCGATCACAATCGTGAATACGTCCTCGACGTGGGGGAGTTTGCGGAGCACGTTCCTGACCTCGTTGAGGAAGAGGAGGTCCCTGTCGATCTGGTGGACCATGGAAGCGAGCCGGGCGACCGCACGTTTTCTCAGGACAAGGGTATCTTCCGCTCTCCGCGACTGCATCGCAATCTGGCTCCCCACCATCTTGGTGTGTTTTGCAGCCCACCCCACGGCACCGAGGGACTGTTTTATCTTGTCGAGGCCGTACAGGATGTCGGCCAGTTCCCGGTAAAATGGCGGGATGCTGTCAAACTCGGGAAACCCCCGTATGATATAGACAAGGCGGTCGTGGATCGCCGCACCAACCGCACGGACAAACTCCTCGTTCGCCCGCTCCTTGTTGATCTTCTCCTTCATCTTCTTTGCCGCACGGCGGAAACTCCGGTCCAGGATCTCATCGGCAGTCGGGACCGTCGGCATTTTTTCGAATTCCACAAATCGCCTACCTATATATTTATGGAATGCCATACGGTTTATCGTTATGGACCTGTCCCTGATCCAGAAGGATATCCTCATCACCCTCATCACCCTCTACCACCAGCAATCGCATTCCATCAAAGGGGAAAATATTGCCGAGATGATCCAGCGCAACCCCGGGACGGTGCGCAACCAGATGCAGGCCCTGAAAGCCATCGGGCTCGTGGACGGCGTACCGGGCCCGAAAGGGGGATACATACCGACGGCCCTTGCCTACGCGGAACTCAACCTGAACGTTTCCGGAGGCGACTATGATGTCAGGATCAGCAGGAATGGGGAGCCCGTCTCGGGAGCAAATGTCAAGGAGATCGATTTTACCACGCTCTGCCACCCGGATGTCTGCCACGCGGTGATCAAACTCGTCGGCTCGGCAAAACTCTTCGAGATCGGTGACCAGATCACGATCGGTCCCACGCCGGTCAACAAACTCATGATCCGGGGAGAGGTCTTCGGCAGGGACGAATCCCGCCAGTCCCTCCTCATCTCGACATCCGAGATGATCTCGCTGCCCAAGAAGCCGATCAAAAACTACATGAGCACCCCGTTGAAGACCCTGAAAAGCCCGGATACGCTCATGGACGCCCTTCTCCTCTTCAACCGCGACCACATCCATGGCGCCCCGGTCATGGATAATGGCCGGCTTGCCGGTATTATCACGATGAGCGATATTGCAAAGGCCATTGAAAAAGGACTGCCGCTCACCACGGAGGTTTCCGGGGTGATGACTGCTGATGTCGTTGAAGCGTCTTCAGATACGAAACTGTTCGAGGTCATCCGCAGGTTCAAGGAGCGGGAGATCGGCAGGCTTGTCGTGGTCGAGGACGGGAAACCGGTCGGCATCCTCACCCAGTCGGATATCATCCGGGTATTCCCCTCGCTTTAAATGCAATATCTTTAGATATGTCAAGGTAAATTGTATGGGAGGAACCGAGGTTTTATGTCAGAACTTTCCCAGGCAGCTGTTGAACGCATCATCAAGAAAGCCGGTGCCGAGCGTGTGAGCGCCGATGCCATCGAGACCCTTGCAGCCCTGATGGAGGGATACGGCATCTTTCTTGCAAAGGAGGCAAAGAAGATGTCCGACCATGCAGGGAGAAAGACCCTGCGCGGGTCCGACATCCGGATGGCTGCTGAAATATTCAAATAACGCTTATGCGCCATTTGTCCTGAAAAATACTCTTTTTTCTCCGGTTTTTAGAACAATTTAAATATTTATACATCGTCAATTTTTTTATGACTCGTATCTTTGCCCGCAGCCTTTCGAGAAAGAAGATCATGAGCAATGACGGCAAGCTCATCGGCACCCTCAAGAACATCCGGGTAGATTTTGATTCCGGGCAGGTCTGCGAGATGATCATTCACCCGGACCAGGCCTTTGCCACCGATGGTTACAACCTGGAAGACGACAAGCTCCTGCTCATCCCGTTCGAGGCGGTCAAGGACATCAAGGATTATATTGTCGTGGATCGCTATCTCGCGAGAAAATAAGACGAATATTTTTCGACGGCTTCGGTGAACCCGTCGCCATATCCTTTTTCCGTGACATAATCGGCCACCGCTTTTGTTTCCGGATGCGCATTTGCCACCGCTATCCCTGTCCCGGCAGTCCTGAGCATATGGATATCGTTGACCGAATCGCCGACCGCCAGGAAATCGGCCGGTGAAAGACCCATCTCCTCCGCGAGTGCTACGAGCGCTGTCCCTTTGTTGATGCCAGGGGACTGCAGGTGAATTGCATACCCGGTGTCAATCACCTGCACCGGGTGATCGCGGAGGACGGTCTTCACTTCTTCGACAGGCACGGTCCGGGCAAACGCGAGGTCCGCAAACCGGTATGTCGGGTTGAAGAGCTCGAGTTCCCGCCCTTTCTGCCGGTAATACACCCGGAGTATTCCGAGGGCATCTTTACACTCTCCCTGGTCTCCGGTAATATGGAGGGGGCCGGTGAACCCCGTCCGGAATACTCCCCCGTTTTCTGCAATGAACGTGCCGTCAGTCCCGATCATCTTACAGAGTGCGTCCATGAAGCAGGACGTATTCCCGCTTGCCAGTACCACCCTCACCCCCCGATCGGTGAGGGACCGGATCGCCTCAATGGATCCGGTACTGATCCTCCGGGAGGGATCGGTAAGTGTCCCGTCAATATCGGTCAGGAGCGCTTTCAGCACGGTTTGAGACCCGCCTCTTCAACAATGAATGGAGCTTCCCCCTCGGGAAGGTTGGGGCTGTCCACGAGACGTGCAATGCGTTTTCCGCCTTTGCTCTTGCGCAGGTAAAGACGGAATGTTGCCGTATGGCCGACGATGTTGCCACCGATCGGTTTTGTCGGGTCTCCAAAGAAGACCGCCGGGTTGGACATGACCTGGTTGGTGACAAGCCCGACCGCGTTGTGCTCGTCAATGAGCTTGAAGAGCTCGTGCATGTGGCGGTTCAGTTTCTGCTGGCGGGCTGCAAGGGTTCCCCTTCCGGCATATTCTGCCCGGAAGTGGGCCGTGAGCGAGTCGATGATGAAGAGCTTGACCGGCTTGTCGCTCTCTTTCAGTTCGTTTGCCAGTTCGCGGGAGTTGTCGATCAGGAGCATCTGGTGGTCCGACGTGTGGGCCCGGGCAATATGGATATTATTCAGGAATTCCTGGGCATCCGGGATATCGTCGAGCCCGAGCCCGTTGACCATCTGCTCGATACGCTCGGGACGGTAGGTGTTTTCTGTATGGATATAGATTACGCTGCCGGCAAGACCGCCCTGTTCTTCCGGGAGCTGGACGTTCACCGCCATCTGGTGGACGATCTGGCTCTTGCCGGAACCGAATTCGCCGTACATCTCCGTGATCGCCTGTGTCTCGAGGCCCCCGCCCATCAGATTATCCAGCTCGGGGACCCGGAACGAGAGTTTCCGGACATCCTTTCTCTGCTCAAAGATGTCCTTCCCGGTCTTGAACCCCCCGACATCAGCTGCCTCCCGGGCGGCCTTGATGATCTTCTTTGCGGTCGACTCGGAGATCTCGGAGACCTCTGAGAGCTCTGCCGGCGATGCGGTCGCGATGCTTTCTACCGAGAGGTACCCTCCTTCCCGGAGCTTGTCTGCGGTGCTCGGGCCGACGCCCGGCAAATCTTCAATTTCCAATGGTCCTTCAGCCATGTCTTGTACATCTCCTATGGCACAACAAGATGTTAAAGACTGATATATAAACTCCCGGACTGCGTGGCGTGAAAGTGAAGTTACCGGGCCAGGCGCTCCCTGAAGCTGCGGATCTGTGCCAGTATCTCGTCCGCGTTCATGCCGGCAGGTTCGATCTGTTCAGGTTTAATCCGGCTGCCGGAGAGGATGCCGGTCACGCTTATCCGGCTCCCCTCGGCAAACTCGCCCTCGATAAGGTAACGATGTATGCCATCATCGATGAAGGTGCACCCCGGCCCGGAGATGATGGTACCGCAGAAGACGATGGGACGGGACACCTCGTTCGGTACCCGGAACGCGCTGCCTCTTCCCACACCCAGTTCGATCCCCCCAAACCGCCCGGCACGGGCAGTGGCATGGTAGGCTTCGATCCGGTCCCCGGGACCGAGCGGGACAAGCGCATTCTCCCCCCACAGTACAACCCTGAGATCATCATCCCCCTCACCCACGACAATATTCCGTACCCAGGACGTGGCACCGTTCCGTGTGGTAAACGATCGTGGTTCTTTTACTTCTTTTACTACACCCTGTATGGTGTAGATCCCCCGGTCACTGACCGAACCGAGGGGTGAGAACGGGACCGGCACCTGGATATCGGTCATCGTAACGCTGCTCTTCTCGTCAAGGCTGTAATTTCTCCCCTCATCGCGCACATTCGGTTTTGCCCCGGTTATCCGGACGGTTGCACCGGCAGGAATACCGAGGAGCAGTTCCGGCACCCAGGCAACGACCCGGGCGGTCCCGAGTGCATCACCAATGACTGCTTCCACCATCTCGCCGGTTGTGCCGTCTCTCTTCGTAAATGTCCGGGGCCCTTTCACTGCGATCAGGACGGCATCGAGATCTACCGGTTCATCTGACAGGCTCCCGCCCAAGGTCCCGTCAGGAGGAGCGGGGCAGGTGATCTCGCAGCTGGCCTTCCGGAGGGCAAGGGCATAGATCTCCCGGGTGCTCTTTCCCGGGTGCCGGCCGATGATCTCGAGTACGTCACCGGCAGCGATGTCAAGGACCGCCCCCGCCTTCTCGTCCCAGAGCACGACGCGGGTCGTCCCGGTCTCGTCCCCCAGCAGCAGGGTGGCAACCCCCCCTTTCTCGCCATCGGCCCGCTCGAACTCCTTCGGCTCGGTCTTGTCGATGACTTTCCCGAAAAAAGAGAAGAGGCTGGACTTTGCCGACAGCCCCCTGATCTTCACGTGCTGCCGGCCCAGTTCGCCGACGACGAGCATCGCCGCGGTCGGTTCGTCAACGAGGTCGCCGCACTCTTCGATCTTTGCCTCGACCCGCTGTTCGAACTCCTCTTTTGTTATGAGGTCGTCGACCAGCGCGTGGTGGAAGAGCACGGCCAGGCCTCCGTCTACCGCTGCCAGGGCGGCTGTTCCATCGCTGAGGTGAGGTCGCTGACAGTCTCCCCCCGTCTCATCAGCGCGACATCGGGGCCCCTGACCAGCACCTCGGGACAGCGGGGGCGGCTGTTGTACTGCGAGGACATCGCAAACCCGTAGGCTCCGGCATCGAGTACGGCGATGATGTCGCCGGCTTCCAGCTGCGGGAGATTCCGGTCAGGCGCAAGGATGTCCCCGCTCTCGCAGATCGGCCCGGTGACCGTGTATTCCGTGGTAAGGGGCCTGTCCGCCTTGTTGGCAACGATCACCTCATGGTAGGCGTCGTACAGTGCGGGACGGATGAGCAGGTTGAAACCGGCGTCTACGTTGGCAAACCTCTTGTGGGCGGCCTTGGTCGAGTTGACCCGGGTGAGGAGGATGGTGGAGTCGGCTGTGAGCGACCGCCCGGGCTCGACCCAGAGTTCCGGAGTGATACCGCATGCATCGACACCGGCTTTGAAGACCGGCACGACCTTTGCCGCATAGTCCTCCGGTGTCGGTGCCGGGTCGGTGTCATGGTGGTACGGTATGCCAAGCCCGCCGCCGAGATCGATGAACTCCAGTTTCACGCCCATCTCCGTAAGATCCTTCGCCAGCCGCACCATCACTTCGGCGGCCCGCGCGAATGGTTCGACATCGAGGATCTGCGACCCGATATGGCAGTGGATCCCGACCGGCAGGATATTGCTGCACGCAAGGGCTTCCCGGTAGGCCGCAGGGATCTCCCGGTGGGGGATCCCGAATTTGCTGGTCGCAAGCCCGGTTGCGATCTTCGGGTGCGTGGGGACTTCGAGGGCCGGGTTCACGCGGAACGCGATCTCCGCGGTCGTTCCCGCAGCCCGTGCTGCAGCATCGAGCTGGTGGAGTTCATCAAGGGAGTCCACCGAGACTTTCACCCCTTTTTCCACGGCGAGCTCCAGGTCTGCCGGGGTCTTCGAACTGCCGTTGAAGAGCAGTTTTTCCGGTGCCATGCCTGCGGCAAGCGCGAGAGTGAGTTCCCCTGAAGAGAAGATATCTGCGCCTGCACCCAGCCGTGCAAGCGCCCGCATGACCGCAAGGTTGCCGTTTGCTTTTGCTGCAAAGAGCACCTGCACCTTCGGGTACCGGGCAGAGAGCGCCTTCCGGTAACTCAGGAACTGTTCGCAGACCCGGTCCTCGCTCGTGACATACAGCGGCGTCCCGTACTGGCCTGCGAGGGAAATGCAGTCGTGGCCGCCGATATGCAGGTGGCCCTGCTGAACGGTGAGGTGGGGGGGAAGGTTCACAGATCCATCCTCCGCATCCGCCCGATGGCCTCCTCTACCCGTGCGACCGGGCGCGTGATGGCAAACCGCACGTAGCCTTCCCCGCTTGAGCCAAAGCCCACCCCCGGAGTCGCAACGATGCCCGCCTCGTTGAGCAGCCGTGCACTGAACGCCATGCAGTCGCTGACCGGGAGCCAGACATAGAAAGTCGCTTTTGGTGACGGCACGTCAAAACCGAGCCCCCTCAGCCCGGAGATGAGCACGTCCCTGCGCTCCTGGTACGTGGCGCAGGCCTGCTTCACGCAGTCCTGCGAACCAGTCAGTGCCGTGACCGCTGCGTGCTGGACCGCGTTGAAGACACCGGAATCGACATTGGTCTTTACCCGCCCGAGGCCCGCAAGGATCTCCGCGTTGCCGACCGCCATGCCGATCCGCCAGCCGGTCATGTTGTAGGTCTTGGAGAGCGAGTGCACCTCAATGCCGACCTCCATTGCCCCTGGGGTCTCAAGGAATGACGGGGCGCGGTAACCGTCGTAGGCAATCTCGGAGTACGCATTGTCCGAGACTACGACGATGCCATGTCCGCGGGCGAAATCGACGACTTCTTTGTAAAACCCGTCGGGAGCGACTGCCGCGGTCGGGTTGTTGGGATAGTTGACGAACATGAGTTTCGCCGCTTTTGCGACCTTTGCAGGGATATCGTCCAGCACGGGAACAAAATTATTCTCCCGAAGGAGCGGCATCTCGTGGACCCTGCCCTCGGCAAAGAGGGTGCCGGTCCGGTAGACCGGGTAGCCGGGGCTCGGGGCAAGGACATAGTCGCCCGGGTTCACGAACGCCTCGGCGATATGGGCGATGCCGTCCTTGGAGCCCATGAGGGCGAGGACTTCCTTTCCTGCATCGAGGGTAACGCCAAAGCGCTTTTTGTACCAGCCTGCCACGGCGCTGCGGTACAAGGGCATGCCGGCATAGGAGGGGTAGTGGTGGTTCTCCGGGTCCTGCGCTGCCCTGCAGAGGGCGGCCACGATATGGGGTGGCGTCGGGAGGTCCGGATCCCCTACGCCGAGGTCGATGATGTCGACCCCTTTTCTCAGCTGCTCCGCTTTCATCTCGTCGATCCGTGCAAAAAGGTACGGCGGGAGATTATCCATGCGTGATGCGTACATAAGTACCCACTATTTGCGCTGTATTCTCTAGAATTTAACTCCTCGTGCCGATAGGTTCATTCCAACCGGGGGGAACGATAAAGAACTATCCTTATTATCCCGCAGTCCAACATTCATCGTCATGGTGGAATCAGAAAGTCCGGACCCGGTGCCGGAAATCTGTGTGATACTCTCCACGGTCCCCCCGTCGAGATCCGCAGAGATTGCACGGGCACTTCTCGACCGTCACCTCGTGGCCTGCGTAAATGTGACGCCTGTCAGGTCATGGTACCGCTGGAAGGGGGAGTTCTGTGATGACGAAGAGCACCTGCTCATCCTGAAGACCCGGAAGGAGCATACCGGCATGGTCATCCGGGAACTCCGGGCCCTGCACCCCTACGAAGTGCCGGAGATCATCGCAGTGCCGGTTACTGCCGGGCACCCTCCCTACCTTGCATGGGTCCATGGCGAAACGCAGGTATGATATGAACATTTCCGGCAGGTGCGGCCGTGATGTGTAAAGTTATTTCCTGTAGCTGAGTAAAGAACCTATACTATATCGCAGGGGACGTGAAATCGTGACAGGTGAACCGACAACAAAGCCAGCAACAGCACTCCTCGTGCTCGGGTGTCCGCAGGTACCGGTGCAGACCAGTATCGCGCTCTATCTCATCAACCGGCTGAAAAAGGCCGGGATAACACCGGTTGTTGCCGGCAACAGGTCAGCAAACACCCTGCTTGTCGTTTCGGATCCGGACCGGCACTACCTTGGCGAGGTCATCGACCTCGATCGTGCCGTCGCGCTGATCACGGAGAAGAAGCGGGACTTTGACCAGTGTTTCGTCTTCATCCACAACGACGCGGGGGTCAGCTACGCAGCGACCATGGGAGCAATCTCCCGAGCGAAACTGTATGCCCTTGTCTATGGCGAACATTTCGACGAGCAGGTGAAGAAGATCGAGTTTCCCTGTACGATCATTGCGGCAAAGGCGGTCCACAACCCCCTGCCCCTGAAAAAGGCGATCGACGAGGTGGCACCGTGGGCTGCGTAGAATCGATGAACTATGAGATCGTGCTGCGGGACGCGACGTTCAAAGAGTCCCGCGACTACATACGGAGTAATTTCAGGGAATCGATCGATGTCCAGCCCGGTTTCAAGATCTTCGATGTCCATGTCATCGGCCTCCCCCCGATTGCGATAGGGCTCGATGGAGATTTTGTCATCTTCCCGTATACCAAACCCTGTCACGGAACCTTCCTGCTCCGGGTGGAAGACAGGGAAGAGGCAACAAGGCTGCGGGCATTGAAGAAATAGCGGAGACTCACACCTTCGCAGGACTGGCGGATGGCAGTAAAATCAGCGATTACGAACATCATTACCCTGGTGAAGTCCGGCCCTAGGGGAACCGGCTGTCCGGGCCGCTGATATATGATTATACTATATAGTATATGCAGCAAGAAATAATACGTAAGAGAAGAGGCCCTGTATGACCAGCAAGGGAAAGATCCTCCTGATGGATGATGAACAGATCATCCTCGATGTGACTCTCGAGGTGCTCACATTCCTTGGGTATGATGTGAGTTTTGCCAGGGACGGAGCGGAGGCGCTGGATCTCTATACAAAGGAAAAAGCTGCCGGACATCCCTTTGATATCGTTATTCTCGACCTTTCGATCCCGAATGGCATCGGCGGGAAAGACGCGATTGGACACATCAGGGCATTTGATCCTGCGGTAAAGGCGATCGTGTCCACCGGCTATACCAATGATCCGGTTGTGCAGAATTTCGAACAGTACGGTTTTTCCGGGATACTCTCCAAGCCCTACAAGATCAATGACCTGAAAACCGTTCTTGAGCAGCTGATGCAGAAATAAGGGATTTCATGGGGCGGTCAAGCCCTTTTGCCGGCATCTGCCCTCTATTTTTTGTTCAGGATCTTGGTGATTGCGTCGTCTGCCGCACGGCGCACGTAATCGTCCTTGTCCTCAAGCAGATTTTTCAGGGGTTCAAGCGCCTTTGCGTCACCGATGTTTCCCAGTGCATCTGCGGCCCCCCAGCGGACATACCAGTCGGAATTTTTGAGGGACTGGATGAGGGCGTCGACCGGGGCCCCGCTGCCCAGTTTGCCGAGGGCCCAGGAAGCCGGTACCTGGAGAAATGAATCCGATTCCTTCAGTGCCTTGCCAAGGCACATCGCCGCCTGTTTGTCCCCGATCTTGCCGAGTGCATCCGCGGCGCTCCAGCGGACATACCAGTCCTGGTCATTGACGGACTGGATCAATGGTTCAACGGCACGCCGGTCACGGATCTCGCCGAGCGCCCATATTGCCCTGACCCTTACCCACCAGAGCTGGTCTTTCAGCGCAAGGATGAGGGGCCCGACCGCAGGCTCACCTATGAGGGAGAGGGCAAATGCACTTCGCCACTGGACATCGCTGTCTTCATCCCGGAGGGAGGCAATGAGCGGCTGGATAGACGGTTCACCGATCCTGGCCAGGACCAGGGTGGCATGCCACCGTAAATCATGATCATCGTCAGACAGCGCCCGGATGAGATGGGGGATTGCGGCCTCGCCGATCGTCCCGAGAGCAAGCCCTGCGAGCCACCGGACATCCTGGTCATTCTCCTTGAGTGCGCGGATCAGGGGTTTTACCGCGGGTTCCCCGATCTCCCCAAGGGCGAGTGCCGCTCTCCACCGGATCCCGAGGTTGGTATGCCGGATAGCCTTGATCAGGCCATCCATATCCATCCCGCTGGTGGTGTGGACAGAGTAGGCTTTTTTATCTGATATCAGGCCATTCGTATTCACTATTTCCTCTCCTGTTCTGCGCTATCCGGATATCAATTGAACGAATTGTATACCATGTATCGATATTTTTGCAAACGTACAGGCCCGGCCAGATAGAAGATAGAATGACTCTGTATAGAACTGATGATTGGTGCCAGCCGGGTTATATACCTATTGGGAATAGTTTGCCCGGGGCAGGGTATAAAACACCCGGATCTTCCTGATGAAGACCTGCCCTCCGGTATCCCAATGTATATACCTGTGACGGCTGAACCAGAACATGCGGCGAACCTGCATGAAAGAAGTATCGGTTTTGATTGGCGGGAAGGCGGGAGATGGCATCAACAGCGCCGGCTCGATGGTAGCCCAGCTGCTGAACCACCTGGGGTACCGGATCTACATGTACTTCGACTACCCCTCCCTGATTCGGGGCGGTCATAATTTTACGGTCGTCAGAGGCGCAGAACAGGATATCGGGAGCTGCAGGGATACTCTCGATTTCATTCTTGCCCTCAACCAGGAGACCATCGCCCGGCACCGGGAGCGGCTGAACCCGGAGCATGCGGTCATTTTCAATGCTGACCTGGTGAAATCTGACGGCCAGGGTGTCCCGGTAAAGTCCTTCCTCGAAGCTGAGCATGCCCCGGGCATCATGGGCAATTCCGCGATCATCGGGGGATTTGCACGGGCAGCGTCTATCGAATGGGAGACGGTTGAAGCGGTGTTCAGGGCCCACATACCGAAAGGTGTGGACCTCAATCTCAAGGTGGCGCGGCGGGCCTACGACCAGCTCCAGCCGGCCCGTAAGATCAGCCGGTGCGACAGCCCTGCACTGCCTCTCCTGAGCGGCAACGAAGCGATCGGTCTCGGGCTGGTCAGGGGAGGGCTCGAGGCCTATATATCGTACCCGATGACGCCGTCCTCCAGTCTCCTCCATTTCCTTGCCGAAGAGCAGGAACGGCTGGGAATCACCGTCGTGCACCCGGAGAACGAGATTGCGGTCATCCTCATGGCACTGGGTTTCTCCTGTGCCGGGAAACGCACGGCCGTGGGCACATCCGGTGGGGGGTTCTGCCTGATGTCGGAAGGGCTTTCCTTTGCCGGCATGGCCGAACTCCCTGTCGTGCTCGTGGTCTCCCAGCGGACCGGGCCTTCCACCGGTCTCCCGACCTATACCGGGCAGTCCGATCTCCGGTTCATCCTCAATGCCGGCCAGGGAGAGTTCCCGCGGCTGATTGTTGCTCCCGGCAATGCACAGGAAGCGCTCTCCTGGTCGGCCGTTGCCATGGACCTGGCATGGAAATTCCAGATCCCTGCGTTCATCCTGGCTGA
>Ga0074046_10003594_pt1 | contig 12909 bp, 7 predicted proteins | sample BogForMeECP23OM3_FD_94441 | JGI IMG/M metagenome (GOLD analysis project Ga0074046, IMG submission 94441) | Bog forest soil microbial communities from Calvert Island, British Columbia, Canada - Bog Forest MetaG ECP23OM3 | ecosystem: Environmental > Terrestrial > Soil > Wetlands ...
CGCAGTCGCAGGAATTCATGGTGCGCACTCCGGCGGGCGAGGATCTAATCGTGAGCTGCGAAAAGTGCGGGTACGCGGCAAATATGGAGAAGGCGACTTCGAAGCTTGCTCCGGTCGAGGACCTGAAGCCGGAGGGCGATGGGCGGCCGGACGTTGGTGCGCCGATCGAGGTGCACACTCCGGGACAGAAAACGATTGAAGACGTGGCGCGCTTTCTGGGCGTGTCGCCGAAGCACATGATCAAGACGCTGGCGATGACGATCACCGAAGAGGATGCAGAGATTGGAACGAAAACGCCTGGAACGAAAACGTCCGGCAAGCCCCGCGCGCGGGCCGTCGTGCTGCTCCTGCGCGGCGATCACCAGATGAACGAAGCCAAGCTCTCGACGGCGGTTGCGGGCAAAGAGACGCGTCCCATGCAGGAAGAAGAAATCCGCGAACTGTTCCACGCGCCTGCCGGATACCTGGGCCCGTTGGGCACCGACTGGGCTACCGACATTAAAGATTCCGCCAAACCCATTCTGCTGGTCGATAAGGCGCTCGAAGGGCGCACGAACCTGATCGGCGGCGCGAACAAGGAGAATTATCACGTCAAGAACCTGACGCCGGGAAAAGATTTTCATCCCACGGCCTACGCCGACCTGCGCAGCGTGACGGCTGGCGAAGCCTGCCCGAGCGTCGATTGTGGCGCTCCCCTGCGCATTGATACCGCCGTCGAAATCGGGCACATTTTCAAGCTGGGATACAAGTATTCGGAATCCATGGGCGCGCGTGTGCTCGACCGCAATGGCAAGGAGGTCGCCCCGATCATGGGCAGTTACGGAATTGGCATCGAGCGCATCCTGACGGCGGCGGTCGAGCAGAGTAACGACGAGAACGGCTTCTGGCTGCCGCCTTCCATCGCGCCGTTCGAGGTGGTGGTCGTTGCCACCAACTCGAAAGACGAGCAGATCCGCACCGCCTCCGAGGATATCGCCCGGCAGCTCGAGGCCGCCGGGTACGACGTTTTGCTGGACGACCGGGACGAACGGCCGGGGGTGAAGTTCAAGGACGCCGACCTGGTGGGCATCCCCTTTCGAATCAACGTGGGAAAGAAGGTTACCGAAGATACTGTGGAAGTCGTTCGGCGCTCGACTCTCCAGAGGGAGGACGTTAAGATTTCTGCCATAACCGAGTATTTCCAGCGACTGCGCCAAGGAGCCACGGCAATGACTGGCCCCGGCCGCTGGCCAGCCTGAGAACAGCTCTTAGCGCAGGACGGAAAGCTCGCGATTGGAAATTCGCAACCAGCGATTTGGCGATGGTTTCTTATGGCAACTCTGAAATTAATCTTCGGCGTGGCGATCATCGCGGCGACGGTCATGGTGGGCTTCAAGCTCATCCCGCCGTACTTCTCGAACTACGAGCTTGAGGATGCGCTCAAGACCGAAGCCCTGCAGGCGACCTACAGCACGCGCTCGGAAGACGATGTTCGCGAAGCTATCATCAAGCAGGCCCGCAACTACGATATTGCGCTGACGCCCAAGCAGGTGCATGTTTCGCGGGTGGGCGGGTTCGGCAATGGCAGTCTCGCCATCGACGCCGAGTACAGCGTTCCCATCGAACTCCCAGGCTACTCTACGATCCTCGAGTTCCATCCTTCGTCGAAGAACAAAGGCGTGTTTTAGGAGCAGGTCCGAGGACTGCGCTTAGTTCTCACGGTAGTCCGGCCCGGTCGGATCAAGTCCCCACATCTGCGGGAGGAGTCGACTCAACACCGGGTGGTTCACCGCTCTTGCCTCGCAGAACCTGACGAACCTTGAGAATCAGATCGTCGGGTAAGAACGGCTTTTCGAGGAAGTTGGTATCGGCCCGCAGGATCGCGGGATCTTCGACAACGTCCTCGGCGTAGCCGGAGATGAGCAGGAATCTTACCGTGGGGCGCAGACCTGCGATGATCTCCTTCAGTTGAAGACCGGTCACTTTGGGCATCGCCAGATCGCTTACCACCATGTCGATAGGTTCCGCCCAGCTCTTGCAGATCTCCGCCGCCTGCTCACCATCCTTCGCTTCCACGACCTGGAAGCCTGCCCCCTCCAACACTTTCGTCATGAGCCTGCGGAGGGCGATCTCGTCCTCCACGAGCAATACAGTTTGTCTTCGTGGTCGATTGGAGTGCGCCTGCGAGGGCTCCGGGATGATGGCGCCGGAATCCGACAGCTTGGGCAGATAGATGCGGAACGTCGAGCCTTTTCCCGGAACACTGGCCACGGTGAGGTGCCCGCCACTTTGCTTCACAATTCCGTAAGTGGTTGACAAACCCAACCCCGTTCCCTTGCCTTCCTCCTTGGTGGTGAAGAAGGGTTCGAAGATGTGAGAGAGAGTTTCCCTATCCATCCCGATGCCTGTGTCCGTCACCGAGAGCATCACGTATTGGCCCGGTTGGACTTCAAGCTGGCGGCTGGCGTACTCCTCGTCCAACTCTACCTCCGCCGTCTCCATCACAATCTGGCCGCCCTCGGGCAATGAGTCTCGAGCATTGATTACGAGATTGATGAGAATCTGCTGAACCTGAGCCGGATCGGCTTTCACTTTGCCCAAGTCACCCTGCAGTTTCGGGATCAGGTCAATCGACGCCGGAATCAATCGGCGCAGCAGCTTGTGGGTTTCCCACACCGTGGCGTTGAGATCGACTTCCCTGGGCTCGATCACCTGCTTCCGGCTGAAGGCCAGCAGTTGCCTGGTCAGCGAGGCCACTTTTTGGCTTGCGCCCTTGATCTCCGAGAGGCTCAGTCGCAGGGAGTCGTTTCCAACTATTTCGCGTTCCAGCAGTTCGGTGTATCCCATGACGATGGCAAGGTAGTTGTTGAATTCATGGGCGATGCCCCCGGCCAGGTGCCCGACCGCTTCCATCTTTTGGGACTGATGCAGTTGATCCTCGGTGCGCTTGCGCACACTGATGTCCCGCAGGATCACCGTGTAGAGATTCTCGGAAGAGGTTCTTATCCGCGAGATCGTAGCTTCGATCGGAAATTCCTCACCATTCGACCGCAACGCAACCAGTACTCTCGGCGCGTACATGGAACGGGCGCTCACGCCGGTTTGTCCAAAGTTGCGGATATGCTGTCGATGAATGTCACGAAGATTCTCAGGTATGAAGCGATCGATGGATTGGCCGATCACTTCCGCGGCGGTGCATCGAAAAACGTCCTCGGCCGCTTTGTTGAACACGATGATCTGCTGCTTCTCGTCGACAGTAATGATGGCATCCATCGCCAATGTGATAATGCCGAGCAGGCGTTCCTGGCTGTCGCGAAGAGCATCTTCGGCGCGCTTGTGAGCCGAGATGTCCACCATCGTGCCCTCGATGAGCGTTAGGTTGCCCTGCTCATCGCAGGTTGCCGCCACGTTCTCGACCACCCACATTGAGCTTCCATCCTTCCGCCGAAGGCGCAACTCCGAATTGACCAGACTCCCTTCCCGTTGCAGATCCTTAAGGAACTGGTCGCGCTCCTCGGCAGAGAAGTAGAACTGCTGTGCCTGGCAGCCGAGCACCTCTTCCCGGGAGGCATATCCCAGCATCCGTGCAAATGTACTGTTGCAGCCAAGCACTCGGCCGTCTGGCGTAGTGCGGTAGAAACCTGCCACGTGCCGGTCAAACAGGAGCTGGTAGCGGCTATCGGGAGTGGGTGTTGTTGGGTTGAAGGATACGCGCCTCAAATCCAGCTGACCCGCTATCGCGTTGGCGAGTGTCTGTAAAATCCTCCGATGACCCATGGGTAGCGATCGGGGTAAACGATCCAGTACGTTAATAGAACCCAGAACGTAGCCCTCTTTTGAAACAACAGGGGCAGCGGCATAGAAACGGATTCCCGATTGCGTCACCCAGGGATGAGAGCGAAATCTTCTGTCGGCGGCAGTGTCCTCCACGATGAGGACGTGGGGATTGCCGAGGACCAACGCATTGAACGATTGGTCGCGCGGGATCTCCGCGACATCCCACCCTACATTGGCTTTCAGCCATTCGCGTTGCGAATCGATGAAACCGATGAACGCGATGGAAGTGCCACAAAGGTAGGCTGCCTGGCTGGCGATGTCGTCGAAGAATTCCTCTGGCGGGCTGCCAACGATGCGGCAGTCAGCCAACGCCTTTAGCCGAGACACTTCGTCCTCTGCCGATAACTGCATACACCACCCCGCTGTGCAGGACCCCTATTTTTCGCAGATTACCTACTTGCACGCCAGTGTCAAGTTCCAAATTAGATACACTGGGCAGTTCCGAATTCCAACCCTTGCAAACTTCAATACCCGCTTCTCTCAGAAAGCTCCCGCGAGCGGCGACCTGCCGCAGAACTCACAGCGGCCCCTACCAGGCAATCGGAACGGTTCTTGTAAGAGGACGTGTCATGCGATGCGCTGGCCTTTTACGATACCGGCTGTGGCGGTTCTGGCTGAATCACGGCCAACCCGGAAACTGTCCCACTTCCCACACCCCGTCCATCCCTTGACACGCATCCAAATGGTTATAAGGGTCGCCTGGTGATTTAGAATCAAGCAGAAACGCACGTTAGCCCCAAAATCGGTTCGGACTGAGAATTGCTGTTGTGCATTGATGCACAGTTGTTTCCATGGCCATTAAAGTGAAAATCCCGACGGCTCGAAGCGGCGGCCAAAGCGGAAGAGGCGGCGGGGTAAGCCGCGGCAAGAACCGCCTGCCGGCCCGGGATCCCATGGTGCGCATTGCCCTGCTCGGTTTTCTCGCGCTGTCACTCGTGGTGGTCGGCTTTTTTGCCTACTGGTATGTAAAGTACGACCGCATCATCGAGCAGCGCTTCCGCAGTCCGGCGTTCGCCAGTTCGGCCAAGATTTTCGCTGCTCCGCAGTTGGTAAAGGTCGGATCGAAGTTAACCGTCTCTGAAATCGCGGCGGAGTTGCGCCATGCGGGCTATTCCGAAAAGTACGGCGAATCTTTGCTGGGCAGCTATCGTCTGCATGGCGGCTGGATTGAAGTTCTGCCCGGACCCGAGTCTTATCACAGTCCCGAAGCGGCCACCATTACCGTCGCCGACGGAGCGGTTTCGGCCATTAGCAGCCGCGCCGCGGGAGAACTGGAGGCCTATGAACTCGAGCCCCAGATGCTGGCTTCGCTGTTCGACGCCGAGCAACGCTCCAAGCGTCAACTGGTGAAGTACGACGACATTCCCCCGGTCATGGTGGAGGCGGTTACATCGATCGAAGACCACCGCTTCTTCCAGCACAGCGGAGTCAATTTCATGCGGCTGGCGGAAGCCGCCTGGATCGACGTCACTCGTCAGCGCCACCAGCAGGGCGGTTCGACGATCACCATGCAGCTTTCGCGGGCATTTTTTCTGAGCCCGGAGAAAACCTTCAAGCGCAAGCTGATCGAAATGCTGATCGCGGTGGAGTTGGAGCAAAAGTTTTCCAAGCAACAGATTTTCGAGTTCTACGCCAACCGCGTCGATCTGGGGCAGCGCGGCTCCTTCACCATCTCGGGCTTCGCCGAAGGCTCCCGGTCGTATTTCAACAAGGATCTGAAAGACATCACCGTGCCGGAAGCCGCACTGCTGGCTGGATTGATCCAGGCGCCCAGCTATCTTTCGCCCTATCGCCATCCCGAACGGGCGCTGGAACGGCGCAATACCGTGATCGAGTCGATGGTCGAGACTCACGCCATCACGCGCGAGCAAGCCGATAAAGCCAAGGCGATGCCGCTGAAACTGGCCCCGCCGAACGTGGAGGCCAGCGACGCACCGTACTTCGTGGACATGGTTCGCGACACCATCGTCGGCAAACTGAACGAACACGAAGTCAACGAACAGGAATATCGCATCTACACGACGCTCGATCCTGGACTGCAACGGGCGGCCGCGCAAGCGGTCGAAACCGGCATCAAGCTGGTGGACGACCAGGTCACGAAAATGCGGACCCGCAAGACTAAGGTGGGGAAGAACAAGTTTGAGACCACCGTCACGCCCGGCCCACAGGCGCAGGTCGCGCTCATCGCCATGGACCCCCACACCGGAGAAATCAAGGCGCTGGTCGGCGGACGAAACTACGGCGCGAGCCAACTGAACCACGCGCTGGCCAAGCGTCCCACCGGCTCCATCTTTAAACCGTTTGTGTATGCGGCCGCCATGAATACGGCGCTCGATGGCTCGACCGCCGTGATCACCCCGGCCTCCACGGTCGCCGATCAGCCTTCGACGTTCTCCTACGGCGACCAGATCTACGAGCCGCGCAACTACAAAGAGGAGTACCACGGCGATGTCACGCTCCGCTATGCGCTGGCGCTTTCGCTCAACAACGCGACCGTGAAATTGGCGGAAGAAGTGGGCTACGACAAAGTGGCGGATCTGGCGAGGGCCGCCGGAATCGCATCGGTGAAAGCGACGCCGGCAATGGCACTGGGCGCCTACGACGCCACGCCCGTTGACATGACGGCCGCCTACACCAGTTTTGCGAACGGCGGCATGCGGCTTTCACCCGTTTTCGTAAATTCGGTGCGAAATTCCAAGGGTGACGTCATCGTCAACTTCGGAACCGAGAAGAAGCAGGTTCTCGATCCGCGCATCGCCTTTGTCATGACCAGCATGTTGGAAGGAGTCATGAACTTCGGCACGGCGGCAGGAGTGCGCTCCCGCGGATTCACGGCTCCGGCGGCAGGTAAGACCGGCAGTTCACACGACGGCTGGTTCGCCGGCTACACCAGCAATCTGCTTTGCATCGTCTGGGTGGGATACGACGATTACAGCGACCTTCGCCTGAGCGGCGCGCAGACTGCCGCCCCCATTTGGGCCGAGTTCATGAAGAAAGCGGTTACTCTGCCACAGTATGCGGACGTGAAGCCCTTTACCCAGCCCGAGGGCGTGGTGGATGTGGAACTCGATAAAATCACCAACCGCCTGGCGACGCCGTCGTGCCCCGACGATTACACGATTGCCTTCATCGCCGGCACCGAGCCTCGCGATACCTGCGACCAGAGCGGCGGTGTGCAGGGGTTCTTCTCCCGCATGTTCGGCGGAAATTCCGAGAAAGCTCTGCCTCCGCCCACCACCAACGGGAACCCGCAGCCTGCCACCGGTGTCCAATCTGAGGAAGAGGCCAGAAAAAAGAAAGGCTTCTTCGGCAAGATTGTGGGCGTGTTCAAGGGGGACAGCAGCTCCTCCAATAAGAATGACAAAAACGCGCCTGCGCCGTCTAAAAGCAGTGACAGCGGCACGCCGCCGCAATAAGATTAGGGGACTCTGAAGATCGATCGTGTTCGGCCCGGAGGTGTATGTGCTTTCCCGGCTCCGCATCAGCTCTGTAGCACTTCTCTTCTGCGCGCTTCTCGTTTCCCCATTGCAGGCTCAGAATTCCGAACAGTTGGAAGTCGGCCCTCCGCCGCTCCACCGCGCCGCGCCGCCCGCTCCCGGAGCATCGCCGGAGGAACTCGAAAAACGTGGTGACGAACTGCGCGAGGATAAGAACTATCTCGACGCCGTGGACTACTACCAGGCAGCCCTGAAAGGCGCGCCGGGGAACGCGTCCGTGTTCAACAAAATCGGGATCTGCCAACTCATGATGCATAGCTACAAAAAAGCCAAGAAGAGTTTCGAACGCGCTATCAAGTCCGATCGTAAACATGCCGACGCTTACAACAATCTCGGCGTCATCTATTACCAGGCGCATAGCTACAATGCGGCGATCCGGCAGTACGAGAAAGCGATCTCGTTAAGAAATGACGCAGCCTCCTACTACAGCAACATGGGCGCGGCTTATTTCGGCAAGAAACAGTTCGACAAAGCGATACAAAGCTATTCCAAGGCGATGGAGCTTGATCCCGACATCTTCGAGCGAACCTCGCGCGCCGGAGTTCTGGCCCAGCTTCCTTCTCCCGAAGACCGCGCCCACTACGATTATGTTCTCGCCAAGCTGTACGCCAGGACGGGCGCGCCCGAGCGTTCGTTGCACTACCTGAAGAAGGCGATGGAAGAGGGTTACAAGGACATCAAGGACGTTTACAAGGACAACGAGTTCAGTGCCCTGCGCAAAGATCCCCGCTTCGCCGAACTGATGGCGGCAAAGACAACGGTCATCCCTGATTAGTGGCCGGTAACTTGCTGGCAGAAAATAAGTTAGTCCCTCAGGGGCTAAAGCCCGCATTCTGCCAGACCGTGAACGGCACGGCTGAAGCCGTGCCCTACCCAAAACCGATTTATGAAACACGCTCTAGAAGAAAGTGAGAAAATTCGAGAATCCTCCGAAACTTTCCCGGCCAAGCTGGGTTTTGACACTTAGTGCTCCCGAAAACAACAGGGTGAGTAGGGAGAAAAAACCCACCGGTTGCTAACCGAGCACGCCCCAAGCCAGCAACCGGTGGGTGAATTTGAGGCCCTCGCGCTCTTGGCCGTTAGCGTTTCGCTATTCGTCGTTCGCTACTCGCTTTTCGCCAAGCAAACGGTTTTCGCGAACGACGAACATCTCAGCTTCTCTCCGAAACATACTCCTCAACCGCCTGCTTCCATTTGCCCTGCGCTTTGAGGATGTATTCGACCGCATCGCGAGCCGCGCCGTCTCCTCCGGCGTGAGACGTAGCCCAGTGGGCTTCGGCTTTAACCTCGGGGCGCGCATTCTTCACCGCAATCGCCAGCCCGCATTTGCGCATCACCGGCAGATCAATCACATCGTCGCCCACGAAAGCAGCCTCGGCGGCGGTGATTCCGTCTTTCTGAAGAATCTGCGTGAACACCGACGCCTTGTCCTGAATGCCCTGGTAAACGTGATCAATCTTCAGATCACGCGCCCGCAGGGCAACCGTTTCGGAGATGCGCTTGGTGATGAACCCAGTCTTGATGCCTGCCAGGCGGGCCAGCGAAATGGCGGTGCCGTCGTGGGCGTGGAAGCCCTTGGCTTCGATCAGGCTGGTGCTGTGGAGCCCGAAGCCGCCCTGTCCGCCGGTTTGGGCAGATTTTTCAAGCAAACTTTGCTGGGCTCCGGATTGCGAGCCTCCGGGCGCAGGGAAAATCCAGATTTTGCCGTCGGTAAGAACGCCATCGACGTCGAAAAGAATTAGCTTAATTTTGCGGGCACGAGCGGTGGCCGAAAGTTTAGGCATCGCCGCGATTCTAGCAGGCCGCGGCTAAGCTCGTGTGGGGATGCTCGTATGGGGGCGGGCGCCCCGCCCGTCCAACGGAGCGAAGCTCCGTTGCTACCTATCCCTTACCCCTCAGTTTTTGGCTCTTGAGACGCTCGTCTCGCTTGTGGTCAAGTTCGCGGGCTGCCACGAGCGAGTTCTTGCCCTTGTAGCGACCCACAAGGCTGCGAATGAACTCATCGTTGATGGGTTGCAGAATCAACTGGTTCTCCTCGTTGCGGATGGCCAGGCGGGTCCCGGTCTTGATCCCCAGCTTCTCGCGCAGGGAGGCCGGAATCACGATCTGTCCTTTGGAACTGACCACGGCAAAAATGTCATTCATATGACCGACCCTACAGCATCTTTAAGCCCATTCAGCCGGGCTAGGGATCTCCCCTTTCCGCGAGAAAATCGCCCACGGGTCGCTTGTGCTTCTGGGAGCTGCAGTTCAGGCAGGCCGTCACCAGATTCTCGAAGCTATTATCGCCGCCTTCTGCGACCGGCGTCACGTGATCCAGCGTGGCAGTAAATCGGGTTAGTTGTTTTTCGCAGTAGCGGCATTTGTAGCCGTCTCGCTCATAGACTTTGATTCGGTTCTCTCGCACGTTGTAATAGTCGATGTCCCCATCGGCAACTTCCGCCTTTGGCTCTGTCGCAGTCCGTTCAGCACGGTATTTGCGACAAGCCTCGATCTCATCTGGGATAAAGACCCGATAGAGTGTTCCATCCCTGTTTGGCTCTCCTTCTTTGCGGATTGCACCGATGGATTCCAAGGTTTGGAAGATCTCACGAACTTTACTCTGAGAGACCTTGTTCCCGATTGCGTTAGATTTCGAAGACTTAGTCACTCCACGTTGCAGATCCCTGCCACCAAGTCTCACGTGCGGACTGCCATTCCTTGCGATCGACGGCCGGAACGCATACCAGTAGAACACCGCTTCGTAGGGCGTCAGCAGTGGCTGCAGGTCGTCTACGATCTCTTGGATGACAAGCGGCAGTTCCATTGCGGAAAAATCCTCAGCCGCTGCATTGGGAACAGAAGACGCCTGCTCCTCGATCTCGTCTAGGAGTTATCGGATTCGACCAAGATGATCTTTCATTCTTCTGGTGTTGCGTTAGATAGAGATTGTAGCTCGGCGATGTTTGAACAGCTACTTTTTCCGTTTGCACGTCAGTGGGCGCTGTCAAGACCCTGCCGAGCTGTGCGCGGCTGGACAGCCGAGGGCGGCTGTCCCTACGCGATCATTGCTCCCGCTCAGCGAGCGCGTGACTGATCCTGCTGAAGCGAAGGCGAAGGAACTCACAGGTAAGTAATAGAGGACTAAGGCGAACATTTTACGAAAACCCCGATTTTCGCTACAATCACTCCCATGCCGTCCGCCGTTTCCCCTTCGCTTGCCTGGGCTCACCCGCTGGTTCAGGAGTGGTTTACGGCGCGCTTCTCCACGCCGACCGAACCGCAGGAGCAGGGCTGGCCTCACATCCTGGCCGGCCACACCACTCTGATCTCGGCTCCGACTGGGTCGGGCAAAACGCTCGCGGCTTTTCTCGCCTGCATTGACCGCCTCGTCTGCAAGGCTCTCGCCGGCGAACTGCGCGACCGGACGGAAGTTCTCTACATTTCCCCGCTCAAGGCGCTCGGCAACGACATCCAGAAAAATCTCGAAGTCCCGCTGGGAGAAATTTTGCAGATGGCCGGCGATCGCGGCCTGCTGATGCCGGAGATCCGCACGGCGGTGCGCACGGGCGACACTTTGATGAAAGACCGCCGCCTCATGCTGAAGCGCCCGCCGCACATTCTGGTCACTACGCCGGAGTCGTTCTACATCCTGCTGACGGCGGAGAAGAGCCGCGCCATCTTGCGCGATGTCGAAACCGTGATCGTCGACGAGATTCACGCCGTGGCCGATGACAAGCGCGGCGTGCATCTTGCGCTTTCGCTCGAGCGGCTCGAAGCGCTGACCAAGCGTCCGCCGGTACGCATCGGGCTTTCCGCGACGCAGAAGCCGATTGAAGAAGTCGCGCGTTTCCTTGCGGGGAACGGGCGGGCCGTTCCTGTGATCGTCAACGTTGGACATAAGCGCACGCTGGATCTTGGAGTGGAGGTTCCGGCTTCCGAGCTCGGCCCGGTCGCCTCCAACGAGATGTGGGACGAGATCTACGAGCGCATCGTGCAACTGGTGAATGCGCACCGCTCGACGCTGGTGTTTGTGAACACACGGCGGCTGGCCGAGCGCATTTCGCATCAACTGGGCGAGCGGCTGGGTGAGGAAAACGTGGCCGCGCATCACGGGAGTTTGTCGCGCAAGCTGCGTCTGGAGGCGGAAAGAAAGCTGAAAGAGGGCCAGGTAAAGGTGCTGGTCGCGACCGCTTCGCTTGAACTTGGCATTGACATCGGAACGGTGGACCTGGTGTGCCACATCAGTTCGCCGCGGTCGATTGCGGTTGCTTTGCAGCGCGTGGGGCGTTCGGGCCACTGGCGCGGCGCGGTCCCTAAAGGACGATTTTTTGTCACCACGCGCGACGATCTGGCGGAATGCGCCGTGCTGGTGCGAGCCATTCGCCTGGGCGAACTTGACCGGCTGATTTTTCCCGAAGCCTCGCTCGATGTGCTGGCGCAGCAGATTGTAGCGTGCTGCGCGGCTTCTGGTAGCGCCGCCACAGGTGACGGGTCAAACGATAGACAAGACGACGGATGGGACGAGGATGAGTTATTCGCGCTGGTAAAGCGAGCCTACCCCTATCGCAATCTCTCGCGCGAAACGTTCGACGCGGTGGTCGCAATGCTTTCGGAGGGAATCGCTTCGCAACGCGGCCGCTACGGCGCGTACCTGCATCACGACCGCATCAACCGCAAGCTGCGAGCGCGGCGCGGCGCGCGCCTGGCGGCGATTACCAGCGGCGGCACGATTCCGGACAACGCTCTGTACACCGTGGTGGCGGAGCCCGAGGGGGCGGTGGTAGGCACGGTGGATGAAGACTTCGCGGTCGAGAGCATGGCCGGAGAAGTCATGCTGCTGGGAAACACATCGTGGAGGATTCGACGGATCGAAGCCAAGTCGTCGCGCCTGCTGGTGGAAAACGCGCAGGGCGCTCCGCCGGGGATACCGTTCTGGCGTGGAGAAGCCCCGGCGCGCACCGAGGAACTTTCGTTGCAACTCGGCGAATTGCGCAAAGAGATCAGCGACCGCCTGCCCAGCATGGTTCCGGTAGAAGGATGGCGCAATCTCCCGGTAGTGGCTGACGCGGTAACTTGGCTGCGAGAGGAATGCGGGCTCGATCTATCGGGCGCCGAGCAACTGATTCAATACACGCTCGAAGGCCGCGCGGTGCTGGGCGATGTGCCCACGCAGACGACGGTCATCGCCGAGAGATTTTTCGATGAGGGCGGAGGGATGCAGTTGATCATCCACGCGCCCTTTGGCGGCCGCATCAACAAAGCCTGGGGACTGGCGTTGCGCAAGCGCTTCTGCCGCGGCTTCAATTTCGAATTGCAGGCAGCGGCCACCGACAACGGATTGAACATCGCGCTGGCCGAGCAGCATAGCTTCCCGCTGGCCGACGTTTTTCAATTCCTCCATTCCGAGACCATGGCGCCGATCCTGGAACAGGCGGCGCTCGCTTCGCCGATTTTTCAAACGCGCTGGCGGTGGGATGCAACGCGAGCCCTGGCTCTGCTGCGTTTTCAGGGCGGCAAGAAAGTTCCACCGCAGATTCAGCGCATCCGCTCGGATGATTTGCTGGCTTCGGTTTTCCCCGACGTAGCAGCCTGCTTCGAGAACATCGAAGGGGAC
>Ga0074046_10003596_pt1 | contig 12907 bp, 12 predicted proteins | sample BogForMeECP23OM3_FD_94441 | JGI IMG/M metagenome (GOLD analysis project Ga0074046, IMG submission 94441) | Bog forest soil microbial communities from Calvert Island, British Columbia, Canada - Bog Forest MetaG ECP23OM3 | ecosystem: Environmental > Terrestrial > Soil > Wetlands ...
AAGAATGGCACACAAACACCGCTGCGGCTCGACGCCCTTAGGAAGCGGATGCGTACCTGTCACCAGAATACTGGGATTGAACCAAACAAATACTTTTACATCCAACAGATACGCTGTCAAGCGCGGCAGACACTATGCCCCCATACTGAGAAGCCAATACAGGGGCAAATGGTTGCAAAGAAAAAGGTCTCAGGAAAAACATGGGCGACGCAATTCCCGCTTGAGTCAGGACCTGACACCTGGTTTCTTCAATTCCTCAATCTCTCGCTTCAGGCGCGAATAGCGCGAGACAATCGTTCCGAGGTAAACGATGTGGATGATCCAAGTGGCGGCGTAGGCCGCAAACAAGTATGGGTTTCCGCTCATCGCACGCTCCCGCGAGGGTCCATAAGCGATTCCATGGCATGGGCCTGGTCAACGTCGCGCTGCAACCTTTCCAGGCGATACCGCGACCAGCAGACCAGAAATGCGAAGCAGGAAAAGGCCAGCCAGTTAATAAGCAATACGTGCAGCATGCGTGGGTCGATGGATCCGCCTCCGCCCATCACCGGCTGCGGGTGCTGGGTGCGAAAGAACCAGATCGAAAAGTAAACGAAGGGCACACACAGCGCACCCAATACGGCCAAGGCGGCCGCCAATAGAGGCGTTTGTCCGCCAGAGGAGAAACGGCGCAGAAAAAGATAGCTCACGTAAATGAGCCACAGTACCAGGGTAGAGGTCAGGCGCATGTCCCACGTCCACCAGATGCCCCAGACCGGACGCGCCCAGATCGGGCCCGTAATCAGCACGACAGTACAGAAAACCACTCCCACTTCAGCACTGACCAGCGCCACGATGTCGGCAGCAGGCCGGCGCTTGATCAGATAGACAATCGAGGCGGCGAAATTGACGAAGAAGAGGATGAACGCCGTCCAGGCCGAAGGCACGTGGTAGTAGAAAATCCGTTGCACATTGCCCATGGTCCGTTCGGTGGGAGCCCAGACCAGGGCCATGTACAACGCATAGCTCAGCAGAATCGCGGTCAAAATACCGAGGATTGGAAAGGTTTTTTTCATTATGCGTTCGTCTGGTGAAGCATCGAGTTAAGAATCGGGTGATCTCACCATCGGGTCATCGGGTGATCGAAGATCAAAAGCCTTTGCTCTCAGATGACCCGATGGCCCGATCACCCGATGTGACGTCACTCTGCATTCAGCACGGTTTCAAACAAAAGCAGACACACCGTAGTAAACACCAGATCGTAGGTCGCAAGCAACACGATCCAGAAGCGCGCGCCTTCGCCGTTCAGTATGGCCGTGGTGGATTGCACCATGGCGAGGAGCGCGGGGATCGAGATCGGGAACAGCAACAAAGGCAACATGATCTCGCGGCTGCGAGTGCGAATCGACATCGCCGCAAAAAAGGTTCCGTTCACGACCAGGGCCCAGGTCCCGAGCGCGGCGACCACTAGCAACTGCCACGCCGGGCCGAGCGATCGCAGCCTGTAAAACACGATGAATAGCGGAGTCATCAGCGCTTCCAGCACGCTGACGAAAATAAAATTGCCCAGTGTCTTCGCGATGAACAGCGAATTCGCCGGAGCGGGCGAGACGCGGTAAGCGTCGAGCACCTGGTTGCGCAGTTCGCGTGCCCAGGTCTGGTTCAGCGCCACCACCGCCGCAAACAGGAAGGCCACCCACACCAGGCCGCCAGCGATCTGGCGCGATTCTTCGGCGCTCGGATCGAACGAAAAACTGAACACGACCACCACCAGCAGAGAAAAAAACAGCATGGAGTTGATGGCGTCCTTCGACCTCCACTCCAGGCGCAGGTCTTTGAGCAGCGTGGCGCGGGTGATGCCGGTGGGCGCGGTCATATCTTGGCCTCCGGCCGTTTGAGTTCCCGCGTCCGCGCGACAATCTTGCCGTAGTCCATCCAAACGAACTCATCGGCTGCTCCTTCGAGCAACGAAGCTTGGTGCGTGACGACGAAGACGGTTGTGCCTCGATCGCGTGCACCTGTCAGCAGGCGGACCATTTCCGTGGCAGAATGCAGGTCCACGTTCGAGAAGGGTTCATCGAGCAAAAGGATCTTGGGGTTATTTAATAAAGCTCGCGCCAAAGACATCCGCTGCCGCATGCCTTGCGAATACTGCCCGACCGGGCGGACGAGTGCAGGATCAAGACCGACCGCGCGGATAACTTCAGCGCAGCGCGCGCCGTCAGTGATTCCATAGAGCCGGGCAAAGTAGTCCAGGTTCTCCATCCCGCTCATCTCGTCATAGAGCAGAGAAGGATGCGCCATGTAGCCCACCTGCTGGCAGACGTCGTGAAACTTGCTGGCCCCGAGAATCGTGACCTCGCCGCTCGAGGGTTGGTTGAGTCCTGCTAGAGTGCGCAGCAGGGTGGTCTTACCGGCGCCGTTGTCGCCGAGAATGGCATAAAGTTTTCCGCCGGAAAATTCCGCAGTAACGCCGCGCAGAGCGGCAAAACGGCCAAACTGCTTGATCAGGTTCGAGACGGTGACGACGGACGCGGTTTCAGTCAAAGGGTCGGTAGCCTGTGATGTAAGCAAAATGATTTGTCATCCTGAGCGAAGCGAAGGACCTGCTTTCGCCTGCGCCAGCAGACTGCGCAGTAGTATCTCACTTGCACCACGGGTTGTTAATTTGCCATCCCGTCAGACCCAGATTTCTGGTTCTGCGACATGCTCTTAGCCGGTTCGGCGGCCGGACCAGCTCCGGGTTGCGGCGCGTACTTTGACGCGCACTTGGCCTGTAGTTGCTTGGCGTGGAAAACGCCGTCGCGTCCGAAACTGCCATCGGCCAGGGCTTGGGAGTCGTCCTTGAAAGTATCGGGAGGAGCTTCGGTCCCGGTATACGAAACCGGCAGAGTCAGATCGTTTTCCTTCAACATGAAGTCCACGCGGGTTCCCGAGCGCTTGATCGAGCCTGGCACCACGTTTCCCGCCACCCGCAGACGCTTGGAGTAAGCCTCGCTCCCCATGCCGTTCAATTCTTTGATGGTGACGTAGTAGCTCTTACTGTCCTGCACACCGGTGTAGGCGAGATAGCCGAGCGAGACAAGAATCAACACGGTGACCGAACCAAATTTCAGGTATTTCCTGGTTTCGCTCGACATGAAAAACACCTCACCCCTGTGTAAAAACTGTACGCGCTGGCCAGTTGCCGGTCAAGGCGCGGGCTTGGCGGTCGTGTCCTAAATTCCTGGTGGATTAGGACTTGTGGCCCTTACCCGTCAGCTCAAAAGGGCAATAAAAATAAAGTCTATAGAGGTACTTGACATTATTCGCCAGCCGCTCTATATTTGTATCGTTCCTTCCCGGCCTGCACCGCCACTCGCCTGGTGGTGCGGGCCTTCTTTTTTCCGCTTAGTTCCCTTCCTTCTCTTTTTCCCGTTCGTAAGGCTTTTGCATGTAGCGGCGGCACTCGTCGAGCGCGCCCTGGGTGTTGTCGTTGGTCTGAATGGCTTGGCGGTATTCATTGACGGCGCGATCGCGCTGGCCAGTGATGTCGAAAATCTTGCCCAGTTGCAGGTGACTCCAAACCTCGGTCCAGCGCGGCTCGCCATCGCCATTCAGGGACTCGCGGTAGGCGTTCGCCGACGCCTGATAATTTTTCTGCAGGAAAAACACTTCGGCGATGCGGTAGTGCGCCAGCGAACTGTTCTTGTTAACTTCCAGCGCCTTGTTGAACTCGCTGAGGGCTCCCGCCAGATCGCCCTGCTGGGTCAGGCCCTGTCCGCGCACGATGGAGGACCGCAGTTTGATGTCGGCGGAGTTGGTCAGCACGCGGTTTTCGGGATCGATCGAGATGCGGCGCGGGCGCCCAAAGGTTTCGACCGAAAACGGGGAGTTGGTGCCCACCACCTCAATGCGCTTTTCTTCGGTTTTTCCGTCGGTATCGATTCTCAGATTTACCGGCATGCGGAATAGGTCCAGATCCTGGCTGATCGCGCCCACGATCCGGAAGCCCTTGTTGTTGCCCAAGCGATAGACCGTGTACTTCGCTTTAAATTCGGGGGCGCTGGTGGAATCCATCCACTGCGAGTAGAACCAGGTGAGTTTCTCGCCATAGACCTTTTCGCTGAGTTCCCGGAAATCGTCGGTGCTGGCGGACTTGCCCGCATATTTCGCAGCAAAATCACGCATGATCTTCAGATACTTGTTCTCGCCCACCACCCAGCGCAGCATGTGCAGGATCATGGCGCCCTTGTCGGTCACCAGCGACTGAAATTCAGGAGAAAAATAATCGAGCTTGTCGGCGCTCGAAAGCGGCACGCTGTCATAGGCAAGCGCGCCCACCGACATGTCTTTCACCATTTCCTCGAGCCCCGCTTCGCCCGCCGCGCTTTCTACATAGCGCGCTTCCGAGTACCGGGAAAAGCCGTCGCTGATCCACCAATCAGCTTTCGATGCCGGACTCACCGAAACGCCCCACCACTGGTGGGCAATCGTATTGGCCAGCAACCGGTAGTTGATCTTCTCCGTGATGGCGCGGCTCGAAAGCGCCGCGATTTCAGGCGCCCATGCCGTCGGCACCGTGTCGTCCGGAAGCTCCACGATCTTTAACCGCGTCGAGGGAGCGAGTCCGTACTGGGTGACGAAGTAAGTGAACGCCTTGATTGCTGTGGAGGCGTACTCCGCGCCCAGCGCCTGGTGATTCGGCTTGAAGAATACATGCAGGTCCATGCCCGCTTCGTCGCTCTTGAATTCCTGGAACGTGCCGGCAATGATCGTGCCCGGAAAACTCGGCTTGTCCCAGACAAAGGTGAAGGTCTTGGCGTTCGCCAGCGCGGTCGCGGGCTTCTTGGAAGTTGCGGTTGCCGGTGCAGTTGCAGCCGGTTCTTTCCCGCTGCCGATCACCACCATGTGCGAGGGAACGGTTACGTTGATGGTCGCGGTAAAGCGGTTGACGCCATATCCCGCCACTGGAAACCACAGTCCGGAATAGAGCAGGTAGCTGGTGTCCGGACCGACGTAGGCGAGTTTCAATCCCTGCACCGGGCTGTCGTCGGCGCTTTCGAGCGTGCCCTCGTATTCGAAGTAAAAGCTGGTGCTCGCATTCTTTGCAATGCCGCTGGTGAGCGCGATACGCACGCTCGAATCCTGCGTGTTGCGCTCCGGAGTCAGCGGCTTGTTGTTGGCGTCCGTGAGCTTCGTAATGCGCAGCGCGTTGTTCAGCTGAAACGTGGCCACGCTGAGGTCTTCGAGCGCCGTGACCTTAACCGTGGCGTGTGCAGTGAGCTTGTGCGTCTGCGGCAGGAGTTCGACGTCGATCTGGTAGTCGTCCACGCGCAAGCGCGTTTTCTCGGCCGCTCGCGCCGGCCGGTTCGCGACCAGGCCGAGAAAAAAAACAACCGCTAAACCGAGCGCCCGACGCGCCGGGCGAGAGTGGCAAAGCTTCAAGTAGAGTCTCCTGGCAGGGGTACAGTTTCTTAAGATGTTAATTTTCACGCAAAAGATGCTGTGCCGACAAGGGTTAGCGAAATTTGTTTCTGTTCGCAAGTGTGGCGCGGGCGCCCCCGCCCGCGGCCTTTGACTTACCGATTCATTTCCCTCGGATTTCCTCGGATCCCATTCAATATGATCCCCGCCGCCCTTTCGGACGGATGCGCGCCGCCGCTCCCAATCTTCAGTTTTGCCTTCACCGCTGCCAATCGCTCGATCATGCTCGCCCGCGCCTCGCCGTCGGGAATGATCTTGTGCATCTCGGTGACAATGTTTTCCACCGTGAACTTGTGCTGCACCAGTTCTGGAACGACCTCTTCCCCGGCAATCAAGTTGACCATTGCAAAGTAAGGAACCTTCACCCGCGGCCTGCCCAGCGCGTAAGTGAGCGCCGATACGCGATACACCATGACAAACGGGGTTCCCATGAGAGCCGCTTCGACTGTAGCCGTGCCGCTGGCCACGATCCCGGCGCGCGAGTGGTAGAGCGCAGGCAGCGCTTCAGGAACCAAATGAATATTCCCCTGCCACGTCTCCATCAATTGCTTGAGATACGACGCGTCGAGCGTGCGCGCGACCGGCAGCAGGAATTCATAACCACTGCCCAGCTTATCCGCCGCTTCAAGGATCGTCGGCAGGTTCATGCGCACTTCTTTCCGGCGGCTGCCCGGCATCAGCGTGATCCAAGGTTTAGCGGCGTCGAGCTGGCGTTCGGCCGCATATGCTTCGCGAGGAATTGCAGGCGCGGGCAGATCGGCCAGCGGATGGCCAACAAACGTCGCGTCCACTCCGCGATCGCGATAGAACTTCTCTTCGAAGGGAAAAATCACCAGAGCTTTACTGACATACTTGCGCAACAGCTTGACGCGTCCCTGCCGCCACGCCCAGAATTGCGGGCAGACGTAGTAAACCACCGGAACGCCGCGCTTGCGCATCTGTCGCGCCACCCGCCAGTTGAAGGCCGGAGCGTCGATAACAACGGCAAGCGCCGGCCGCTTCTCATCGGCCGCACGAATCAATTTCCGGTAGAGCCCAAGAATCCCAGGCAGACGGCTAAGAACCTCAGTGATGCCGACGACCGCCAGTTCCTTAGCATCGACGATGATTTCGCAGCCAGCGGCGCGCATGCGCTCCCCGCCCGCACCAAAGAAGTCAAACTGCAAGGCTTGCGTAGGGGCGGACGCATTCGTCCGCCCAGCGGAGCGAAGCTCCGCTGCCCGCCGCAGCGCTTCAATCAGCAGCGCGCCATACATTTCGCCCGAAGCTTCGCCGGCGGAGATGAGAATTCGCACGGGACACATTGTAACGGGGCGAATGGCACAGCGTTCAGTCGTCAGCGTTCGCCGTGACCGGGGGAGCCCCCGACGGCATCTCCTGATCCTTATACTGCAACTGGTAGAGCTTGTAATAAATCCCGCGCTGTGTCAGCAGCTGCTGGTGCGTTCCCATCTCGCGGACCTGGCCCTTGTGCATCACGATAATCTTATCGGCGCGCTGGATGGTCGACAGCCGGTGCGCGATGATCAGCGACGTTCGCCCTTCCACCATGCGGTTGAGCGCGTCGCGGACGCGGAACTCAGTTTCCGTATCGACGCTCGACGTGGCTTCGTCGAGGATCAGGATCTTTGGGTCGTGCGCCAGCGCGCGCGCGAAACTGATCAACTGCTTTTGTCCAGTTGAAAGCGTCGAGCCGCGTTCGCGCACTTCTTCCTTGAATCCTCCGGGCAAAGTTCGGATGAAGTCGGCGAGATTGACATCCTCCGCCGCCTGCTCCACGTCTGCGTCTTGAATGCGCGCCGTCCCCAGCCGGATGTTGCCTTCAACCGTGCCGCTGAATAGAAACGGATCCTGCAGCACGACGCCAAAACGGCCGCGCAGGTCGTCGAGATTCATCTCCTTGATATCGACGCCGTCGATCCGAATCGCTCCCCGCTGCACGTCGTAGAAGCGCATCAGCAGCGAGATCAGCGTGGTCTTCCCTGCCCCGGTGTGGCCGACGACCGCGATGGTCTCTCCCGGCTCAAGGACAAAGTTCACATCGCGCAAAACCCAGTCGGGCTCAGCGGTCTGTGGAGAGACGGGCGCCCCCGCCCGTCCCCCAACGTTATACGCAAACCACACATGATCAAATTCAATCCGCCCCGGCCCCTGCGGCGTTTTAGTAACAGCCGGCGATGTCACTTCAATCTTGGTATCCAGCAGCTTGAACACGCGCTCGCCCGCCGCCATCGCCGACTGCAAGATGTTGTACTTCTCGCTCAGATCTAGAATCGGGCGAAAGAAGCGCAGCGCGTACTGTATGAACGCGGCCAGCACGCCGAGCGTCGCCACACCCTGCGCGATGTGAAAAGTGAAAAGACTCTTCCTTGAGAACCCAATAGCTACACTGGAAACGACCGCGTGCCGGAGGATTCCATTCCCTCCGAACCAGATGATGCTGGCGATGGCAATCGACGACAAAAAGTCAACCATCGGGTAATACACGGAGTAGGCCATGATGGCGTCTTTGAACGCCTTCATATGCGAAGCGTTGATGTCGGAAAACTTGTTGAAGGCGCGCTTCTCGCGGTTGAAAAGCTGCAACACCAGCATTCCCGAGACCGCTTCCTGAAGATAAGAGTTGATTCGGGCGATGGCCGTGCGAATGCGCCGGTAGGAATCGCGCACTTTGTCGCGAAAAATCAGGGTCGCGTACCCGATGAGTGGAAGCACGGTGAAGGTAATCAGCGCCAGCTTCCAGTTCATCAACATCATGATGCCGATAATGCCGGCGAGCACGAAGACATCTTCACAAATGGAGACTACGCCCGCCGTGAACATTTCATTCAGCGCATCGACGTCGGTGGTCACACGCGTTACCAGCCGCCCCACCGGATTCTTGTCGAAAAACCCGACGTGAATGTGCTGCAAGTGGCGAAAAATCTGCTTGCGCAGATCGAACATCACCTTCTGCCCGGTCCACTGCATCAGGTAGGTCTGGATGAATTCCAGTGCGAACGTGAAGACAAGAATTCCGACATACAGGCCGCCAATCTGCGCGATGCCGGTCAGCGGAGCACTGCTCAGCCGGTCCCCAATCCAGGAATGCGAGTTCGGCGACTTCGCCAGGTATTTATCGATGGCGATCATGGTGAGAAACGGCCCGAGCACGTCCAGGCCCGACTTCAGGATGATCGCCGCGAGCGCCACCACCACGTGCCACTTGTATGGACGCAGGTAGGTAAGCAGCCGCCGCATCAGCCGGCCGTCGTACGCTTTGCCTAATACTTCTTCTTCCTGATTGGAGGCCATCGGTGGCGCGAAAGAAAACTAAATCCGGGATTACCCTGGTTAAGCTTATCGCAAAAGCATTAACGTAAATAGATGGCCGGATGGGCCGCGAAGATGGAGAAGTTTCAGGACAAGCTTTCAATACCTCTCAACGCTCGGCCAGTTCCCGTTGCACAAAGAGGAAATAAAGGGCCAACAAGATCAGCAGAAACCCGTTTACGCTGAGCACGATGGGCGCCGTGAACAACGGTACCAGCCATCCCGACAATAGATTCCCCATGGGCATGCCGCCACGGAACGCGAAGTTATACACGCTCATAACCCGCCCGCGCATTTCGTTCGTCGTAATCAGCTGCACCAGAGAGTTCACCGTGGCAAAAACCGCCATCATCGATGCCCCGACCAGCACCAGGAAGGTATAGCTCAGCGGCAGCGACTTCGAAAGGGCAAACGCTGAAATCCCCGCGCCGAGGGAGGCCAGCGCCAAGAGTGCAATCCGTCCCCTTCTTTTTATGTTGCCCGCGCCCGCGATGGTCAGCGAGCCGCAAATCGAACCGAGTCCCATCAGCGCGAGCAGATTGCCGTAGGTGTCCGGCCCGCGATGGAAAATGTCTTTCACGAAAACGGGAAGGTAGGTGCGCAACGGCATGCTCAGGCCGGTCATTAAGAACGCCAGGATGATCAATGCTTCCATCGAATGCTGCTTGCGAACGAAGCGAATGCCCTGCTTCAGGCTCTCGAACATCGATTCGGTGGCCTTCACCGGCTGGAATCGGGATCGGATCAGGGACAGGGACACGATGGGCGCCAGAAAAGAAAGCGCGTTCAGTCCAAAGCACCACTTTTCGCCCAGCCGCGCCAGCGCTTGACCGGCGAGGGCCGGACCGATCATAACCGCCACGTTGAATTGGATAGAATTCAGCGCGATGGCATTCGGCATGTCCTCTTTTTCCACCAGCGTGGGAATCAACGCCTGGTAGGCCGGACCACCAAAGGCCTGCGCGAAACCGGAAACAAACGAAAGGCAGAGGATCTGCCACACGTGGACCACTCCGGTTGCCACCAGAATGGTAAGCAGGCCAGCGCTCGCCATCTGGACGTACTGCGACGCCAGCAGAATTTTCCGGCGCTCCACGCGATCGGCCACCACGCCGCCAATCAGGGAAAAAAGAAAGATGGGGATGCCGCCGAGAAACTGGTCCAGCGCCAGCAAAAATGCGGAGTGACTCAGCCGGTAGATCAGCCAGCTTTGCGCCACGATCTGCATCCAGGTGCCGATGCTGGACGTGCAGGCGCCAAACCACATCAGACGGAAATCGCGGTATTGAAATGCTTTGAAGACCCGGCCAATCACCCTTGGCTCCCCCGTGAGAAGGCTAACACGTACCTTTGCCCCGACCACCTGCGCGGCGGCACAGTCCGCCGGGTGCCCCATCCTAACGTCGCGCCCTTTGCGACGTTAGGGTGGGATTCCACCGCCGCATGAAGCTTGGGATTTCCCCGCCCGCCCCACGTCTCAAGGGTTTCGAGACGTGATGGCTCGCTTGACCCTTAGTTGGTATGGCGCAGGCAAGCCTCAACCGTGGCCAACCCGCCGATTTACACTCACAATCCGGGTTTTGAGTGTAAGCGCTCGATAACTCTTCCAAAGCCGTGAATCTAGGACTAAACTTTCACCAAACGGGGAGGCCTGGTGAACAATGAACAGACAAGTAGCGCACCACAGCCCCTAGCCACTCAGCAAGACACAGATCCGTTCCGGGGAGTAGGTGGCTTCCTCCTGTTCTTCTGTGTCGCTACTACCGTAGTTCGCCCGCTTGCTTGCGTGGCAGAAATCCTACGAAATTTGCACGACACGTTTGTTGTAGTGGTTAATTTGGGGCTAGCTGCATTTTCAATCTACACTGGCCTTACCACATGGCGTGCTCGGCCAAACGCTCTGAAGCTCATCAAGGTTTACTTCATCGTAACGCTTGCATTGCCTTGTTTGATGATCTTGAGGCTGTCGACAAATATTAAGGAGATCGTACAACAATCCCCTTCGGAGAATCCCGTAGCTAACGGACTAAAAGTTTTGATAGTTGTAGCCATCTGGTGGTCCTACTTTGCGCAATCAAAGCGTGTAAAGGCTACGTTCGGCTCAAATCTTTAAGATTGCACCTTAACTTCTCCAAGACACGTTCAGGGTCGAGTTCAAACTAGTATAGGTAAGTAATCTGGTTAACAAGGGCCTTCGGCGCAGCGGCACAGTCCGCCCCTTACGCCGTCTCCCGCTTCGCCAATTTACTAAGCCCGCGCTCTTCGATTTCAAGCTCCCGAATCTTGAACTTCTGAATCTTCCCGGTCACCGTCATCGGGAACTCGTCCACAAACCGGATATGCTGCGGAATCTTGAAGTACGCAATCTGACCCTCGCAGAACTGGCGGATCTCCTGCCCGATCGTCTTCTCCCACAACGCGTGGTCCGGCCCACGCGAGTAGCTGAGCATCCCTTCGCCCTCCCAGGCAGGCGTTGCGATTCACGACCCGGTCAACAAGTGTAATCGCTTCCATCACTGAATAGTCTTCTTGACGGGTCGCGGCCCCGCCACTGGCTTGGCAGCCTGCGGAGGCTTGCCGTCATGGCGCCCACCGCAATGCGGGCATACGACCCTGGCATTCTTGTCGGCCATCTGGTGCAGGAAAGCGGAAAACGTCTGGCCGCAATGGTTGCACAACAGGTCAGTTGAGTCATCACTCACATTCGCGCTCGTCATAGTCCACCTCCACTTCCTTCAATAATTTTACCGCCGCTGGCCGCTAACGCGCCCCACGCGCGTCCCATAGAATAAGCAACAGCATGCCGCTCGGCCTCTACATCTCCGTCCCCTTCTGCCGGACCAAGTGCAGCTACTGCAACTTCGCCTCCGACGTATTCTCCAAGTCCGCTTACGAAAACTACGTGGCCCGCCTGCTCGAAGATGTCGCGAGTTCGCGCCAGCTTGCGTCGGAACTAGGGTGTGCGTTGGAGAAAGCCGCCGACTCCATTTATCTCGGAGGAGGAACCCCGTCGATCCTCGAGGCCGCCCAGTTGCAGCGCATCTTCGCCGCCGTACGCACTCAATTCGCCGTTACGCCCGATGCCGAGATCACGGTCGAATGTGCTCCAGGCACGCTGACTCCCGCTCTCATCGAAACCTTGCGGCAATGCGGAGTCAACCGGGTGAGCCTGGGAGTGCAGTCATTTGTCGATCAGGAAGCGCAGTCCGTAGGGCGACTGCACAAGCGCACAACCGTTTTCGAAGAGATCGAACGCCTGCACAAGGCTGGCCTCGCCAACATCAGCATCGATCTGATTGCCGGGTTACCGCATCAGACGCCGGAAAGCTGGGCCTTCTCGGTATCCGAGACGATTGCGACGGGAGTACCGCACGTGAGCGTTTATATGCTCGAAGTGGACGACGATTCTCGCCTGGGCAGAGAACTGATCGCCGGAGGCTCCCGCTACCACGCCCACTTTGTTCCCGATGAAGACGCGACTGCGGATTTCTACGAGCAGGCATGCGAGATGTTGGCCTCCGCCGGCATCGCACAGTACGAAATTTCCAACTTTGCCCGCCGGGTGCCCCGTCCAAGCTCTGCTTGGGCGGGTCTTTTGCCGGACAACGAATCCCGCCATAACCTGAAATATTGGACGCGCCAACCTTACCTCGGCTTCGGCGTCGATGCGCACTCGTTCCTTGCGGTCGACGATCACCAGGCGATCCGCTTCGCAGCTCCCGACTTGCTGGACGCGTACATGAATCGTGCTCCGCACACGGTGACGCCGGTTTCCGCCCAAGCGGCCGTCGAAGAAAGTTTCTTTCTAGGACTACGCCTCAACCGTGGTATCGATCTCGATCGCTTGTTGAAATTATTCACAAGTTGTCATCCTGAGCGAAGCGAAGGACCTGCTGTTTGGGAGTCGGCAATCCAGCAATGCCTACAAGAAGGCCTGCTCGAACGCCAAGGCGCAACCCTGCGCCTCACCGGCCGCGGCCGTCTCTTATCCAATGAAGTGTTTGCCAGATTTCTTACCGAGAAAGAGGAAAAAGTGGGAACCGGCCACGTGAATCCACGTTAGCGCGCCGACCGGTGCCGTTCGGCTTTGGCCTATCCGGTCCCCACCATTTCACAAACTTTGGGGAGGCCGATGCCCAAGATGGGCGGC
>Ga0074046_10003597_pt1 | contig 12907 bp, 10 predicted proteins | sample BogForMeECP23OM3_FD_94441 | JGI IMG/M metagenome (GOLD analysis project Ga0074046, IMG submission 94441) | Bog forest soil microbial communities from Calvert Island, British Columbia, Canada - Bog Forest MetaG ECP23OM3 | ecosystem: Environmental > Terrestrial > Soil > Wetlands ...
ACCGAGGGCGGCGGAGTTGGAGACGCCGGCTTGACTACTTTGTGACGACCCGGCGCGGGCGGGGGCGCTGACGCTGAAGGTTTAGCCATGGCAATCAATTCGTCCAGCCTGGTGGGTCTAACGTTTTCCTTCCCTTGGTCGGCCCCATTGCGTAATACGAACTGAATCGTGCTTTGCGTGCTGGCCATGAGAAGTTTCTGCGAGTCTTCGGGGCTGAGGAGTAGAGTCACCACATTGACAGTCTGGGGTTTGCCTGTTGGATCCGGCTCGATTTGCGTGCCTGCCGTCAGGACTTGGACGTTCTGCAACAAAGTCTCGGTTATGGGATTGGGATTGCCTGGAACGGTGAAAGTCCCTAGAACATCAACGGTAGAGCCTGGATAAAGGAAACCTGCCACACCCACGACCTCATTAGAACGAACTGAGGTAGCCCGCATTCCGGCAGGTATCTTGACCGAGAGCCCAATCCCTGAACCGGGTATGGCCAAGTCTCTGGTCATGACGGGCTCTCCCTTGCCCAGCGGATAGATTAGAGGCCGACCCGCCACGTCTTCAACCTTCGTAAAGGAACCCGGCAAAGGGACGGTCGCCGGCCACGGGATGAGATTCACATCCGTTGCTGCCAAGGCCACGCCCGCGGGCAGGTCCTTGGCTGCGGCGACGATTTGGACCGTCCGGATTTGAGTTGCGTTCTTGCTCTGCCGACGATACACAAAAAACGTGAGGACGCTGGCGATAGCAACCGCAATTAACATTGCCAACCCAAGCCGCTTAGTGTCCGTAGATCACCCCCGAGATATGGCTTTCTGAAATAAGCAGATAAAGCGTGCCCATGGCAATAGCTAATCCATAAGGCAGCCGAATGGTTTCGGGACCCTGAAGATTGAGTTCTGGATGGGGCCGGACACCGGCCCGAAGATGAAAGCGCAGAAGCGCACCAAGGTTCCGAAGAGTGCTGCCAACCCGTTTGTAAATCACCATGTAAACCACGGCGAGGACGCCGCCCGCCAGAGCGGTGGCGATCAGCACGCTCAAGGTTGGATGAGGGCCCACCCAGGCGCCCACAGCGGCCATCAGCTTAACGTCCCCCGCTCCCATACCACGGACCAGGAAAAACACAAAGAAGACTCCGCCGCCAAGCAACATGCCGCCTACTCCCTGTTCCAAACTTCTCCAGCCTCCCACGGCGGCCCGAAGGGTGAGGGCAAGCGCGAGACCTCCGTAAGTCAGCCAGTTCGGGATGCGGTTTGAACGTACGTCACTCACCGCGCCGGCTATGGCACAAACCGTAGCTCCAAGCATCAGTAAAATCTCCACTTGACCTTTGTACGGCTTAGTGGGCGCAATACACACCAAAGCGCTGGCGGGAAGCGCACACTCCCGCTGCACTTGCTTCCGAGCCCACAACTATTGTCCGGGCTATCTTGACACACAAAGCCGGGCTAGCTTGACCTCTCGCGCAGCTCTCCCCGCGCCGCCAGACGGGCCGACCAACCAGCCAGTATCATACCTGCCGCTTCCGGTAGGCGAACCGCCTGATCCTGAGACCCCGCAGGTCCCATCAAGCCATCCAGACCACAAGAGCCACTAAACGTACGAGTTGAGGAGACTCCCAACCGCACTGAAAGCATTGTTGATGGCTTTTGCCAAGGTAGTCATTCCCGCGGTGGCAGCCAGCGCAACCAAGGCGATAATCAACACATACTCCACCATGCCTTGGCCTTCCTCCTCTTGGTGCAACCGGGCGAGCATATTCAAAACTGAATTAGCCATAGCCAAACTCCTCCTTGCGAAATGTTGAACAGAGCCGCACCGGCCACCAGACGCCCCGTGGCCGGGGAAACTCAAACCGTCCAATATGGTGCAAATCGAGGACCACAATAATCAGACTTTTGATGAGGGCTCAAAAACATGCAGGGACCCTCCAAATATATCAATAAGTTGGCTTTATCGACAAAAAGGCTGCGATTCATATGGCGAAGAGGTTGCGAGAGCTGGTGGATTCGATTTGCTGCTCAATGGCCGGAGACACGACTGAGGGTCGAGGTGTATACATTTGGTAAAAGTATTGCCTTGAGCATGTCGACAGAGTGTCGCTTAACGTGAAGCGAGGGGAGTTTCCCAGCCGCGTCGATTGCCTCTCGACATTCGGTGGTTTTGCCCCCAAAAGGCAACGGGCCAATAAACACGCGCGTCATTACTCCGCACTTCTTTCAGTCGAATTGAAAGGCCGTGATCTCATCCAGTGTGATTGAATGACGCTTCTCAATACTGACGTTCACCTCGTGCCCCGCTCAATTGGAGTCAAGACACCTAAAGTCTGAATTTGCCTTGCTCGATGACTTCATTTGAGATCGTCCCGGGCTCTCTCTCGCCAGGATCCTCGGTGATGGCGCGACCGAACTGCATTTCCTTCCGAGTCTCCGAGCTGCCCACTGAAGGCCCAAAAGAAAAGGTATGGCAGCAAGAACGTCAATAAAGTAGTGCTCACCGCCAGCCACAGTGGCGAGGCCCATGAGTCCGGCATAGGCGAAAAATAGCGGCCGCCATCGTCCTCGGACATTGACGGCGGCCAAGGCCGCCCAAGCGAAGTGCATCGATGGCATACAGTTCCGCGGGTGCGCTGCACCGATGACGGCTTGAAGCTGGGCCGTCTGTCCCGGCCAGTCAATGAAAGCGTACTGCGGGCCGACCGCAGGGAAAAGGAGATAACACGGAAGGGCCAACAAACTGCCCCCGAGCGCCGCACCAAGGTAAACAAACGAGCGGCTCACAATCCACGCCAGGGCCATGACCAAAGGCAGACTTGCGTACACTCCGATTGTCAGATAATAAGCCCAAGCATGGGCCAAACAGAAACGCGACAAAGCAAATCCGTCCAAGCCAAGGTGCATGTCGGCGGCTCGAAATAACCCGTCCATCGTTGCCGGACGGGCCGCGCCTACAAGAGATTCGGCAATCGGAATAACGATTACTGTGAAAACAACCAGCAGCGACGCCACGCGAAAGTTGGTTACTCGCTGGCCTGGGTCGGTCTGCCGGAGGAAAGAATCGGCAAGTATGATGAAATACCCAGCGATCGCGGAATCGATGAAATAGCTTGGCGGCAAAACCACCGCCAGGTACAGAAAGCACAGCCCAATGAACATGTGTCCAGCAAGGCGCTTGCGTTCAGGACTCATTACCAAACTCACGATTCCCCTTCGGTCCAAGCCGTCTTGTGCATCATCCGCCTTCCCGCGCCTGCATCACCGTTCAAAGTCCGAGAGTCTTTAATTGCTTGCGAACGAAGCCATTGTAACAATCTCGCTAACCATCTGCCGCGTTGAGGGTTTCCCCGCGCGGCATCGTACTTGAATTGTGAAAAGTGTGCGTAAAGCACGTACTCGTGTAACTTCATAGCCTAAGGCTGGCCGCTAGAGGGAAGGCGCTGGTCGCTGTGGAGCGTGTCAGGGCAAGCAAGGTCTTTGCGAACCATGAACACAAACCGCCAACCCCATTCGAAGGCGGAGGCCAGAACCCTGCACGGACGATAGTACGAAAGAATGTAGTCGGCCACGGGGTCACTGGCCAGGGATGCCAGAGAGGTCTCCGGCCAGGAGGCAGCAATTGAGTCGTTAAATGAAGGCTGAAATACGATCACCGCCGTGCGATCTGCGGAGACTTGATGGATGGCTTCCTGCTCCTGCTGGCGCGTGTGCATTCCGGGCTGCAAGTAATCGAAGGAAGTCGGATTGAAAGTCGCCGTCAAGTAATAATAGAGTGGAAGATAAGGGTAGACCAGGATCCTGGACCCCGCGGGGACATGAGTTTGAACGTATTCCAGGACGGCGTCTGATGACTTGGCCAGCACCACTCCACGTCTCGTTTCGATGATCGTCTTCGCGCTCCTGATTCTCACCAGAAAAGCCATGCCCAGGGTTGTAAACGTAATGAGGATGCCCAAGGAAACGAGAGGCCTGATAGACCTGATCAATTGACCGCGAACGTCGGTGCCGTCCATCACCCAGGCAAGAACGAGGTAGAGGAGGGGGGTCAGATGCACGAAGTGAATGATGTCGTCGCGCGAAATAAGCACCGAGAATAGCAATCCTACAATGCTCGAGCATACAAGAACATAGTAGGCAGCGCGGTCCACAGCCAGCCTCTCTCTTTTCACTTCCAGCAGCCAGTAGATCAGCAGCACAGACGCGATGATCGGCAGCACCGGAAGGAGAAAGCAAGGGCTCACCGTGAACAATACAATCCCCCGCACTAGCCAGGAGCCGGAGCCGTAAAGCCTCTTTCGGGCCTCATCTGACCAATCCTGATAGCCGTAAGGCACGTTGTTTACTTTCGAATAGTTGTGGAGCGGCCAGAACCAATCCGCCAGCATAGCCAGTAGCCCGTGGTGAGCGGCGAAGTACGCAATGGTCAGGGCGAAAGGCCACGCGAGGCCAATCCCCAGCGTCACCCATTGCCCTCGACTCAGCCGGAGGGTGCTGCGGGCGAACAGCACCAGGAGGATGAGACCCAGGCCAAGCCCCAGGATCAACCCCGCTCCCTTCGATTGCTCGAAAAGGACCGTTAGTGACGCGAAACTCCCCGTAGCGAGAGCCCATCCCCAGCGCGGTGCCTGGAGAAGCCATACGGCGCAATAGACGGTCGCACAGGCCCAGAGGGTGCTGTCCCAGTTGTGTAGAATCATAAACCGCCAGGGAAGGCAGGTCAAGGTGACCAGATAGGCGGCCGCTAACGCCACCCAACGGGAGCAAACTCGCCTTGCCAGGAGATAGGTGAATATAGAAAAGAACGCCCCGTAGACGGCCAGCGTGGTGCGGGCCACCAGCATCGAACTGCCGAAAACTTTGAAGAGCAACGCCAGAAGGTAGTAAGAACCCGGGGTAAAGAAGGAGAAAAAATCCCGGTAGAGAACCTGTCCCTGGACGATTCGTTGGGCGCCCTGGAGAATAATTCCTTCGTCCGGGTCCATCGAGGTGTATCTTCGGAAAAGGCACAGGTAAAATAACGAGATCGTGAAGACACCGAGCGCAATCCACCTCTCTGTGGGCAGCTTCTCGGGGAGCAGAAGAGAGCAAGATTCGGTCTCCGGAGCTATCGGTTCCGGCGACTTGGCTCGTTTACGATCATCCCAACGGGCAGGGCTGGGCGCTCGTTCCTTTGATTTGACAAGATCCATCAGCGCGACCCTTCAATATTTTCTCGTATGGGCGCCCAAACCTCAAGGGGCCTTTCCGTCGGCGCGATTGGCAACCATCCTCGAAACTCCGGAATGACATTCTCATTCATTTGCATTGTCAAAGTGGGCCTGTGCAACTCAAGTCCTTCCGCACCATGAAAACAAACTGCCAGGATTGCAGAGAAGTCAACGTCTTACACGGCTGGTAGTGAGAAAGAATGTACTCCGCTCCCGGGTCTCTTGCCGCAAGCACGTCCGTTGGTGTTGCGGGCCACCCTTGGGGAAGGTATTCGGTGAAGGAGGGCTGGAACACGACCACGGGCGTTCGGTCCGCAGCAACCTCACGAATCGCCTCGGCAAACTGTTCCGGCGTGTGCATTCCCAACTGCAAGTATTCATAATGAGTGGGGCTGAAGGTTGAAGTCAGGTAGTAGTACAGGGGTTGATACGGATACACGAAGATCTTCTCGCCGGGCCGGACGCGGGCCTGCAACTCCTCGAGGACGGCATCCCCGTGCTGCGCCTTGAGGATTCCACGCCGGGTCTTCAGCACGACATGCGCGTTGAGCGGGCCCCATAGAAGTGTCAGGCCGAGAGCCGTGAAGGAAAAGAATAGGAAGAAGCTCCCGAGCGTCCGGACGCCATTCAGGAACTTGGAGGGAAACAACGATCTCTCCAGGGTCCACGCCAGCACGAGAAAGCAAGGCGGACCATTGAATATGATGAGGTGACTCAGATCGGGTCTGCCTGAGCTAACCACCGACAGCAGGAGGGCTACGAGCGTCGAGCAAACCATGACGAAGTAGCGTGCATTTTTCTCTTTCCACCACCAAAGTCGAAAAAGCCAGACTGCAAGGAAGCCAGCAGCGAGGATCGGCAACACTGGCAAAATAAAGTACGGACTCAGAATAACCAGCATGCCCAGTTGCATGCTCCAGGGTAACATGCGGGCTTTTTCCACCTCGGCGTCAACCAGCTCGGGGGAACCATAAGGCAGGCTGTTCACCGATGAGTAATGCTGTAGGGGCCAAAGACAGTCCGCCAGCATTTGCGGCAGGCTGTGGTGTGCCGCGAAGTATGCCACGGTGAGCAAGAGAGGCGGTGCGAACCCCGCCAGGAAAGCCCAAACATAGGAGAGCACAATTCTGCCTTCGCGGCGGTTGCTCCACATGACAGCTCCAAAACCGGCAGCCAGGCCCAGGAGCAGGCCGGCTCCTTTGGACTGCTCGGAAAGACATGTCAGAGAGGCAAAGGCGCCTACGGCCAAAGCAAACCCCCAGTGGGGTGTTTCCAGAAGCCGCACGGCGAAGTAAAGAGCCAGGCACGCCCAAAGGGTGCTGTCCCAGTTGTGCAAAGCGCGAAACTGGTAGGGCAGAGCAGTGAGAGCAAAAAGGTAGACGACGAAGAGGGCGCACCAGCGCGCGCAAACGCGGCGCGCCAACAGGTAGGTGAGGACCGAAAAGATGCCCCCGTACACTATCAATGCTCCGTGCGCAACCAGGATCGAGCTGCCAAAGACCTTGAACAACAGTGCCATCCAATAAAAAGAGCCGGGAGAAAGAAAGGAAAAGAAGTCTCGGTAGACGACCTCTCCATTCAGGATGCGCTGCGCGCCCTGCAACACAATTCCCTCATCTCCGTTCAGAACTGTATAACTGTAAAAAACTCGATAGTAGAGGCACGTTCCGACAAAGAGGACCAGGGCAATCACCCACTCACTCCCTGAACGTTCCGGGTATGAGGGTGTGTCGCCAACAGAGCCTCCCCGAGGTTGGGCTTCGCTCTGTTCGATTGTGCGGCTAGCAGTCATTCTTATCGCGCATCCTGGCTGGGTTCGCGAGGTTCCACGCTATTCAAAGGTGGGACCTCCGCTTTTGGGTCTCCGTTCTACGGCGCCGCTCCTCCCGCCGGTGCTTGGGGGCAATGCAAGTCCTTTCTTACCATAAACACGAAGTTTCCCGTATTGGCCGGGACCAGCACCGCGCAGGGTCTGTACTCTGCGAGAATGAAGTCCGCCAACGGATCGCGCGAAACCAGCACACGAATTGGTGTGGATGGGAAGGACTCGACGATACCTCCATAGAACGACGGATCAAAGAGCACGACCTCCGGACGCCGCGCAGCGATCCTGTTCATCGCCTCCTCGAACTGCTCAGGAGTGTGCAGTCCCGGGTGCATATAATCGTAAGGGGTAGGGTTGGAGGTCGCAGTGAGGTAGTAGTATGTTGGATAGTATGGGTAAACAAAGATATCCTCGCCAGGCCGAGTGTGCATCCGCAGGTAGTCCAGCGCTGTTTCGCTCACCGGTACCTTGACGATTCCCCTTCGGGTTTCGCGTGAAACGAAGCCGTTGGCAATAACCAATTGACTGAAACCCAATAGAGTGAAGGCAAGGACAATCGCAGCGACGACCAATGGCCTCACGTGATCCACCGTGCGCAAACGGATGTCGCTCCCGTCGAGGAACCAGCATAGGATGAGAGAGATAATCGGGCCAATAAAAACGAAGTGGCTTGCATCTTTGCGGCTCGCCAACACACTTAGAAGAAGGCCGCTCGTGCCAGCACTCACGAGAACGTAATAGGCCCACCTCTCAGCTTGCCTGTGGCGCATTCTCCAGCTTCGCGCTGTTGAATAAACGAGGACTCCAACCCCGAAAATCGGAAGAGCTGAAATAAGAAAGTAAGGGCTCGACAGCAACAAGATGAGCATCGCTTCAGGAAGTGGCCTATCTAGGATAGCGCTTCCCCAACTAAGGTAACCATACGGGACGCTATTCACGCTCGATAAGCGAAGAAAAGGAGAGAACATGTCTTTTACCATAGGTAGGAAAGCATCCTGCGACGCAAAATACCCGGTGGCGAGGACGACGGGCCACACAATTCCAGCAAGAGCCGCCAGACTCTGAGAGCGTTTCACACGGATCTGGTGGCAAGCCCAAAGAATGCCGAAACCCATCATTAGCCCTAGGAGTAGGCAGGCCCCTTTCGACTGCTCGAACAAAACAGTGATGCTGCAGCACGTGCCCATCCCCAGTGCCCATGCCCAGTGGGGACGCTGGAGGAGCCAGACGGCACAGTAAAGCGTGATGTACGCCCACAATGTGCTGTCCCAATTATGAAGTGCAACAAAATAGTTTGGAAGAAGTGCCAAAATGACCAGGCAAGGTGGCACGATGGCGCTCCAACGAGCGCACACGCGGCGAGCGATCAGATACGTCAGGAGCGCAAAAATTCCTCCATAAACGGCCAAAGCGGTCCTGGCGACGATGATCGAGCTGCCAAAGATCCTAAAAAGCAGTGCGAGGAGGTAATAGGAGCCAGGAGTACAGAAGTAGAAGAAATCCCGGTACATGACTTGGCCCTGGAGCACTCGCTGTGCCCCTTGGAGGGTGATTCCTTCATCGGGGGAAAAGGTGTACCGGCGGAACAGAAGGAGATAGGCTGTGGTTAGGACAAGTAAAGCCGCACTGACAGCCCAATCGGCGGGTTTCCGTTCGGGTAGGGTGAGGGCGGAGAGCAAGCTAGGTGCGCTCTTCGAAATGCCTTCGTCTTGTTGAGTGGCCACGTCAACGGTGGTTCTCATGGGTTATTACCTTCGTGAAGTATCGCGCTTCGGAGCCTCAGGTCAATTTTTTCTTTTGCTCGCCGCAACCACGCTCCAAGTGAGTGATTCTTATCGTGTATTCTGGCTTGGCTTGCAACATACGATGCCACTCTAAAGCGGAGCCTTTAGCTCCAGTCACCTATTCGCGGACGCGGGTACTCGCGCTGACCCTGCAGCACAGGGTGATTCCTTCCTCACCATAAAGACCAGCCCTCCGAAGTTGGCTGGAACCAGGACTGCGCAAGGTCTATATTCTCTGAGAATGAATTCAGCCACAGGGTCTCTCGAAGCCAGCACCTGAATCGGCGTGGAGGGGAAGGAATAGCGTATATCCTCCCAGAATAAAGACTGGAAGACAACCACGCGCGGGCGCCGTGTGGCGATCACGTTCAGCGCTTCCTGAAACTGCTGAGGCGTATTGGATCCCGGCTGCATAAAATCGTAAGGGGTCGGATTAGAGGTGGCAGTAAGGTAATAGTATGCAGGACCATATGGGTACACAAAAATCTCTTCACCCGGCCTCGTATGCGCTGCCAGGTAGTCCAAAGCGGTTTCCTCTGCGGGCATATTCAGCACCCCCCGGCGAGTCTTCCTGGAAACTAAACGGTTGGCGCTCAGCAGTTGAGTGAAACCCAGTATAGTAAAGGCAATGATGAGAATAAAGACGAGCAATGGCTTCCCCGGACCCACCATGGGCACACGCAAGTCGCCCCCGTCCAGGAGCCAGCACATGATCAGGGAGGCTATAGGCGCGATGTATACGAGGTGGAAGATATCCTTTCGAGTTGCCAGCACACTAAGAAGCAAGCCGCTTGTGCAGGCGGAAACCAGGACGTAGTAGGACCAGCGCCTGACCTGCGCCTGGCGCATTTTCCAGATTTTCACCGTCGAATACGCAAGTACTCCCGTGCCCAAGACGGGGAGAGCGGAAACAAGAAAGTAAGGGCTCGCGAGGAAGAGTATAACGGCTCCCCGGAACCATGAGCCACCCAGGATGGCGGACCGCATGTCGTCGCCCCAATACATATACCCGTACGGAACTGCGTTCACGGCGGCGAAATGCTCCAGGGGATGGATCAGGTCCACAATCATCTGCAGCAGAGCCCGTTGCCACGCGAAGTAGCTGATTGTGACTGCGATAGGCAAGACGAGGCCGACGAACGCCGACATAAGCTGAGCTCGCTCGGACCGAATCTGATTGCAAGCTCGAAGAAGTCCGAAACCTGTTACCAGCCCCAGCAGTAGCCCGGCCCCTTTCGATTGCTCAAACAGAATGGTCATGCTGCAACAGGTCCCCATCGCCAGCGCCCATGCCCAGTGGGGACGCTGGAGGATCCAGACAGCACAGTAAAGTGTGAGATATGCCCACAAAGTGCTGTCCCAATTGTGAAGCGCAAAAAGAGAGATTGGAAAAACCGCGACGGACAACATGCAGGACGTCAGCAGCGCGCTCCAACGAGCGCACACGCGTCGGGCGATTAGATACGTCAAGGCTGCAAAGAGTCCCCCGTAAACAGACACTGCTGTCCTGGCGACGACAATCGAGTCGCCGAAGATCCTAAACAGTAGTACGTGGAAGTAGAATGAGCCCGGCGTGAAGAGCGAAAAGAAATCGCGGTAGGGGACTTGACCATCCAAAACGCGTTGTGTGCCTTGCAGGATATTGCCTTCATCGGGAACAACCCCGAAGCGCGGGAAAAAGAGCGAATATCCAGTGGCCAGCGCGAATACTACTGCGACGATTGCCCACTCGGCGGGTATCCGTTCGGGCAGGGTGAGGGCGGAAAGCAAGCTGGGTGCGCTCTTCGAAATGCCTTCGTTTTGTTGAGTGGCGATGTCGGCGGTGGTTCTCATGTGTTAGCTTCGTGAAGTATCGCCCTTCCTAGCCTCAAGTCAATTTTTTCTGGCCCCATATTACGACATTCCAAGCCAGCCAGCGGATAAGTGGTAGCCGGGTGGAAACGGAGTCCAATCCGCTCCAGCACACCTGCACGTTCTGCACCAAATGCTGGTTCTGCGTCTGCGGCCAAGTGCTCCCAGGGTTCGCTCCGCTGTGGCAAACCACCTCGAGCCGAGTTGGGGGCAGGTAAAAGCAACCAACAGCGCGAGAGAAGTGAGCAGACTCTCAATCCCTATCATAGATGCCATCTATTTGCCCGCTCTCCCCTTGCCGGGATGTCCGTGATCTTCGGCTGCGACCCTCTCCTTGACGATGGGCCCGAATGCAGATAGCCTCGGAGGCATCTCATCCCCCTCAAGTAGCCAAGTGCGACGTTCCTTGAAGTACTGGATCAGCTCCCCATTCTCGGCTGGCCCCATGTCCCGCGCCCAAACCACTTTTGCGCAGTCAATATCCGCTTCGTTGTAGACCCACTCGGCCAGGGGGTCATGATCCGGTCCATACCGCACCAAAACGAGGTGACCGCCCGGCAAGGAGTCAAGCTCCGCCAGGATCTCCGCGCGCTCCACTCCCATGGGTCGCCAGACACCGGGCCTGGCCAGCGCTGGCAGCATGCGCACCTGGAGCGGCACCATTAAAACACAGATCAGAGTAATTGAGCGCGCAAGAAACAGCCCGCTGGGCTTGCCTTCCCAGCGCCATGCCCTCAGATGCCTCATGCCCTGCAGAATCACCGCCAGAATCACGGCGGTGATGGGAGCCGCATAATGAACGGCAAAGAATGTGGGGAGCTCCATGCCGGCAATGGAGACGCCTCCGGCTATCACCAGCCACCTGATTCGCCGGTCGCGCACCACCCAGGGAAGCATGAAGAGCGGGATTAACAGGATGGGACCTATAAAGAATACCCAGCTCGCCATGATCCGTAGGCCCGTTTCTCGAATGAAGCCGCCCACCGAGCGGACCATGAGGAATCGACCGAGCTCGAGATGGATATAGAAGTCGCGCATCGCTTGGCTATGGTAGACCGGCTGGGGGTTGGGTGACAGCCACCAAAAGTACCGTGCTGTTGCGTACGTGGCTCGATCAACTTGGTAAGGCATGCGGAAGGGGCTGCCGGCAACTCGCCAGAAGTAGTAGCCCATGGCGGTGCCCACCGCAGCCAGCACAGTCATGAGAGGAAGCACGACACGCCGGGCCAAGACTCGTGTGGGGGGACGGTTCTTTCCTGCCACCCAAACCAGCAGTGCCGCCGCCACCGGAAGGCTGAGCACGAATCCCTCGTAGGGCCGACTGTTGGCCAGGATGCCCAGGCCCAGCCCCATAAGCAGTGCGTCGCGTACCTTCTGGCGTCGCATGATCCGCGGCAGTGCCCCCAAAACCAGCGCTCCCCCAATCGCCGCCGGAGCCCCACCGTAATAGCTGTTATCCCAATAGCTGAAAACGCCGAAGCGCATTGCCGGGAGCAATCCGCCGAGCAATGCCCAGCCCGGCGGCAGCCATGCCTGGAGCATCCAGCAAATGGCCGCGCACATCACCCCCACGCTGAGCCACACCCCCACAAAGTAATGCCCACCGATGAGTTTGCCCGCCGCCAGGATCAAGCCTTGTATCGGCGGATACATGGAGGCGTAAGTTGGCCGGAAAATCTCTTGGAAAGTTTCAAAATGAATCCACATCGGATGCGGCGGATTGGCGAGGCGCCCATGGAGAAGAGTATCCGCCAACATCAGATGACTGAACTCGTCGTGCACTGTTGGGACCGGAACCGGCAAAATCGGCAACAGCGCAGCCCGCAAGGCGAGGGCAAGAAGGCCACAGATGAGAACGCTGGTTTTGCGTCTGCGGGCCACCGCGCCCAGTGCTTGTTCCGCCTTACGAAACCACGTCGATCCAAGCTGCGGGTAGGTGAACGCAAGCAACAGGGCGAGCGAAACGATTAAAGACTCCGGGCCAATTGTGCCAACCATTTATTGAAATAGCTCCCAACGTCGAACGCCCAGTTGGCCGCAGCCCCTTTTGCGTCTATCCCCCCACCAAGCCGGCTGTGTGCAGACCGGGTGGCGCGCAGGGGATAGGCGATTCAAGATGCCGGGATCGTGGGGGCGTCCTTCCGCTCGCGATAGTAACCCAGATCGAGTTTCCGACCGGTGGGGCTGAAGAGCCGCAGGTGCACGAGGCCGAGGCGCTGCAGCCAAAGCTTGAGTGTGGTGGCGAGAACG
>Ga0074046_10003598_pt1 | contig 12906 bp, 9 predicted proteins | sample BogForMeECP23OM3_FD_94441 | JGI IMG/M metagenome (GOLD analysis project Ga0074046, IMG submission 94441) | Bog forest soil microbial communities from Calvert Island, British Columbia, Canada - Bog Forest MetaG ECP23OM3 | ecosystem: Environmental > Terrestrial > Soil > Wetlands ...
ATCTGGGCATTCTGCGGGCTCAATACGAGCACGCGATTGCGCTGCTGGCAGGGAAACCTGCCTCTTCCTTCTCGATCGCCGTCGAGCCCTTGAAGATTCCCCCGCCCGCCATTCCGTTTGGCGTTCCCTCGCAACTTCTGGAGCGGCGCCCCGACGTCGCTGCGAACGAGCGTCTGATGGCCCAAGCGAATGCGCTGATTGGGGTCCAAAAAGCTGCCTTTTATCCAACCGTGACGCTTAGCGCTACTGCCGGGTTTCAAAGCCCAACTGTCTCCAAATGGCTGGACTGGTCAAACCGGTTCTGGTCCGTCGGCGGGTCCGTGTCGGAGTTGATTTACGACGGCGGCCTGCGTCGTGCCACCGTCGAACAGTATCGCGCGCAATATGACCAGACGGTCGCCAACTATCGCAACACGGTCCTGACCGCGTTTCAGCAGGTGGAGAATAATCTTGCCGCCCTGCGCATTCTTTCGCAGGAAATTCACGAACAAGACACCGCAATCCGGTCCGCGCAGCGTAGCCTTGACCTGGCCATGGACCGCTACCGCCTCGGTATCGACCCCTACCTCAACGTCATAACGGCGCAGGCCACACTTTTTGGCAACCAGCAGACTGCGGTGAACCTCCGGACCGAGCAAATCGTGGACAGCGTGCAATTGATCGAGGCGCTCGGCGGGGGTTGGGATTCCTCCACGCTTCCCACTCCGCAGCAAATTATTTCGCGACATGCTCAGTTGCCGGCGATTGCTCCGCTCCAACCCTCCCAGAGCCAGCCATCAGACTCATCGAGCCCCTGATCGGCGCGGGCCGTAAAACGTCAGGGCGTCACGCTGCCGGGGTCGCAAAGGCTCGGACAAAGAGCGGCCTGGGCTCCGGCGTTACCGAACGCCATCAATCCTTCGTGATTTCCATTGCCGCGATGCGATTCCCGGCCTCCAGAGAAAACTGCAAGTCATAAGTGACATCGGCAAAAGCGGCGCGATAGGTATAGACGCGCTGGTGGTCCTCTTCCTTTTCCTTGCGCTCCAGGAGATCGAATGATTTCGGCGGGCCGAGCGTCTTGAGTGCCTCCTCCAGATTCTTGATCTCATCGGGAAACAACTCCGCGCGGTACGCCGGAGCGAAATCATTGGGATCGGCCTTGCCGCCGGCGATCTTGTCGAGCACGGCACGGATCAAGGCGGTGACCTGAGGTTCGTTGTCCTGAATGGGCTTGCGTTCGGGCGGCATGAGCGCAGGATTGTAAAGGCCGGCAACGTGGTGCGCTATTTTCCCGGGGTTCGAATGTCCCGAGTCGAGGTTGGTGAGCACTACGACTGTGAGTTTGTCGTCCACACAGCGGGCGATGAAGGTCGTAAAGCCCTGCCACGCGCCACCGTGCTCGATGACCTTATGGCCGTTGACCTGCTTGATCGCCCAGGCAAAACCGTAGTTCGCGCTGTTCGGCTTGCCATCGTTGAGCTTGAACACGGTCCACATCTGGTCGAAGCTCGATTTCTTCAGCAGTTTTTCGGTGTAGAGCGCTTGGTCCCATCGGGCGAGATCGAGCACGTTGAAATAAAGGGCGCCATCGGCGGTGGAGTTGAAGAAGGGCGAGACCCAATCCTGATTCTTGAGTTGACCTTTAACGATCTGATAGCCGGACGACCGGTTGGGAATGATGTCGGCCTCGCTGATGACGCGCGTGTTATTCATGCCGATCGGCTTGAAGATGCGTTCCTGCAGAAAGTCGCCATAGAACTTGCCCGTGACTTTGTGGATGATGACGCCCAGCAAGACGTAGTTGGTGTTTCGATAGGACCATTTCTCTCCCGGCCGAAAGTCCATGGAAAACGATTCTATGATCTTGACCATTTCCTCTTCGGTGTAGTCGGCCCGCATATCGATTGGGCCACGGGGTTTCACTTTGTCCGCGGATTCGTATTCTGCCAGGCCGGAGGTATGGCTCAGAAGATTGCGGATCTTGATGTCCTGCCAGCTTGCGGGCGCTTCGGGGAAGTACTTGCGGGCGCTGTCGTCGAGTCCGATTTTGCCTTCCTCGACCAGCATCATGATGCCGGTTGCGGTGAATTGCTTGCCGACTGATCCGGATTGGAAAATGGTTTCTGGTTTTACGGGTACGTTCAGTTCGACATCCGCAAGTCCATAGCCCTGCGTCTTTACGATTTCGCCATCACGATAGACGCCGAGCGCCAGTCCAGGGATATGCTGCTTCGCGATTTCGGCGGTGACGTAGTTGTCCACCGAGGCGGGCGAAACATTTTGCGCGGCCGCCGAAAGGCCGCAAGAGAAGACGAACCAGGCAATCACGATTCCGACAATCCGACGCATTTCAATCCTCCATGTTGAACGGAACGAATTAAGTAAACGATTCGTTCGGACTTATAATACTTTGCGGCAGGCAAAAACACACGGCGCATACTGCACCGGGATCACGGAAACGCTTGTTTCGCCTGTCACGTGCATTGCAAGGGGAACGACATAGTCGATACCTTCTACGATCTGATGAATACGTTTTGGTCACCGGGCAGGTGGTTGCGGACCACGGCAAGCACGCCGGAGTATGGCCCGGAAAAGTAATCTGCGGACCATGTCATAGAAAAGGAATGGAGACAAAGAATGATCTGCCCTGGAGCGCAGAAAAGAACGTTTGTGAAATACGGTGTCGCCTTCGCAATTGGACTTTTGCTGCTGCAACCAATCGCAATGAATGCACAGACCAACCCCAAGAAAGCGGACCCGTTGGAGGGACTCGACGAGTACATCAGGCAAGGAATGCTGGAGTGTAAACTCCCCGGGTTCTCCATTGCGATTGTGAAGGATGATTCCGTTGTCCTGGCGAAAGGATATGGCGTTCGCGAGTATGGCAAGACGGCACCGGTGGATGACCATACGATCTTTGCGATAGGCTCCACGACCAAAGCCATTACGGCCACAGCACTTGGCATCCTGGTTGATGAAGGCAAGTTGAACTGGGATGACCCAGTGGTTAATCATCTGCCGGCATTCCAGCTTTATGATCCGTGGACTACTCGCCATACGACGATTCGTGATCTTCTGACCCATCGAGCCGATACAAACCCCGATCTGCTTCCTGCGGTTACAACTCTCGATCGAGATGAGGTTATGCATCGTTTGCGCTACATGAAGCCGGATGGCCCATTCCGCGCACGTTTTTCATACAACAACGTGATGATTACGGTCGCAGGACAGGTCTTGGCGGCGGCTGCGGGTATGAGTTGGGATGATTTTGTGCGCACGCGCGTTTTCCAGCCACTGGGAATGAAAGAGAGTTACACCACTCTCGACGCACTCTGGAACCGGGAGGATATAGCGCCCTGCTTTTTATGCGATCTGGAGAATCGGAAAGTCGATATCGAACAGGCTCGCAACGGCGCCAATGTCGCCTTGGGGCATATGGTGACGCAGGATGGCGTCAACGTCCTGGCCCCACGGAGATACGACAACATTGGTCCCGCCGGAGGAGAGCTCAGTTCGAGCGCCCGGGACATGGCGCAGTGGCTGAAGCTTCAGGTTCAGAGCGGCATTTACAACGGCAAACGCATCATCAGCGCTCGTGCACTCGAGGAGACACATTCGCCCCAGGTCTTGCTCAATCAAGAGACGGAGTACTTCCCGCGGGCAGACATGAAGCCTGTGGCCTATGGGATGGGATGGTTCCTGGATGACTACCGCGGCACCAGAATTGTGTGGCACTCGGGAGGCGTCCTGGGTTATCGCGCCCTGATAGGGCTGATACCGGAGAAACATGTAGGCGTCGTCATTCTGTCAAATGCCTTTATGTCCCCCTTGCCACCCGCTCTGATGATGAGGATCTTCGACGCATACCTCGGTGTGCCGGAGCGCGGCTGGAGCAAGGAGGAGATGGCCCCCACGCGAGAGATGGAACAAAAGGCCCGCGCCGCCGAGAGTAGCCTTGAGGGACTCCAGATAAGAGGAACGCACCCTGCTTTGCCACTGGAACGGTACGCCGGAAACTACGAAAGCCCTGTGTATGGGACGGTAAACGTGAAGCTGGAAAATGGAGCCTTGGTGCTGCGATTTCCCGGAGCTCAGGTAGCGGACCTGAAGCACTGGCATTATGACGTCTTCCGCATGAAGCTGCGGGGGCCTCTGGATGCGGGCCTGTTTGTCACGTTTTCAATCGACCTCAAGGGCGATGTGGCGGAAATGGCGCTCGACAGCACGCCGACCATTGCGGTCACCTCTCCAAGCGCCAGGGTCGAGCGTTTTAGCAAAGTTCCAGAGCAGGCCAAAAGCGGGACCCCGCAGTAGAGTCGAACTTAGATCCAATGCACTAACTGCCCCGAGTTATGGACTGGGCATGACTGGCAGAGAAATATAAGAAAGCCTCGCTCCGTCATGGAAGATCGTCTGCTTGGCTGGGCGCGATTCTGTGTCTGTTGCCACCGGATTGCCGGTATTGGAGTTGGGACTGAACGTCGGGGAATAGCTGCTGGAAATCTCCACGCGGATCTGATGCCCGGCGAGAAATGTGTACCCAATGTCGTTTAGATCAATCTGATATTGTTCGGACTTGTTTGGCGTGAGCAGTTCCGTGTGGTCATAACCCTTGCGATAACGGGCGCGAATGATGCCAACCATCTGCGGTCCCAATACCAACGCCTTCCCGTCAGGGTAGACATCGAGAATCCTGGCGGTGAAGTCGGTATCCCGCGCGTCGCTGGCGGCGGACAGGTGCACAAGAACTTCTCCGATTACTTCAACGGGGTCCTTGAGTTTGTCGCTCGTATAAACGAGCACGTCTTCGCGACGCTCCATGTAACGTTGATCGGCGCCGTAGTCTTCGCCCTCCGCCGGAGAAACAGGATTCTCCGGGACGTAGGTGTAATGGTCCGGCGGTTCGTCCTTGGGGGCATCCCAGCTTAGGAGCCCATCGCCACCCAGCGTATTGGCCTTGCCTTGGCTATGAAAATAGAGGGAGCGAGTCTGAGCGGCCGCGGGAGTATATTCCTGTTCATCCCGCCATTTGTTAGATCCCATGACATAGATCTTCGCGCGTGGAAAGTCGAAGGTGGGGATGCCTTTCAGAAAATGATCGAAGAAAGCGAGACGAAGAGCTTTAATGTCATATACGGAGTCGGCGGAAAATTCAAAGTCGCCCTGCTTCGCCGCACCCCCGAGGAAGGTTTGATTGTGATTCCACGGACCAATCAGCAAATACTGTTTGTCCCTGGCCGGCGAATGGGCCCGCATGTTGCGCCAGTAAAAGAGGGCGCCCGGTTGATCGCCGTCGAACCAGCCGGTCACGGTCAGCGAAGGGATGTCGAGCTTCTCGAAATCCTCCGTCGAGAACATAATGCGTTTCCAATAAGCATCGAGAGTGTCGTGCTCAAGGAATTCATGGTAGAAACGCATATTGGGCCGGCCGAAAGCTTCGTCCATCGTGGCCAGTGGTCGATGCTCATAGACCTCCTTCATGTCGATACCTAAGGAATTGGCCGATTGGACGATCCGTCCCTGTACTGAATTCAGCCAATTGATCCCCCACCACATGCCCCACGCGCCGCCGGTGTATGGGATTTCGTCAAAGTAGCGTCCGGCTGGCGCGGTGGGAGCAATGCAGGTCAAATGCGGCGGATGTTCCCGCGCCGCCAGCCACTGCACCGTTCCCAAGTACGAAACGCCCATCATCCCAACCTTCGCGTTTGACCAGGGCTGCGCAGCCATCCATTCGATGGTGTCATACCCGTCGTGACCCTCTTGGAAGAAGAATCCGAACTCACCATCGGAATCTCCGCGACCGCGCGTATCTTGGATGACGGTTACGTAGCCGTGGCTGGCATAGGTTTGTGCCAACTGGGTTGTGCCTAACAACGGCAAGGTTTTCAGGTAAGGTGTGCGGACCAGAATTGCCGGGTACCGGCCCGGCTCTTTCGGCAGCCACATGTCGGCGGCGAGTTGCACGCCATCGCGCATGGGAATCCGCACACCAAACTGCACTCGAAACTGAGCCAGGGCGCCTGGTACAGGTAAGAGCAAGCGCCAACAAGCAAACAAAAAAACGATCCGCCGCAAGCGATGTACCGAACAGCCCTGAAACAATCGCATGGTCCACCTTAGAAAGTAAGTGTAGAGATGGGAAACAAGGTCCTCTCCTGGGTTCCAGAAATGCTTTCGGAGTAACGAAATGTTTTCATTCGATGTTTGAGTGATCAGGCGCAGTGTATTTACTTCGCATTGACGGCGGCGCAGATTTCTTGCACCGCACTCACGACGATCTGTGGCTTTTCCATAGGGATCATGTGGCCGCTGTCGGGAACGACGATTTGCTTCCCGCGGGTCGAAAGATGGGCGAGCCGCACTTGAAAATCAGTAATCCACATCTGACGATAGTCGTCTACTTCCTTCTTGGACGCGCCGGCGGGTATTTCCGCGGCGCTGGAACCTCTGCCCGCTGTCAACACAATAAGCGGCTTATCGCCAAAATTACCGGATTGACGCGATTCTTTTCCGTCCTCGCCGAATTCGTCGAGCTCATCTGCCATCGTTTCGAGTTCCTTGGATTGAAACTGCAGGAATGCAAATTCAGATTGAAAACCGGGCGGCAGAGTTTTCTCTCCCCATGCCCGTTTGAGATATTGCCGTCCGATTCCAAATCGGAACAGGATTGGCGCGTAGGTCAGCCACTGCCGCCATTGCACCTTCTGCGCATCTTGCACCTTCTTCATGCTGGGTGGTGCATTTGCCTCCGCATCTTCGGAAGAGGCATCCACCAGGACGACCCCGGCAACTTCGTCCGGGAAGCGGCCGTTGTACACGCGCACGTTGAATCCCCCCAAGGAATGACCCACGAGCAAGTAAGGAGGCGGCACACCAGTATTGTGAAGAAGGGTGTGCAGTTCCTTCACCATCTGAAGGCTGTTACGCGGCAGTGGTCCAGGGTCGCTCCAGCCGACTCCCGCCCGATCGTACGAGCACACCCGCGTAAATGATTCAATCTGCGACTGCACAGCCTTCCAGCCGATGGCCGTTACGCCGAGTCCGCTCTCCAGGACTACCGCAGGACTGCCCGCTCCGGTGCAGCGCAGATTCAGGCGGTAACCGCCAACATCGATTGACTGGCCTTCCTGAGGGAAATGGCGTTCATCCTGGTGGCGCCCAATGAACTCGTACATGAATCCCGCGATGATCACAAGGGCCGCAAGCGCGCCGGCGATTTTCAGAAAAGTAGCGATGATCCGCCGGAACAATCCCCGCTTGCGAGAAGCAGAATCGGCAGCCGAATCCCCTGTTGCATTATTCATGAAGTTTTCTAGACGTCCTTCGTCGGCTTGAGTTGCCCGGCCAGCACGATCCACGCGCTCAAGGCACCTAACGGTATCCAGCCTAACAGGCCGACATACGAGACCAATACAAAGCTGGCCCCGCCGCCGAACAACAGCACAGTGAGTGAGCCCCCGATCGCATTTGTCGCGGAGTGCGCAAGACTCGATGACCAGATGCTCCCGGTCTTCAGGAGCAGCCATCCAAAAATGATTGAAAGGAATATTGTATTAAGGGTGAAGACCATCATGCCAGCGAGCCGGTGGTCGGGGAAATCGTAGCCGCGAAGCAGGAGTGGGTAGTGCCAAACGCCCCAAATCACTCCGGTAACGACCGCGCTCAGTACAGGCCGCTCGGGAAACAGCCGCAGTTGCAAATAGCCGCGCCAGCCGAACTCCTCACCAAACAAGATCGGCGTCGCGAAGAGCGCGGTGACCGGGAAGACAAAGATGAGCAGCCAGGGATGCGGCGGGACATGAGCCGGCGCCCCTCCGACTAACGTCGACATGTACTTGATCCCGCGCGCAAGTGAGAAGTCTGGAGTGCCAATTCCAAAAAGCCCGGCCGCGATGATGATGCATCCAACCACCGCCAGCGGTAGAAGCCACGCCACAATATAGTAGGGCCACTTTCGGAAGTCGAGCCTCAGTCCGGCGTCGGCGAATCCCTCGCGAGTGATCCATTTCCGAACAACGAAGGTCGCAATGGCCGGTGCAAAGGCGCCAGGTAGTATGGCGATCTGAAACAAGGGATTCGTCACCGAGAGCCCAAGCGCAATAACGATCTCCCACAGGGCCCAAGCCATCCCGAATGCGATCAGCAGATACGCGATAACACCTTTTCTATTCTGCATACTTGGTTACTCCGTTCCGTTACCACCTACGACACACCGGATTGACCGCCAAAGTTCAAGGTTGGCTTGCCGCAGGAGAAGATGGCACGCTGGCAGTCTCCCCCAGGGACCCGCCGCAGTACGGGCAGAACTTGTCGCCGGGATTCACGCCGTGCTGGCAGTGCGGGCAAACCGGCTTCAGGTGGTAGCGGCACTTGGGACAAAAGCCAAAGCTCGGATCGACCGTTGCACCACATTGAGGACAGCAGGTGGTGCGCGGCTTGCGCAAAACAAAATAGAGGACGATTCCCAGTCCGTTGGGGACAAAGATTGCAATGAGCGTCCAGAGCAGGCGGCTCATTCCGCGCCGTCCCGCGTCCCGGCTTACATAACCAATCAGCACGACATAGCAGCCGAGCAGACCTCCGACGATGATTCCCAGCAGCCACCGAACCGCAAGCGGAGGTGCATTCGGGTCCCTGCCGACGATGACCACCATCACCACAACCATCGACAGGAAGCCCAGGAAGGCAAGGAAGTAGGCCCACGGCGAAATGATGTTGAGCTCGTCCTTGAAGCGTATGGAAGTTTGATGTCCGTTTGTCATTTCGAATCTCCTAATTCCGTGGTCCGTTCCACAAAAATCCGACTCCCGGTTCGATCAGCCCTCGCTCGATCAACCCTGGTAGGAACCAGTGTGATCCGCCAGGTGCGTATCCCGGGCCAGCAAAAGCACTCCAGCCACCAGGGCGGGCGTAAGGCAAAAGACGACGAAACCTGCTTGCCAGACCGATGGAGCCAGCTGTACCTGAGCACCCACCCATGCAAAGCCGCGCCACAGGGCGACTGCGGTCAGCAATGCCCCCAGGGTCACGACCGTACAGCTGCCCAAGGTCAACCACAGGTATTCTCGATGCCGCTGCAATTCCAGGGCGCGACGTCGTACCCTGATCTGCGTTGTCGAGACCAGACTCCGCTCGGCGGCGATTGGGATCGCGCGTAACGCATGAATCGTCTCTCTCGCGTTCTCGGCGAATGCGCGGCATGGTGCACACGTTTCCAGGTGCGCTGCCAACCAGGCTTGATCGGCGCCGGGAAGTCCCTCGGGACCGGCCAATGCAATCAGGTTCCGTGCCCGTTCATGCACATCGGTGCTCACAGCGGCGCTCCTTTCAACCACGGTTCGAGTGCGCGCAGGCCGCGGTAGATCCTAGATTTCACCGTGCCCAAAGGCACCCGTGCCACGCCGGCGATCTCTTCGAGAGTCATGCCTTCCTGAAAACGAAGCACGAGCGCTTCCCGGTATTCCGCCGGGAGATGTTGCATGCCCGCCGCGATCTGCTCGTTCTGCTCGCGCCGCAGGGTCATATCAAAAGCCGACGCCTGTCCGGTCGCAGGCACATCGAGGGGCGCGTCGCCGTCATTCATCAAACCGTTGAGGCTGGCGGGCTGCTTGCGGCGCATATGATCGATTGCCAGGTTGCGCGCCACCGAGAAGAGCCATGTGCTGAATGCGTACCGGTCGTCGAACTGGTGCCCACGTTCGAGCACGCGGATCCACGTTTCCTGGAAGAGGTCTTCCGCCAATTCCCGGCGGCCGGTCAAGTACAGGAGATAGCGGAGAAGGCGATGCTGGTATTGCTCGATTAACCGGTCGAGCAGATCAGGATCTCGCCGTCGAAGTCCCCGAGCGATCTCGGTGCTCTCTTGCGCCATCGCGCTCTCGAAATAGCAGGCAGTCGCGTTCATGCTACTGACAAATACGGGGGTCGGGGGAAAAAAGACGCAGACAATCAAGAATTAGAGACAACGCCACTCTAAGTCATTGAAAATAATGGTACATGGGGATTCCTCACAGTACCTCGCGGGTGGGCGCGGGACGCCCCCACGACAGCCGCCGGGACGGCGGCGCTACTCTCAAGCGTCGAGGTTTGTCTGACTGCTGGCTGCCGTTCTACTCGACATGCACGTCGCCGGAACCAGTGTGAACCGAAATCATCGGACCACCGCCGCGCACTTTGCCAACTACGCTCTTCCTCGACTCCTGGATGCGGCCCTGAACCGTGGTTGTCACGGGATGGCCCAGCGTAACAGTTCCGGAATTCGAGGAGACGTCGACGTCAAAGGCGGCGTCGGAGGGCACGCTCAGGGTCACGTTGCCCGAGCCGGTGCGCACGTTCCACATGTTCTTGGGCGAGCCTTTGCCGTGAATGTCGCCGCTGCCCGCTTCGGCATGAAATCCGCCATTGATGCCGCTCACGGTGATGTTGCCGGAGCCGGTGCGGATGTCCACGTCGCCCGCGCCCGTTTCCTCGATTTCAATGTCGCCGCTGCCCGCCTTGACCTTCGCCGGCCCGGAAAGCTCGCGTCCCTTAACGTCTCCCGAGCCCGTCTGGAAGTGCATTTCCCCGGTGAGGCGCGCCAGTCGCAGGTCGCCCGACCCGCTCTCCAGATCGACGTTGCCCTTGAGGCCTTCGATCTTCTGATCGCCGCTGCCGGTATGGGCTCGAATCGCGGTGTTCTCTGGGACGGTGATTTCGTAGTCGATCGAAATGTTATTGATGTTCACGTAATCGATGCGGATGCTGTTGCCGTTCTGGCGAATGGGAGGATTGGTCTGCAACTCCTGCGCCTCCGCCTTATGGTCGCCGCCGAGCCAGGAATTGCCCGAGGTAATTTTGGCATGAATGGAAACCGTCCCCGCAGCGCCGTTCCGCACGGTAATGTCGCCGGAACGAGTCAGCACTTCCAGATCGACGTTGCCATTGACCTGGAACGAACGGTCAAAAGTTCCAATGACCGAAGCGAAGCCCGCAAGCGAAGTTGCCAGAACAAAAACCAGCGTTCTAACGGCTCGATGACGAATTGATAAAGTGTTTGTCATAGCGGTCTAACTCCATAAAATAAGGTCTCAGGTGTCAAGTCTCAGGTCCCAGGGCGTGTGCGCTTGGCACTATGTTCTCCTGAGAGCTGACACCTTAAGACCTGAGACCTGCTTTCCTACTGCAATACCACTTGGTCGCCTTCCTTCAAGCCTTGCAGCAACTCGGTCTTGGCGCCATTCGAGATGCCTATGTTGACGGCGATTTTCTTCTTGCCTTCCTTGGCTTTCGGGTCCGGTATTTCGACCGATGCTTTCTTATCCTTGTCGTAAATGATCGAGCCCTCCGGAATCTGGAGCACGTTCTTGTGCTCTTCGAGAATGATCTCGGCGTTGGCCGTCATCATAGCTTTGAGCACGCCCTCGGGGTTGTTGATGGAGACGCGCACCTCGAAGGTAGTGACGTTGTCTTTTTCGACGCCCATCGGTGAAATCTTCGTCACCTTGCCGGTGAAGGTCTTGTCCTTGAACGACTCGACTTTGATGCGGGCGGGCTGTCCCAGATAAACCTTGCCGATATCGCTCTCGTCCACTTTGCCTTTGACGTAAACTTCGCTTGTATCGCCGAGCGTCATCACCAGCGTGGCCGACGAGCCCAGCACCAGAATGGAGCTGACCGCGTCGCCAATTTCCACGTCGCGTGAAAGCACGATCCCGTCAATCGGCGACTCAATCGTCGAGTAACCGAGCTGTTCCTCCAGTTGTGTCAGGTTCGCGCGGTCCTGCGCCACCTGCCCCTGGGCCTGGCCGATCTTGGCCTGCAAAACCTGCAACTGCGCCTTGGCCACATTTTGCTTGTTCAGCGCCATCTCGTAATTCTTCTCCGCGTCGTCGAGCGCGGAAGCGGAAACCACGCCATCCTTCGCCATGCCCTGGGCGCGGTCATAAGCGCGTTTCAGCAGTGGCACGTCGGGGCCCTCGGCGTCGACTTTGGCGCGCACCAGGTCGGCGCGCGTGCCGTTCAAGCTGGCGCTCGAGGTTTCCAATTGCGCGCGGGCCTGATCGACACGGGCCTGGAGCTCTTCCTTGTCGAGTTCGGCGAGCACTTGCCCCTTCTTCACTTTGTCGCCGTAATCGACGAAGAGCTTCTTTACGATGCCGCTGGCCTTGCACTTGATCTCGACTTTGGTGATGGGCTCGATCTTGCCTGTGGCCACCACGCTTTTCGCCAGGTCTCCCTTTTCGACCTTGGCCAGTTTCGAGGGGTCGATCTTGGTGCCGCCGCTGGATGCGATCAGCGCACCGGCGACAATCAGGACGACAAGGGTTATCGCTATCGAGATCCAGATGATCCGCTTGCGCCGCTTTTTCTTGCCATTGCCATTGCCGTTCACGACCGCCTCCTGTTTGATTTCAAATCTTAGAACTGGCATTCACCTGTTGTTACGACAGAAACCTCGGAATAGTTCCTCAAAAATTCTCAGGTTCCGTATCAGGGCATCGCGTTAGCGATTCCGTACGTTCTTCCGTCCGTAGAGACCGGGCTTGCCCCGTCTCCTGCTCCGCTGCCCTATGCGTACTTAGACCGCCGGACAGCGAAAAAGGAAGCGATTAATCTTCGCCAACGCTCATTTTTCGTAAGGCGCAAGGGTTCCCACGATTGTACCGCCAGGGAGTTGCAAAGGCCCGCGAATCGTGTTTCAGGAATTCCGATTCCCAAGCGATTATCCCTTTGGAATGTTAAAATTAGGGTTCCATGATTGCGTACGTGCTGCTGCGGGTGTTCGTCATCCTGCTCCTGGTGGCGGCCAATGCCTTCTTCGCCGCAGCCGAGTTTGCGCTGGTCAGCGTGCGCGAAACGCGCATCCAGCAGTTGATCGACGCCCACCGCGCCGGCTCCCGCACCGTCCTCAAACTTCACCAGCAACTCAGCCGCGTCGTCAAC
>Ga0074046_10003599_pt1 | contig 12905 bp, 14 predicted proteins | sample BogForMeECP23OM3_FD_94441 | JGI IMG/M metagenome (GOLD analysis project Ga0074046, IMG submission 94441) | Bog forest soil microbial communities from Calvert Island, British Columbia, Canada - Bog Forest MetaG ECP23OM3 | ecosystem: Environmental > Terrestrial > Soil > Wetlands ...
CTTGGAACCGATCTCGTCCAGCATTTTCAGCACTTCTTCGTTTGCCCCGCCGTGCAGCGGGCCGGAAAGAGCGGCGGCGGCCGCAGCGGTGGACAGGTAGGGGTCGGCCTGCGAGCTGCCCACGGCGCGCATCGCATTGGTGCTGCAGTTCTGCTCGTGGTCGGCATGCAGAATAAAAAGGATGTCCAGAGCGCGCGCAATCGTTGGATTGGCCGCATATTTCGGCTCGACCATCTTCCACAACATGTTCATGAAGTTTTCAGGATACGTCAGGTCGTTGTCCGGATAGATGTAGGGGAATCCCACATTGTGGCGATAGGACATGGCGGCAATCGACGGCATCTTGCCAATCAGGCGCTTGATCTGCAGCAGCCGGTTTGCGGGATCGTGAACGTGCTTCGCATCCGGATACACCGTCGACATGGCTGCCACCGTGCTAACCAGCATCGCCATGGGATGCGCGTTATAGCGGAAACCTTCCATGAACTTCTTGGTGGTTTCGTGAAGCATGGTGTGGTGCGTGATGTCATCCACCCAGCTCTTTAATTGACTCGCATTGGGCAGTTCGCCGAACAGAAGCAGGTAGGCAACTTCGAGATAGGTACAGTGTTCGGCGAGAACGTCGATAGGATAGCCGCGATACCGCAGGATTCCCCGGTCGCCATCAATGTACGTGATCGCGCTGCGGCAGGACGCGGTATTCATGAAGGCAGGGTCATAGGTCATCAAGCCGAAATCTTCGGCGCCGGTTTTAATCTTGCGCAGATCCATCGCGCGGATGGTTCCGTTTTCGACGGGAAGGGTGTAGCTCTGCCCGGTACGGTTGTCAGTGATGGTCACGGTATCTTGCGGCATCCAAGTCCTCCTGGGAAATCATGGCAATCGAAACAATATAACTCGGGACGGGACCCGAGGGAGCAGCCAACAGTATCCGTACGCGATTCACGGGGCGCAGTGAGCTGCGTCACAGGGAATTGTTTTTTTTCCCATCCACGGGGGAACCCCGATCCTGGTGCTTCCGGAGGCCTTAGGAAGGGGTATGGCGGCAGCCCGGCGTGCACCGTCTTACGCGACCTAGCGGGCGGCGAGTGGTTCCGGGGAGCGGAGCGCGCTAGCCCGCTCCCGGGCATTCTGCAGGGCGCGTTTGACGTGACGAGGCGCGGTGCCGCCGGGGACGTCGTGCAGCGCGAGCACCTCAGTCAGCCCCAGGCAGGAGGGGAAAGCGGCGTCAAAACTGGCGTGGATCGCCTGCAGGTCGGCGAGGGGCAGCTTTTGTAATTCACATCCGCGTTCCACGGCCAACTGCACGGCTTTGCCGACCGCTTCGTGGGCGAGGCGTGAGGGCACTCCGCGCTCGACCAAGTATGCCGCCGCGGCCCAGGCGTTCATGTAGCCCGCTTGCGCCGCCTGATTCATCCTGGCTTCGTTGAATTCAACGGTGTTCATAAACCCGGTCACCAGCGACAGCATGCCGATGACCGTGTCGGAAGCGTTGAACAGCGGTTCCTGCGATTCCTGCATATCTTTGTTGTAGGCGAGGGGCAGGCCCTTCACCAAGGTTTGCAGCGTGGCCGCGCATCCCATGACGCGTGCCGCTTTGCCGCGCACCAGCTCCAGCAAGTCGGGATTCTTCTTCTGCGGCATGGCGCTGCTGCCGGTGGAGTAGGGCTCGGGCAGCTCGACGAATCCGTAAGCGGGCGTAGAGAACAGGATCATCTCTTCGGCCCAGCGGCTGAGGTGAAGAGCGAGTAGTGAGAGAGCGTCGATGAATTCGATGGCGAAATCGCGGTCGCTGGTAGCGTCGATGCTGTTCGCCGTCGGACCGTCAAACCCCAACTCCGCGGCCATGGCTTGTCGATTGAGCGTGAGCGTGGCTCCGGCTACGGCGCCCGATCCCAGCGGGCATAAGTTAGCATGCTTGCGGCAGTCGGAAAGGCGAGCGGCGTCGCGGAGAAACATCTCCACATACGCCAGCAGCCAATGCGCGACCAGGACGGGTTCGGCCGGCTGCAGGTGGGTGTACGCAGGCATAGCCTCGTTTCCGGCTGCCTCAGCACGAGCCAGAATTGCCTCGACCCAATCGGCGATCAGGTTTTGCAGGGTGTCGATGGACTGGCGAACGAAGAGGCGAAGGTCGGTTGCAATCTGCTCGTTGCGGCTGCGGCCGGTATGCAACTTGTAGCCGGTGGGGCCAATGAGCGCGGCCAGTTGCTTTTCGACAAAATGGTGAACGTCTTCGGCTTCCGGGTCGTTGAGAAAGTCTGGTTCGGATTCGGCGCGTCGGCCGATTTCTCCCAGCGCTTTCACGATTTCCGAAAGCTCTTCCGAGGAAAGCACTCCGGCGTGTTCGAGCGCGTTGGCGTGGGCGCGGCTGGCGGCAAGTTCGAAAGGCAGCAGCCGCTGATCGTAGGGGAACGACCGTTGCCATTTTTCAAATTCGGGATCGAGCGGCTGCCGGAAGCGCCCGGACCACATCTTCATTACGCGACCTCTAGCAAACTGCGAAGACCCTTGGGTTTCGCATCGGTTCGTATCAGGGCATCGCTTTAGCGATGCCGAAAACGCTTCAAGGCGCAATGCCCCTTCAGGGGCTGGTATCGCTAGTTCGCATCCCAACCCCAGCGCCTAAAAGCGCAATTATGCTAGCGGGCCTGCGGCACGCCTGAAGGCGTGCCCTGATACGAACCTCACGTCGACAATTCATGCAAGGCGCTGACGACGACCCACGTCTAGAGACTTCATTACGCGACCTCTACCTTCACTCTTGTCTGCGTCTGGGCGCGGCAACGCGAGGGCAATCCCAGGATACGGATAAAGCCTTCAGCGTCCTTCTGATCATAACTTGCTCCCATGGTGAATGAGGAGAGGTCGGTACGATAAAGCGAATAATCCGATCTGCGGCTGACCACGCTGACGTTGCCTTTGTAAAGAGACAACGTAGCCGAGCCGGTGATGTTCTGTTGCGTGGTTTCGACGAATGCGTCCAGCGCTTCGCGCAGCGGCGTGAACCACATGCCAAAGTAAACGAGCTCGGCATACTTGAGCGCCACGTGCTGCTTGAAGTGCAGCAGATCGCGGTCGAGGCAGAGGGCTTCGAGTTCGCCGTGGGCAGTTAGCAGCAGCGTGCCTCCGGGAGTCTCATAGCAGCCGCGCGATTTGATGCCGACGAAGCGGTTCTCGACCAGGTCGATGCGTCCCACCGCGTTGCGTCCGCCGATTTCGTTTAGCAATTCGACCAGCGATACGGGATCGAGACTCATTCCGTTCACCGAGACCGGCACGCCTTTTTCGAATCCGATTTCGACTTGCTCTTCCTGATCGGGAGCCTCTTGCGGCGACTTTGTCATTTGCCAGGTGCTCGGGAACGGCGCGTTGGCCGCGTCTTCAAGTTCTCCGCCCTCGTGGCTGACGTGCCAGAGATTGCGGTCGCGGCTGTGAATCTTCTCGCGGCTTGCGGCCACGGAAATGCCGCGCTTCTCGGCGTAGTCGAGGCAGTCTTCGCGCGATTTCAGATCCCACTCGCGCCACGGCGCCACGACTTTCAATTCGGGAGCGAGCGCCTGGTAGGCCATTTCGAAACGCACCTGGTCGTTGCCCTTCCCGGTGCATCCGTGGCCGACCACCGAGGCGCCTTCGCGCAGCGCTACTTCGACCTGATGTTTTGCGATCACCGGACGGGCGAGCGAGGTGCCCAGCAGATACTTGTTCTCGTACACCGCGTCCGCTTTCAGCGCGGGCCAGACGTAGCCAGTCAGGAACTCTTCGCGCAAATCCTCGACCACCACCTTTCTGGCTCCGGTTTTGTAGGCCTTGTTGACGACAGCCTCGACGTCATCTCCCTGGCCCACGTCGGCGACCATGGCGATCACTTCATAGGCGTAGTTCTCCTTGAGCCAGGGAATGATGATGGAGGTATCGAGCCCACCAGAGTAGGCAAGAACAATTTTCTCTTGCATAGACATGTACGCTCCTAGCTAGATTTTCCTGAGACCTGAAACTAAGACGTGACACCCAACTCACGAATACGTCGCGCGAGCGCATGCGCTTTCTTTTTGTCCGTGGCAACGACCAGCACGGTATCGTCGCCGGCAAGCGTGCCAACGACCTCAGGCCAGTGGGAGGCGTCGAGCGCGGCGGCGACGGGCTGCGCGCTGCCCACCGTCGTCTTCACCACCAGCAAGTTCTGGGCCTGGCGGATTTCGACCACAAACTCGTGGACCAGATGCATCACCGAGGGCAAAACCGCGTTCACGCTCTCGTCCGCCCGCTGATAGCCTTCGGGTCCTTTGACCAGCTTCAGTTCGTGGATGTCGCGCGAGAGGGTCGCCTGGCCTACGTCGAAGCCTTTATGCTCGAGCCGGTGCTGCAGCAAGTCCTGGCTTTCGACAGGACCCTGGTCAAGCAGGTCGAGGATGGCTTGGTGGCGCGCTGTTTTCGACATGAATAAAAATGCAATCTCATGCATAAGTATCCATTCATCAGAATACAGTGTCAAGCGGGAAATAGGAGGGCGGTCAGGACTTCGATTTACTGCTGCGTGGTGCTCGCTGGAACCTGAAACTCCACGCCCCGTTCGTCGTTGGCTTTGCGGGTAGCCGGGAGATCGAGGTCGGCGAGCAGGATTTTGTGGGTGCGGCCACCGTCGAAGTCAAACAACGTATCCCCCACGATGGCGTAATTGAGCACATCGGAATGGCGGCCGTCCTTGAAAACGAGCACGGTCGAGGGCTGAGCCGCAACAGGCTGTTCTGGTTCCGCGGGAGCAGTTGGAGCGGAAGCGGCAGCCTTCGAGGCCGAATCGCGACCCGGGGCGCCCGTGGTTGGCGAATCTGGGTTCCGCGGGCCTTTTTGCGGAGTTTGGGAGTAGGCGGGGTCCACATCGGGGGAGTCTTCGGCGGCTTCTTCGGCGTAGGGGACAGCGTATGGAACATAGGCTGGCATGCTGACGCCAACGGGAAAAAAGGAGCTATCCTCGTGGTGGTGGCGATGCCCTGAGGACTTACGATCTGAGGACGAACGATTAAAGAACAACGGTGGATACGGGTTCGCCGGCATGAAGAAGTTGGCACAGCAGTTTCCAAAAAACGGCTGGGCGTTGCCGAAACCGTTTGGCCCCAGGGAGGTTACGCTGGCTCGGACCCCAGGAGTGGGGTTGTTGCTGCCGCCAAAACCGAACGAAGTGACCGATGCCGGGACGCCGTTAATCTGAGCCTGAACCGGCAAACAGGCAGCGACGGAAAACGCCAATAAGAAGGAAAACAGGAAACAGGACCGCACACCGGCCAGCATGGGAAGCCTCCCCCTGCACAGGGTACACCAATTGGGAGCCTAACCCATTAGAACTCGCCGCTGCCGCGAAAGTTGCGCGAAAAATCTGCGCTGGGGCAGAAAATCCCCAGGCAAACGCCTACGCTGCGGCGAGGGGCGCGCGGGAAGCCATCTGCCGCAGTTCGAGCATGCGATGGCGGACATAGCCGTCCTCGGTCAAATGGGCCGAGGCAACGGCTTTGCGGCTGCTGGCCACCATCTGATCGACCGGCCGGCGTTCTCGGAATTGGGGGTCGAACTCCCGGCAGAATTCGCAAGGCCGGGAGGAGCGTGTGTCGAAGCGATTGATTACGGCGAGATCAATGTGTTCCACGAGAAAAGGCTCCTGGGAGGGCTGGACTGCCCAGTTTGTGAGGCAGAGTCACAATATTCTGCCTCGAATGATTCATCAATGATTTGACCGACGCCTTTGTACTACAAGGCAAGGGGCCTGACAAGCCCTTTGTGGCGGGTGCAAATCTCATATGTATCGGAATAACTCAAGTGTATAGGAAACGCAGAAATCCGGACTGTGACGGCTACCACGTAGGGCTGTGATTTCTGACATGATTAAGACTAACCTGTTTATTCCAGAGAGCTTATTATGAAGCACATTATTCTGGAGAGAACATTGCTGGAGATCCTGTGAATCGCGCTCATAGCAGCCCGAGCACTGTGTTCCTTTTCGATGTGGACAATACGTTGCTCGACAACGATCGCGTGGCAGATGATCTGAAGCGGTACCTCACGAAAAAAGTCGGCGAGGCCTGCCAGCAGCGCTATTGGGAAATCTTCGAGCAGTTGCGCACCGAACTCGGATATGCGGACTATCTGGGCGCGTTGCAACGCTACCGCGCCGAGCGGCCGCACGATCCGCAACTGCTGGCCGTCTCGCGCTTCATGATCAATTATTCCTTTGCCAACCGGCTGTTTCCGGAGTCGCTGGATGCGGTGGAGTACGCGCAGCGATTGGGGCGGGCAGTGATTCTGAGCGACGGCGATGTGGTATTTCAGCCGCGCAAGGTAGACCGGTCGGGCCTCTATGAGGCCTTCGAGGGGCACGTCCTGATCTATATCCATAAAGAACTGGAACTGGACGATGTGGAGGCGAAATATCCGGCGGCGCATTACGTGATGGTGGACGACAAGGTGCGGATTCTGGCGGCAATCAAGCAGCATTGCGGCCAGCGGGTGACGACCGCGTTTCCGCGTCAGGGGCACTACGCGCTGGATGCGGCGCTCGTGGCCAGGTATCCGAAGCCGGATATTACGCTGGAGCGGATCGGGGAGTTGCAGAAGTATTCGCTGGCAGAGATCTTGGCGGCCGCAGGCAAGTGAACTTCTACTCGGTCCGAGGTTGCTGAAAAACCCGTGGTTCGTATCAGGGCATGGCTTCAGCGATGCCGAAAGTTCTCGGAATTCGACGCCCCTTCAGGGCTGAATGCCCTACTCGGCTTCTTCCTCTTCCTGAGACGCACCAGCGCGGACCAGGGCTTCCAGTTCTCGATTCAGGCTGGCATGGTCAGCCTCAGGCAATTCCACGAAACGGAAAGGCTGGAGACATCCCTGAGTGGCCCACATGGGAAACAGCATGCGTGCGCGGCAGCGGATGCTGGTGGAGCCGAGGTGGAACACGACGGTGACCTGAATGCCTTCGTCCAGCGGGCGTTCGAGCGAGAGCAGTCCTCCGTTGACGGAGAGCTGATTCATGCGTCCCCGAAGCTGGCGTCCGTTTTCGAGCAGCACCAGAGCGAGGATGGAGCCGCCGAGCTTGACGCGCGAGCCCCTTGGTCCTTTCTTCTGCATGCTGGCGGCGGAGGACATTCTCCGGCCAGTATCGCACCGCGCGGCAGGGGTAGGGCAGATTACGAAAGTCAGCCATCGGTATTGGCCGCGTTTCCGGGAGGTTGGCGCAACCGCACCGCGCATGCGAAAATGCTCCCGCAATCCAAGGAGACCAATAATGAAACGAATGGCTGTGATCGTATTGGCGGTTTGCATGATGATTCCCGGTCTTACGCAAGCCAGTTTTGCGCAAAACGAGAAGAAAGCGCAGGCTGCAGCGGGGGCGGTAGATAGGGCTTACCTGCAGAAGATCTGGGATGTCTGGGCGACGCTCGACGTAGCCGCGGTGAAGCAGTACTACGCGCAGGGCCCGCACGTGTTTTTCGATGTCTCTCCGCTCAAATATGCCAACTGGGACGAGTACCAGGCCACCGCGAGCAGACAGCTTGCGAACTACAAAGCCGCCAAGCTCACCCTGAATGACGATTTGCAGATTCACAAGAGCGGCGAGATTTACTGGGTCACGTCCACGGTGGCGTTTGACATGACGCAGAAGGCGGGAAAGCGAGAAATGGGGACCATGCGCTGGACAGCCGTCTTCGAAAAGCAGGATGGCAAGTGGCTGATCGTGCACGAGCACGTATCGGAACCGGCGCAGTTCTAGATTGCGCTAGCGGTAGCCCTTCCAGAAAAAGTACGCGGTCATCACGGTTCCGACGGCGATGACGAAGCCGCGAATCCATGCGCCCGGAAGCTTCTGGGCGTAGTGGGCGCCGAAGTACCCGCCGCAGAGCGCGCCTAAGGTCACCACACTGCCCTGCTTCCAGACCACAGCTCCAGCCACGATGAAGGTGATGACCGCGACGCCATTGATGATCCCGCCGAGCACCACTTTCAAGGCATTCATGGCATGAATGTCGGTCATGCCGAGCGCGGCCAGCATGGCGAGATTCAGGATCCCAACGCCTCCGCCGAAGTAGCCTCCATAGACCGCGACAACCAGCTCATACAGTGACGCGACGGCCAGAGCGGTGTTGGAAGCATCGTGGGCGATGGAGACTCCGGTGCCGCGCGACAGGCGGTTGCCGAAGACGAACAGCAGCGTCGCTCCCAGCATGAGCCAGGGCAGAACGCGGAGGAAGGTTTGCGCGGGCGTGTGCAGTAAGAGGTAGGCGCCTGCGATTCCTCCGATCAGGCTGGTGACAGTGAGCGGAATCATGACGCGCCGCGAAATGTCGAGGTGCTTGCGATACGCTCCACCGCTGGCCGTCGTTCCCACCCACAGCGCCACGGTGTTGGTGGCGTTGGCCGCAATGGGAGCGACTCCGCTGAACAGCAGAGCCGGGAAAGCGATAAAGCTGCCTCCGCCAGCGACGGCGTTCAGCGCGCCGCCGAGCGCGCCGGCGACAAACAGGAAGATGACGGTTGGCAGGCCCAAATACAAGATGTATCAAAAAATTGCAGAAGTAAGAAGTCAAATTGCAGAAGTAAAACCCAAAATCCACGACGACCATCCGTGACAGAAGTCACATCCATCGGGTCACAGGCCATCTACGCTGAATATGTAAGGAATGGCCTCATGGCAACACAACTTCATACTGAAATTTCGTCAGAAATTCCGCCAAGTCTGGTTCCGGCTTCGATTGATCCGCGGCCGAAACCGGCTTCCAAACTTAAGAAGAAACTTATCCGCCGCACCGATCGCGACCACTCGCAGATCACTCGCCGCAGCTTCCAGGCCGCGTTTCTCCTGCTCAACCTCTGGATCGGCGGCGTTTTCTATTTCTGGGTTCGTCAATTTGAGCCGGGCGGCGCGCCGACCTCCTTGCAACGTCCGGCTGGGGTCGAGGGCTGGCTGCCGATCGCTGGCCTGATGAACCTGCGGTATTTCATTCTTACTCACCATGCTCCGACACTGCATCCTGCGGGAATGTTTCTGCTGCTCTCGTTTCTGGCCATGTCGTTTCTGTTTCGCAAGGCATTCTGCAGTTGGCTGTGTCCGGTGGGAACGGTGTCGGAATACTTGTGGCGCGCGGGGCAGAAACTTTTTCGGCGCAACTTTTTTCTGCCGCGCTGGCTGGATATTCCGCTGCGCGGGCTGAAGTATCTGCTGCTCGGCTTCTTCGTCTGGGCGGTCACTTCGATGGCGGCGGATGAACTGGCCGCCTTCATGAACAGCCCTTACGGCGTGATTGCCGACGTGAAGATGCTGAACTTTTTCCGCCACCTGGGCGAGGCGGGCGCGATCACGCTGGGCGTGCTGGCGGCCGGGTCGCTGCTGGTCCAGAATTTCTGGTGCCGCTATCTGTGTCCCTACGGAGCGTTGCTGGGGATCACGTCGCTGGCCAGCCCGGCGCGCATCCGGCGCAATCCGGAGACTTGCATTGATTGCGCGAAATGCGTCAAGGCGTGTCCTTCAGCGCTGCCCGTCGACCGGCTGATCACCATCAAGTCGGCGGAGTGCACCGGATGCCTGGAGTGCGTGGCGGTCTGTCCGGCAAAAGATGCGCTCAGCATGTCGCTGCCCAGTTTGTCCCTAACGAAGACTCCGGCGCTCGGGCCCCAGCCTGCGAAACTGCCGGTGTGGGCCATGGCGGCGGGGATTGCGGCGCTGTTCTTTGGCGTCGTTGGATTTGCCAAGACCGCTGGCTACTGGGATTCGCACGTGCCGCAAGCGATCTATCAGCAGTTGGTGCCGCACGCGGATGAAGCTCGGCATCCGATGCCGGGAGAGAACTGAGGCCGCTGCTTTCCGGATAACATTTTTGTTAGCTTGAAGTGTTGCTGCTACAAAAGCGGTCGGTTTGGAGCTGACTGTTTTGGGGCGGCGCGGTGGCGACAATGTTGGGCTCGATGGCCCCTGCTGCCAATGCGGGGATGGATCAAACCCGGGCGCACGACATCTAAAGTACTGGCGGTGTCGGATTGGACACTGGCGTCGGTTATCTTGCGGAAAGGCCGGAGCGAGAGATAAGATATGTGCTTCCATGCTGGGCCTGCTCCCTCCCCCCACCGGCACACGAGAACCTGCTAGACTCGGGATCGCACGCGGCGCCATTTGGGAGCATCAAAAAGAGGAGTTAATGAATGGCAGAGTCTGAGCCCAAGACGGTACAACAGATCCCACTGGCGCTTAGGAATCTTTTTCGCTCCGCGCTGTTGGTTCGCGAAGAGGACCTTCGAAAGATAAACGCGTGGGCGAGATCAAACGTCAGGCAGGTGATTGCAGGGGATGTCGACTTCGACGCCGTATCTAAGGAACTCGGCGTTCCCCGCCCCGAGGTCTACCAGGCCCTCCACCTAATTGCGAACGTTTTATTGAGGGGCGAACCTCTGGGTTCTGTCGATCCTGATGCCTACGCCGCTGCGTTGGAGGCGTTGGGTGGCGATCTACCAGCCAAGACTCGGATTCTTCTGGATTCTCTACAGGTGGAGCCGGGCGAGGCGGAATACGCGAGACAGAAGGGAATCGCGTCCCAGTCGATACTACCGACCTTGGAAAGCGTCGGCGCTTTTTGTGAGCTTCGCGCCATATTCCAGGATTACCCTGCGCCGGACAATTCCAAGTTGCATCGTGAAGGAGTCGGCAGATTACTCGGTTTTGAGCCTATTGTGGTTGTCGGTCTTGAGTTAAACGATTCCTCCGGTAACGACACTGCCCCTGCATTCCAGGTGACGGAGAAAGGTCTTCGTAACATGCTGAGAACCCTCGAAGACGCCTTGGTGCAGTTGGAGGTGGTTCGGGAATACCCGAAGAAATCTTTCGTTCGGAGCTAGATATATGCTGAGTAACTGGATCAACGAGCATGAGGATGATGAAGACGTTGCCGCTTTTCAGGGGGTAGTGTCCCTTGGCTCGGGGAAATACTTCGATAAGGACGAGATGGTAGCGTTTTATGCGCCAGTTGCCAGGTCGCCGCAAGACCCAGGCGCCGTCCTTCCCAAGCAGTTGCTGCAGGGCCGGCTTGCCGCTCCGTATCATTCCCACGCTGGTTTCCCGGCTGGGGCGCGGTGGTCGGGTCCCTATTCGAAGGGCTACCCCGCGGCCGGTCTCGTATCATTTGACCCTGACCCTTACTCGGACCAGAGAGGTTCTCAGGGCTGGTCCTGTCTCGTCGACGCGGGGATGAGCTCAGCCGACCCGCGAGTGCAGCGGTCCAGTTCAGCCCTACAGGAGGCTCCGCCTTGCGGTGGAGTGACGAGGGACGTTGGGTTGGCCCAGCTACAAGCGAAAGTACGCTTCCTTGAAGCGCAGTTGAGGGCGGATTTGCCATACTTGCAGGTTTATAGGTTTGGCGGAGCCAGCCTCCTCATGGCTATCGTGTCGCTTGCTGTTTGGGCGGTGACTGGAGTCGGTGTACCGTTCCATCCAGTTTTCGCCGCGATGGTCGTGCCGGTTGCGATTGGCGTGATGGTAATGGCGTTCTTTCTTCGACGTGAGAATCACGATCCAGCGCACTGAGTGTGCTTGACCTCATCTCGAGGGCTTCCGAAACTATATTCTGTGGAGCAAAGGACATGGAACATGCTCGGGAGTTCCTGGTTCATCTGTTTCGAGATTTCGTCGCGCTCTTCGGTAGAACAGGGGCTGAGACGCTGATCTGCTTTTTGCTGGTCACGCTGGTCGTGATAGTAGGTTTCGTTGTCCTCTTCTTCTACCTGATCCTGCAGTTCGGTGGGGCGACGTTCCGGGAAGTTCTTCGCTTCGCGTTGGAGGCGTTCAAAGCGTTCAGATATCAGCCCAGGCAGAAAACACATCAATCAATTCGGCTAGAGCTGTACTTTGATGCCGTGTTGATCGTAATTATGGCTCTTTCCTTGGGCGGACTCTTGGCGCATTCTTTGGTCCCGTGGGTGAAGGAAATCAGTGAGATCTTTTTGTTCTCGGTTTTTGCCTCGGCGCTGGTAATCTTCGGCTACCTTGCAGGCGTGAGCATCAAGATCGCCGTTCGTTTTCCTCCAAACTGAGGCCTAGTAAGTAGGGCCACACTCTGCCGTCGACAATGATGCAAGTCGCTACTCGTGCAGCAGCCATCTCCCCGCCATCCGGGATAGGTTCGCCCGCGCCGAGACGGGCTCGCACCGAACGGACCTCGCACTGAGAGCCCTGGAAAATGTCCTGGATGCACACATAGGCCATAGTCCAATTTGGGGTGGTTGGGTGGGGGGTGAGAGCGGGGTGAAAGGGGTCGAGGTGATTGCGGCCGTGCTCAACATCCCCGCCCTTCGCTTCGCGATGGGCCATCCTCGAAATCCATTGACTTAAGCCCCGCTGCGCGTCACGCTAGAGATCTGAATTGGGGCAGTTTCGATGTGCGTCTGTGAACCCAGACGAACCTCGAAACTGCCCCAAACCCATCTTCAGCGCTCTTTGACAAGTTAAGTCGTTGGTTCTTAAAGACTTTACTCGCAAGTCCTTTAAACCCAAAGACCTGGCGGCGGTCACCTCCCAAGTCTTTGATTCCAAAAGACCGGGGGGAGGGGGGTACCCCACAGCTCAAAATTCCCACCCCCACCCGGTTACGGTGTCTGCATCCCGTGTTCGTCAGATACGGTGGCTCTCCCAGATGTGCCTTTAGCCCAGTCGGCTCGCGGATCGGGCATCTCCAACTGGTGGACTCCATGCGGGAAAGCTTCCTGCAAAGCCTTGTGTTGACGCTCCTGTTCGGGGTCGTGCAGAGTTACCCACGGATGGAGGTAGTAGACGGCGACGATCCTGGCCTGCAGCATCTCTTTCAGGCAGCCGAAGCAGGGCTGAGTGGTGGAGTAAACGGTTCCTCCCTGGACGCTGATGCCAAAGCGCGCGGCCGAGA
>Ga0074046_10003600_pt1 | contig 12902 bp, 6 predicted proteins | sample BogForMeECP23OM3_FD_94441 | JGI IMG/M metagenome (GOLD analysis project Ga0074046, IMG submission 94441) | Bog forest soil microbial communities from Calvert Island, British Columbia, Canada - Bog Forest MetaG ECP23OM3 | ecosystem: Environmental > Terrestrial > Soil > Wetlands ...
CGCTTGTCGAGCCATTCCAGGGTCTCTTTCGTGTCGGCAAAGCCGGGAAAACGGAACCACGGCGTCTTCGGCATGCCGTCTCTGGCGACCCGGTCGTAGCCGGCCTTGTCGACGGCGGCGAATCCGCGCTCGATTTCTTCGATCGCGTCGTCTTTCGGGATCCCGGCGAGCGTCCGGGCCGGGTGCGACCAGGTATGATAGCCGATTGTATGCCCCTCCCGGACCTCGCGCCTGACGAGTTCCGGATGGGCCTGGGCGTTTCGGCCGATGAGGAAGAACGTGGCCTGGACGCATTCGGCCTTCAGGGCGTCAAGCACCTGCTCCGTGGTTTCGGGATTGGGGCCGTCGTCGAAGGTCAGTACGACCTGCTTCGGCTTCAGGGCGAGCGTCCTGTTGTAGCTCTCGAGTCCGATGTGAAGTCCGCCTTCGGGCGCGTTGACGACCACGACACCCGACGTCTCAAGCGCGTCCTTGCGCTCGCAAGGACGCAGCTTCGCGTCGTCCGCTCGGGCCGACTCCCGGGCAGCCGCGCCGACGCCGGATTGGGGCGCCGGCGCCGCCGGCGCCCCGCGTCCGGCCTCGTCGACCGGCTGCGGCGGAGAGTCGCGGTCCGGCGCCGAAGCGGGCGGCCGGTCAGTCCCGGTCAAGTACGTAGCCCGCGGGCGGACGGGGGGCTCGGGGTTCGCGTTGGTTCGCCCTGCTTCCGGCGCGGCCGCGGCGAGGGGAAGAATCGACCGACTGGCGGGAATTTCCCGGGTCCCCTGCGTCGGCGCCTCCGCTCCGCCTTGCGTCCGCGCGGGTGGGAGCGCCGCTGAATCTGTGGGCAGCGAGCCCATTGGGAGCCCGGCCGAATCTTCTGGCGCCGTGAGGTCCTCCCTCTCGGATGCGACTCTCGGACTCGTACTGACATCGACGACTCGAAGATCGAACCGCCTTAATTCGTAAGGGACTGCAGCGCCTTCGCCTGGGATCGCATGGCGCGCCTCCATGAGGCCCTTCACCTCGCATCCCGGCCCGTGAGGGTCGCAGGCGATCTCGACCGTCTCCTGACGGATCACGTAGCGAAGCGGATCGCGGGACCGGGCCTCGATCCGGCGGGCGGCCGCGTCGTTGCCGGTCGTCGCCGCGCCTTCGATGACGGGACTGTGGACGTAAAGGGCGGCGATCGCCTCCTTATCCGTTTCGGCCCCTGCGCCGACGGCGAGATAGAACCGATTGAGAAAAGCGCGGGCGGCCTGCTCGGTGGTGGGCGCCGCCCCGGCCTGGCAGGCGTGCCGGGCTTCCGCCAGCATGCGCAGCATGTCCGGCGTGTGCGCCTCTCCCCGAGGAATGTCGCCGCAGGCGCACGGGCCGCTGCTCGCTAGGCATTGGGCGAAAACGGCGAGCGCCTGCTCCTCGTGCAGCAGCGCGCAGGCCCTCGACCCGAGATCGCGGGTCCTGGTGAGCTCCGCGGCATGTGCCGAGCCGAGCGCGCTTCCGAAGCGGTCGATGCAGGTCGGGATATCGCACGGGGCGGCAGCGCGCGCACACTCGCCGTATCTTGCGTAATCGCTGGCTTCATCGGCTCGCGCGGACGCGGAAATGAGTCCCGCAGCCATCCCGATCACGGCGGCCCAACTGCGCATGAATTGCATCATGGCCTCCATCGGCCTCAAGCGAACCGGCGTGCCCGTCCCCGCGACGAGGCCGCTAAAGAACGCCCGGAAGGCGGAACGTCATTTTCACGGGGCCGCCGCGACGACGGCTCACGAGCGGACGGTCGCGTCCACGAGGCCATTCGGAGCCGATCGGCGTCGACGGATCGCAACCCGGTTGAGCAATGGACCATTGGCCTTGTCATGGATATTTCTTGGCCCATTCCGAAACAACTCGTGGATTCGTCAACACATCGGCGAATGTGAAGTCGACCTGGGCAGCTCCTCCGATCTCGGTGCCGGTGCTGTTTTTTCTGAAGCTGCTGTCGACCAGCGCCGTAACCCGACACGTGTCGCCGCTGTTGTCGCACATGATTTGAAGCGTACCCGGCCGTATTCTGAAGTGAGGATCGGAGTACTGACGAAAGAAATCCATTTTCTTCGCCACCACTTCGCCGTGGCTCGTCGCTGCGCCGTACCAGTTGACCGTCCCGGCGTACAGGTCGTCGAATGATCCATCGTAGGATCGGCCCATGCCTGCGTGGATTCTGTAGTACTTTTCGAGAAAGTCCCTCGCCGCGGTCTCTGGCGTGGGGCCGACAGACGGCGGCGGCGCGGGCGGGGGCGGTGGCGGCGGCGGGGTCGGAACGCAGGCGGCTCTCGCTTCGTCGAGCATCCGCTGGACGTCCGCGGCATGCTGGCCGACGTGCAGCGAGGAGCCGAATCTCTGGTCGCATTCTCCCGCGCGGCATGGGCCGCTCTGGGTGACGCAGTCGCTGAACCAGGCGTAGGCGCGCTCGGTCTGCCTTTGCGCTTCGCAGTTCGCCGCCGCTTCCTGACGCGACCGACGCATTGAAGAGACGAAGGGCTCGAGCGTCAGGCTCCCCTGATACTGATCGAAGCAGGCGTATTTTTCGCAATCGCTCTTCCCAGCGAGGCAGGCCTGGAGATCCGCGTCGATCTGCGCCTCGCGCGTTTCCCTCTCCTTGACCGCGCACTGCTGATCCGCGGCGCGGCGAATTCCGTCGACCTCCGACACATGCTTGCCGTGCGGAAAGAGATTGACGAATGCGTTCGCGCAGTCTCTGGCGGGGCAGCCGCTCTTGCCCGCCGCGCAACGCAGGAAATCGCCGTAGGCCTCGTCTTCCGGGTCGGGGCGAGGCGGGGCCGGGGATTGAGGCGGGGGTTCGATGCGCGGCGTCGCATGCGTGTGGCAGGGCGCAAGCAGCCCGTAGACAGTCTTGCCGTACAGCGGACCTGCGGGATCGCAGACGAGTTTTTGCTCGAGGTCGCTGTCCCGGAGGAACAGGATCGCAGCGCCCGCGATTAGAAGCGTGGCGAGGATGGTCGCAAGGGGTTTCCAGCTTCCTGCCGGAGGTGGCGGCGCCGGCTTCGGAGGCGGCGGCCCCTGCTTCGGGGTCGCTATCGGGTAGGGCGCCGCGTCTGCGGGTCTGGGCGGGATTGGGGCTTCCAATGGCGGGGGCGCGGGCCGGGGTGGAGACCAGATCGGCGTCTCGACCGGCCTCCTACCGAGCCCGAGTTCCTCCAGATCGGGTAGCGCGCTGTCGCCTCCGGCTCCCGCGCCCGGGCGCACGGTCGCCGGCCAGACGAGCGCTCCGAGCGCCGCGCCGTCGGCGCTGTAAAAGGCGATCGCCAAGTCGGACGCAATGGCGTTGACGATCAGCGGTCCGAGGCGAACGCTGGCGGAATCGATCGGCGATACCGTCAGCAGGGCGCGCCGTCGCGTCCATTGCCCGGCCTCGTTGAGGAACAGCTCCGAGGCGCGATCCTCGATCGCCAGTTCCGCCGGCGGCGTAGTGCCGTCGGATGTCAGGATGGCGTAGCCGCCGCCCGGATGGGAGGGGTCGCCGCGCACGCTCAAGCCCATGTCATACCCCTGCAAGGAGTCGCGTTTCGACGTTCAGTGCCCCGCCGCTCAGCGAACAAGTCGCGAGTTGGGAAGGGACAATAACGCCGCCACGACACGCGCAAAACGGCGATCATGGGTCTTGGCACGCGTGGTCGCCGCAATACGGATCTTCGTGTTCGCGCCACGAACAGGCGGGCAGTTCGTTGCCGCGCTTCCATTCAATGATTAGATCGCGTGCGATCATGTGCTTGCCGTCTTGCGTGAGCTTGCCGGCGGACTTGGGGAAGTACTCGACGGCACCGTCGCAAGAGCGTTCTTCCTCGCCGAGCTTGAACATCATCGTGAAGGGGATCTTCCTTCCGCGGCTGGGATCGGTGACCTCGTAGACATATGCGCCGATCCGAAAGACGCCGTCCGGAATGGAAAGTCCCCAGACGGCGTGCTCGATCGGCGTTGACGAAATGTTCGTCGCTAGACTCTGGTTGGCGTCCAGGTCGATTGCGCCGTCTCCGCAACTTCCGGGGTGATTGACGCCGCCACCGATCGATCCGCCGCCCGGGCAATGGACGACGAGATCGAGATCGTCATACGTCTTCCAGGCAAGGAAGACCTCCAGCATGCCGCGTTCGCCGCCACGGGCGTAGGTTCTTTGCATCGTTTGAACAGCTGCGGCGTCGCGCACCGGTTCGCCCTCGCAGAGCGGCTTCTCCGCAAGCGCCATCTGGGCCACGTGAATCAGGCGCAACAGACGCTCACCCCGCTCGGCCTCGGCGATCGATGCAGACCGGTCGATCGGGACCGGACAAGAACTCCAAGAGCTAGAGCCGACACTCAGGCCGCAGGCGTAAAGGAACTCGACGGCGCCAAACCCGATCAGCAGAGCGAAGACAGCCCCAAGCGCTACAGACCACCGGCGCATGACTATCCTCTCTCGGAGCGGCGCGGCTCGGTCCGTGGACGGACTGCAGCAAAAACGCTCCGGAGTCGAGTTTCAGGAGGCCACAGATCAATGTTTTTCGCACGCGCCCGGCACACAATAATAGCCCTCGTCGAGATTCCAGTCGCAGGATTCGGGTAACCCCTGGCTTGGTGTCCAATATATGTATGGATTCCTGCTGCTTAGGGGTTTTCCGTAACTCGTCTTCAAACCGTCAGACAGCGGAAACACCTGCACTTCCCCACGGCATTTCTTCTGCATTTCATCGATCTTGAATGTCATCTCGAAGGGTATCGATTGACGAGTATTCGAACTCACCGCCCTGAAAATGAACGCCTCGACTTTGAGTTGTCCGGCCGGCGTCGTCGTCGGCCAGACCGCATGCTCCTCGGGCGTATCCGAAACGTTGAACTCTAGATTCCTGTTCGCGTCGTGATCGAGTGCCCCTTCGTCGCAACTCCCCGGTCGGCCCTCCCGGCCTCCGATTTGGCCGCCCCCGGGGCAGTAGATCTGAAGATCGAGGTCATCCAGCGTCTTCCAACTCAAGTAGATCTCGACCTTTCCCTGCTGCGCGCCGATCTTCAGGCTAGGATGTTCGTCGGGATTGAACGCGCGTGGATTCGGAGGAACTGGCGTCAGGAGCGCCGCGCAAGGCGGTTTTTCCGCGAGCGACATTTCCGCAACATGGATGAGCCTTTGAAGGCGTTCGCCTCTCTCCGCCTCGGCAATCGAGGGGCTGCGGTCGACCGGCGTCGGACAATAGCTCCACCCATACGGGCCGAGCGTGAGCCCGCACGCATAGAGGAAGTCTCTCCCGCCGATCGCCAGGAGGAGAGCGAACGTCACCCATAGCCCCGCTACGCCCCAACGCATCCTGCACCTCGTCGGCCACTGGCCTCAGGCCGCGATCGCTTTCAAAATCTCGCCGAGCTTCGCGTTCTGGCCCGGATCGTCGACGCCCGCCGTCGCAGACATCGCATTGCGCGCAACGGTGGCGCGGAACGCCTCGCCCCAATCCGACATAAATTCGCTCGTGAAGTCGCGCGCCTTGCGCGGCATGTCGAGCGTATCGAACTCGATCTTTCGCGGAACGAACGCCTGCTCGCGCAGGTCGTCGCCAAATATCCGGCGTTGCTCAGACGCGTCGAGGGAATCGAAATCGAGTTGGGCGACGAAACGATTGATGCGGCGTTCGGCCACCAGACTGATTTTGCGCGCGATCGCGTCGATCTGTTCGTTCGGCGAATTGTTCTGGCGAATGAAGGAGGCGATGCGTTCGGCAAGATCCGCGCGCCGCGATGCAGCAGTGAACTCCACGACCAACTCTTTGAGGACGTCGCTGCCGACGCCGATGCGACGAGAAAAAGCGGCGTCCTCCGAGCGCTCGAACATCATATTCGTCCATCGGTCGAGCGCCGCGTTGGCCACGCGCGTCCACTTGTCGACCTGGGGATCCTGTCCCCGGCGCCCGAACGGGCCGGTGGGTCCCGTGTCCGACGGCCGGTTCAGCGATTCGGACACGGCGGCGTAGAGGTCCGACGCATCGACCATCATGCCCCGAAGGGCGCTCCCGAACGCCATTCGCTCCGCGCAGCCATTCAGGCCGCCGAAAATCTTCGTGTCCACGACTTCCAGTCGCTGCGCGCGCCTCTTGGCGTAGTCGTCGTCGACGTAATAGGGCTTCAGCGCGTCGGCGACCTCCCGCCTAACTTCCAGGAGGCGCGATCCGACCTGGCGCAACTTGAGGTCGGGCGTCGAGACCACGCCGAGCGCTTCCGCGAGATAGCCGATCCCCCCGTCGTTGAGGCGCATGACCTCGTCCCAGGCGCGCGTCGGATCCCGAAAATAGGTCCTCGCCAGTGGCGACAAGATAAAGGCGTCCCGCAACTTCGCGATCCGCTCCCTGCGCTCGGGAAGGACTTCGACCTCCTGCCGGCCCTCATAGCGGATGACGTGCTCCGACCTGAAATTTGGATTGCGGATCCAGAAGAGGTTCTGGAACGCAGCACCCGGCATCCATTGTTTCGGCCAGGATGTGTCCGATTTAGCGAACGGCCCGAGGAGGGAGGCTTCAAGGCGGGTCTCGAACCGCAACGCCAGCGGGTTGCCCTCCTCGCCGACCGATTCCATGAGATGCCGGTCGAACTTCGTCAGCGCGAAGAACAGTAGCGTCGGCTTGCCCATACGACGGTCGGGCGTCGTCCCGTGCGTGACGTCGATCCAGTTCTCGATAGCCTTAGGCAGCGTCGCAACCTCGAGGTTCGAATCCGGAAGGCAAAGCACTAGGCTCGTCAGCTCGAGATCAGCCGTGTAACTTTGGAACAGATAGTCGACTTTACCGCGCAGAAAGTACTCTGCTGGCGCATTGGTCGCGTCACGGAACGATCGCTGGAGGTGCTCCCTCTTGCGGCTGCGGTAGCCGGGAAAGTCGAGAAGGTCGGTGAAAGCGAAGAAGGGTTTCGGCTCGTCGCGGCAGACGATCCGCAACTCCATGGCGAGGGCAGTGACGATCGGTCGCGGCAGGGCGACCGGACCGCCCTTGTGGGTGCGCACCTGCAACGCGGACCCCTCGGGGTTCAGAAGTCCGTCCAGGGTGCTGACGTTGAGGATACCGTCGGTGGACGGGATCAGGCTGTCCATCGCGCAGAACGCGTCGCTGGCGAAGTCCAACCGCTGAAGCGCTGCCACGAGCTTTGCGAAGAGTTCCGTATAGACCTTGTGCCGCCCCCATAAAATCGACAGGAAATCCGCGCGATCGGCGACCGACAGGCGCGGTGCTACCCGGGCGATCCTGTCCCAGGCGGCCTCAATCGCCTTGGCAGTGACGGCACCGCCGGAATTCTTGGTCACGTACTCACGGATGTCCCACAGGTCGTCTTCGCAGAGCACGTCGACAGGCTGAGGCGTGCAACTCTTCTCGTAACGCGACAGGTGATCTTCGAGCGCCTGTTCGTCGAGCGGCGACTCGTATTCCTGATCGCCATCCTGGAAGTAGGAGTTGACGATGATCTTGACGATGTCCGATTGCGAAAGTAGCCGCAGGACAACGGGATAGCCCGGCGGCGTTGGTTCGGCCTGCATCGTGAAGCGCGTGACCAGGCCAGTCGCTTCCTTCCCGCCGAGTGGATTGATCTCTTTGATGAAGTCGACTTCCGGGTCCGGGCCGTCGAACTTCGCGATCATCGACTCCTCGCCCTCCTTGCGGGCGAGAATCGAGATCAGGTAGCTCTTGCCGGCCTGGCTCGGCCCGAATACGCCGACGCAGGTCGGCCTCCTGAACGTTTGTTCAAGGCGTCGGACTTCCATGGCGCTGCGGCGCAGAATGCGTTCGATGCGACCGCGGTCCTGCGCCAGTTTGCCGGCGTTGCGTGGGTCGGCCGCCCAGTCCGTCGCGTCGCGAATCGCGGCGACTGTCGTCCGGAATGCTCGAGCGAGGGTCTGTGCGTCCATCATTCCAGCGCCTCCTTTACTCGATGCCCAAAATTCCGGTGTCGAGCCAATAGCCTTCGTCGGCACCCATCGTGTCGAACGAAAGCTGCATCAACCTCGCCAGCGAGGCGCCGTTCGCGTCCCACGCTCCGGCGATCTGGATCTCCTCTTTCTGCGCTTCGGCCTTCTGGAACTTATTGATCTCCTCGAAGGCGACGTCGTCGTCGGGCGCGCCGCGACGGAGCGTGACCGTCACCGGTAGCTGCGCGCGCTCGCCCGCCGGCAATGAAAGCTTGTAGAGGGGGTTCGCGGTCCAGCGTTTGAAAGGCAACTGGCGGTAGCCGATCCGCATCAACGTATCGTAGCGGACGTCCTTCTCGGACTCTTTGAGGTCCGCCCCGTTGCCGACGAACAAGACGTTTTCGTCCGGAAGCGTGCCGTCGTTCTCGAGTTGGCCGATGAAGCGCGCGGTCGATTTCATCGTGAGCCGGGTCGTGTCGATCGTGAGATTCATTATGTTGCGCTCGGCGAGGGCGCAAAGCAGGCCGCCCACGACGGTCGCTGTCTTCGGATCGGAGATCCGGACGTTGTCCTTCGTCTTGAAAGGATACCAGGCGCCGATGCGGTACTCATGCAGCGGCAGGACGCGGTCGGGTGCGACTGCGAGCTTGTTGACGAGCAGATCCACAGTCGCCGGCAGCCGCGAGGGGCGGCCCGAAAGAAGCACCACGTCGCAGTCGAAGTGGTTCAGCGCCTCGGCCGCGTTGCTGAAGATGCTGTCGAGGACGGCCGTGACCGCGTCCTTGATCCGCACATAGTCGTAAATGATTTCGACCGCGCCGATGTCGAACTGCTTCTGGCCGGCGGCCGTGGCGTCCTCGCTCAGATAGCCTTCGATCCGCGGCGAGGCGACGGGAATGTCCTTCTCGGAGACGAGCGTGGCGATGGTCTTCGTGATTGTGGTTTCCTGCCGTGCCAGGTCGGCGACTTCGAAAGCGTTAAGGAGGTCGAGACCGATCGGGCGCAGAATGCGCGAAACGAACTGCTGACGCAGGTGCTTGTCCGGCTCCGACATATTGGCGCGATTACCGCCGAATTTCGCGACGAGGAATTCGTGCGGCTCGCGCACGCCGCAGTTCTTTAGCTCCGCCTCGATCCGCGGTAGGATCGCTCGTTCGATGACTGCCCTGAGCACGTCGTCGCCGGCGATCCGGAAGCTCTCGCGGAACGACTGGACCGGACGGATCGCGTACTTCCCGTCGGCGTAGTAGGTGGTAATCATCAGATCCGTCGTGCCGCCGCCGATGTCGACGCTGGCGACGCGAATCGACGGGACGTTCTCGGCGCCGGCCTGCGGTCGGGCATCCGCCTCGGCGAAAGGCCGCTTGCGGCCGGCGAGGTTGAAGAAGGCGGGAACGTCCCGGCCGAGCTTTTTGACGATCTCGGTGTACAGGTAGACGAACTGTACGCAGCTCGCCTCGTCCCAGCGCACAATCGTTTCGGGTCTCCGCAGGATCGTGCTACGCTGGACGTCGCCCCATCCCATCAGGTCCCAGACTAGGCTGACCGCACCGTTGACGCGGCTGCGCATGATCCGCTGCTCTCTGACCGGCATCGCGGTCGGCATCGTGAGAATCAGCCGGTTCAGACGGCGCGGCGAGTTCGTAAGCTTTCGATTCTGCCGGACCTGGTAGTTGTTGATCATCGAAAGCGCCTGCGCGATGATCTCGGCGACCATGAAGGTGAAGAACGATGACCGGGACGCGGTCAGGCGCAAGCCGAAGTCGGTGAGCGAGCCGAGGTCGGACCGGCGCACGAGGCTCTCGTAAAGTGCCCGCTCGGCCTTCACTTCCGTCAGGACGTCGCCCCGGCCGTTGATCAGGAGCCGCGAGGCGCGGTCGATCATGGGTCCGAGGTTCAGTTCGTCGTAGTCCTTGCGCTGATAACGCCAGGGCTGAAGGACCGGCCCCGTGTCCCACAGGTAGCGCTTTGGGCTCGACATGCCCGAGGCCTCCTCCCCGCCCTCAGCGTCTTCCTGGTATCGCGAGGCTTCCGGGCCGATCCGGACCATGCTCGGCCAGAAGAACGCCTTCACGCGTCCCGACGTCTTCGACAGACGCTCGGGGCCGAAGTCGGCTTGCGCGAGCACGACGTGGCTGTCGAAAGGATCGCGGTAGACGATCTCGGGCCGGGTCAGGTCGCGCAGCTCGAGCACCATCGAGTTGCTGGGCTCTACGCTGCTGTCGGTCGCAAAGGATTCGATCAGGACGCCGCAGGTGCGCGAGTTGCCGACGTCGAGGATGAGATCGACCTGCACGGGCTTCGCGAACGGCTCCTCCGAGACCGTGTCGATCAGTTTAATCCGGTCCATTCCGATCGTCGCCGCCAGAAAATTCAGAAGCGCGATGTAGCGCGCCAGGTGCTCGAGCTTGTGGTCCAGATCCTCTTCCCGGAAAATTCGGCCGCGCGTCTGCCGCTTCTTCATGTCGAGGAAGACGCCCTTGATCCAGTCGACGGTCCATTGCTGGATGTTTGACACCTGGCCCGTTTGGGGATCGGTGACGTCGCTGGAGAAGAACCATCCCAGATCTTGGAAGCGATGAGCGAGGGTAAATTCCTGCTCGTTGCGGGCGTCCTCCTCGGAAGGGCCGAAATACTCGTCGAGGTTGTCGCGCGGCAGAAGCTGCGTGTCGAAGGCGAAAACCGCCACATGCGTAAAGCCGGTGTCGTCCCTGTTCGTCGACGAGATCCGCAGGCGCGCCCAGTTGCTCGGTCCCTGGGCGAGGATCGGCAGGCCGTCCGCGGTCGCCCCCGGCCGAACCGCGAGCAACGGCGCGGGCACCCAGCGATCGATGAAAGGTTCCAGCGCGCGGAGCTTGTTGATGTCGTACTCGTCGTCACCGGCCTGGGTAACGAACGGCGGCTCGCCCTCGGGATTGATCTCGTTATAAGCGGGCAAAAGCAGAAGCGGCGTCGTCCCGTCCGGGCGTTGCTTGCCGAACTGTGGCCGTTCGAGAAACCGGCGGGAGAATTTCGGGCCGGCCTCGATGTCGAAGCCGAATGTCAGGAACTGGACGCCGCTATGCGGCACTAGCGTGATGGGCTTCGTTTCTGCGTTCACCATGGCCCTGCTCAGTCTTGATCTGCGCGTGCGCCGAGACGCAAGGCTCGTTCGCGTGTTGCGGCGGGGACGATGGCCAAACGCGTCTCGATCGCGATCGGCGGCGCGAGCGACGCATGCCGCAGCGGCGCCGAACAGGCTTGAGCCTCTTCGGCGACGGACAGTTCGGCCTGCTCCACCGCGCGCTGCAGACGGACCGATTCCCGTAAGACCGGATAATCCGCGACGACGGTCGGACAGTCGCCGATGGCCGCGCCGGGACCGAAGGGCGATTTGATACCGCAGGCCGGCAGGAGATCGGAATAGAGGCGGCCGATTGTCAGCGCGAAAAGAAGCCACAGCAGCGTTGCGGCCGCGAGAGAAACCGATGGCTGTCGGACGACCTCGGGAGGTGGGGCGGCCGGCACCTTAGTCGAATTTACCGGGACAACTGGCTCCACGGAAGGCGCAAGACGAATTGGCGCCGAAATTTCGGGGGCGCCTCGCGAGACTGTTTCGTCCCGGCTGTAGCCCCAGTTCACGATCAGCGGAGCGCCTCGATAAAACCACAGGTCGTCCGGCGGAAAGACCGTGGCGTCACGCAGGACACGCGCGACATTCCGGCCCTCCGCTCCCTGGGATTCGATCCGGTCGGCGAGGCCGCGTACGGCTGCGATCATGTCTGCGGCGCGGGCGCGGACAGCGCGTTGGTCATCTTCAGGAAGACGCGCGACCGGAACCGGCGCGGGGGCTGCATCGACGAACCAGTCGCGCGTGTCGCTGTCTCGCACTTCGAAGTCCGCGAACAGACCCGCGTATTCCTGGCCGAGATAGCGCGTGAGCAGCGCCGAGATGAGCGCGTGCTGGAGATCGGCAGCGCGTCCCGCCGAATGAAGGCCTCTGAGGCGCGTCGTGGCGAAACGGTAGGCGGCCATTTTCGGCGATCACGGTTGAGCCGGCGCCGGGGCGCCGGGTGTCGGCGCAGGCGTGGGGGCGGGGAGTGCGGGCGGGTGGAGACGCGAAGCGGGACATGGCGAGTCGGACGCAGCGTATTTGATGCCCTTCTCGTCCAGGAACTTGCGCAACTCCGAGGAGTCGAGCGCCTGGTCGAAAGTCTGAAAGATCTGTTCTCCCGCCGTATCCAGGGCGAGCCAGGAGTTCACCCCGACCACGCAGCCGCCTTCATCAACCAGCGGACCTCCCGAGTTCCCGTGACCGATCGTCGCCGTGTGAATGATCGTGCCCACGCCTTCCGGCTCCTGCCTCTGACGCGATGTCACCACCCCCTGAGTGAGGTTCGGTTCTGGCGCCGGACCACCCGGCGTCATGCGCATCGTTTCGAGCACGGCACCCGGGAACCCGGCCGCGGTGACCGGGGCGAGCTGGGCCGGAACCGCGGCGATTCGCAGCGCTTCCGATCCGGCTTTCGGCTCGATTTCGAGGACCGCGACGTCCCGGGTGCCGCGCTCGCGACCTGGGCCGACTGCGACTACTCTCGCATCGACAAAACCGCCGAGCGCCTTGTTGCCGACCTTGACGACGTCGAAGTCGGCTGCGACGTGGTGGTTGGTCACGATGTCGCGGTCGGAAATGAAGAAGCCGGACCCTGTGCCGTCCTTAGTCAGGACGAGCACTGTCGCCTTGTTCAGCAGGTCCGCCATGGTCGTGGCTGCTGGCTGCGGCTCTTCGGGCGTGGGCGCGGGCGTCGCCTGGCTCTTCTCCGGTGGAGCAGGCAGGAGCTTCTGGAAGTCGGCGCCGTCAGGTGGGGTCGCGACGCCCGGAACATTCTGGCAGACTTTTCCGGACATAGCCTGCAGTTGTCGCAGCCTCTCCTCGAGCGCTTCATTGACCGTTTTTTGGGTTTCGACGTCGGCGCGAGCGAGCGCGCCGAGATCCGGCGGAGGATAGACGAGGAGGTGCAAGAGCTCGATC
>Ga0074046_10003601_pt1 | contig 12896 bp, 13 predicted proteins | sample BogForMeECP23OM3_FD_94441 | JGI IMG/M metagenome (GOLD analysis project Ga0074046, IMG submission 94441) | Bog forest soil microbial communities from Calvert Island, British Columbia, Canada - Bog Forest MetaG ECP23OM3 | ecosystem: Environmental > Terrestrial > Soil > Wetlands ...
CAAGTCTGCGATATCCTCGGCGCTTGCGTTCAGATCGTTGGTGAAGAGACGCAAAACCTTGCCCGTTTCGATCTTCACCTGCACTTCGCGCACACGGTCCGGCAGCGGATTGTGGCGCGCGCCTGCCAGCCGTTTGGGGGATGCCTCGCAAACAGCTGGAAACGGGTAGAATCAATGCCGTGCGCCCTTTCAAGCATAAACTGTGCCGGACAGCCGTGCCTCGGAGGGCGGCCATGACAATGGCTTTCCGAATAATTTCGACGCGCTTTAAGCTTCAAGAAATCGCCTGCGCGCGCCTTCGGCGATAGCGCCAAACTCCTTCTCCGCGTTCACTTCGGCAGTGCGGTCGAGACATTCGACCACAGTTCCCAGCTGCGCGCCGCCTTCATATAATGGGGTTCACGATCAGGCGAAGGTGCACGCCGGCAACGTGAATTTGAGTGCGGTGCTCGCCTTTGAGATTTGCGAGTATGCTCTGTTGATGGTTTGGGCTCTTATGGAATTGATCGAGGTATGCGCCCAGAAGTCCCGCCGCGGTGAAGCCCGGCAAGGCCTTGCGAAAAACGCTCTCGACTCTCTGCATCAAGGCCATGAGAGCCTTGTTCTGGTAGCGGATGAAGCCTTCGTTATCCGCTATCATGACGGCGGATGACGTGTTATCGAGCGCGATCTTAATTCTCAGCGTTTCCTTGGCGGCTTCCCGGGCATTCTGCAGCTTTGAGAGGTCGCCACGCGCCAGCCGTTCGGCGCCGGCTCCGATGGCCTTGAGCGAGCGCAACACCGAAAAGAGCAGGCCTGCGAAGAAATACAGCACCAGGAGAAGCACCAAACCGCTACCAACGAGAATGGTATAAAAATTGGTCTCGGAGCGTTCAATGCGCGATGCGAGCAGGCCATCGAGCTGTTGCGCCGATAGGTCAAACAACTTGTACAAGGCTGCAATGGCGACAGTGCCACGCTCGAAGAAATCGGCCGGAACAAGCGTCAGATCGCCGTTCAGCAATCCAAGAGTCTCCGCGCCAAGAAAATAGCCCGCAGCGTCTTCCGCTTCCTTCCCCTCGGGACTGCCCGAGATAATTGAGAGCGTTGGGAAGATGGAGCGAAACAGGTTCCACCATGTAATAGGAGTCCATCTCCGGATCGAGAGAGAGATTAGACTTGTCTGCGGTAACTTTGAGGAAGGTGGTGATGCCGTTCATTAGTATGCTTGGAAAGACTCTCTTCCGCAGTGTAAGAATAAACATTGCTCTTTATATCTCGCCACAAATCGCTTAGACGAACGAATTCCTCAATCATCTTGATGGGCGCATCGCCGCTTGCGCTTGCGCCGTCAAGCCTATTGAATGTTGCATCCACTTCCGCGGTGATGGCCGGCAATCTCTGACGCGCCTCCTCGTCGCCCGCCACCATAAGCTGGCTTGTTCTGCGATGGTGCTGCATAATTTGCAGGAGCTGACGGGCGGGAATGAGTTGTCGAACCCCAAGCCGCTCTACCAGAGCAAACTTGATGTCCTTCGTAATTTGCCCGTCGAGGAAATAGGTCATCTCGGCGAGCGGCATGAGGAACAGCACGCCGATTAATCCGAGTTTGAGCGCAAACCGAAGCCGGCTCATAATCGCCACGGCAGGACGAAAGATTGCGTGCAGCATTGTTGACCGCGCTCCATACCCGATCAACCCGCCCTCAAAAGAAACGATTAAAGGCGGGAAAGTTGATCGATTCTAAAGTGCCAGAGCAGCTTGTCCGAGCCCTAAGAGACGCGGGCTGCACTAGAACATCGATCTTAAGGTGTGCCTTACCGGGGTTGGGTTCTCGTTGCGATGGCTTATAAAATTGAGCTGAAGCGAAAGATAAGCTTCAGTGCTCTACGGCGCGGCGGCTACGCGATGATCTTCGCTGCTCTCAATCCTATCCTACAATCCGAGATAGGCCTTGCGGACATCGGCATTCGCCAACAGCTCGTGCCCACTGCCCGAAAGAACGACGCGGCCGGCTTCGAGCACATAGCCGCGGCTCGACAGCGAGAGCGCGTGCTGGGTATTTTGCTCGACCAGGAGCACGGTTACGCCCGAGGCGTTGATCTCTTTGATCACGCCGAACACTTCCTCGACCATGAGCGGGGCAAGGCCGAGCGATGGCTCGTCGAGCATTAACAGTTTTGGGGCGGCCATGAGCCCGCGTCCGATCGCAACCATTTGCTGCTCGCCGCCGGAAAGCGTCCCCGCCAACTGCTTCCGCCGCTCTTTCACCCGCGGAAAGATGCCGAAGATCTGCTCCAGGCGCATCCGGCGGCCGTCTTTCGGCGTGGCATAGGCTCCCATCAGCAGATTGTCGATAACGCTCATCTCCGGGAACAAGGCGCGCCCCTCGGGGACCTGGATGATGCCGCGGCGCACGATGTCCATCGGCGAGCACCCATCGATACGCTCGCCGTCGAGCGTGATGCTGCCGGCTTGCGGCCGGAGCAGCCCTGACAGGCCTTCGGCACCTCGAATTCGACATGCCACAGGGTTTGCACTTTGCCGTAGGCAGCCTGCAAGTGCTCGACCTTGAGCATCAGATGACCCCCTCGCCGAGATAGGCGACGATGACATCGCGATTTTGCACCACGTCCGGCGGCGAGCCGTCCGCGATCTTCACGCCATGGTTCATGACGATGATGCGATCGGAAATCCTCATGATCGCCCGCATGTGATGCTCGACGAGGATCACGGTGATGCCGTCTTGCCGGATCTGCCGTATCAACTCGCAGGCGGCCTCGACTTCCGTGGGGTTGATGCCTCCCATCGGTTCGTCGAGAAACAGAAGTTTGGGATCGGTCGCAAGCGCCCGCGCGATTTCGAGGCGCTTCTGTTCGCCGAGGGGCAAATCGCCGGCGTCGGCCCCGCTTCGCGCGGAAAGGTGCACGCGATCGAGAAGCCGCTCCGCCTTGGCTTCCGCCTTGGGCCGGTTTCGTTCGTGCAGGAAGGCCGCGAGCGTCACATTCTCCAGCACCGTGAGTTTGCGGAATGGCCTCACGATTTGAAACGTCCGCGCGATGCCCTTCCTGACGATCGCGTGAGGTTTCGGGCCGACGAGATTCTTGCCTTCGAGCAGCACCTGCCCCGCGGAAGGCGCAATGAAGCCGGTGATCAGGTTGAAGACAGTGGTCTTGCCCGCGCCGTTGGGGCCGATGAGGCCGAGAATCGAGCCCGCTCTCAATTCGAACGACAGCCCGGAAACCGCGCGCAGGCCTCCGAAATGCTTGCTCAACCGCGACACTTCAAGCAGCGCCATGGCTTAACCCTGCGTTCCAATCAGCCGGCGCAGCCGGCCCCAAATGCCTTCGGGCAGGTATCGGATGACCATCATCATAAACAGCCCGTAGAATATAAGGTGACCCGCCTGGAAACGTTCGCGAAAGAGTTCGCTGATGGTCACCAGCACCACCGCGCCGACGATAGGACCGGCGGTGGTCGCCAGACCGCCGATAACGGCGATGAATATCATTTCCACGGAAAGCGATACGGCAAACACGGCGTCGGGGTCGATATAGCGGAAGTAGAGCGCATAGAACCCGCCGGCCAGCCCAGCCACGAACGCGGAGAGCGCGAGCGCCATCAGCCTTACGCGCACGGTGTCGATGCCGACTCCTTCGGCGCTGTCGATATCCTCCCTTACCGCGGTGAGGTAGGCGCCGAGGCGCGACCGGGAAACAGCGTAGGTAAGCCCCATTGCCGAGAGAGCAAGCGCGACCACCAGGTAATAGAACGGGGCCTTGCTCTCCCAATCGACGGTCATGCCGGCGAACGAGATGGGTGGCAAGGTTGTGATGAGCAGGCCCATCGGGCCGGCCGTGAGTTCCTCCCAGTTCAGAGCGACTAGGCGCACGATCTCGGCCACGGCGAGCGTCGCGAGTGAAAAATACGGGCCGCGCAGCCGAAAGCAGATCAGGCCGATCGGCAGCGCGAACATGGCGCCGAGGACGCCGCCGGCCGCCATGCCGAGAAAGGGCGACAAGCCAAGGCTGAGATAAAACAGCATCGTTACATAGGCGCCGATACCGAAAAAAGCCGCATGGCCGAAGGAAACCTGACCCGCGTAGCCTCCGAGCAGGTTCCACGAAGCGCCCAGCGTCGTCCAGAACAGCACCATGATCATGAGGTGCTGCACGAACCGGTTATCCGTGATGAACGGGGCCGCGAGTAGAAGGAGAATTCCGGCGGCGGCAAGAAGGCGCGTCACGATCGTCCGACTCCGAACAAGCCCGCCGGACGGAATAACAGCACCAGCAGAAACAAGACAAATCCGATGGCGTCCTTGTAGGCGACGGAGACGTAGACGGCGCCTAGCGATTCCGCCACGCCCAACAGAATACCGCCGGCGATGGCGCCCGCGATCGAGCCGAGGCCGCCCAGCACGACGATGACGAAGCTCTTGACGATCAGGATCTCGCCGACGGTCGGATAGAGATACAGCGATGGCAGCAAAAGTGCGCCGGCTGCTCCCGCCAGCGCGGTTCCCAGCCCGAAGGTGATCATGTCGATGCGCTCGACGTCGACCCCCATGAGCGCCGCAGATTGCGGATTCTGCGCGGTGGCGCGCATAGCGCGTCCAACGTCGGTGCGCGACAGCAAGAGATAGAGGCCGCCGGTGATCGCGATCGCCATGAAGAACGCGATCGCAGCCGGGATAGGTACGGCAATGCCGAATGGACGGGCCGCGGTCGCGGCATAGGCGAGGTTGAGCGTGCGGTAATCACCGGTCCACAGAAACAGCGCCAGATTGGAAATGAGCAAGGAGAGGCCCGCGGTATAAAGCAGTGTGTTGAGCTCACCCTTCGGGATCACATCCTTCAACAGGAAACGATGGACCAGCATTCCGCCTGCGAACATCAGCGGCGCCCAGATGACGACTGACAGGAAAGGATCGATCCCCCACAGCACATTCGACCAATAGGCGCCGAACATGCCGAGCATCACAAAGTCGCCGTGGGCGAGATTGATGATCCGCATGACGCCGAACACGATGGTCAGTCCCACGGCGATCATCGCGTAAAGCGAGCCGGTCAACACGCCGTTGACGACGCTCTGAACGAAGCTTTCCACTGTGCGGGTGTGTCCAAGAAAAATCCCCGCCCATTATGCGGGCGGGGATCGCGACGAGAATTACCGGGTGATTGTATTGTCGGCCAGGATATACGCCATCTCCGCTTCGGCCTTCGGCCAGACGTTGTGGAGCTCGCCGTCCCGCCACTGCGCCAGCACCGAGTGATCGCGCGAATAGATGTTCTGGTTGGTGTATTGGTCGCCCAACGGCCCAGTCCAATTGCCGAACTTCACCTTGCCGAACACCGTCGTCATATCGGTATTCAACAGGGCTTGACGCACAGCTTCGCGATCCGCCGCCAGCTCGCCGGTGAGCTTCGCGCGATTGAGGGCATCGGCGATGATGTAGATTGCCGAATAGCCTTCGACCTCGTGCTCCTTGGGCAGGAAGCCGTATTTATCCTTGAACTTCTTGTAGAACGCCGCCGTCGCGGGCTCGTTCGGATTGCCCGACCAGGCTGCCGACGAAAAGACGTTGTCGGAGAGTGTGCCGAGCTGCTTGGCAAAGTCCACGACGCCGAAGCCACCGCCGAACCCGACGAAGGCGCGCGGCGTCACGCCAATCTCCTTCGCCTGACGCGTCATCAGGACGGCGTCCGTCGTCGACACGGCAATCATCAGAAGGTAATCGGGATTGGTCGCCTTGATCTTGGTCATGACCGGCTTGAAGTCGAGCGAATTAACCGGATAGGCCTCGTCGCTGACGATCGGCACATTTTTCGACTTGAGGAAGGACTTCACAGAATTGCCGATGGTCTTGCCGAACACGGTGTTGTCATAGATCACGGCCACTGATTTCGGCAGGGCGCCGGGGACGTCGCTGATGAATGCGTCGAAGGCTTCCGGATAAATCGAGCCGGTCGGATTGTTGCGGAACACCCACTCGAATCCCTTCGACGTGATGATGTCTGCCGAGGGATGGTCGACCAGATACGGCGTTTTGAGACGCTGCGCGACTGAGGCTATCTCGACGGCTTGCCCGGAGCCGCGGCCACCGGTCAGCACGAGCACTTTCTCCCCGGTGATCAGCTTCTCGGCGACTGTGGCCGCGAGCGGATTTTTGGCCCCAGGGTCTTCGATGATGATGTCGATCTTGCGCCCGTTGATACCGCCTTTGGCGTTGATCTCGTCGACCGCCATCGAATAGGCATTCTTGAATTTTACGCCGAATGGGGCGTCCGGCCCAGTCATCGGTTGCGGCGCGCCGATCTTGAGCGAATCTTGCGCCAACGCTCCCGTGCAAATGCCGAGTGAAACGACACCTGCGACAAGTAGTTTTGAGATGTTCGAAATGGTTTCTCCCTGTTTTCACGGGTTCATTCCGATATCTTATTGTTGATATCCTTGAATGACCGCAACAATCTCGAATTTTGGGAAAGGCCAGTTTTTGGATCGATTGACACGGTCCCTGAGCTTTGGTGACGTAATTTGTGGGCTAAGTTTATCCGATCAACAATCGGGTGCAAACGATATCGGAAACAAGCCTAAGCTAGGCATATTCTGGCTCGGGTTTAGTTTAGATGGATATTTGATATTAATCAAGAATAGCTTGGCTTCACTTATGAACAATCATCCGAATGGGTGAGAGTAGCAAATTATTATTGAACGGTTGGCAGATGACCCTTGATATTTGAGCCTAAGCTTGTCCGCATAACCCAAACTTCTTGGACGACTGAACGGCTTTCAACCGGCCTCGCGAACTCAGCCATCCAGGAGTCTCCCGCGACGCCAAACATACGGCCACCCCCGGATGGGGTGATGTCTTCAAGGATTTGGCGATAGGCGAGAAGCTGCGACAGGGTCGCCTCGTCATCCGCCCCCATAAGCCGGCAGAAATCGGCACATCGCCAGCAATGATCGTCACCAGACGACGCTTGAACCGGGGCGCGAGCTTCCTGACGTCGTTCATACGCGATATTACACTTCTCCACTATGAGAACTGGAGCCACGATCGATCAAGCAACGTTGCGGGGTAAGCCGATAACTAGAAAAAGAAGAGTGCAATAGCCAAGCTTAAAAATACGAGCTGATGAAACAAAAATAGTACGAACTTAGATAATTTTGTCCAGGTAAAAATTGCGGAACCCGCGACGCGCAACTTCTGCACGAAGAGATTTCTCCGGGGACTCACCCCTGGCTCGGGTTTCCGTCACGCCGGTAGCTTTCCATCGGGCGTTATCGTCCAGCGCAAAGGCTAATGTGAAGTGACGCCGCTGTTTTCGAGGCTTCTAGCAGGGACGGCCTTCCACTTGAGCCGAACACCCGCTCCCGCGATGTGATCCTCGGCTGGAAGAAGAAACCACATCTTCCAACGCCGCCACCACATCCCTCAGCGTCCGAGGATAGGGCTTCACTTAACCCAGCTCGAAATCGGCAATCGTTTTGCGAGCCACCTTTGCGCGGCTGGCCAACTCCTGCTGAGACCAAGCCAGCAATGCCCGCGCTGCCCTGCATTGTTCCGAAGAAATAGACATACCCAGAATTCCTTCAGATACGCACTATCCGACACAACATGACAATATTCCGCCTGCTCGACCGGTGCATAGATGCACAGGCCTGCAAGATGCCTGCCCCATTAAGCTTAAGGCAAAGGCTCTGCTTTTTATAGAATTCCCTATCCCTATGCAAGAACGGATGTCGCACATTGTAACCCAAAAGATAACGCTGCACGCGGCAGCACCCTCTTACCCGGCCTCTTGAGACGCCACTCCCTTGAAGTCGTCCGCTAAATGCAGAAGAGCACTCAAAATGTATAGCCCCACCCTTAATGAGAATTTCTAAAGTGAGAGGAACTGCATCCGGCAACGGCATCCTTGGCTCCGTCAACACGTCCAACGGTTATTCATCGGGCAACACCATATTCGGCAATGCCAACAACGCGGTCGGCGCAGGTTCCGGAAATGATCAGGGCACCCTTCTAAATCCCGTCAGCGGTAACAACGTACTTGGCAATAACTCTGGAAATAACGTCACAGGCAGCAACAATAGTGTGATCGGTAACAACGCGGGCAATAACAACACACACAGCAACACGGTGTCGATCGGCAACGGAGCAACCCCAACCGCCGATAACCAGATTGTCCTCGGAGGACCGACGAACCAATTGGTGACTGTGAACGGAGCCACGACATTCCAGAATGGCGGTACTGACTACACCACGATTAGTGGCTCGACCATTACCAGTCGAACGGAACGGCTGCTGGCACGACAACCATCCAGAATGGCGTCGTGACAGCCGGAACATCTGTGAACGCCCCCGTCGTGAACGCGAAAGTGGCTAACATCGGCACGGCAAACGTTGGCACGGCTAACATAGGCTCGGCTAACGTCGGAAACCTCGCGGTTGCGCCTGGCGGAACTGTCGACATGGGTGGTAACCGCGTCCAGGATGTCGGAACGCCTATCTTTGGCACGGATGCGGCCAACAAAGCTTATGTGGACCGGGGCCTGAACAAGGCTTACGAGGGCACCGCCATTGCGCTTGCGATCTCTCAGCCGATCTTCGGGCCGGGCCAGAACTTCGCGATCCGCGCAGGCTGGGGCAACTATGAGAACGAGAACGCATTCGGCGTCAGCGCCGCGGGCATTATCGGACGCGATTGGCTCTGGGGCGGCTCGACGGTCGTGCTCGACGGCGGCGTCGGCTGGGGCTCCAACAACTCCGTGGCCGGGAAAGCTGGCGTTACGCTCGCCTTCGGAGGTGGCTATCCCGCGCTTCCGCTGAAGTAGGTCTTGAGGGGGAGCGCTTTCACGCTCCCCAACGCTTCTCCCTGTACCTATGATAGCTTCGCGGATTAAGGTTCACCTTGACCCCATCGGGTGGCCTCGTTCGCAGAGCTAATGCCGGCTCGATGAGGGTTGCCTCCATCGACGATGGCGGATAGGGTTGCCAGTTACTAAGGCAACCCTTTTCTTCGCCCCCTTCCGCGGGAGTGAACGATGCGATCCCTTTTGCAGGCTCTGATTTTCGCCACCTTCGCCTTTGTCTCCTCCGCCGCTCTCGCCGAAACCAAACCGGTGCCGGCGAAGCCTGCCGCGCAAGCGAAGCAAGAGCTGAAAATGGACACTGTTCAGCTTGCCGCCCTAATCAAATCAACGATTATGGCGCTGCAGCACGGGAACCAGACTGGTAATTATTCCGTGTTGCGCGATCTCGGCACCCCGGTTTCCGCGAGCGGTTCGATCAGGCGCAGCTCACCGCGATTTTTTCAGGATTGCGCAGCCGCGGCGTCAATCTGAGTCCTGTTCTCTTCCTTGCGCCAAACCTCGCCAAGCAGCCAGAAATGACGCAGGGAAACGAGCTTCACCTCGTGGGCAACTTGCCGACGCAGCCGCTCCAAATTCAATTCGAGATGCTGTTTCTTCAGATTGATGGCGTCTGGCGTATCAATGGCTTCTCGGTCGATGCTGTCCCGCAGCAAGCCTCGGCTGTGTCGCCTCCATCAGCGCCAAGCACACCCCTATCATCCTTAAGCCTACCCGCGTCGGGCATTCCAACGGTCAGGCAGGCAACCTGCAAAGCCAGCGGCCAGCGAGAAGATTGAGACCACCAGTCAATAGCGGGGAAGGTCGCGTCGAAAGCTACTCCGCCTGCGGCGCAAACGATCGGCACGCGGGTTAAGTCCTGATCACGTCCACGATTTCACGCGTCGCTGGATCGACGACCAGGATCACGTCGTCGAGCACCACGATTTTGTAGCCCTGGAATACCGGATCGATCTGCACGACTTGCGCGGGCGGATCGTCAAATTCGATGGTATTCGGAATCCGGCCCCCGACCTGGACAGGGAAATCCACATCTCCGCGGTGATAGCGCTGGATTGCGGTGTCGCGAACCAGGATGCCGTGAATCCGGGTCCTTTGTTCGCGGGAGATGCTGGCGAAGCGCCCGCCGCCTCCTGCGCGGCCGGCATTTTCACCTTCTCGCGTGCGCGGCCGAACTCCGTTTCACGGCCACGGCTTTCCTCACCCTGAACGCCGCGGTTCTCACGCTCCGTTCTGGCGCTGCGCTCGCCTTTGCCTTGCTCAGTTCGTTCAGCCTGGCCAGTCCGGTCGCGTTCCCCATCCGCCCGATTTTCGGTCCGGTTTCGCTCCTGTTCCTGCCCCTGCTCCTGATTTCGGTTGCGCTCGGGATTGGCCGCCATGCTCTTTTTGACTCGCGGAAGACCCTTCCCCGCGCTCCTGGGCTGACTTTCCTTGATGTTGAGCCGCGGAGCCGCCCTCCCCGCGGTGGTCCTCAACGGACTTTCCTTGGTGCTGGCCGGAAGCGCCGCCATCGCCGCGTTCCTGGGCCGACTTTCCTCGGTGCTGGCCCGCAGACCCGCCTTCGCCGCGCTCTTCAGCCGACTTCCCCTGATGCTGGCCGGACGCGCCGCCTTGGCTATGCTCCGCCTGGGAGCCCCCGGATCCGCCCATAGAATGCTCAGAACCAGAAGAAGCGCCTCCGCCTTGCCGCTCGCTGGTTTGCGCCTGTGCGAGTGAGATTGCTGCTAGGAGAGCAATCGCAGACACACCATACTTGAAACTACTTTTCATGGTCTCCTCCAGATGTATTCTTTTTTAGAACTGCAGGAGAGCCGTATCGTTCCAGCGTCCTTCGATTAGACGCCCATGCGCGAAGTTTCCTTCGCTCCTATCTATCCAGATCAACTGGCTCGACAAGGCATTCTCGATCTACCATCGAGCGACGAACGTTTTGTAATCAGGTTGTTGTTTACGGTTGCTAGGGAAGATCTGCGTATCGATGTGAGGCATTGAACGCTTCCGGCGATAGGTCCACGCTGCCTGCGAAAATCTTGCTTGCAATCATGCGACTGGTCGCCGACGCCTTTTCACCCTTTCGGATGAATTCTAAGCCGCGCCTATCGCGATCCCGGCGCCAAGGACGATGATGCCTCCCAGAACAATCTGAAAGACCGCCTGCAGGAATGGCGTGTCCATGTAACGCGAGCGGATGTAAGCGATGGCCCACAGCTCGATCAGCACGATCACGCTCGCGATCCCCGTTGCGATCCAGAAGGCATTGGGCCAGGAGTCGGGCACGAGGTAGGGCATGGTGTGTCCCAGCCCGCCAACGGTCGTCATCAAACCGCAGATGCCGCCGCGCAGGAGGGGCGATCCGCGCCCAGTGAGTGAGCCGTCATCGGATAGCGCTTCCGCGAACCCCATGCTGATCCCGGCGCCGATCGAGGCGGCAAGGCCGACGAGGAAGGTCTGCCAATTGTTGTGCGTGGCGAAGGCGGCGGCGAACAGCGGCGCGAGCGTCGACACAGAGCCATCCATAAGCCCCGCAAGACCCGGCTGCACATATTGGAGGACGAACATGCGCCTCGCGGTTTCGTCTTCCTCCTTCTTGATGTCCGGCGACAGATTCTTGTCCGAGAGTTTCGCCGCCAGGCTTTCGTGCTTCTTTTCTGCGGTCGCCAGATCGCCCAGGAGCTTGCGAATGCTGACATCGGTCGCTAGCTTGGCGGCACACTGGTAGAAGCGGTGCGCCTCGTACTCCATGTTCTCGGCCTGCTCCCGAATGGTTTCCAGGGGCAGGTTCCGTGTGAGCCAAACCGGCCGCCGCTTGATGAACCCTTTCACGTCTTCGCGCCGGATAGGCGGAAGATTTGAGCCATAGCGTTTCTGATAGAGGTCAAGGAGCCGGTGGCGATGGCCGTTCTCCTCCTCCGCCATCCCCTCGAATACCTTCGCCGAGGCCGGATATCGCTCCTGCAAATCCTCCGCGAAGGTCAGGTAGATGCGGGAGTCCTCTTCCTCCGCGGAGATCGCGACGGCCAGAATCTCGCGTTCGGTCAGGTCTGCAAATCTCTTCGGCGGGTGCCTCAGTCCGGCAAACACAATCGCGGCTCCTTAGAATAATTCTAACGCGATTTATGGATGCGCGAGGGGGATGTCAATTTATTATCTTGTGAGGTCGGCCCGCGAAAAAGCTCCGATTTGTCAATGTGCAAAAACCGATGCCAGGGAAACCGGCTGGGGGCGGCAATCAATACACGGACGAACAAGCTTCACCCATGCACACCCTCATCCTGGACGCTAGGCAGAGTCGCTCGGCTTCGCCAACACTTGGTTTTCCAGGTTTTCAGGGCCGTCCCAGCAATAGCCTAAGGTCAATTTTGACGCATAAGGCCGATTCCGGACTTTTGAGCTCTCGGCGCGCACTTTCTGTTGCTGAGGGTGGAGCGGGAGTGGCGTAAGCAGGCTCGGCGAATACGTGAGATGGAGCTCCTCAAAGGAAGAAGCCGTACAAGCGGCGATCAAAGAGTTCGAAAAAGAGCGCAAGGCCGCCTGCTGGGATCTTGTTGCAGACGGATACGACGTCTTAGAGCGGGGGTTCAAGCCGCTCCAGACCGAACGCATACGTCAGCGCGCCCATGCGTTATGGGAGCAAGAAGGCCGTCCGGAGGGGCGTCAGGACGAGCATTGGGAAAGGGCATGCCGCGAGATTCAAATGGAGGTACAGTGAACTCCACTTCCCATTGCAGAAGGTCAGGCGCGGACCTCTGTGATCGCATTGTAATAAATCAATCTCGCCCATAAAACCGCCGCCCGGCGGCCGGAAAGAAGTCGGCATGTGTCGGGGCAAAAGCGGAATTTTGTTCCACTATCTTGAACGTCGGGTCGCGCCCCAAGACGGAATCCTTCTTTACGGTCGCGACTGGAGGAAACCGACCACAAAAGCCCCCCTATTCGTTGGCGAAGCAAGGAATGTTTGCTTCTGTAACGGGCCCCTGGAAGTCAACCCTTTTTTTGCGCCGTATCCATTGCCGGGGGCATGCTTCTGTACGGGGTCGGCGCTA
>Ga0074046_10003602_pt1 | contig 12894 bp, 13 predicted proteins | sample BogForMeECP23OM3_FD_94441 | JGI IMG/M metagenome (GOLD analysis project Ga0074046, IMG submission 94441) | Bog forest soil microbial communities from Calvert Island, British Columbia, Canada - Bog Forest MetaG ECP23OM3 | ecosystem: Environmental > Terrestrial > Soil > Wetlands ...
AAGACCGTGATGGGGTAGTAGTCGAAAGCGGTCGACGGTCCACCAGGGGGAACTAGGGATGGTCCAATGCTTACCACGGTCCAGGCAGTGTTAGAGCTCGCTGCCGAGAGCGCAAAGGAGGCAGCAAACTGGGTAGCGGTCGGATAATCGGCGGGGTATGCCAGAGCGTAGGTCAGTTCGACTCCGGTTGTTCCCGGGGTAATGCCGGTTGTAGTGCCAGTTTGGAAGACTACCAAACAATGGGGTACAGGTCCATCTGCATGTACCGGTATGGCTCCTACGACTATGACCGACGCCAAGAGAGCAAGAATCGCTATTAAGAAACCCCTGTGTAGGACACTCATCGACTTCGTGATGCAGGTTCGGGGTATATACACGCTCAGGAGCCGAGCATCACGGACGTGAATCTGAGATTCATATCGAGCGCGCGCGCCCTGTTTGGGGGCGAGCCCCACCGGGCCGATACATCATCGTGCGGGCTAGTCTCCGCGACTTGCCGGTGCTACGAAGCGCCCTGCCTTAGATGAGCGGTGAAGAACTCCGTTATCTTCCTGTAACACACCACTCGATTCTTGAATTTGATCACATCGTGCCCCTCGTCTTCAAAGACAAGGTACTCGACCGGCAACCCCCTGGATCGCAGGCGCTCCACTACGTCGGAGGTTTCCTTCTCGACGACCCTGGGGTCGTTCCGTCCTTGAACCATCAACATAGCGCATTTCACATCATCGATGTAGGTCGAGGGCGATCTCTCGGTGAGAAACTTCCTGTCCTTCTCGGGATGGCCCACCGAAAGGTAGAAACTCGTCTTCCAGGTTTCCGGCAGTCTCTCCAGGAAAGTGAGCAGGTTGTAGGGCCCGAACATATCGACGGCAGCCTTCCAAAGGTCCGGATGCCTCGAAGCGAGGGTCAGAGTCATGTATCCGCCGTAGGACCTTCCGATCACGCCCCGATTCGAAGAATCGACTCTTGGCTCCCTTTTTTCGAGCACCTTCAACCCTTCGACAAGGTCAAGACGGTCCCTCCCGCCCCAATCGTGGTCGACCATCTTCATGAACCTGAGACCATATCCAGTGCTTCCTCTGACGTTCGGGACGAACACCGCGAAGCCGTTGAGCGTGAGATATTGAATGAGGGGCATCGAGAACCATGTAAAATCAGGCCTCTCCTGGCCCTGGGGACCGCCGTGGACGTACAGCACCAGCGGGTAAGGTGCCTTGAAGCCGAGAGCAGAGGCGGGGAAGTATATCCTGGCGCTGATCCTCAGCCCGTCGAAACTCGTGTAGCTCGCGTCTTCTCCAGATGAGAGATGCTCCTCAGGAATCCCGAGCACCTTTTCGTTCGATAGCATCGTGTACCGAGGCTTCCGTCCCACTGTCGATAGGTAGATCTGCGAGGGAGAGGTGGCAGTCGTGAAAGAGAATGCGTAGCCGCGTGCTCTCTGATTCGGCTTGTTCTTCGAGGTCGTCCAGGGCTCCAGCCCGAGGAGCACACCGTTCGATACGGGGTCCTTTCCCACGACGTTGTTCTCGGCAATGAATCTGTGAGATTTCTTCCTGCTCTGGTCTCTGGCGAATCTCCCTTCGTAGGCAATGCTGCACCCGTCGATGTTGTAACTGAGAAGGTATCGATTCTTTCCGATCTTCTTCACATCTTCGAGCTCCCCCTTCCCCCTGTGTTTGGCTCCGGAGACCTGAACCGGCTCCAGTTCGGAAGGATCGTCCAACGGGAGGTACGCGAGAGACCCCTCATCGTTGAAGAGGGTCGTTCTGACAAGCAAGCCCTCTTCGTCATCGGTGAAGTTGCAGGTTCCGATTCCGGAAGGCGGATAGTCTTTGCCGGTCACCCTCTTTTCAATGGGTGTGCCAAACAGAAGCTCGCGCTTTCCGGTCCTCTCCGTCCAGAGGTAGAGGACGTTGTCGGCCGCAGTGTATCCGTCGATGAGAACGACCCTGGTGTTGTCCTTGTTTGCGCCCGCGGTGTAGTTACCATAGATGCTGGTTCCCAGCGACGTCTCCTTCATCGTCCTCAGATTCAGCCTGATCGATTCGACGTTCGGCGTCTTCCTGTCATCATGAAAGAAATACACCGTCAAGCTTTCGACGTCTTTCTTCACGCAACCCAGTTGATGACCAGCATACTTCTCGCCGAACAGATTCTGGGGGATCCCGCCGTCAAGCGGGATGGTGCAAGCCTGGTAGTTCTCGTTTCCGTTGTTGTCAATCAAGAGAAGGATCTTCTTCAGATCGGGAAAGACCGCGAATGAATCTCCAATCATCAGATGCGGGTTTTGCAGGGCGATGTCCGGGGGCAAGAGAGGCTCGGGCATTCCGCCTTCCTTCTTCATTCTGTAGAGGCTGATCAGCCCGCTCATGTTGCTCAGGAAGTAGACATGGTCGTCAACGAGGACGGGCGCCAGCAGATGTCTGGCAGAGAGGAGAGACTCTAGAGGATACGGACTTTCCAAAGTGATATCAGATTCCGTTCCGTTTTCGTGCGGGATATATGGGTGTCGTCTGGGCCTGCGCGCCGGTCGCGAACCTGCGTCACTTCACCCTCACCACCAAAGGTGGAACGGCCTCATGAACCACCAAAGAGACGGAACAGAATCATTCACAGAGTAGGATGGATGTTCTACTCCGAAACCTCAATGCTCGTTCCAAACGAATAGAGGTCCAAGCGTCCACACTTCGAACACCTGAAGACCGTGACCTGTAAGGTTTCAGGCAAATCGACAGAGCGACTCGTAGTAGAATCCAAAGTTTGGGTAGCGGGAATAACTAAGGTAGCGTTCTCTTTCTGAGGAAATATTTGATATGAGGGAGAACCACAGACCAAGCACTTCCTAGCGTCCTTCTTGATTTGAACAAATTCCATGGCCCTTAGATGCGCATATGGGTATTTAGTAATGAGGGAAACCGAAATCACCTGAAGTGATACGTACTCAGGAATCACCCGCTAAGGATACAGAACCGTGCCGCCGGTTCTGCTTCATTCGCGGGGTGATGGGTCTGGGCGCTTCAGTTGGGGTGATTTAACGCATTCGTGCGGGAAACCTGATTCATGACTAATAAATGGCATCGACATTACCAATGGCGCGAGTCTAACTTCAAAATTGGGAAGTGAGAGTTCCAGAGTTGCCAATCAAAGAATTTTCGATTAAAGCGACAGAAGGAATAAACGTGACTGATGTTGGCCTCAGAGCCAAATTCTATTCGATTGGATACCTATATCACGTGAAGGTTGCTCCAGTAAACGTTTCGAAAGCGTTAGTACGAATCGTGGTCTCTGGAGAGACAGAAGCCATTGATAGTTTTCACCATGACATTGTTGCAATGTGCAAGGACGAGTTCAAAATACTTGAATCTTCTATCGAACCCCCTCAAGAATACAAGGGGCTTGAACCCGATTGGCAAGCATATTCTTCCATGTTTACTGCCGAACAAGCAGCTAAGAGTGTAATCTATTTGCAAAGGACTTCTGCGAAGCTAGATGACATTGAAAAGAAGTTCGGTGTTATAGGCACAACCTTGACAAGCGTTTCGACAAAATTGGATTCCTTAGTAACCAGTTTGGCTCCGATGAATGAAATCAACAACAACCTGATTGAGATGAATAAGACCTTGAAGTTGTTGATAACGAAGTTCGCAAGTTCCTAATCGGTTTTGTTGCATTAACGGGTGGCGGAAGCGCGCGCGCGCGCGGTTTGATTCAATTCTTGGACGAGTCTGACGGCGGTGCGGGGATTCGCCACGCCAGCGATTTTAGCCACTTCTGCGGTACTGCACAACTTCTGGAGATCTGGATTACTGTTGTGAGCCTCCAAGATCCAGGCCTTCGCTATAGGTGCCGTATCCGGCAGGCCCCAGCAGCCTCGCGACCACGATGATCGTTACGGCATTGACGCCCGTGGCGGCCAGGTTCGAAGCGAACAGGATGAGGCTCCCCCGCACAGACCGCTTCGCTATGTCCAGGGCCATGGGGTCGCTCCACTGCCCATTTTGACGTCGATATACCACATTGACACTGAGGGGCGAAGCGGATCGAGGCGAAGGCTCAGACGATCAGAGCGCGCGCGCTCTGAAACCTATGGGCGATTTCAAGAGTGCAGGAAGGTAGTTGATACCCTACGGGCTACCCTTCGAAATCCAGATGATGTTGCCGTCAGGGTCCTCCAGCTGAGCGATTTCGCCCCATTCCGTCTTGGTGTAATCCTTGGTGAACTTCACTCCCCTCTTCTTGAGGTCGGCGACGGTCTTCTTCACGTCGTCGGTGTAGAATCCTATCCCAGTATTCCCGGGTTCGAGCTTTCCCTGGCACAGGTGCAACTTCCAGTCCGCTCCTTTGGGCGATGCGGTCACCCAGTGGCCGTCCTCGGTCGAGGTTTCGAACCCAAGTTTCTCCTCGTACCACTTCGCCGATTTCTTTGCGTCAGAGACCATTACCGCCACGCTGAAGAGCTTTGAAATCATACTTCGCGACGATTAGGACCGATTATTCAGCGTTTCGATTACGCGCGCGCTCTCTACGGCGCCCTCCTCCGCATCTCCTTCAGGCTCATCTCCTGCTGAGGGTCGTCGCTCGAAAGGTGTCGGCAGAGGTTGATCCTGGCCTCCGGGCCCAGCTCCCTCATCTTCTCGATGGTCGGGGCGCAGGCGGCCGGGTCCTGGATTTTGGCGAGCTAGCGTCCCTTTTCGTCGTCGGACTTTGATTCTTTGGTCTCCTTCGTTGTTCTTCTCTTCGGAGGCTCCTGACTTGGTCGAATTCGCCGGGGGTCCTTCATGTCGCCGGGAGTCGGCCCGTTCGCAAACTGGCCTGAACGAAGCTTGCTCAGTTTCTTTTTCATTTCCGGATCCAGGTCCACGCGCATCTCCGATAATCCAGCGTCGGGTGGCTGTGGAGTGGGTCTCTCTTTGAAAATGAGTTCCCGGACCGTAACCTTCCGTCCCTTGGCCGCGGCTTCGCGTGTCATCCTCTTGGATTCCTCTTCGTCGTGCTTGACCGCGCTCTCGATGAATTCCGTGAAGCTCATCTTCTTCTTCGGAATATTTCCCTTCCCTACTCCTGGCTCGATCATTTCGCTAATAGAGGCTGGGCGCGAAGGTTCTGGGTCGGCCGTCTTCTCACTTGGTTCCCCCTCTTTTGATTCTTGCTTGGCGAGGTAGTCCTTCCTCAATGCCTCAAGCCCGAGTCCGAGCATGGCGGCGGTATGCTTAGTGTGCTCAAAGAGGAATAGAACAGACAAGGAGTTCTCCAACTTTTCGACTGCTTCAGGAAGGGTCGAGCCCTTTTCCATCTCTATCTGAACCAATTCTCTGGCAACGTCGGGGATCAAGGCGACGCTCTCCTCAGGATTCGCCAGGTACAGGGCCGTGACGCTATTGACGTCACTCACGATTTCGCGTCTTAGGCGCCGGCGCTCGACTTCAGCCCTGAGGAAATACTCCGACTGAGGGTACTTTCCTTCTTTGACAAGCTGATTGTACTTCCTGTCGATATCGTCTGCGGTCTTGAGGGCGATCGTCTGAAAGGTGATGTCCATCGGGCTGAGCTTCCTTCGGGGTTTCAGGCTCGCCGCAAGGCGGTTCGCCTTTTCGGGGTCCCGGCTGAACTTTTTCCAGTAGTAGTAGACCGTCCCCTCTGGGTCTCCGGTCTTTCTCGCTGCTTCCCTTGCGGTTGTGCCATTCCTCCACTCGTCGAGGAGACGGGCTTCGCGCTCAGCATTCCTTGAGAAGACCACGAGTAGAAGCTGTAGACTGATGCATTATAAAAATCTTCACGATGCACGATCACGGCCGACATCGCCTAGAGACGACAGAGAGAAGAAGCCCTCTTTCGCTTCTTTCAATGTGCAACCAAGAAGAACTGAGAGGACCCCTCGCTTGGTTCAAAAGCGCCCGAAGTACTGCCCGGCCAACCCAGGAAGCCCACAACGTCAGCTTAGGCCCAGTCTCTTCTGAAGACAGAACTTCTCTTGTCTGCTCCTTCCTTAACGAGTTGTGGCTCGGCCCTCTGTTATTGCATTGTGTAACTCTTCGAGGATGTCGGTCGTGTCGACTTGACCGAACTCATGATGCAAACTTCAGATCGACTGCGAGTACAAGGCGCTGTTGGAACCACCGAATACACCAGGGCCCATCGAGGCCTTCGATAAGGCGGTTGACGACCTCCTGCGGCCTGGTCCGAGCCAACCTAGCAATGATACCTAGAGACACGCTGGGACGATCAAGGGCGGGCGCGGTACAGGCGCAACTTGACTGCAGCCGGGTTTACTCCAGCAAACGCTGACAAACCATGAGGCGAGCAGGCGGGTGCGCGTGCTCTGGCGCAAGAGCACTCGGAGACGCACTGACGTGAGGGTGCTGAGTCCTCTGGTCGCCATGCCTGACACGGCCACACCACACTTTCAAATCATCTTCCCGCGTAGCCTGGCGCGATGGCCCCGAGAGTCCTGACCGTGGCAGTCATCGTCTGCCTGCTTCTCACGATGGTCGTCTTCGGCGTCTTCGCGGGCTCCCCCTCCAGTCAAGCCAGCGCGACGTCCTCCTCGTCATCGTCCTCCACCACCACCTCGACGTCCACTTCGGGCAGCTCCACCAATAGCAGCAAACTGGTTGGCGCGTTCCTCTACTTGTGGTACGGATACAACTACACCACCTCCAATTGGACGGGAGGATTCGACACCAGTCATTGGAACGACAGCTCGAGCGGGATCGTCTCGGATGGGCCAATCCAGGGCTACTACTCCACGATGGGTAACGACACCATCTCTTCTCAGATAGTGGAAATGGAGCGGGCAGGCATCGGCTTCGCGGTGGTATCCTGGTGGGGATGGGGTGTGTACAACTTCTCGAACCCGAGTCTGATCGACCAATCCGCTGCCTCGATAGACAGGGCGACGTTGAATCTCTTCAGCCTCGTCTCTTCAAACTTTCCAACATTCAAGCTCTCGATAATGGTGGACGCCTTCAACAAGGGCTCTCTTTCAGCGCAGAACTACTCCTACGTCTACAGGTACATCGATGACCACTTCTATTCGAAATACCCGGACACGGTCTTGAAAGACGAAGCCAGCGGCACGCCATACCTCTTTTGGTTCAACCCGCTGGACCCCTATGGAATCGGCCTGAACGACTCGTTCGTCAACGAAGTCGTCGGGAACAACCCGTACGTGAACGTCACCTTCTGGCGTGCTCCGAGCAAGTATCTTCAGGGTACCTACGATCAGACCACGTCCAACTACGAAGGCAATCCGGACATATCGAGCAACGGCATCGTCTCCATCATTCCGAGGTATGATGACAGAGGCCTCTTCGAAGCTGGTGGCAGGTCAAGCTACATGCGGTTCGATGTCTCTTACAGCCTCGGTCTCTATCAGAGCGAGTGGAACTACGTCTTGAACCACAGCAGCAGCGTGAGCATGGTTCTGATCTACAGCTGGAACGAGTATCATGAGAGGAGCGAAATAGAGCCTCATTACGACAGTACGAACTCCTCCGTCTCTCCGTTCTATCTGACGGATCTCACGAGGTACTACGCCTCAAGGTTCGAAGGAGCGCCGGCGAAGCAAGAGAATCTCACTTTCCAAGGGGTCACCTTCGATTACAAAGACGCCCTGAACTTCTATGCGTCAGGACTCAATACCTCTCTTGGCCTCATGAGCACCACTCCAAAGGGCACGATCATCTACCTCTCGGACGACCAGGCGCTAAACTGCAACGCGCTCCTCAAACTCTACAGCGAGACAGGGAATTCGACCGCGCTATCACTAGCAGACCAGATCAGATCTGCTATGGATCGTTATGGCGGATTGTACAGATACTGGAATGCCGTGTTCGTCCTCTTCGGGGATTACCCCACTCCCTGGAATTTCTCCAGCGGCAAGGACGTTGCATATGGGACGAGCGGGAAGTACACGGTCAAGTCGACCATCTTCAATGTGACGATGGGCCCCGCAAGCACTAGCCACTACGCGGACCTGGAGATGTACTATGTCATATACAACATGCAGGTGAAGGACTACACGGCCGCAGAGGGCGCATTCGTCAACGCAAACAGCTTGTGGAATGGCTTCGGGTTCGCTGACAACGCCCATGGCACTTCGTACGATTCATACAAGCTTGCGCTAGATCTCATTGTGTGGGAGATGATGGAGAATGCCACTCAGACAGAGCAGTTTGCAGCACAGTACACGCCTGTTCTGAATCAGGTCGCTTCGACATTCTCGGCCTTGCAAGGATCCGACGGCGGCGTCTACACAGGCTACGTCGTCACGAATGGGTCGGTCCAACATGCCGGTCAAGAGAACGGAGAGACTACGTCTCTCTTCGCTCTCGCTTTTGGTGGTTCTCAGGCCTCAACCACTTCCACTTCTACGAGCTCTTCCACTCCCACGGGTTCTTCCACTTCCTCGGGAGGCGGTTCTGGGATTCCCGAGTTCCCGGTTCAGCCAGGCGTCACTCTCCTAGCCACGGCGGCAATCGTGGCATCGTACGTGCTGGCGCGACGCGCCACGAAACACGCTACTGACTCGTCTTCATAGGGAATCAGAAGTGAGAGCATTCAGACGCCGCGCGCACACCGAAGGGCCATGCCCTCGGCGGGGGTAAAGCCGTAAAAAAGCCCTGGTCATTCTTGGGACGTTGGGGAGTGTGTTGTCCGGGAAGGTCACTGTTGTCACTCTCGCCCTCCTTTTTGTCCTGACGAGCTCCTTTCTGACCCTCATTCCCATACGCGCGGTCCGCGCTGGAGCCGTTATGGAAGTCGGCCCGACTACATGCGCCGGTATCGGCGGGTCTTGGTCCAGTGGCTCATGCTCATTGTCATCTCCTTACACAGTGGAGCAAGGTGAGACTCTTGTAGTCAAGCCTGGGGTCACCCTAGAATTGGCGACCTATTATGAAAACAATCTGACACTCATGAACGAAGGCACGGTCGTCAACAATGGCACTATCGCCCTGAATAATGGTCAAGTCATCAACCTGGCCACCTTCATCAGCTCGGGAAACTTTTCGGTGGACGGGGTTCTAAGAGATACGTCGGTCCTCAACCACGGCAACTTCACTAACCACGGCAACTTTACGATCTTCGCAGCTTGGGGCATCGGGGTCCTTAACACTGGTAGCTTTGTCAACTCGGGCACCATCACACTTTCAAACTCAGACGAAAGTACTGGTATAGATAATGAGGGAACTCTTGTCAACTACGGCACCATTATTGTGTCCAGCTGGCCCGCCGAGGTCAATGGAGTTTCGGAGGGAATATTGAACGAGGCTGTGACAGGGCCTGCTACTTTCGTCAATCGCGGAACAATCGTGGTTTCCGATGCTGACCTAAGTGTCGGCATCTCTAACTTCGCGAACGGTGCTGCTGCCAGTTTCATTAACGGCGGTAATATCACGGTGAGATCTCTGGGTGCCGGGAGTACTGGGATACAGAACGAAGCCGAGAACGAAGGTTATGCTACTTTCACGAACGATGACGTCGGCAGGATCACACTGCTGAATCGTGTCAAAAGCAGCGTTGGCATCACCAACTTGGACGCCATCATCTCGAACCTGGGCACAATCCTAGTATCCAACGTGGGAGGAACGGGCTTGTGGAACATTGGTGGTGGCGCCATCGTCAACATTGGGATTGTGGTTAACAAGGGAACCATCGTCAACAATGCAACTTTCTCCAACTGCGGGGGGACGACCGTCGGGCCAATTCCTACGAGTGGAAACTCCATAGTCTGGTGCGCAAGTACCTTAATCACATCGACCTCTGTTCATACGGAAACGTCCTCTCAATCTGCTGAAACTGGTCAAGTCGGTGGCGTCTCCGAGTCCCTTCTGCTGTCAGCGATAGTCGTCTTAGCAGCCTTCGCATTCTCACTTGGTTACCTCTTCGCGCGCTCTCGCTTTTCCAACAATACATCCTCTAGGGTTGGCTTGAAAGATCACTTTAACCCAGTTTCCATAAGGCTTGATCTAGCCCCGGGGGTGATGCTTTATGACTCTAATTCGTCGTGAGGTCTGTGCGTCCGAATCGGGACCGGAAGGGGCGTGGGGAAACCGAAGGTTGCCCCCACTGGAAAGCGCGGGGCGAAGCCACGCGCGGGAGAAGCCTTCTGTGTGATGACCGGGCCCGGGAGACCAGAGGGCCGGGTGTGAAGTTTCTAAAGATGCGGAGGGGCTTGGTCGCCCACTATGAATGAAGTTGAGTTGATCAATGTACAGTATCCGTAGCCCTGTCCTGCCGGTATTCCTTCTACGGTCCACAGGCAGTTGGCCCACGATGGCTCTGTCTGGTTGGCGTAGGGATACCTGACGTTCACGAAGTAGCTTGGATGCGGCACCAATGTGCTGGTTACCTGCCCCGTGCATCCCTGCGTGGTCGCCGCAGAGCTGGCGCAATTGAAGAGGTAGGCATCACCGCCCCAAGATGGCACGTAGCGCCCTGCGTCCGTGGCGTAACCATCGGCACTCAGATAGATCCAGGAGCCGAATGAGACGCTGGTCTGAGTGGTTGTGCTCGTCGTAGTTGATGTGGTGACTTGACCATGCTCAATGAACGTGGAGGAAGCGAAGACTATGGTCAGGATGACGAAGACGCCCAGCAATACGCCCTTTGTGTTCACGATGCGTCAGCATGCTGTGGAGGTTGGAGGGATATAGTGCTACTGTGCAGAACATGGGTTCTATTGCTCAGGAATCTGCGCCGCTCCGCCCCTTACGGCCCTTCATCTTGAAAGAGAACCAGGCAAGAACAGTCACGCAGGTTCTGTCAAACCAGCGGGGGATGCTCCCGCTGTCAAGAGTCGGGAGATGGCGCATGTCTAAATCAGACTCCCATAGGAACCAATGGCCATGAAAATGGACGACCTAGCGGCTCATCGCCTAGTGGGGCTAATCCTACTCGCAATTGGGCTCGTCATTGCTTACATCGCTGGTTCCTACCTCTTCACAAATCAACATACCGTGATAGCCGAAATTCTCGTTGCGGCTGTCGCCATAATCTACGGTGAGATGTTGCTCAACTGGTTCTATGACTATTTCTTCAAAGGCCGTGATAAACAGACGGATGAACTAATCAAGACAACGAGGGAGTTGATTGAGGAGATGAAGCGAGACAGAGAGGAGGAGAGGACGTTTCGGCAATCTCCTCCTGAGCGAAGGAGCCCACGATGGGATGATAAGGAGGACTAGGTCTTTGCTAGATACTCGCTACAAATCGTGCGCATTGTCTCTGGAATCGAGTCTAGAGCCCGTCTCTTGCGCCCCGCCCCAGCCTAGTCTTGGCAGTCCTTACCAAGCGCCAGAGCCGCTCGGAAAAGGACAACACGTCATGCCGTCTCCACAAAACCGACAATGTGATGAAGCCTGCGAATAGGAGCGAGAAACTCGCCCAAAGAACTTCCTGACTGGGTTGCCAATAGCCCGACGCGATGGCAAACGATGAAGGATAATTCGAGTAAGTGAAATATCCCAGCTCGAAAAGTGTCCCCATCGACGCTAAAGAGCACGACAACAGAGAACAGACAAGAGCCAACGGCCTCCTGACATACCCGACACTCAGGGTTAGCACCAAGAGGGAAGAGATCAGCAGGGCAGTTCCGTTGCTGAAGACATAGGTTGGCGGCTGAACAGGACTGCCTTTCCCCCAGACCACCCCGGAGACGAAATCGGTAGCAAACATTCGCATGTTGTGAGTCCATACCCCTCCGTCTCCGACTTGCCACATATACAACTCAAACAACATCAGGGCAGGGGCAGAAAAGAGCGCAAAGGACTTCGCAAGACTTCGCCAGTGCAGAGCGAAGCAGATGGTAGCGACCATGAAGGAGCCGAAGGCCACGACGCCGTATCCAGGCCACCTCAACTGCACCATCAACCAGCCAAACGCCTGCGTTATTACACAGCCGCGCGAGCAAGCGAGCCACGACGGCGTCGGCGCGGCGTCCAAGAACCCGAGGAGCCCGAAGATTGCCGCCCCAACTACTGCCACGACAACCAGCGCCCTGTCTTTGGATTTGGTTTTGGAAATCATCATAATTCCCTTCCCCGGTTCGCAGAGCCGCCTCGGGCAAAAAAACCTGTGGGGACCCGCCAGGTTAGCAGAAACTCGGCCCCCCTCAGCCTCTCGGCCTCGGACTCGACGAGCACGCGCGTGTGCATGGGCTCTAAGCCTTGAAAGCTACTGCCGCCATGTGAATGTCAAGTACCTTCTAAATATGAGGACCACTACGACTAGCGAGACTCCTACTGCCACAGTCACGAGGGCTATGATGGGAACATTGTAAGTTAGTAGGTAGGTCGGGTCTATCGTGCTCGCGGCATTGCCTGAGGTGGTGCCGCTGGCGGCGTTCAAGTCCCACTGCTCGATAGAGATGCCTTCGGTTTTGGGGTTTGTCGTGCTCCAGGCGGACCCTGCGTCAAGCCAGACCGTCTGCGCCGAAGTGGTCAGCTGGAGGAACGAGGTCATGGTTGAGCCGATTGAGACTCCCGTCAGGTAGGGAGCCGCTGGGGCGCCTCCGCCATTGACTGTGTACTGGGCGTTGTCTGCGAACTGGGAGTAAAAGGCGACTGCGTGGGCGTTGCCTCCGGTGGTGTCAGTAAAGATGGTGACCTGAGGGACGCCATAGAAGTTCTCAGCGACCTCGCTAGCCGAGGGTGCACGATTGTACGTCTTCATATCGTCGAGGTAGCCGTTCCAGTAGTCCGATGAACCTGCGGAGCCAATCGTGCTCCCGTAGCTGTTGGTTCCCAGAGTTTTTGCCGCTGGGGTGACGGTTCCAGCGACGGGGGGTCCGCTAGCTGCACCGATGTAGCTTCTGATGTCGCTTCCATCGTAAGTGACGGCCAAGAAATACCACTTTCCAGCCGTTATGCTGATCCAAGAATCGGAATTGGT
>Ga0074046_10003603_pt1 | contig 12889 bp, 10 predicted proteins | sample BogForMeECP23OM3_FD_94441 | JGI IMG/M metagenome (GOLD analysis project Ga0074046, IMG submission 94441) | Bog forest soil microbial communities from Calvert Island, British Columbia, Canada - Bog Forest MetaG ECP23OM3 | ecosystem: Environmental > Terrestrial > Soil > Wetlands ...
AAAGCCCCACACGGTGCGATTGCGATGGCTCGGCAAACTATCCCAGACGATTAGCAGTTTGCCGGGAATATGGCGCACCAGATGGGAGAGAGACTCGATGATCTGCCGGCTGCGAATGGTTCCGGGAAACAGCCGGAAGTAGAAGTTCCACCACGTCACGCCCGCGATCGCTGACAGTGTCTTCCAGTTAGAGTGATATTGCAGGACCCGGCGTCTGTCCTCGTGGAGCCCAGGTACGGCAACGGTGCGAGCGCTGGCTCAGTCCGCTTTCGTCGATGAAAACGATCGTCCGGCGAAGGCGCCATGCCTTTCCTGCCAGAAACGGCGGACCATGCTGATTCAGCCATCTTTACTGCAACGATTGCACTTAGCGCCGCCTCCGATTTTGTCCTGACGGCGTGCAACTGACCTTACACCGTTCATGGTTACTACGATGTACACTTAAGAAGTGAAAACCATCGTCTTGTTCCTTGCTTTACTTGCGCCGGCTATTCAGGCGCAACAGCCTTCCTCTTGCAGTGTGCCGCTGAGGCCGGTAAACGTAAGTCACCCCAGAACCGTAGTTGGTACCGGGACGCCGGCCTCCTGCACCGAGCAAGCCTTCCAGGCAGCCGTCGCGCTGGGCGGCATTATCACGTTCAATTGTGGCTCGCAGCCCGTTGTGATCTCCCTGACCAGCCAAGAGGAATTTCGCAACGACATGGACACTGTTGTCGATGGTGGCAACAAGATCACCCTTCGGGGCAATGGCGCCACACGCCTTTTCATTGCGCAGAGCGGGGACGGGCCCTGGCATGGAGGAACTCCGCCGTACTACCAAAGCACGCACACTGCCATCACCTTTCAGAACATCACCTTAGCAAATGGCCGGTCTAGCGGTACTGCCATTCCTCCTCTTCCGCCTGGCGCTCCCCCCGATTGTTCACAGGGCACCGAGATCGATGGCGGGGGCGGCGTCATCTACGTGCGCGATATGGTGGTGCACATCATCAATTCGACCGTGATTGACAATCATGCCGCACCATTGGGTCCCGACGTGGCGGGAGGTGGGATCTATGCCCTGGGATCGGTGGATGTCACCGTGCAGGGCACGCTTTTTCAGAATAACGATGGCTCCAACGGAGGAGCCGTCGGCATTCTTGAGTCTAATTTCGCGGCTGTCAATTCTGTGTTTCAGGCCAACGAAGCTCTCGGTCACGATGGGAACCATAATATTCCCGGCAGTGGTTGTCCCCTCCACGATAACCAATATCAAGTGGGAGACGGTGGCAATGGCGGTGCCGTTTACCTGGACGGTGAGGACACGAACGGGCCGTTGTCTTGCGGCAATCTATTTACTCAAAACCAATCCGGCGCGAACGCACAGGGCGGGGCCATCCATGGGGCGGGCGATCCCGGAATTCAGTCCTTGACCATTACGCAAAGCGAATTCGACGGAAACAGCGCCACTCGAGGCGGGGCAGTTTACGCGTACCAGGACAATTTGGTGATAAGGCGATCTACATTTTCTCAAAATACGGCAGATCACGGCGGCGCAATTCAGGGCGATTCCACTCAACTTACTGCTGTCAACAACACCTTCGCTGGTAACGGCGCGTCGGTTGCTATAGCTGTCTTGGCTTTGTTCAACTCGTCGGGTGTCCTTATGAACAATACGTTCGCCGGTAATCAGGCGCCGCACTTTCCAGTGCTCTTCCCGGGAAGTTCCTCCAGTCCGCCACCGTCGTTGACCATTACCAATAACCTGTTCGTTTCGAATATTGCGACCGGCGGCAAGTTGGCATGCTTCACGAGCTTCCCAGGCGGCGGCAATTTCTTGTGGCCATCCAGTACTCTGAACCCTGCCCCGGAGGGCGCGTGCGCTGCAGATGAAACCACCGCCGACCCACTCTTGGAAACGCTCGGATATAACGGGGGTTTCACGCAGACAATGCCGATTCCTACAAATAGCCCGGCGGATCGTGCTGGCAAACCATGTCCTCCCGCCGATCAGCGAGGAACCGCCCGGCCGACTCCGTGCTCATCCGGGTCCTACCAACCGGCACCTTAACCTCCCTTTCGAACGGTGGATCGAGACAGATGAGATCCACCGACTCATCGCGCGTGTAGCAACGTGCCCGTCGAGGTTGTCGCCTTAGAAGAACTTGTCGACCATTGACTGTGGTTCTGCCGCGATGCGACCAAGACATGATTGCGCGCGCGTCTCGACCGACCGCCAGACACCTGCCCCGCAACTCGCCGCCCTAGAGCGGACGGGCTGCAAAAGCATTTTCAAGGACGAGGGCATTAGCGGCGCGACCGCGAAGCCCCAATAAGTCCATCAACTCCAGCGCCTTCCGCCTGAGGCCAGCAATTGTGGCGGCGGCCGCTGCGGAGCAACACCGAGCCCCGGCTCGGGCCACCCGTACCTGTTCACTGAAGCAAGATGCAACGAAGTACATCCGTCGTAATGTCGTCTTGTTTCTCGCGTAACGCTGCACTGGATGTAGTGATTGAGGAAGTGACATCACGGAACACGGAGAAATGAGGTCAGAGCTACTGGATCGCGTTTCGACCACCGCTGTCAGGCTCGACGTAGATTCCGCGAACCCGCAATGGGTGCGACTGCTGGGACTCTCGACATGGATGTGCGCTACGATCGCTGTGCTGGAGCCGAGATCGAGTATGCGAGCGCTATCTGGATCTCCTGTCCGGGTGTCCGTAACCCGGTGCGTCGGCCTGACCCTGATTGGCAGGCCCGTCTTCACCTCGCCCTCGCCACCGCCGTGCGCCGCAACGAAAAGACGCGCTCCGAAGAGCGGGTCGTGGGTGGGCTACGCTCGACTGTTAGGATCCATTGAAGAAATCGACAATGGATAATCCTGGAAGCCCAACCAGCCGTTCACCGAGGTGCTGATGGGAGCTCCGAAATACGGCAGCATCACCAGGTCCTGCAGGTTATAGGTGAACCCGTTCAGCAGCGGATCATCAACCCACTCGCCGATTTCGTGCGACAGCGCCGAGACGTCCTGCGAAAACACGCCTGGATGATTGACGTACGTGAATTCCGAATACGTCTGAATGCCGCCGGCGACTCCTATCGCTGTGTGGTAGCCGCCGATGCAGCAGCCGCCCTGCGTCAGGTACACATTAAAGGTCTCGAAGATCACCAGCCTGGAGCGGCACACATCTGAGCATAGGGGAAGATTATGCAGAAACAGCCGAACTCTGTGTTTGCCATCCTTATCGGTTTCGGAATGACAATCCTGTGTTGGGGAGCAGTTGGCGGTTTTTCCACGGGACGGACAGAAGGGAACGGCGCGAACGGAGTCACAGCACAATCAGGAACAGAAAGCCAACCAGAACAGCAACAGGATTCCTCCCTCCATCCCGCGACGTGGTCACCTATCACTACAACGCGTTCCGGCGAGGTCTGACCAAGGTGGAGAGGATTCTGACTCCCTCCAACGTGAATTCCAGCACTCTTGGGAAGGTCAACTTCTTCTCTGTAGACGGAAAGGTTGACGCGCAGCCGCGCTACGCCAACAAAGTGCCTGCGAACTCCAGAGCCCATGACCTCTTGTTAGTGGTTACCGAACACGACAACATTTATGCGTTCGACGCTGCGTCAGGCGCAAACCTGGAGGGTGCCAGCGTTGCTGCCCAGTGAAACTCCCAGCGACGATCACGGCTGCAGCCAGATCACGCCCGAAATCGGTATCACCAACACGCCGGTGCTGGATCGCCAGCAAGGCCCCAATGACGCCCTCTACTTGGTTGCTATGTCGAAGGATTCCAACGGAAATTGTCACTAGCGCCTGCATGCACTTGACATGAAGACCGGCGCCGAGCTCTTCGGTGGGCCGACCGAAATCCAGGCGAAGTATCCCGGCCCTGGAGACGGCAGCCAGGGCGGTTTTGTGATTTTCGATCCCGGCCAGTATGCAGAGCTTGCCGAGCTGCTCGAGTATAGATGGGGTGTTTGCTGACGCCCACTTCTCGCGCCACATCTTCCCACCTTGCGGCCCGCTTCTACCTGCTTCAGCGCGGCGATCATCTCCGCTTTCGCTGTGCTTGCTTCGCGACATACCTCTGCCCCTTTCCTAAATCCGAAATCATACTTACTGGTGTGCGGATTTAGGGGAGCAGATCAACCGTCCCGACGGCTGCGATACGATCTCACAGCCAAACCAAAAACCGGGAATCTCCAGTTACGAGCGGATGAGAGTTCGGGGGCAGGCCAAGCCCAGTTCAATCTCAAGCCCCTACTGCACTGTCAGCGGAACGGAAATCGACGTCGCGTAACTGCCTGAGCTTGCGTTTACAGTCACCGTATAGCTGCCCGTGGTGGTGCCCGGATTGTTGTTTCCACCGCCCCCGCCGCCACCACCACACGCCGGAGCCATCAGCAGGGACAAACAGGCTAATGTCAGAAACGCACTTAGACCAATTCTTTGCAACAGAGTTTTCCGCGATGTCCTCTGCCGCGGACGGAACCCTGCAAGAACTACAGCGACGATGAAACCCCCGCTACCCGCAAAGGGCGGCCATCTCTTGCTGCCCGGCTTCGGCCGGTCCATGGCCATTTGCGGAGCTGTCGAGGCGATGGACAGAGTTGTGTTACCGCTGTTTGGCGAGGTGACGCTCACCTGGGCAGGATTCGCGGAACAGGTGGGCGGCTCGTTTGGGCTACCTTGTCCGTTATAAGCAACGGTGCAAGAAAGGCTGACTGTTCCAGAGAAGCCTGCCACCGGAGTGATAGTGATGGTCGCATTAGCGCTCCCGCCCGGGGAGGTAACCGTCAGCGCGGTCGGGTCAGAGGATAAACTGAATGGCGCCGCCACAGCCATCGCGACTGAAAAATCAAACGGCACATAAGGGTTAAAGGCGCTGGCGTGGAAGTACAGCCCGACCGTACCGTTGCCGAAATCGTGTTCTACCGGATATTGATAAGGCGCGTACCAGTTTCCTCCATCGTCAATCGTCGGGAAGTCGCTTGCACTAACCTGAGTCGTCGGATCAGTCGCTTCGTACATCACGTTGGTCGCTATGCTGTTGGTGCAGCCGGCGCACGCCACTGGCGCGTTGTGAGGCAGTGTCAGATTAAATCGGTAGCCATCGGTCTTGGGCGAGGTCATCTTCGATGCCCACGACCCTGCTCCGCCATTCGGCAGCAGCGTTACTTCCACCGACCAGGGCCCCCAGGGAGTAAGAGAAGTGCGGATCTCAAGCCCCTGGGTTTCAGCCGAGCCGTAGGTTAAAACAAAGCGCTGAAGCGCAGGCGAATAGCGGACCGAGGGCTTGCCGATATTGAATGAAACATCTCCATTCGGGTCGGGACTTACAAACTCGGGGAGTACGGTGTGATTCCAAGTTGTGAGCAGTGGTATCGCCAGATTCTCTGTTCCAGGCGTCCACGAAGGAATCCCGCTCGAATTCAGGCCGGTTAGATAGTAAGCTTGCTGGAGTCCTCCGCTACTACCGTTGACTCTTGCAGGGTCATAGGTGTACGTCGCGCTGTCGATGTTCGCCGCATCCATGCATATCAGATACAGATTGCTCTGCCGCCACGCCCACGAGGAACCCCAAGTGCAGAGTATCGTGGTTGCAGACTGCAAGGCTGCTGGCAGTTGTGATGCCCACGGAAGCCCCGCGACCGTAAACGCACTGGTGCTAGAGTCTATGAACTTCCCGATGTTTGTTTGCTGGTGCTGCATTACGTTCCAGTCAATTGCCCCACTTGCGCCCGCATATACTGGAGAGATCGTAATGTGGGTGTTATCGGTATAGCCGGCGATTCTGTACTCCTGCTGGTTGGTAGCATCAACAAAGACCAGTTGGTACGCCCCTGTCCCGCCTCCTGCTACAGTGGCCATGTACGATGAAAACTTGTCTCCTGATGTCTGGGTAACCGTACCGCTACCATTAGTCGCTGTCGCCCTTCCGCTGATGACCATAGGGGCTTGCGACCACACGTAGCTCTTAGTGCACCCAAGTTCGGTTGACATGACAGCAGCAACTGCACTGGTAGAGCCGCACTTCAGGAGAATAGATTCCATCTGATAACCGCCGCCCCCGACCGCCGCTGTACCCTTCCGTGTGACGTTCCACTCAATATAGAGATTGCCGTCTACTACAAATGTTGTGCTTGGTGTGTGTCCCGCTAATATAACCTCGTTTATACCATCGGCATCAGTACCCAAGCCACTGACACTTTGCGAGGCCATGGCAGGTTGACTCCCGCCCGCGTGGTCACTGTTTCTTATATACACTGGCGTCCAGCAGTTGGTGTAATTAATCGAAGGGGTCAGCCCTCCGCTAAGTCCAGCGTCCGCTCCGAAGATAGCATTGCATCCTGAGGGGTCAGCCGGATCGCCGTCTACCGATGGAATGAGACTCATAGCTTTCAGGCCGAGACAACCACTGCTCCCTCCGCTAATTCCGCCGTTGCTCGGACAAATATCCTGGAATTGATAGTCATCCCATTGAGTTCGGCCGTCGGTAGTATCCCAAAATGTGGTAATCGTGTCGCCATAGATGCAGAATATTCGATTGTCAGGGAACAGCGTGCAAACGCCCTGGTCCATGCCCCACACACCGGCATTGGTTTGGCCAAGCACGTTGGTTGGCTGGCCGTAGCCCGCAGTTCCGCTCTGGTAATTGGAGTTGAGAGTTTGAAACAGATCACCGCTTAGCTGCTGCTGAGGGGTCGCGGTGCTTACCGGCTTAACAGGGTCATTCGTATCGGCCGCAAAAAGGAGCGAACACGTAAGCAATACAAAAGCAATTCGTCTTTTCATTGCAAGAAACCGTCCTCGCGCTTCATTTACTTTAGCAATCGCGTCTAATTCCTAAAGCCCGTTGCCCTTTCGCTCTTAGTTTGCGAGAAGTCCCTGCGGGACATAATGTTGCGCTCATCAGAACAACTTCATAGGCCGCCCAGGCACTTACTCCGCCTAACGAAAGAGCTCTACTTACACCTCGAAGTTCCGCAGAACGTGGCTTGCATCAAGAACACCTCGTAAGGTACGAAGGGGGACAGGGTAAAATAATACGTCACACTGCCGTCTTTATTGACATTATATTGCCCGCTAAAATATGGGCCGTAGGGGCCTGCTCCGGTATCGTCAATCTGTACTGGCATGTTTCTCTTAGGATTGTAGTTTCGCTAGCACCGACAGTGCTAGATGCTCCCGTCGACGTCGTGGTAGCTGAATTTGATCCTGCCAGTATTCCGTTGCCCAAGAACGATGCCGAAGGACGTGCCTCGTAGCCAAAACAAAAACCGTCAACGGCCAAGAGGCTCGCTGCTACAAGCGGGGCAATAATGAACGCAAAACGCGTTTCCCCCATCACATTAACCATAGCACCGCAAGTTGTAGAATTACGCTTTAGAGATATCGCCATTCGCTAGGAACGATACAATATCTCTTGGGCCCAGTGCAAACTGTCCCAACTGTTTCACAGAGGGGAGTGACCAATGAGCGCTGATTTGGCGTCGGCATCGCCGTCCCCTTGTCGAAATCGAAGATTGCCGGTAAAGCCGGATTGTTGCCAAACTGGATTGCTGGCAAACCGCCGCTGCTCGAGTCTTCATTAAGCACGACTTTCGGTTCGCCTCCCAACGCGCCGCAGCGGCGGCGCTGGCGTGTACAGATTTTGCATCCGATAGCTGCGGTACGTCAAAATGTCCTCGGAATCAATCTCAAAAGCGGATGTACCTTGCGGCGTGATCTCCTGGGACCTTGTGAACAGACCTGGCTGGATGAAGCCGTTATTGAAGTGGTAGTTGGAGCTGCCGGGAATCACTTTAGGCCGTGCTCAGACCGACGGAGTAGCTGCCCAAAGTCTTGAATTCAAAATTGGGGCGACGGTGCGGTTTGATTCATCTACGGTCAGCACATAGCCCCAGCTGCTTCCGCCGGTGTCGCAACGCGTGATCCGAGTGCTGCGAAAAAAATTGTAAAGCCCTCCCGGCGCCGTCGCTGGTGGATCGCCTCCGCGATTACTATCGGACGAGCGAGCGAACCAGCCAGAGGCATCGAAGGGGGGCAAGTGCGCAACGTGCAAGTGCGCAGATAGAGTGACCGGGACAGTTTTCTGCGGTCCCGGGTTTGATGGGATGTCAGCTACTGCGCGTCTCTTATGGCTGGAGGGTTCCACGTGCTGTCAAGGATTGAAGGTGGTGTCTCTTTCGGCCAGTACAAACGCAGCATCGGAACGAATTTGTCCTTTGGCACAGGCAGCCAGTTGGCTTCCTTCGCCTTGCCCGGAGAGTCGGTTTGCAGATACAGGTCCACCGAGCCGTCAGCGTTGGTTACGAACTTATCGCGCTGGTCCAAGGTGTAGCGGTTGAGCGTGTTTGGGACAAAGAAATAGGCCGCGTTATACATGGTGAGCGACCAGAAGCCATTGACCGGCGGCATCTGGCCCTTGTCGAAGTGCATGACATACTTCTTAGAAGAACCGTCGAAGTCTTTGCTGCTCTCGTCCTTTTGTGCAGTAAGATAAATTGCGTCCTGTGGGCGGTTGACGCCGAGACCGGCGGCGGCGAGGAATGCCCGATCCAGATAATCGGTGCCGTAGAGACCGGTCTTCGCGAAAAATATCCACCCATTGATGGGGCTGGCTGCTCGCTTGAAGTACTCCCTGTGGATTTTCAGCTGGGCCCGTTGCGGCACTCCTTCTGTAGCTTCGTTGCCAAATGCGAGCAGTTTGCCCGGATCGAAATCCTGTCCCGGCACTAAGCCGATCCTCGCCATCTTTGCCACCATTGGCGCGTCTTCGGCCGCAGGAGGATTCGTCTTCATCAGTCGGGCCAGGTGGCTGAAGTAAGTGATAACGTCCATCGTGTCCACCTGCCCGCGAATCGCTGTTTTCATGTCGAAGTTGATATCCACCTCATCCGATAGAGGTGTGTAAGACTTGCCATAGGAACTGAGAGGAGCGAGCGAGAATTCGTCCTGCAAGGCATGCACGGCTTTATAGTCGTCGGGGGTACCGGCGCAGTAGATGCGGCCGAGGATCCACACCATGCCCGTAGGCGACCTGTATTCGGTTACGCCTGCTGGCAGCGTGCCCGACCATGCCGGTCCGGTGATGGCATACTTCTGCACTTGGCCGCCGGTGGTGCGCTTGCCGGGGACCTGGAAGACGTTGGTCCATCCGTCAAGTATCGGCATCAGATAGTAGCGGTCTCCCATGTCGGGAATGCTGAATATCCACGGCTCCTTCGAAACGTCCACCCACCCGGTCGTATATAGCATGTCAGCATTGGAAGCTGTAACGGTCTGCATACCCAAAGGGGGAAACGTGCGCAAGTTCAACAGTTGGCCCATCGGCGCGTGCGAGTCGTCGGGTGTGGCCACATTGGTCATTTGCTTGCGGGTCAGGTCCATCGTGACCAACGGGTAGCCGTAGATATAGGTGTCGGTCGCGATGGCAACCGCCTCTTCGACACCCAGCTGGCCACTGACGACGGGCTTCATGCCCGAATCCGAACACCCGATCAGGCCGAGCGTAACTATGAGAACCAACGACAGCTTCCTCTTCATATTATGGGCATACCTCTTCATCCCACTCATCAAACTGGGTGGTATACATACAACCGGACGGCTGTGTTGAGCTGTGACTTCTTTGCAGGCACTCTTGAGCATAGCACATCACATTCATCCACATTTCATACTTGATCGGTGCAGGCAAGAGATGAAGATCCTATTTCGCCAGCGCAGCTTCCAGCTGTTCCTCGGCGACGGCACGGATCGAGAGATGCTCGCGATGCACCAGCAGCAAGCCGACGGGGATCACCGACATGAACGTGACAGCCCAGATCAAAATGCCACAGCTCACGGCCAGTTCTTGTTCGATGCCAAAGCCTGAGTGGAGCATGGCGATGGCAGCCACTTGCTGGCCACCCCCGACAGCAGGCAGCTGTAGCATGGAGCCCAGCATGCTGGAGCCCATCAGCACCACCTGCTGCGGCAGGCTGAGAGTGGCAAGCTTGCCTCCATACGCATGGGTGATCGCATAGTAGGCAAACGCGATCGGCATCCACATGAAGACGGAGAGGGCGACAAGTTGCAAAGCTGAGCTGAAGTCATCGATGGTTGCGAGTCCTGCGCTGAAGGAGCGAACCTGCTCACGAACATGATCCGCGAACTTGGGAGCGAAGCCGGCGAAGAGACTATGCAGGAACAGCCCCACTCGCTCGCCGGAGCGCTTCACCACCACCACGCCAATTATCAACGCAAGAACCAGTGCCATGAGCGCGAAAGCCCCCTCGCGCAAACCACGATAGAAGGGAAGCGTTTGTAGATCGGAAGACAGGAAGCTCAGCGCCAGCATTAATGCGAAGGCGCCCATGTCGAAGATGCGCTCCACTCCCCAGACCGCGATCTGCGAGGTGAAAGAAAGGCGCACTTTCTTCGCAATGATGTAAGGCCTGATCATTTCACCCGCTCGTCCGAGCAGAGCTAACGCCGAGAAGCCGATGAACTGTGGCGCCAAGAGTCGCGCGGTGGTGGTCTTGCAGGCCGGCTTCAGAAAAATACGCCAGCGGACAGCGCGCAAAACGTAGGACAGATAAGTCAGCGCGACTCCGGCAAGTAGATTAACTTTCCGGACATGCTCAGTGCTGTTGCGAAACGTCGCCCAATCAAACGTCTTCCACGCGCGGAATTGCAGGTAAACCAGCAGGGACAGTATGAGCAGCACAACGCCGAAGATGAGGATGCGCTTCTTGTCCATGAAAATCAGCAGGTCCGGTTGGAGTTGACGGTCAAGGTAACCGGAATTTTTGTTTTAGTTCCCGACCGCCCAACACTATATACCTCGCGAGGGAATCGAGCCCATTATTTTTCTTGCGCCGGATCCAGGGCTCGGCAGAGGGTCCTGTGTACCCAACCCCAGTCCCTCAACTGCTAACTGCGGCCTTCCCAACCGGTTTTGTCAAACCCCCCTGCGGGTCCCCAGGGCCTCGGGTATTCCGCCGGAAGTGACGGCCCAGCGATGCACTCGACCCTGCTGCCCAACAACGGATTCGTCAGATTGCTCTCCGCCAACAGCAACCAATTAGCGGGGTGCATGTTTCACCAGCAGCGCTCCCGTCTTCAGCAGCTGTAAACTCGTTAGCGACCATTTCTTGATTGGCTTGGGCAGCGCCAGCCGCCGCTAAAGAACATCTGTGTGCGTTCGAAAACGAGTTGTGGCTTCAACCAGATTCAGATTATAATTTTTGGGCACACGGGGAACGGTCGCATCGCCTCCTAAGCCCACATGTCAAGGAAATCGAGCCGAAGAGATGCACTCCGAACTGTTCTCGGGGCAGCCGGATTCACGGCGCTGCAAAGCCGGGGGGATGCCACAGCATCGGCGCCAGCCCACCCGTCTGTTCTAGCGACTGGGCTGGGTAATCTTCCGTTGTTGGACACATGGGACACACGCTCTGTTTCAGCTGAAAACCCCACCGGAGAAAAGGGCAAGGGCGCGCGCGCTGTTCCAAAAGTAGGGGATCCCGATCTCCCCTTTGCCGGAGCGGCTAAGGACTTGGGGCAGGGCTGGAAGGTCCGTCCGTTCCTCAAACCCAAGGCGGGCCAGACCGTCACGATAATGGATACGAGTGGCCCCGGTGTCATCCAGCACATATGGATGGCCACAGAAACTAACTGGGCCGGTAACGGCCGCGCCTGCGTCCTGCGGTTCTATTGGGACGACGAGCCATTTCCATCTGTCGAAGTTCCGCTCACAGATTTCTTCGCCGTGGGTCACGACCTGTTCGCGCCGGTAAAATCTCTTGCTGTGGTGGTAAACCCGACCTCGGCTTTGAATGCCTATTGGCCAATGCCTTTTCGTAAGCGCGCGAAGGTTACTTTTACCAACGAGTCGGGAAAGGATATTTCGCTGCTTGCATATCAGATTACCTATGCATTGACTCCTGTGCCTCAGAAAGCTGGCTATTTCCACGCCCAATGGCGGCGCAGCGTGACGCAGCGAAATAAGCCGGTGCACACGATTCTGGATTCCGTGCAAGGTGAGGGGCGGTATATCGGCACTTTTCTAGCGTGGACACAACTGTCCGAAGGTTGGTTTGGAGAAGGCGAAATCAAGTTTTTCCTCGACGGAGATCGCGATTTCCCCACCATTTGCGGTACAGGTACGGAGGACTACTTCGGAGCTAGTTACGGCTTGCCCACGGCTTTCACCGGACCCTATTCTGGCAGTACGTTGAGTCCCGATAATAAGGTTGGACCTCGCAAATGGAGCCTTTATCGCTGGCATATTATGGATCCGATCTGCTTTAGACGGGACGTTCACGTTTCCATCCAGGCGTTGGGTTGGTCGCCTAATGGCCCATATCGGCCGCTGTCGGACGATATCGCGTCGGTAGCGTATTGGTATCAGCAGGAACCGCATGTCCAGTTTCCGCCATTTCCAGCACTGGACAAGCGCTGGCCACATTAGATTAACCGGCGTCGGTCACTGAAGTGCGGCTAAATCCTCGAGCCACACGTCCAGCAATTCTAGCTCCTTTCAAGAATGACGGCGATCCCGACGCCATAAACTTAGAATAATCTAGGGAGACTCTGATTAAGTTCTCCCTTTCCACAGCGAGAAGCGATAAAGTTGCGCCAGATGAACTTCCACACCAAGCAGAGGACACTGGCGATGATGACCGGCTTTGAGCGCTACACCAAGAAGACGCGGCGAGCAGCGTTTCTGGAAGAGATGGAGCAGGTGGTACCGTGGCGTGCGTTGTGCGCCCTGATCGAGCCGCATTATCCCAAGGGGGGTAATGGACGGCCGCCCATTGGGGTGGAACGAATGCTGCGGATTTATTTTCTGCAGCAGTGGTTCAACCTGTCGGACCCGGGGGTGGAGGAGGCGCTGTACGACTCGGCGGCGCTGCGCCAGT
>Ga0074046_10003605_pt1 | contig 12885 bp, 10 predicted proteins | sample BogForMeECP23OM3_FD_94441 | JGI IMG/M metagenome (GOLD analysis project Ga0074046, IMG submission 94441) | Bog forest soil microbial communities from Calvert Island, British Columbia, Canada - Bog Forest MetaG ECP23OM3 | ecosystem: Environmental > Terrestrial > Soil > Wetlands ...
CGCTTTCGACACTCAGGAGGATTTATGAAAAATCTACGTCCATTCTTTTTTGCTTTAGCCGCGCTGCTCATGGCCACGGCAGCTCACGCGCAGCATGAAAACGTGAAGGCGACGGTTCCCTTCAACTTTGTGGTGGGCGACCGCGCCTATCCGGCCGGTGAATACACTGTCAAAACGATCGGCCAAAGCGACATAACGTTGCGCATCGATAGCACGCAAGAAGCCAAAACGGGCGTCATTAATTCCAATGCGCGCAGTCAAGGCGAGCCGTCGGATAGGACGAAGCTGGTCTTCCATCGAGTCGGAGATAATTACTTTCTCTATCAGGTATGGACTGCTGGAAATTCGCAGGGACGAGAACTCCCCATCAGTCGCCGTGAAATTCAGATCGGCCAGAATCGTGAGAAGCCTGAGACGGTAATCGTTGCGGCAAGAATTGCAAACTAACCCGGACCCCGTAGAAGCGGTGTTGATCAGGTCGAAAGAGGGAACGCGTAGGCGTTCCCTCTTTTACCGCTTCTAGCCTAGTCGGCTGGGTGGAGTCGAGGGATGGAACGGTTGGGGACTTATCTGTGTGCGCTGGTTAAGCGCCCGTCTGTTTCCTAAGAGTGGGCCGAAGTTCCAGGTTTCGCATCAAGCGGTGCAGATAATTCGGATGAACGCCGAGAAGTTTCGCTGCGTCAGTTATATTGCCAGCGGACTGTTCCATCGCATCCAGAATCAGTTTCTTTTTCAGATTGCGGATGGCGTCGTGATAATTGTTGGAATTGTCGGCGCCTGATTTCGCCGAGTCGAGCACAGTTTCAGGCAAATCATCGGCTAGAATCCTGTCGGTAGAGCCGACAACGACGGCACGTTCCATGGCGTTTTCTAGTTCGCGGACGTTTCCTGGCCAGTCATATTGCATCAAACAATCCATCGCTTCATCAGAGATCCCGCTCAGAGTGCGATTGCAGTTTTTCGCGTGGCGCGCGGCGAAATGTTCGGCAAGTGCGAGTATATCTTCAGGATGTTCGCGCAGACTGGGGAGAGTGATGGAAATAACGTTGAGGCGGTGGAAGAGGTCCGCGCGAAATTTTTCCTCACGCACATCTTTTTGCAGGTCGCGGTTGGTCGCGGCCAAAAACCTGACATTGATTTTGATGGGCCGAGTGCCGCCAACGCGAACGAACTCGCGCTCCTGCAAGACCCGCAGAAGTTTCGCCTGCAGGATCGGGGAAAGTTCGCCAATTTCATCCAGGAAAATTGTGCCGCTTTCCGCCACTTCGAGAAATCCTTTTTTCTGGCTGATGGCGCTGGTGAACGCTCCTTTTTCGTGCCCAAAAAGTTCACTCTCCAGAAGGGTTTCGGTAAGAGCTGCGCAGTTCAGTGCTACGAAGGGTTGGCTTTTTCTGGTGCTGTTCTTGTGGATTGCGCGCGCCGCCAGTTCCTTGCCTGTGCCGCTTTCCCCGCAAATCAATACCGTGGAATCGCGAGGGGCGACCCGCTCGATAAATTGAAAGACCTCGCGCATTTTTGCGCTGCGGCCAATCATGTCATGGGTGAGGCTTACTTCCGCACGAAGGCGCTGATTTTCGCTGCCCAGTTTCTCGTAGTGGCGGGCATTCTCAATTCCCACGACCCCGAGGGCAGCGATCGCGGTTAGTAACTCCAGGTCGTCTTCCGTGAGTGTCGCTGTGGAACTTTTCGATTCCAGGTAAATGATACCGATGGGCTTGCCGTTGGAAGTCATGGGTACGCAGAGAATGGATCGATGCGGATCGTTGACTTCCGCGCGTGTAGAGACACTCGAATCTTGCCGCGGCCCGAGGATAACGTCGCGAAAGCCAACCCCCTTTTCCATGATCTTTCGCACCATCTCCTGGTTGATCGGGACAGGTTGTTCCGGGCCCGCGACGCGATCCCAAGCCACTTCCGAGCGGATCTCTCGTGAATCCTCTTCCAACAGGAGAATTGCTCCGCGTTCGGCGGGAATTACGTCGAAAGTCAATCCCAACAATTGCCACGGCAGGAATTCCTCGTCACGAAGCGAGCTAATCGTCCTGCTGATTTGCAACAACGCGGAGAGAGTTCGCGCCATCCGCGACAGTTTAGGCAGGGCTGCAAGTGATTCCGGTCGCAAGTTATCGAGTTGTTCGGAAGGAGCCCCTGACTCTCTTCGAATCCCCGACGATTCGGTCAACTGCACAGAGCCAGGCTCGGCGCGCGCGGAATTCCTGTCTATAAACAGAAAGACGGAATTTCCAACCGTTACTTCATCACCTGTTTCAAGTGCACGTTGCTTTGTTGGGATGCCGTTGACGAAGGTACCAGAGCGGCTATCCAGATCATTGAGAATGTAACGGCCATCGCACAGGACAATGTTGCAGTGCTCGGGTGACACTGCCGGGTCGTCGAGGCATAGCGCGTTCTGCGCGCTGCGGCCAATCGCGAGTTCTTTGTCAATCGAGAACTCTGATTTCCTGAGTGGTCCGGTAATCGCCAAGAGTCGAGTTACCACAATGTTCCCCTGTGAAGCCCGACCGCTTCGTAAGGTACAACCGCCGCGAGTTTGTCATTTTAGCTCGAATGATTCGCTCATCGCTATGGTTCTATCTGAAAAGATAGAGTGCCTATCTTATTGGTTTCTGAACCAATCGCTGCGAACCAGGGTCTGCATGCTAACCCTTAGTTTTGTTTAAGTTAGGCGACTCACACGGGGGGTGGAATAACGGTAGATTCAGCGCATTTGAGACGAGTAGCGGAGATTGCGTCTATGCGAATGGATCGGTCTTCCGGATACCTCTGTGTGTGCCGAAAAACTCGGTTGTCTTTCTGGCGCGAACCAACCCATTTTTTTTCATCCAGATGGCGGAAACGGAATCTCCCCTGCCAACTGCACCGGGTTTGGCACAGCGACTGCTTCTATCGAGGCGTCAGTGAAAATTAGAAAAGAATCGATCGAGGTGGCAAATGAAACTTCAAAATTGTTTCCGCGCACAGTTGATGGTTATAGGGTTTGGCGCAGCACTCGCGATGGCGAATGCGACCCACGCGCAAGAGATTGATAACACGGTGTGGGATGACAACACAAACGTTGCAAGCACAACGCAACCGGCGCCAGCACAAGAGCAGTCGGCAAATGATCTGAGCGTTGCGACAGATGCCGGGGCCTTGAACCTGGCGGCGATCGGCACCACCTCGATCGTATCGCGCGGATCTGCGATCCCAGAGTGGAAGCCAGCCAAGGATTGGCTATTGGTATCCCTGCTCGGCGCTATCACGCTCCTTGGTCTGTATTTGTTGGGAAACGCAAGGCGCGCCAACCACATTCTGAACGCCCGCTCTAGCCAGGCCCACCGCAGAACCGCCCTTTCCTAACTGATCGAAGGCGGATTTATCGGAAGGAAGCTCTGGGAGGTGCCCCTCACCTCCCGGAGCTTTTGTGTTTTCAGGGACAAAATCCGAACAATCCAACCCACAATGCAATCCACAAGGATTTTCGCGCCACTAACACTGCAAATACAATTGCCCGGTCACGACCGCTTGTGACAAGGGACGGTAATTTTGTACCTGATAGGATTCATGCGATGATGCTTCGGCTTGTCCCGCATCTGGCGGATACGTTTAGGAGAATCTCTGATGGGAAAGTTAGCATGGCAGTGTACTTTCGTTGCGTTCGCGTTCGGGGCATTTTTCTCTCACCGCACAGCTGCTCAGGACAAGTCGCTGCGCCCCAACGTCATCTACATAGTCTCCGACGACCAGGGATGGAAGGATGTCGGTTATCACGGCTCCGACATTAGGACCCCGAATCTCGACAAACTCGCCACGGATGGGGCGCGTTTAGAACAATTTTATGCACAGCCGATGTGCACGCCGACGCGTGCGGCTCTGATGACGGGGCGGTACCCATTCCGCTATGGCCTGCAGACTGCTGTCATCCCCTCCAGCCACACCTATGGTCTCGCGCTCGATGAATATTTGCTGCCGCAGGCGTTGAAGGAAGCTGGCTACTATACGGCAATTATCGGCAAATGGCACTTGGGCCATGCCGATCCTAAGTATTGGCCGCGTCAGCGGGGCTTCGACTATCAGTACGGTCCGCTCATCGGTGAAATCGACTACTTCACCCACGAGCAGCACGGCGTCGTCGATTGGTATCGCAACAACAAAGTTGTCAAAGAACCAGGCTATACGACGACTTTGCTCGGCAACGAGGCAATCAAACTGATCGACCAGCACGACCCTGCGAAGCCGCTCTATCTCTACTTAACATTTAACGCACCGCACACACCCTACCAAGCGCCTCAGGAATATCTGGATAAGTACAAGAACATTGCCGATCCCAGCCGTCGCGCGTATGCCGCGGCCATTACCGCCATGGACGACCAGATTGGTCGAGTGCTCCAGGCGCTAGCGACAAAAGGTATCCGCAATAACACCATCATTTTCTTCCAGAGCGACAATGGCGGTACTCGCAACAAAATGTTTGCTGGCGAAGGGGACATGTCGAAGGTCATCATCCCTTGCGACAATGGACCGTTTCGAGAAGGAAAGGGATCGCTCTATGAAGGTGGTACGAGGGTGATCGCGTTCGCGAATTGGCCGGGACACGTGAAGTCCGGTTACATCGTCGATGGAATGATTCATGTTGTGGACATGTATCCGACAATCGCTGCCATTGCCGGAGCATCCACAGCCCAGGCAAAACCGCTCGACGGTCTGAACATGTGGCCCACCCTCAGTGAAGGAAAACCATCTCCACGGACAGAGGTCATTTATAACGTCGAGCCATTCCGTGCCGGGGTACGTGAAGGTGACTGGAAACTCATCTGGCGGACTCCACTTCCGTCCGCGACAGAGCTGTATAACATTCCCCAGGATCCTTCCGAGAAGAATAATCTTGCAGCTCAGAATCCGGAACAGGTTGCCGTACTTCAGAAGCGAGCCAATGAGCTAGCAGCCACAATGGTCAAACCGCTACTCCTCGAAACAGAACTCAAGGCGATGATGAAACGGCTGGCTCTGCCACCTGCCCTTCCAGACGAGGAATTTGAGTTCAACGAAGAGCAGTGAGAAGCGCGGAATCGTTACAGCCGTAAGAATGAGAGCTCTTAATCTCGCTCTTTCAGTTTGGAATTGTCACAATTGACAATCTCAAGCCAGACGAACTCTAATTTACTCACAAATTTACTCACAACGATAACCAATAAAGACAACAAAAAAACAGTAGCGAAACGCGCCGCCCACCAATCCGACGGTAAGGATGCTGGCTGGCGAGATTCTAATTACACGCGAATTCAAGAGCGTTATGAGAGGAGGAATGTGCCTCCAGCCTGCGGAGAGCCGCAACTGATACAACACTTTTCGAGGATTCTAACGCAATATTCTCGTTGGTTGGACTTACAGCAACACGGTCCAACAGGCGATTGGTTTAGTCCTCACCAATGAGTGCGATCGGGTTGGAAGTTGGTCACGACAGGCGAGTGATGCCAGGGAAGGCGTCAAACCCTGAATCGAAGGTCAAGATTTGCTCAATTCCGTGGTGTTCCATGACGGCGAGATGCACTGCATCACGCGCAGAGAGTTGCTGATAACCCAAGACAATTTGCTTTGCACGCTCTACGATGGATCGATCAACAGCCAAGACCTGGTCCACGATGCCGAGAAGCGCGTTGAATGTTGGTTGGATTGCGTCGCGGCGGTTGATGGCAACATACCGGTGCAGAATCTCCTGCAGAACCTCGGCGTCCGTGACCAGGCGCTGGCGTTCGCCGATCACCTTCTCGAGCAATCGCCTCGCGTCGCTCTTGTGGGCGTGGGGAGCGCCAACCAGATACATGGGAATGTTCGAATCGACAAGAATCAAAGACGCGCGCCCGTTCCGTATCCATTCTCGATTTCGGCCAGCATACTGCCGATATCACCTACCGGGTACTCATGTCCCGCTGCTGCGCGAATGACTTCGAGTTTTTTGCTGACGCCACCGGCAGGTTCGCAGCGACGGGCCAGGTCCAGTGCTTGGCGGACCCATTCAGCGATTGACATACGGCGTAAACGTGCCGCACGTTGAATTTCTCGATATTCCGGATCCTTCAGAATTACTTGTAGTCGTTTAGCCATAGCATGAGTCTATCTAACTCATATATATGAGTCAAGCGACATACATGGGAGGCTGCGGCTCGGAAGGCGGCCCATTCCTGAAAACGACGTAGCCGCAGCAGGCGCGACCGCTGCTTTGGAGCCCGCGCAGCCTTTGGACCACCGCCCTAATCGCGCAAGCATGATCCCGGGCGCGGGAAAGGGGTCGCGATCCTGATTGACAAGAAGCTGAGCGGCCCGTTGGGGACGCGGTGTTTAGACTCAAGTTTCAGAGGAAAAAATGAGGACAGAAGTCAGTCCCTCCCCACTCGAGACCAACCGAGACCTCATTGCCGTGGATCTCGGCAAAGCTAATTTCTCTTGTTGGGGTCGTCGTTGGGGCTGATGTAGTTGACTTGCAATGGTGACATTCCATGGACTTGAACAACGACCTCTCCACTGGCCATTACATAGTGGTGCATACTCGGGTCCAAGTATCCAAAGCTGCCAGCAGGAAGAGTAGTCATTCTGCTCTCATCGAAAGTGTCTCCCATACCGACTTTGAAAGTTCCGGAGATCACGGTTGCATTTTCGCGGTTGGGATGCCAATGAGGTGGAATCCGATAGCCGTTTGGCATCTTTAGCCTTACTGTAAAGTCTCCGGTAGAAGCCATCGGGTTCCCTTCGAGTACAGCGAGTTGCGCGCCTCGAGGAAGAAACGCAGGAGCGGGTCCATACTGGATCTGCTCAGGAGTAAATATAGTTTGGTTCGCTTCATGCTGAGCAAGTATCGAGACGATGAACAAAGCAAGACCAAGTACCGATTTCATAATACCTCCTGAGATGCAGAAAACACGGCGCTAGACAACTCTTCTAATTACCAGACCCCGAACATCGGCTGGGGAGATTCAGGGCGCAAATTGCCTTATTGCTTAAAAACCAACGGAGGACCGCTGACGCGCTTGCCCTTAAGAGCCACCGTCACCTCGACGCGATCGGCGATCTTGATGAAGGGTATGGCGCTGTTCATGCCGAATTCCTTGCGATCAAACGCCATGGTTCCCTTGATTTCGCCCGAGCCCATACCCTTGCCGGAAACCTCCAGGTTCAATGTTTCGGGTTTGGAGACTCCCCGAATGGTAAATGTTCCTGCCACATCAAATGTGGTGGGACCTGTCTGCGTAAGCTTATTGGACTTGAATGTACCGCTACCGGTATTTACACTGTCAGCATAAATCTTGATGTCGAGTACTCCTGACGTAACATCTGCAGATGGGAACGTCAGTGTGGCATCCCATTTGTCGAACTTGCCGACAATTGCCACCGAAGCTTTCACGGAGAACTGAACCGTGCTCACTTCCGGGGTAATCACAAAGACTGGACCTTGTGCCTGGATGAGATTGGGAGCGAAAACTGAGAACAACAGCAAGGAAATGGGTAGTCGAATCACTCGGGATCTCCTGGCGAATTTAAAGGAAGTCTCCCATCAAGAACTCGAAAGGCGGCGATCTTCTGCTTCACAGAAGAGTAGCAGTAGAGTGGAGAGCACGCCACTACCCAATGACGTTCATTAAGGGCCAAATTATGATTGGCTGGAGCGAAAGGACTTAGACCTCGACTCGAAGTAGCGGTTGCCTTACGACCTCCGACCGCCTGGAGAAGACTCCGAGAGGTTGCACCCTCGTGGGGTTACCCGAGCAAATTTCGCTTGTGACCCTACCGACTTTGGAATACTATCCGCGCTGTAATCTGCCGCGCCGCCCGCGCACTTCCACCTGCAGAGGTCTGCCTTTTAACGTAGTAACGTGCTGCTAAATATCTGAAAGAGACAGAATGAATACTGGAAATCGCCACCCCAAGCGCTTAGGAATCGACCGGGTTTCGAGATGATGTTGACGTTCGTTTTCAAAAAGCTGAGCAAATCAAAAGCTGCTACAGGAGATCGCGCATGAAATGGAACGGGTGTGTAGTTATCGCATGTGCGACAGTTGCCTCGCTCGTCAGCTCAATCGGGGCAGCTACCATTGGAGCTCAGCAAGTCACTGGCACGCCGGGTTCGCCAAGCGCGACAACCACTATCGACGGGAAGCAACTACCTCCTCCTCCGGAAAAATTTGGTGGCGTGATTAAAGAAAGTGCCAAAGATTCAACTCCTTGGTGGCCTCCACGGGTGATACCACCCAAAGGGGCACCGAATGTTTTGCTGATTATGACCGACGACCAAGGCTACGGCGTGCCAAGCACCTTTGGGGGCGTCATTCCGACGCCCTCGCTGGACCGCATAGCCAAGGCGGGGCTGCGCTACATCCAGTTCCACTCAACGGCGCTCTGCTCGCCGACACGGGCGGCGCTGATCACCGGCCGCAACCATCACTCGGTCGGCTTCGGCGTTATCGGAGAACTAGCCACCGGCTTCCCAGGATATGACTCCGTCATCGGACAGGAGAGCGCCACAGTCGGCGAGATTTTGAAGGAAAACGGCTACGCCACGTCATGGTTTGGCAAAGACCACAACACGCCGGGTTTCACCTACAGCACCACCGCCGGGCCCTTCGATCAATGGCCTGTCGGCATGGGGTTCCAGTATTTTTACGGCTTCCTGGGTGGGGAGAGTGACCAATGGACGCCCTACTTGTTCGAAAATACGACTGCGATCTATCCATGGGTCGGCCGGAAGGATTACAACCTCACCACCGATTTGGCTGACAAGGCCATCGAGTATATGCGGGACTTGAATGCGGCGGCACCCGACAAACCGTTCTTCCTGTATTACGTGCCCGGAGGCTCGCACTCGCCGCACCAGCCCAAAAAGGAGTGGGTTGAGAAATTCAAGGGCAAGTTCGACATGGGCTGGGAAAAGCTGCGCGATCAGATCTTCGAAAACCAGAAGAAGCTGGGCGTCATCCCCGCCAATGCGCAACTCACTCCCTGGCCGGATGACCTGCCCAAGTGGGACTCATTGACCGCAGTGCAAAAGAAGTTGGCTGCGCACCAGGCTGAAGTCTATGCCGGCTACACCGCCTATACAGATTATGAGATTGGCCGTGTCATTCAGGAAGTCGAGAATATGGGCAAGCTCGACAACACGCTCATCATCTTCATCAGCGGCGACAACGGCACCAGTCCGGAAGGCAGCCTTTCCGGTACGTACAACCAGATGACCGCCTACAACGGCGTTATGGATGTTCCTGAGCCCCTACAGCTAGCCCATTATGAAGTGTGGGGCTCAGACAAAACCTATCCGCACATGGCAGTGCCTTGGGCCTGGGCATTCGATACGCCCTTCAAGTGGACCAAGCAGGTGGCCTCACATTTCGGGGGTACCCGGCAGGGCATGGCCATCTCCTGGCCCGGACACATCAAGGACGTGGGGGGAATTCGCACCCAGTTCCACCACATCATCGACGTCGTTCCAACCATTCTCGAAGCCGCCGGCGTCCAGCAGCCTGACATGGTCAACGGCATCAAGCAGAAGCCGATCGAAGGCATCAGCATGGGTTACACCTTCGATTCGGCCAACGCCAATGCGCCGTCGAAGCGCGACACGCAGTATTTCGAAATGGTTGGCAACCGTGCCATTTACCATGACGGCTGGATTGCCGCTACGCATCCGCCCTCCCCGCCGTGGCTCATGGGAACCGGCAAATTTCCTCCCGTGAACGAGTACAAGTGGGAGCTCTACAACATCACCGAAGACTTCTCGGAAAACAATGACCTCGCAGCCAGCAATTCCGACAAGTTGAAGGAAATGCAGGCGCTGTTTCTGAAGGAGGCCGCGAAATACCAGGTCTTCCCGCTGGATAATTCGGGCTTCGTGCGCTTGCTGGCGCCGAAACCGAGCGCCACCGCAGGACAAACCGAATTTACGTACACCGGTGTCAACGCCAATATTCCTGTCGGCAATGCTCCGAGCATTCTCGACCGAGACTATCTCATCACCGCCAATATCACGGTCCCTGATGGCGGTGCCGAGGGCATAATCGCCACCATTGGCGGCCGCTTCGGCGGCTACGCGCTCATGCTAAGTCCGAGCGCAAGCTGGTTGCTCAGCAGCAAACCGTTCAAGTACATCGGTCTCGGTTTGTTGATTCTCGGATTGCTTCTACTCTTCATCGGCACAGCCGGAAGGTGGAGAAGACGCTTCGGCTACGCATTCTTGCTGGTCGCAGCAATCGGTCTCGTTTCGTCGTTTGCGACTGACATATTCCACATTGGCCGGGGCAGGCCGGTGTTCGTTTACAACTTCCTGGACCTGGAGCGTTTCCGGTGGGAAGGGCTCTCTTCGCTCGGCGAAGGCAAGCACACCATCGTCTTCGATTTCAAATATGACGGCCCCGGCCCTGCCAAAGGTGGTACCGGCGTGCTCTCGGTGGATGGCAAGGAGGTCGCCCGCAAAACTATCCCGCACACCATCCCGTTAATGATGCCCCCCGATGAAAGCTTCGACGTTGGGCTAGACACTCGTTCGCCCGTGGATTTTACTTACGAGGTGCCATTCGCATTCACCGGGACGATCGACAAGTTGAACTACAAGCTCGGACCATCGCAGATGACGGCCGAGGAACAGCAGAAGGCAGCAGAGTTCCTAGCCAGAGTTACAGACTAGAGGGTCACTGAGCTCAATACGTCATATCAGCGTATTTCCTAACGACTTTGGTACTTTTGACAATACACACAAAGAGATACAATCCTGATAATTCGTGCCAGCCACGGTTCGCCGGATGGGTTTCACACCATCAAAGCGCAATGCCCCAATGAAGGAGACGCGTTCAATGAGCCAAAATCACTTTACTCTCAGCTTCCCATTGAAGTCGTCAGCCGATGCAAAGGCGATTGCCGAGCAGTTGCCACCTTTGATGCCTGAGTTTTTGAAGGTCGAAGACACGATCGGCACGATTCACTCCTCACGATTCACAGTCCTGAACGATAACACTCTGATATTCATTGGCGACTTCGACGGCGAAATTGGCCCCCTCATGACCGAACTTGCCAAGCGAGCAGGACCGGTGTTCGATGCGATCTTCCAACACGTGGAGAACCCACCCCTCACTCCGACAGCGAATAACGCAGAAGCCTTCGTCGAATGGGTTGCAGGACATCTGCTTAGCTCTGCAACGCTCTTCTCCGCATATCCAGACGCGACGGCTAAAGAAATCAAGGCTATGGCAGCAGCAGCTGATGTGACTGGTGCGACACAACAGCTGCCATTTCTATTGATACTGCCCATCAAATCAAAACTTGCCTACCTCGAAGTAGAACTGCTTTTGAAAGCCAGGGCCCACAGAACCCAGAAAGATCTAGCCACGGTCGGCACACCCCACTTTGCCCAATTCGTGCCACTGGGGAATCTCCAGGTAGGATTCTTCACGGTGTATGACGGCTCATTTGACAAGTACATTGCCGATTTCACCAAATACATCGGCCCGGTCTTCGATCTCGTCTTCAAATTCACGAAGGATCCGCCGCCCTCGCCCTGCCGCAAGTTCGTTCAGGAGTTCATCGCCTTTGGGAAGAGGATCAACCTCGTTCCGATCGGTTTCTATCAGGCATATCCCGGGCTGAGTGTTCAGGATATTCACGCGTTGATCGCTGATCGCAAGGCGGAATCCGCATCGGCTGGATAGCTCGCAAAGAAAGAAAAGAGTCTTTCGCAGGAGAGATGCTGTGAGAGAAGCCAATAAAAAGCAAGCGCCGCAGCAAAAAGAAAGTGGAGGATTGCTCCGGCGTGTATTCGGGCATTCCGACCCGAAGAGTTCGGGATCGGATTCGGTTGTAACAAAAAAGTCCTCGCTCAACCTTGCCGACATTCAAGGGTTCATCCTGCGCGGTTACCGGATGCCGATGGTGCGGCATTTCTTACTTACGGTGGGCGATCCCGGAGCCGCACGCAAGATTTTGGGAAAGCTCGTCAGCGGCGATGAATCGGAGGCTCCCCAAATTACAACTGCCGAGGATTGGCACGTTGGGTTCGAGCCGGGACCCGGAGACAATACCGCGGAACCGCCGCGTCGTAAGCCCGACTATTGCTTGAATGTTGCCATTACTTGGCCGGGGATGATCGCGCTGGAAATCAAGCAACGTGTGCCGAATGTTTCGTTCAAGTCGTTTGGTGCGTTCATGGAAGGCGCTGCGGCACGAGCGAAATTGGTTGGCGATACCGGACCAAGTGCCCCAGAAAACTGGGTCGACGCCTTCCAAGAGGGTGCCGACCACGTGATGGTGACCCTGCACGCCATCAGTCCGGACGCCATGAGGTCTTACACTGATCGCTTGGTTACACTCTCTGTCGAGGGTGGCGGTTTTCGCGAGATTTGGCGCACCGACGGGATGGCATTGATTGAAATGCAAAATGGCCAGCCCACGCCTACTTCCAGAGTTCACTTTGGATATACCGACGGCATTAGCATGACCACCGTTCGCGGTGGTCCGGAAAAATATCACCCCGATCACCAGCAGCCCTGCGAACCCTGGCTTTTCGTTTTGGAGGACGACGCGGAAAATTATCTAGTGCCGGAGCCGCGGGAACTTGGGCTGAATGGCAGCTTTGCTGTCTTCAAAATGATTGTGACCGACGTTGTTGGATTCGAGAATTTCCTGCAATCGAACAAAGACAAGATAGACCCCGAACTACTTGCGGCAAAGATTTGCGGAAGGTGGCGAAACGGCGTTCCGCTCGCATTGTCCCCAGACACGGACAGCCCTCCAGGCGGAATTCCACTCGAGCAGATGAACAACTACGAGTACGTGAACGCAGATGGGTCAGGCGATCCCAAGGGCCTTCGCTGTCCCGTCGGCGCTCACATGCGTCGTATAAATCCACGC
>Ga0074046_10003606_pt1 | contig 12885 bp, 9 predicted proteins | sample BogForMeECP23OM3_FD_94441 | JGI IMG/M metagenome (GOLD analysis project Ga0074046, IMG submission 94441) | Bog forest soil microbial communities from Calvert Island, British Columbia, Canada - Bog Forest MetaG ECP23OM3 | ecosystem: Environmental > Terrestrial > Soil > Wetlands ...
AATCTCCTGTAGGTCATTCTTCACTTCCTTGTGGCGCTCCTCGTTCTCCAGACCTTTATCCACCAGACGGGAAATCAGCTTGCTGTAAGTGAGAATGCCCGCCAGGGGGTTATTGATCTCGTGGGCGACAACCGCCGCGAGCTTTCCCAGCGAAGCCATCTTCTCGGACTGCACCAGGCGTTGATAAGCGCGCTCGAGCTCTCCCGTCTTCTCACGCACTCGCGCTTCCAGCGTGCGGGTCCACTCCTGGTTTTCCTCTTGCGCTTTCTTCAGTTGCTCCGTCATGCGATTGAAAGAAGCCGCCAAGCTGCCCAGTTCATCGCCACTGCCCACCGGCAAGGAATAGTCCAGCTCGCCCTCGGCCACATGCCGGGTGCCCTCCGTGAGTTGGCGCACGGGCTTGTGCACGGTCACCCGGATTAGTCCCGCTGAAATCAAGCTGAGGATGATGATGGAAGCAATGGTAAAGACCACAATCTGACGTTGGCTCCGGGCCACGACTTGATCCGCGGCGACCAATGAGAGGTTGGTGTCCAATACGCCGAGTACCTGGTTGCCCCCGGCGTGGGCGTGGCAGGCGGCGTTCGAGCAGTCGGGCTCGTTCTCGATCGGCCGGATCAGGCCCAGAATGCGTGTGCCGTCAGCGGCATTGTAAATGCGCATGCGGTCGGGACGATTCAGGCGCTTGAGGGGTTGCGCTTGAGCATGGCAGGCGTAGCAGGCCTCCGCCTTCTTATCGACGAACTGCCCAACCTCCTGGGGGTCAGTGGAAAAAGTGATTTGGCCTTCCTTATTGAAGATGCGAATGCGGCTGATGCCCGCTTCGTGCCCGATGGTGTTGATGATGTGGAAGACTTCTTCGCGCTGGTTGCGCAGCATCGAATAACGGATGCTGCGCCAGATGATATCGCTGTTTCGGTCGGCGCTCTGAAAAACCATCTCGTGCTGAGATTGGCGCCAAAGCCGCAGGCTCCAGTACCCGTACAGCCCTAATAAGAGAGCCATGCTGCCGACCACGCAGGCCGTCAATTTCGTCGCCAGGCTGTAAGTGAACCGACGCATCGGGCGTCCTTGGTCGACCCTCAGGCTTCCACACCGCGCATCTCCCCGGACGGCTCGGCCTCAAACACATTGAGATAGCGCACCGCCAGGGCGAAGCAGAGAAACATGGTGCCCACCATCGAGAGCGTCACGGCCACCTCCGTCCATTTCGGAAAGTAATGCGCGTGGGCGGAGTACTCGAGGCCGGTGATCGACACGTTCAAACGGTTGAGCAGAAAACCTGTGATCACCAGCACGGCGGCCGCAAAGAGCCCCTCCCGGTCCTCGCGCACCCGGCGGGAGAGCAACAGGAACAAGGGGGCCAGGAGTCCCAGCCCAATTTCAAGCACGAACAGGACGGTTTCCGTGGAAGGTTCGCGCAAGTGGACCAGCGCGCCTCTCCTCCACAAGTCCTGCAAGCGCAAGATTCCATACACTATCAGAACCCCCGCCATCGCTTTCCCGAGTGACGCCAGAAGGGGCATCTCAATTTCCCGGCCAAACGCCCGCGCGCTCAGGTTCGATTCGAAGATTACTATCGCCATCCCTGTCGCCACCGCCGAGATGAAGAAAAACAGCGGCAACAGCGGCGAGTACCAGTAGGGGTGCAGCTTTGAAGGCACGATCAGGAACAGACTTCCCAAGGACGATTGGTGCAGCGTGGAGAGCAGCACTCCCACAATGACCAGGGGGATGGTGATGGCCTTGAGCAGCTTGAGTGGCTTCTGCATTCCAAAACGCTCGAAGACGGCAGGTGAGAACTCCAGGGCCAGTACCGTCAGATAGAGCATCACGCACCAAGCCACCTCAAACATCACGGAGTGGGGGTTCCACATGACCAATGGGTGCCAGATGTTATAGGGCTTGCCGAGGTCAATAAGCAGCGCCACCGCCACCAGCGCGTAGCCCAGGAAGGCCGTCAGAATCGAGGGACGCAGGATGGGATGGAAGCGCCGGAGATGGAACACGTAAACGATGGCCGCCAGGGTGAACCCACCCGCCGCCAGCCCCACTCCACAGATCACGTCAAAGCCAATCCACAAGCCCCAGGGGAAGCGGTCGCTCAGATGAGTGGCGGCCCCCAAGCCTTTCGTGAAACGAAGCAGCGTTGAATAGAAACCTGCCGCAAGGATCACCAAGAGCACCGCTCGCCAGAAGGTGAATTTGGGTAATCTCTCAAAGCCCATGCATGATCTCCGTGGTTGCAAGTCCGTGGTCCATTGCCGGTCCCAAATAGCGCCGCGTCGCGCACAACGGACAATGAACCACGGACGTCTTCCTATCTGCGCTTCCCCTCTTCCTTTTCCGCGTCCGCTACTTCCTCCCGCCGCTTGGTGATCCACCAGATTCCGCCCAACAAGGCGCCGCCCAGCGTGACCACGGCGGGTATTTCCGAGAGCACGCGGTAGGTGTACATGGGCAGCGCGTCGTGCGGCAGGTTGTTGGGCAGCCCAAGCTCCTCAAAGGGAACAGCAGACAGGTACAATACGGAAGTGCCGCTCACTTCCTGCTTGCCGTAGATATATTGCACGTATTTTGTAGGCTCCTGTCTTAGCCGGTTTTCGGCCTCCCGTAACAAGTCTTCCCGCTCCCCAAAAACCCCGGCCTGCACTGGACACACTTCCGTGCAAGCAGGCTTGAGCCCTCTTGCCTGGCGTGGAGCACACATGTGGCACTTCTTGACTCTGGGCGCCCAGACCTTGTCCCACTCGTAGCGCGGGACTCCAAATGGGCAGGCCATCATGCAGTACCGGCAACCCATACAACGCTCTTCCGCATACACAACGGGCCCCGCCAGGGTTTTCCTGAATGCCCCGACAGGGCAAACGGAAACACAGGTAGGATCCTGACAGTGCATGCAGAAGCGGCGGACGTACACGCTTCCGCGAGTTTGCACTACGTTAAGCGCATTGGCAGACAGCTCTTCATCACCGGTCTCGTCCATCGCAAGGTCGGTGTCAGGGCCGAGAGATCGCAACGTATCGGTCGTCATAAAGTCGCTACGGCTGGCTTTTAGCAAACCATTCACGAGCTTACACGCAGCCACACACCGCTGACAGCCAATGCAGCGAGTCGTATCGACAAGAATCGCTTTGCTCATTTTATTCAACATCCGGGGCAGGTGCGTGCAAAGACAAGAAGTCTGCCGCAACGAGCATGCCTCGCTGAATTTCTATGCACGCGACATGCCGAGAAATTCAGCAGGGCGGAGCCTAAAAACAGACGTATTGTCTCAGATTCCTTGGCTTTCCCTGCCTTATATTCCCGCTGTGGTGAAATCACCCAACTTCAATGGATGTTTGACTTTTGGATTGGGGACACGCGGGGCTCAGGCTGCGACATCCTGACCGCCAGTGTCAGGATTTCAGGAGCCTGCCTGAATCAAACGAGGTTTCCTGAATTAAGCGGTCAAATCTGTTTGAGGCTCAGGTTTCAGGGTCAGCGCTTTAAGAATCGAACAGTTTGGCCGGTTAATTTCGCGTTAAGTGGTCCAATCTGCGCATGCGCCGTTTAAGCTCCTGATTCCGCGGAAGTTACGCCAGAGGGGGCATCATGATTGGCCAGTTAACGCGACCACGCCCCAGAAACGGTCCACGGCGTGACGAAGTGATGGCAACGACTCCCGTCGGTCGCTTGGAAGGATGTCAGTGCGAGCAAGCGATTGTGGGCCAAGGGCGATAACAAAGTAGTGGTCTGGCCCTTAGTACAAAGCCATGATAAACGACGCCAGATAATCGGTGCCCGCTTGCCTTGCTCCTTTCGCCCTCCGAAAGAAGGAACGGATTTACCATGAGCGGCCGAAATAAACATTGTAGGATCGCAAGATCCCGTTCAGATTCGGGTTGATGTAGTCCCGGTAACTGTCGTAGTAGAAGACCAATCCTCCTTCCAACCCGTACGGGAAACGATAGTAGGCCTTGGATTGTCCAATCCACTGCGGAACGATCACCTGCGAGATCTGGGTTGAGGAAAAGGCCAGGTTGCCAAGGGCACTCTGGAACATTACGGGATCGAAACAGGGTGGGGGCGCGCCGGACTCACAGGTGCCTTGTGAAATCAGGAAGGCGTTGCCAAGCCGTGCCGCATCGTTTGCATTCAAGTCGGGCCGGAACCCGCTGCGCGACGAGTTATAGATGAGCCGGAGATTGAGTCCCAGGCGCTGCTTGAAGGTGTACGTGGAATCGCCCCAATAAGCTTGGGTGATCTGCTTGTAGGGAACGAGGGGCTCCTCCAACACGTAATTTGGGCCGCTGTCGTTTTGAAACGCCATGTACGTCGTCAGGTTGTTCTGCTGGTAGGAATATCCCATTCCCAGGTTCCAACCCGGCACGCACTGGAGGGTAGCGCTGGCTGTCTCCGTATAGTAACGGCTACGCCGCTGAAAATCGGGAGGCAGGCCGGAAACGTTTACGTCGAAGGTCGGCGAATACGGCGCAGGAAGCGGAGCCGCACCCGGGGTGTTTGGCAGTGGAACAGCAGGAAAGGCGTTTTGCACGATGATGCTGACGTCATTCGTGAAAACAAGCCTCGGGGTCAGCGTGAGCCAGAGATTGGCAAAGGAGCGATTGTTGCTCTGCGGAATGATTAAATAGCCGGGATCGTGGGTGCCCGTCCATTCGTATCCCGCGCGCGCGCTCCAATAGCGACCGTCGTGGTAGCACAAGGCCAGTCCGCCAGTGTTGCTGAAGGAAGAAGGTACGACCCCGAGCAAGTCCGTGTTGTCAACCGAGTAAATCTGCCCAACTCCGTATGGCCCGAGCCGCCACAGGGAAGCATTGGACCGGGTGATTCCGTTGCGCTTGTAGTAAGCTTCTACATCGAAATTCTTGGGCAACTCGTAGTCCAGCTGCAGGCGTTCCCAATTATTGTGATACGAAACATTGCCGTACATGCTGTAGTAGGGCGTGAAGGCGTTAATAAGGTTTTGCTGGTGGTAATCGGCGGTCAGCCGCAAACGGTCCAAGGGGCGCCAGTTGAGGGCATTGTCGGAGTCAAAGCTGTTCTGCGGATACTGAGTAAACAGGTCCCGCAAGCGCGTGTAGTCTACGTTACTGTTGAAGCTGAGCTTCGGGGAAGCAGTCCAGTTCAACCTCAAGCTGTCCGACGAGGACTGGTTTGGAGCAGGAATATCGACGTAGTAGTTCCCGGGTTCGACAGGACCCGGCGTGGGACCTGCTGGAGGGGTAGTTGCCGGCGCATTGCCCGAATACCCAAAGGAGTCATCTGCCGGGTGGAACGTCCCGGTGAAGACGCCAGTCGGGAAGTCCAACCGGTCATGGAAGCTGCTGAACTTGTGTTCATAGGTGAGCCGCACCGGGCCAAGATCAACATCCGCCCCGCCGGCAACGTTCCGAGTCGTATAGTTGACCTGTTGGAACTGAGCATTGAGAGACCCGCCGCTCTGGAAGTGGCATTGTGCGCCGCAGGATTGAGTGAAGCCGGGAACGGGAACATAAGAGTTCTCGTCCAGATAGGCGAGCTGGCTTTGGCCGGACCTCGCCTGCCAATCCCCTTTCACGAATAGATGGACCGGGACCTTCGGCATTTTGAACCGCGCGTATGCGTCCCCCAGCCTTCTTTTCACTCCAAAGACCGTGTGAGAAGGAATGAGCTGAGTGGTGCAGTCGGCGGAAGGTAGGCAATTGGTTGCGGCAGGGGGGGTGCTGGGAACGTCCAGGACTGGAAACGCATAGAAGGGATAATTGTCTTGGTGCTGCACGAAGCCACGCTCGTTAAGCCCGACCTGCAGCCGTTCTCCAGCCGTGAACTGAGAGGAGAGGGAGTAATCGTAGCCGCTCAGGAAATTGGCTCGGGCAACCATGGTTAGATGGTTCTGGGGCAATACGTTCACAACGACAGCATTGCCGCCCTCCGACTCCTGCAGACTGTCATACTCGCCGACTCGGCCCCAGTACCCTGAACCATCGATAAAACGATAACTGCCCGGAGTGAAAGAATAGTATGCATTGCCTGGAGACGGAACCGCATCCGTGGCGGAGGAATCGCTGGTGCCACCCCACATGTTTACACCCGTCAGCGGGCCCAGAGATCCAGAAGATAGCATCCCTAGCGCCCCGCCAATCGCACCCACTCCAGAGATCGGCACGTGCGAGGGAACCGGACGCAGCCGCATGGCGGAGATGGCCGAATGAGCCGCCACAAGCCCCCCGGCGGACGAGGGACAGCCCCCGGACGTACGCAGGACCACCTCGGAACACCCTTTGTCAATAAATCGGCTGCCACCGCTCGGGGTGGGGACATCGGTACCGTGAATCGATCCATGGCAGTTGGTGCAGCGATCAGCCAGAGGCAAGCTGGCCCCATTGTGGTGGCCGGCATGGCACTGCAAGCACAGCGCGGGCTCGCTGATGTTCAACAGGTTGGTATTCGGTGAGCCGTGCGCGGTGTGGCAATTCATACAGTTTTCTGTCACCGGGGGATGTTGATACGCGAAGGGCCCGCGATATTGTGCATGGCAACTCAAACAGAGCTCGTTGACGTTTGCCGTCCGCAGATTGTTGCCCGCTGGTCCGCCATGGGGATCATGGCAGTCCACACAGCTCATCTTGCCTTCCCGCAAGGGGTGGTGATAGGGCATGCTGAGTTGTGCGCCCTCAGTCTGGTGACACTTGAGACAGGCATCGTTTGTAGCCGACCGCGGCCGCAGTATGACGTTAGTTTCCGGCGATACGGCGGCCGCCACGAATGCTCCCCGCGTTGCCGTATCGAAGCTGATCCGGTTTTCGTTGGCGGCCCGCCGCGCGCGAACATGAACCTCGTGACAATCCGTGCAGCGCAGATGGTTCGCGGCGTGGGACCCGCCTGACCAGTGGCGGGCGTTCTCATCCTGCGCGTGGCAACTCAGACAAACGCCGTTGGCCGCGTCAGGCGGCCGCGTGCTAAACCTGATGATCTTGGTTACGTCCCCGCTGCCGTTCACGTGCAGGCTTCCGGGCCCGTGGCAGTCCTCGCATTCGACCCCCTGCAGGGCGTGAAAGGCATGCCTGAAATTGCTGGTAACTTCACCGTGACACTGCACACACGTGTCCGTCCCGACCCGAGTAGCCCCTGTAATTTCCACATACTTCGCAAAAGAGCGAATCCAATACGTTGATTTCTCCTTCGCTGATAATGACTGAGGAGAGAGAAACGCCAGAACAAGAATTGCGTTTACCGCTAGGTGTGTCCACCGCATTGGCGCTCCTTGTTGATTACCTAAAGCCCGCTAGAGCACGTTTATTTAGGACATTGGCGGAACGATCTGGAAGCGACTCATCCTTGGGGGCAGGACAACACTCGTGGCTCGGGCTTGGCCGAGAGAAACAGACCTTGCGTAGACCCGAGACCTTCAGTATTGACACAGCACGCAAAATGTACATCGAGCACCTCAAGGATAATCGTCACGCCCGATTGCACGCTGACGGTGAACTGCGAGCAAGACAGATTCCAACTGTCGCCCTGTACACTAATCTGACATTCGTCATTGTTAAGACCCTCTTTTGATCAATCTAAGGCGTGGCGAATACAATTTCCTCTGCTATCGTTGTAATGAGCTATCTCATTGTCAGGAGGAATTGCGCAATAATCACCATTGGCTCGCCGGACCTTTTTGCCGCTGTTGCGTTAATCCCCACGGCGCTGTAGGAAATTTCAACCTAAATTCCGAAGTTGGATAGCAATTTTGTCCTCCTGATTGAGGTCTAATGGCGGCGATTTACATTCCGGCAGGCGGTTGAAAACCCAACTTCGGCGAAGGTGGAATCTCATATTGCAGGAGATCGCCCAGCAGGGAGTTGCGCTTGTCTAAGCCTCGAGATTATGCTCGAGCACCCCTTGATACGTTACTGCATTTCCGAAACAACCGACTAAGGACCGGTTCTCGAGCCCTTATGGAGTGAGCCGGGCTGGCTGGGGGCGCAAGAATTCCGCCTCGAAGGCGTGCCAACCGCCCCGTCCGAGGTGAGTCAAGGAACCCACCGCAGGCAGGCCGCCATCCGGGTAACTCGCGCTCAGGGCTGGATCAGGAGAGACTTGCAGGGAGAGAAATTCTCGAAAACGATGGAACTCCTGCTCGAGCCAGGCGGTCGCCTTCTCACCCGACCGCATGCCGCCAGAACCGCCGTCCGCTTGAGTGGGGGTGATAGCGCAAATCCAACCGGAACCATAAGGGTCCTGGGCCACAAGTTCCGGACGCTTCCCGAGACCTGGATTGAGCGCTGCCACATGGCCGGTGATGAAGCTTGGGATCTTCAGCTCGCAGCGATGGTATTGCAGTTGAAATAGAGGTTGACCCGCCTTCACCGGCTCGCCCAATTTCGGCAACACAACCTTTTCCACAGCACCCAGGGCACGCGCCACCAGCGCATCCGCACCCACTCTCAAACCCACTGAGGAATCGGGGCGAAACCAAGTGTGTCCTTCAGACAGGTAGAAGCCCTTGGGAACATTCCAAGGAACGTCCGCAGCGGTAGAGACCGCTGCCCGCCGGGCCTGTAGAGCCTGCACAACGAGATCCACCAGCACAAAACCTATGAACATCGAGGCTACAAAGAGTGCGACCATGACTTGTCCTCCTCGGAATAGAGACCCGCGCGTCCCGGCACCCCCGCGCCGGCGTTGACACACCAAGGCGCTCGGCCTAGGCCAGAAACAGTTCGCGCACTATACTTTCCCAGCGGTCCTCAGGGAGCGCGCTCAAGACGTCCGAAACAGCGTGGCCACCGTCCTGCAAGTGAACTCCGGTCGAAGGGCTGAAGTGGGTATGGAGCGTCGCCACGCATTCTTCCGTCCAGCGCTGGGCTAGCCTGCCGTGCAGCAGGTTCTTCAGGTTCGAATCAGCGGCAGGAGAGTCGACCGCAACAAGCCAACCGAGGCCGTAGGGATCCTTGTGAATGACCGAGGGATCTTTCAACACCTCCGGGTTTACATCTACTACCTCGCCCTCGATGGGCGACAACATTTCGAAGCGGTGACCGCCGCGCCCGAGCGTCCAACCCTTCTCGCCTTGGCGCAACCACCGACCCCGAGCCGGCAGATCGAGTTGGTCAACTTGGCCTAACAAGCGAACCGCAAAGTCATCCAGCCCGATGCGCACGATGTTTCGGGACTCCTTTGCAGCCCACGCATGGCCGGAGTGATACGAGAGGCCGGCGGGAAGCTTAAAACCACCCACAATGTTCATAGGAAACGACACTTCCTCAGCCTCCGCTCGAGCCACCACCGCTTTCGCGACTTGCGGCCGCCGACTCTGCAAGAAATAATCAACAACGACGAAACATACGAACGTGCAGACGACAAGTGCTGCAACCATGTGATACCTCATCTCTCCGCACTCTTTTGGATAGGGTGCGAAGACTTTGATTTCCACCCATACAGTTGCAGCTAGGGGACCATCAACTCATTCAAAATGGAACTGCAAGAATTAACGTATTCAACTTGTTTTCAAAAAGATAGCGGACATCACGAGGAAACAGCGATATGGACAATAGGCCCGAATCTCGATTTGCCTGATGAGAATTGCAACACACGAAGCGCGCTGAGGCGACCGACTATTGATAAGCCGGTTGATTTTCAATGCGATAGAACTTGATTAAAATCTCAACATGTACTGCTGAGAAGATTAGCAGGAAAAGCTCTGGCCTGAATCGAGATCTGAGATAGCATCCTTGATTTTTGAGCACCCGAGAGAGGCCCGCCAACGGTCGCTCAGGGCGTTGGCAGGTTCCGTTTTGTTCGCCAATCCCACTTGCTGCCAGCCTTGATCCGATATGAGCCAAGAGCAAGTCGTTCTCATTCCCTCCCATCGTCTTTTCTAACTGCTTGCATTGCGGCATCTTCCCGCTTACCCTTTTCCCCAGGGGGCGTCCAAGCCCTATGAGCGGTCAAGAAGGAAAATCCGACTAACTCGACAAGGAGTGCGCATGTCGAATCGAGTGTGTGTTCTTTTTGTTCTTTCATTGCTGGGTCTCATGTTTGGCATCCCGGCTTTATCCGCCGAAACAGCCCCGAATAACCGCGTGCAACTGACGGTCGACGCAAGTGAAGCCGATCAGGTCCTCGCTATCCTGACGCTCCGCGCGGACGGCAAAACGGTTGACGACTCGCAATGGCAGAGGTTGTTCGCCACTGAACCATATCAGCGCCTGAAAAAGCGCGAAGCGGAGATCGGACAGCAATTCCACGACCCGACCCTGGCGTTTACGGATAGTGATTTCAAGAAATTCGTTCTCTCCGAGGACCTTCGAGGCCACGTGCGGGAGCTCTCGAGCACGCTTGACGCCTGGAAGAAAGCTGATTTGCGCGCCAGCGCCGATCGTGTGCTGGCCTACTTGCCGGCCACTGCGACCATCCGGGCCAAGGTCTACCCCATGATCAAGCCCAACAACAACAGCTTTGTCTGGGGACCTCCATCTGACCGAGCCATCTTTTTGTACCTTGATCCCGAAATCAGCCGCGCGAAGTTCGAGAATACCGTCGCCCACGAACTGCATCACATCGGACTGCGCAGCCTCGGCCCCCTGTACGATCAGAAAATCGCTACCTTACCGGAACGCGCACGCGCGGCCGCTGACTGGATGGGATCGTTCGGAGAGGGCTTCGCCATGCTCGCTGCCGCGGGAGCGCCAGACATCGATCCCCACGCCGCCAGCTCCGCCCGGGAACATGCGCGTTGGGATCACGACATGGCCAACTTCAGCAGCGACCTCCGATCGGTTAACGGCTTCTTCACCGATATTCTCAACAGGAAGTTTCCCAACCAGGACGCCATAGACGAAAAGGGATCCAGCTTTTTTGGCGCGCAGGGACCCTGGTACACGGTCGGCTACAAAATGGCGGTGACAGTTGAGAAACGCTTCGGCCGTTCGGCCCTTATCGAGACCATGCTCGATCCACGTTGCCTGCTGGTGCTTTACAACCACGCCGCCTCAGAGCAGAACGCTGCTGGCAAAGAACAACTTCCGCTGTGGTCAGATTCTGTGCTTGCGGGCGTAAGCGCGCCGTCTTGTGCAGCTACCGCGCAACCTTAGAGTGAGTCCGGAAAACCGCAGATTGCTTGCAGCACAGGCCGCGGCGACAGCGGCCCATCTTCTACCAACTCGAGAAGCGCGCCCAGAGGCGTAGCTTCTCGATTCGCAGCAACACTGTGTGTCCGGGAACCGAAATCGAGAGCACCGCCCGGACGGTCGCGCCTGGCGCCAACCCGAACCAGATCACTTTGGGCTTTGTGGGCCCTGAGGGGATGCGCTTACGTTCCATACGTACAGGAAGCTGGCGTCGCTGGCGGTCGCAACCGTCCGCCCAGCTTTTCGGGTCGCTCGATTCAGGGCTGAACGCACCTTTTCTTTGCTTTCCGCTAAATCCGCCAAGGGGACTTTGATGGCAGAACTGTCTTGCAGCTTGTCGAGATCCTGGAGGATTATGGATACTATCTGCTGGTGCTTTCCTTTTCGCCCTTGCGGGACGTTTGCTTGCGCCATCGTCTTGAAATGGCCTGGAGCTTTGCCGGTCCGAGAACTCATACCCTCCTCCGCGACTCCAAAACGTTAAATATTCGTAACACTATCCTATCTCAACGTGACGACAGACTGCAAGTAAATAATGGAACCGCTGAAGTATCGGGCCAATGCGCCCGCCAACGGCCCGCTAGCCGGGGGATAAGCGTCGTTAATTCAGCAGATTTGCCCCACTAAAGGGCAACAAAAGATTTCAAAAAGATTTAACCCGTATCAGTTGTGGCTTGCTAGGCTTTACGCGACGGGAAGGATGAATCGCAATGCCCAAATCGAAAGAACCTAAAACACACTTCGAGCAGGTTTCGCTGGAGATAGTCAAACAAATTGCCGACCAAGAATTTTCGTGCGACGAAGCGAACGGAGCCGAGGTGACCGTCGAAGCTCCTGCAAGAAAGCGAGCAGTATTTGCGGCTCTGGGGTCAGCCACGGTGAAGGCCCTGTAACACCCATCTCACGGACGGAGTGACGGGGCCACTGAAAGTGGCCAAACGTCAAGAGAGATTGATGGGACTTGGCGCGCAAGGCGATGTCAGAATCTTCGCCAAAAGCCAATTACTTTTGATACCGAGCGCCTGCTTTCAGCAGGCAGAAGGAGGTTGTTATGGCCCTAACGAAAAACCAGTCTCAGGCTGCTGCGGCAAATGCTAACAAGCTGCCGGTGGTCGATTGGGAAGCCTTCCTCGCTGGATTCGCCGGCGGGAAAACCAACGTTGAATACGGCGCCAGCCGCAACATCTTCAGCCAAGGACAACCTGCGGATTCCGTGTTCTACCTCCGGCAAGGCAAGGTGAAGATCGCGGTTACATCCGACCAAGGCAAGGAAGCGATTGTCGCCATTCTGGGCGCCGGTGACTTCTTCGGCGAGGGATGCCTCGCCGGTCAGCCGGTGCGCATCGCCACGGCTACCACGCTGACAGATTGCAATCTGGTCAGGATTGCGAAGCCGCTGATGGCGCGCATGCTGCACGAAAAGCACGAAATCTCGGAATTGTTCGTCACGCATCTGCTTTCACGCAACATCCGATTCGAAGGGGATCTCGTCGATCAGCTTTTCAACTCCAGCGAGAAGCGTCTGGCCCGGATTCTCTTGCTGCTAGCTCATTTTGGGAAGGAAAGTAGAGCCGAAACCATACATCCCAGAATCAATCAGGAAAACCTGGCGCAAATGGTCGGCACAACTCGGTCGCGGGTCAGTCATTTCATGAATAAGTTCAAGAAGCTTGGCTTTGTCGATTACGCCGACGGCGACCTGACCGTCCATAGCGGCCTCCTCAGCGTAGTCCTGCACGATTAGAGCACTTCTGAGATGTGCAAAATTGAACAAACCTCT
>Ga0074046_10003608_pt1 | contig 12884 bp, 12 predicted proteins | sample BogForMeECP23OM3_FD_94441 | JGI IMG/M metagenome (GOLD analysis project Ga0074046, IMG submission 94441) | Bog forest soil microbial communities from Calvert Island, British Columbia, Canada - Bog Forest MetaG ECP23OM3 | ecosystem: Environmental > Terrestrial > Soil > Wetlands ...
AAGAAGATGCTTGTAAACCCTTGGGACTCAATACGATGCCGGGAAATAGTTTGTAAAGTGATGATTCTAAAGAACCAGAGGGGGATAGGGGGTGTGCTTGTTATCGGACATTGGGGCTGCGTTGAACGCCGACGCAGTCGCAGGCGCTCGAGAAAAGCAGGTCCCTCAGTTACGCTCGGGGAGCGCTGCGCAATAATGTCGTTTTTCATTTCAAGCGGGCTGGTGGAAGATGGTACGTGGATCGTCGAGAAGTAACTCGCTACGCCAAATCTGCGAGCAATTGATCTGCTGAGCGTGCGCCGTGGTTCTTGCCACACTAGCCGAGGCTGGAGAGCAGGTTGACGTCACCCGGCAGTCCAGCGGTTTGTAATTCCGTAACACCGGTGCTAACATCCGGATTCGTGGAGGTTTCTCGAGGAGGTCATCATGTCTGATCGTGACGGTAGTGGTTTCTTGTGGTTCTTAGCAGGTTTGGGCATCGGAGCGGCGGTGGGAATTCTCTATGCTCCCAAGTCTGGAGATGAAGTGCGCCGGCAGATTCGTGAGGCTGCTGAAGATCTTCCAGATAAAGCGAAAGAGCGGGCGCGCCAAGCGCGCGAACAGGCAGGTTCCTGGGCCGAAAAGGGCCGCGATTACCTGAATCAGCAGAAGGACCAGATTCGCTCGGCGTACGAAGCTGGGCGACAGGCGTATCGTGAAGCGACCAGCGAAGAAGTCGAAGGCACCACGCCCAACGTTCCTTAGCGCGAGACGAGATCACTATGGATGACAAGCTAACCATTTTCATCGCCATGACCGCGGCAGCGGTTGTGCTGCAGATGCTGATTCTCCTCTTGATCTGCGTCGTTATGTATAAGCTGAGCGCGCGGCTGAAGACCGTCACCGACGAAACTGAGTCGCGAGTGTTTCCCCTGCTGGAGGACGCCAAAGTGTTGCTGCAGGATGTGAAGACAACCCTGGAGACCACGCGCCCGAAGGTTGACGTTATTCTCGATAACGCGGCGCATGTGACCACCACCGTGCGCGCCGACGCAGAACGAGTGCAGGTGACTGTGAACGATCTGCTCGACCGCGTACGCTTGCAGGTGATCCGGGCCGACGAGATGGTGACGCGCACCATGGACCGGGTTGAGGAAACTTCCGAGAAAGTGCAGCACTCGGTGATGTCGCCGATTCGCAAGGTTTCGGGAATGGCTCAGGCCGTCAGCGTCGGGGTGGGAACGTACTTCAACAACCAGAAGCGCCGCCGCAACGGCGGGCACAGCGATGAGATGTTTATTTAGTCAGTTGGAAGCTTCGATTCCTCAGCGTGTCATCGTGAGCGAGGATTCCGTTCTGAGTCGAAGAGCCCGCCTCGAGCGAAGCCGAGGGCCCCTCTCATGTGATCCATCCCCCGCCGACGACCACATCGCCATCGTAGAACACGACCGCCTGTCCGGGTGTGATTGCGCGCTGCGGCTCATCGAACGTCACCAACACTGCGTCATGGTCGCTCTTCTCGACCATGGCAACGGCTGCCTCGTGACGATGACGAATCTTGGCCTGCACACGCAGAGGTTCGCGCAGTTCGTCAATGGCAATCCAGTTCAGGCGCTTGGCACGCAGCGTGTGTGAGTACAGCTCGTCCCCACTGCCCACCACGACCTGCCGCTTGTCCCCCCGAATCTCCAGCACGTAGAGCGGCGATCCGGTCGCGATGCCGAGTCCCTTGCGCTGTCCCACGGTGAAATTGTGGACGCCGTTGTGCGTTCCGACCACTTCCCCGCTGGTTGTGACGAGCTCGCCTGCGGTATCCAGCACCTCTTCGCCCTGCTCCTCCAGATAGGCGTCGAGGAACATCTTGTAGTCGCCACCGGGAACGAAACAAATCTCCTGCGAGTCGGGCTTTTCGAACAGGCGTAGACCTGCGCACTTGGCCTCCTCACGCACCTCGGGCTTGCGCATCTCGCCGAGCGGAAACAGTGTGCGGCTGAGCTGCTCTTGCGTGAGACCGAAGAGGAAGTAGGTCTGGTCCTTGGCGCGATCGGCGGGTCGCTTAAGTACCCAGCGTCCGCTGTGCTCATCGAACTCGTTGCGCGCGTAGTGGCCGGTCGCCAGCAGATCGGCGCCGATCTGCCGCGCCGTAATCAGCAACTGATCGAACTTGAGATGGTTGTTGCACAGGCTGCACGGGATCGGCGTGCGACCGGAGAGATACTCCCGCACGAACGGCCGGACCACGTCGTGCTCAAAGCGATCCTCCTGGTTGACCACGTAGTAGGGGATGCCGAGTGTTTCGGCGACGCGGCGCGCGTCGTACACGTCATCGAGCGAGCAACAGCGGCCCTGCACCGGCTCGTTGGGCATACCGTTACGCCCAGCCAGGCGGCGCTGGTTCCACAACTGCATGGTCAGTCCGACAACGTTGTGTCCCTGCTCACATAGCATCGCCGCGACGGTGGAGGAGTCCACTCCGCCCGACATGGCAACTGCGATGGTCTTGGAATTCAGCATTTAAGCAACTAGCAATTAGCGATTAGCAACTGCACCAGCTTTCGCACACCTGAAGTCTTTCTTTTGCGAAAAGCGAAGGTCGAAAAGCGAATAGCGACTCTAGCTGAGAGCTAACGGCTGACAGCTTTCTTCCACACCGGACTGAGTTCTCTCAGCCTCGCCACGACCTCTGGCACCAGCGACAGCGCGAACTCCACGTCGTCGGCCGTATTCTGCTTGCCCAGGCTGAAGCGGATACTGGCGCGTGCGCGATCGGCCGACAGTCCCATCGCCCTTAGAACATGCGACGGCTCGATGGCTCCTGAGGAACACGCAGCTCCGGTCGAAACCGACAATCCCTTGAGATCGAGCGCGATCACCATTGCCTCGCCTTCGATGCAGTCGAAGTAGATGTTGGTTGTGTTGGGCGCGCGCGGCGCATCGCCGCTGTTCACGCCGATCTGTTCCACGCTCTCGATGATTCCCTTCTCCAGCCGGTCGCGCAGCGTAGCCATTCGTTCGACGCTGCCGTCGGCAAACCCTTCGCGAGCGATCTCCGCCGCCTTGCCAAGTCCGACGATGCCCGGCAGGTTCTCGGTCCCGGCGCGTCGCGAGCGCTCGTGGCGTCCACCGTAGAACAGCGGTTGCAGCAGGGTTCCCCTGCGCACATACAGCGCGCCCGCGCCTATCGGCCCATGCATCTTGTGGCCGGTGAGGGTCAGCAGGTCGCAGCCAATCTCTTTCACATCGAGCGGCAACTTGCCTGCAGCCTGTACACCGTCGGTGTGGAAGTAAACGTCGGCTTCCGCCGCAATCTTGGCGATCTCGCGTATCGGCTGCAGCACACCGGTTTCGTTGTTCGCCAGTATGATGCTGATTACCTTCGTTTCCCAACGCAGCGCCCGCCGCACATCATCGGGATCGACGAGCGCCCGTCCATCCACCGGCAAGTACGTCACAGCGCAACCCATCTCTTCCAGGCGCTTACCCGCGTTCAGCACGGCGTGGTGCTCGACCGCCGAGGTGATGATGTGATCTCCCGGTCTTACTAATCCGAACAGGGCCAGGTTGTCGCCTTCTGTCCCGCCGCTGGTAAAGACGATCTCGGCCGGACGACAGTTCAGCAACTCTGCAACTTGCTCGCGGGCGTGCTCAACCGCGGCGCGCGCCTGCTGCCCCTGCCGGTGAATGGACGACGCGTTGCCGAACTTCTCGAAGAAGTACGGTCGCATCGCCTCGAACACTTCAGGCAGAAGCGGCGTGGTGGCGTTGTTGTCCAGATACACACGGTGCATGTCAGTTGTGAGTAGTCAATAGTTAGTTGTCAACGCGGGAAATCCGTTGGCAAACCCAGAACTGCGACTATTCTAGCTTAGCTAGGTACTTAGATTCCCAATAGGTGCGAGGCGATTCCGGCGCACTGACCAGCGCTCGCTGACTACTGAATCACCTCTTCTCCATTGGCACGTACCGGTTGGGATACGCTGGGCCCTGGTAATCGGCACGGGGGCGGATGAGCCGGTTGTCGTTGAGCTGCTCCATGACGTGCGCGGTCCAGCCTGACACACGCGACACCGCAAACACCGGCGTGAACAGGTCAATGTCGATGCCCAGCGTGTGATAAGTCGAAGCCGAGTAGAAATCCACGTTGGCGTTCAGCTTGCGATCGGCCACGATGAACTCTTCGACCTTGTGCGAGATCTCAAACCACTTGGGATTGCCGCTGGACTCGCCCAAATCTCGCGACATGGTACGCAGGTGTGTGGCCCGCGGGTCCTCGGTGTGATACACACGATGTCCGAACCCTGGAACCTTCTTCTTCTGCGCCAGCATGCCTTTCACGTAGTCCACCGGATCGGCGCCGGAAGCGTCGATGGCGTCAAGAATATGGAAGACAGCCTCATTGGCGCCGCCGTGCAAGGGGCCCTTGAGGGCTCCAATGGCCGCGGTGACCGCCGAATGCATATCGCTGAGTGTGGCTGCCACGACACGCGCCGCGAAAGTCGAAGCATTCAATTCGTGATCGGCGTGCAGGATGAGCGCGATGTCAAGCGCGCGCTCCGCCGTCGGGCTCGGGACCTCGCCGTTCAACAGGTACAGAAAGTTGCCGGCGTGCGAGAGCGAGCGGTCAGGCTCAACCAGCGGCTTGCCCTTTCGAATGCGATCATAGGCAGCGACGACGCACGCAATCTGTGCGGTGATGCGAATGGCCTTGCGCACGTTAGCCTCGTGGTCGTTGACCTTCTCTTCGGGATCGTAATACGACAGCGCCGAAACGATGGTGCGCAGCACGTCCATGGGCAGAGCGTGCGCGGGCGCTTGCCGCAGCAGGCTGATGATGGAGGCGTCCAGCTTGCGCTCGCGAGCCAGGCTCAGCTTCAGCTCATTCAACTCGGCGCGGTTCGGCAGCCGCCCAAACCACAGCAGGAAGCAGACCTCTTCAAAGGTGGAGTGGTCGGCCAGCTCGTGGATGTCTATGCCGCGATAGGCAAGCACACCCCGATCGCCATCGATATAGCAGATGCCGGAATTTGCAGCCGTAATGCCTTCCAGCCCTTTCGGGCCGTGCGTTGTGGTTGACATGAGTACCCCTTGTACGGTCCAAGAACAGTAACGGATGTGACGGGGAAACCCGCCAGATGCAAACAACTCTTATACTACCGGAGTTCTGCGCTCGTCCATGACGGTGGCAGCGCAGCCTTCAGCGCGGCGAAAGTGTTGACTTCTGTTCAATGGGCTTCTAGTCCGTCGGCGGACTAGCCTAACCTCCGGCGCTTCCACGGTTCGTCGCTCGCGATGGCAGAATGAGAGTAGGATGACAGAACAAGACCAGTTCTAGCAGCGAATGATCTTAGGCGACTCGATGCCCTTGGTGGCATTGCGCGTATCCACCACTAGCTTTGACTCGCGCACGATCCGTGGATAATCGTAGTCGCTATGATCGGTCACGATGATCACGCAGTCATACTCATCCAGCCTGTCGAGCGGCACACACGTCATGTTCAAGTCGTACTTGCGACCGCGTCCTACGGTCGGAAAATAAGGGTCGTTGTAGCTGACAAGGGCGCCGCGGTTTTGCAGCAGCTCAATGATGGTTAGTGACGGCGACTCGCGCAGGTCGTCGATGTCCCGCTTGTACGACAGCCCCAGAACTAATACCTTTGCGCCGTTCAGCGCCTTCTTGTGCTGGTTTAACGCGTCGGCGACTGCCTCGACCGAATGGTACGGCATGGCGGTATTGACCTCGCCCGCCAGTTCGATGAAGCGCGTATGGAAGTCGAACTCCTTCGCCTTCCACGAGAGATAAAAGGGATCGATTGGAATGCAGTGCCCGCCGAGCCCGGGTCCCGGATAGAACGCGTGAAAGCCAAAGGGTTTGGTCTTGGCCGCTTCGATCACTTCCCAGATATCGATGCCCATGCGCAGGCAGAGCTGTTTCAACTCGTTCACCAGCGCGATGTTGACGCAGCGGTAGATGTTCTCCAGAAGTTTGGTCATCTCTGCCGCAGCCGGCGTCGAGACCGGAACGGTGCGGTTGAAGATGAAGCCATAGAGGTGCCTACCGAGGTCGCTTGCGCGCGGATCGAGGCCGCCGATAACCTTGGGTATGTCGCGCCGTGCTACGGCATCGTTGCCGGGATCCTCGCGCTCCGGCGAGAAGGCAACATAGAACAGGTTGTCGCCTTGCATGCCAGGCCGCGCGGCGTTCAGACCACTCTTGTTCAGACGCTCGAGAATAGGCACCAGAACTTCTTCGGTCGTGCCGGGATAGGTCGTGCTCTCCAAGACGACCAGTTGACCCGCACGCAGATGCGGTGCGATCGCTTCTGCCGTGTCGCAGATGTAGCGGAGATCAGGCTCGTGATGTTCGTTCAGCGGCGTGGGAACGCAGATGATGATAGCGTCTATGCTGGTGATGTTGCTGTAATCCGACGTGGCCGTGAAACCATGTGACCGCGCCGCCTGGATCTCGGTCGGAGCGATGCGGTAAATGTAGGAGCCGCCGGACTCAAGAACATCGACCTTCTTCTTATCGATGTCGAAGCCCGTCACCAGAAATGACTGCTCACTGAAGAGCAACGCCAGCGGCAGACCGACGTAGCCCATTCCGATAACGCCAACCTTGGCGGTGCGCGACTGGATTTTGATCTTGAGAGGTTCGCGCTGACCGATGCTGAGACTCTGCGACATGGGGAGCTGCACCTTTTGGGATCGCGTCTTCAATATGAAAATAGTATACGGGAGGGAGTTTTCAGGCGCTTTGCATAGCGGCAGATCCGGCTTGGATCGTGTGCTGTTCCATTCTCTGATGCCTTGAAGACTCTCAAGAAGTTGCGGCAGTTATCAGGGACTCGACCTTGGAGTCCAAGTCTCTTGCAACTGCCAAAGCTTCTAGATTGCCGTAAGCAGCCAGCAAGCTGGCCATGAAGTCGTACGAGACATGTACACCGTCTTCCCTCTCGTCGATGAGAATCTTTACCGGCGTGTAGGACCCCGCGTCTGGTACATGCTTGACCATTCTCTTCATGATGAGCGGATTCCCCACCATCAGACGCAGAATCTTGGGCGCTTCCGTTCCCTGCTCCAAGCGCAGGATTGCGCCGAGGTCAAAACGCGAAAACTCCACTAATCCTGATGGCCAAGCTACTGATGGCCTCTTCCAGTTCAGAGTAAGTCGGAGCCCCCAACAATGCTTTCATATCGGGGAAGGTCTACGGCGGCGTCAACTCGCGCTACGACATCCTCGAACAATTTGGATGAGATCACACTGAATCGCGGTACCGGAATCTCCCTTGTCGCCATTTCTCACATCTTGACATGCGGCAGCAAACATTCGTTGCGGTTACGTCAATTCAACAAAATTCCTCACGGAACTACCACGACTTTGCCGAACTGCTCGCTGCCGGCCAGGTACTCATGCGCGGCGCCAGTCTCGCTCAACGGAAAGGTGCGGTCCACCACCGGCTTAAGTTTGCCTGCGAAAACGTGCTTCAGCACCTCATCCAGCTCGCCCATCGCGCCCATGTAGGAGCCGAGCAGTGAGAGCTGACGCGAGAACAGGAAGCGCAGATCGAGATTACCTTCATAGCCAGTGGTCGCGCCGCAAGTGACAAGAGTGCCGCCATGCTTCAGCGATTTCAGGCTCTCCTTCCATGTGGCCTGGCCAACGTGCTCGAAGACGATGTCCACGCCGCGCTTGTTGGTAATGCGCCGCACCTCGTCGCCAATCTTTTGCTTGTAATGATCTATGGTGTGGTCCGCGCCCAGCTCGCGCGCTTTCTCCAGCTTGCGCTCGTCACCTGCGGTGGTGATGACTTGAGCCGAGAGCATCTTACAAATCTGGATTGCGGCCGAGCCTACTCCGGAACCAGCGCCCAGCACCAGCACCGTCTGCCCAGCGCGCAAATGGGCACGACCCAGCAGCATGTGCCACGCGGTCAGGAAGACCAGCGGCACGCTCGCCGCCTGCACAAAGTCAAGCGTATCGGGAATCGGAATTACGTTCACGCGCGGAACCGCAATCAGCTCACAGTTTCCACCGTCTACTGCGTTGCCCAAAACCGCGAATTGCGGACAGAAATTGTGGCGTCCCTGGTTGCACTCCTCGCAGTGGTTGCAGAAAACCATCGGCGCCAGCAACACGCGCATACCCTCGTGGAGATCGGTGATGTACTCGCCGCACCGGACGACCTCGCCCGCGATGTCGCTGCCCAGAATATGCGGCAACTGCACGCCGGGCAAGCCTTTGCGCACCCACAGATCAAGATGATTCAACGCACAGGCGCGTACCCGAACCAGGACATGGTCTTTGCGCAAGACGGGATCGGGAATGTCTTCGTACTTCAGGACCTCAGGACCGCCGAACTCATGAATGCGGACTGCTTTCATCAGGACCTCCCTGCATTTAAGAAAACACTGGCGCCATGTTTGAAACCTATGAATGTAGCACGAAGCCTGCGTTCTTTGACTTCGCACGTCCGCATCTTAATAATGAACAGAGCCCCCATGGATATCTACGAACAAATCGTCGAGCTGCGCCGCGAGGGACGCCGGGGCGCTGTCGCTACCATCATCAACGTGCGTGGCTCGATCCCTTCGTTCCAGACCGCGAAGATGCTGGTGCGCGACGATGGCTCCATCGCCGGGACTATCGGTGGCGGATGCGTGGAAGCCGAGGTCTGGCAGGCTGCCCGCGAGGTAATGGAAGAGGAGAAGCCTCGGACGCTGACCTTCAATCTCAATAACAATCCCAAGTACGACACCGGCCTGGTTTGCGGCGGCACGCTCGAAGTTTTCATCGAGCCGGTGCTTTCTCCCGCCATACTCTACATCTTCGGCGCTGGCCACGTCGCGTACAACTTGTACAAAGTCGCCACCATTGCGGGCTTCGAAGTGGTGGTGGTGGACGATCGCGACTCCTACGCCAACTGCGAGCGTTTCCCTGACGCACGCGAGGTCATCGCCGAGGACTTCCAAGCGGCGATCGCGCGGTTGAACCCTCCTGAGTCGTCGCACATTGTGATTGTTACTCGCGGGCATCGCGACGACATGCGCGTGTTGCGCTGGGCGGTGAACACACGCGCAAGGTATCTGGGAATGATCGGCTCGCGGCGCAAGACCATCTCCATCTACAATGAGCTGGAGAAGGAGGGCGTTTCGGCAGAAAAGTTCGCCAATGTCCACTCGCCGGTTGGACTGGAGATCGGCGCAGTCACCCCCGAGGAGATCGCCGTCTCCATCGTTGCCGAGATGATCGCCGTTCGCCGTCACGCAGTAAGCAACGTCCCGAGCAAGAAACATTTCTACCCAGCATCCGCCCATGAGGAACAAGACGCGGCGGAAGAAGAGCCGTCGAGGAACCCGTAAAAGCTGGCGCGGAGGTCGATTCTGTTCCTTTGTTAAAGCGGTTCTTTGCGTTGTTCCAACAGGCGAACCATGGTATCGAGCAGGACATGGGGAGCCTCTGCCTTGGGAAGGAAGCCGTCGACGAATTCAAGTCCGCTTGGCGCTTCATCGGCTCCAGACACGATAAGAATTGGCACCTCTGGTTTCAGCTCTTTCATTTCCCGGGCAATTTCGGTGCCGGTCTTGGCGCTTAGAAAGTGGTCGGCGATGACCAAATCGACAGGATTATCTTTGAGGACCTCAAGGCCAGCCTCGCCCGACGAGGCTGTGAGAACATCGTATCCGGCACTGCTGAGCAGTAGCTTGCGGACGCGCAGCGCGAGATCGTCGTCGTCGATACACAGAATGACCGGATGTTTTGGTCCGGTAGATGATGTCATTGGGCGCCTGCTGGTGGAAGTATAGCGCGTTTGTCCCGAAAGACCAGTCCCATCGCAGTAAGTGTGCAATTTTGAACAGACACCAGATCCGAAGATGCCGATAATCGAGGCGTGCGCGGCGGAGCGAAGGGGCGCAGTCGTACCACCCGTGCAAATATTCATTTGACAGACATCTACCGACACTGAATAATTGCAATCTACCGCTCGGTAGGTGTAAGCAGCGTTCAGCCGTCGCGGATGAGAGACCACTCTCGAAGGGCGGCATTGCATGCATCTCGCGTATTACCGAACGATACCCGCATACATACTTCTGTTGCTGTTTCTCTTGCCTCAGGGTCTCCTCGCCCAGGATCCGGCCGGTGCCTCCCGCCTGGTCATTCCTGACGGGACTGTCGTCCACCTTCGGCTGACTCAAACCGTTTCGTCTGCTCAGGCTCGCGCCGGCGATCCCCTCGTTTTCACCGTCGAGAAGGACGTGAGGGTCGGAGACTCCATCATCATCCCCGCCGGAAGCGCCGCGCAGGGTTCGGTCACCCGGGTCAAGCACAGGCGCTTTCTCGGAATCGGGGGCGATGTTGTGTTCAATCTCGATTCCGTCGAACTGGTGAACGGTGAGACTGTCTGCCTGCGCGCGCGGAAGGAGGTCAAGGGCATCTCGCACACCTGGCGCATGATAGCCGAGGTGGCCGTCGCGAGTCTGGTTTACCTGCCTGCTGCTCCGGTCTTCCTGTTTTCGCGTGGTGGCGCCAGCACTGTTCTGAAGAACACCCAAATCAAGGCGCAAATCGACGGTAGTACATCCGTACTGTCGGCAGAGTTGCCGAGAACCGGCGAGACCACTTCCGGCCTGAATTCCATGATGGACAATCTGGCGCCACGTGTCCTTGATGGCGAAGGGCGAGAGCGCGACATGGTGAACCTCGTTTTCATCGCCCAGGACAACGATCTGCAAGCGGCCTTCAAGCGCGCTGGTTGGGTGAAGACAGACGCATGGAAGCTGGTGATGGCCTGGCACCTGTTGACGAAGCGGACCCACGACGCCACGCTGCCCATGGCCAGGTTTTACATGTACGGCAGAGTTCAGGACTACTCGTACGCCTTGCCGGAACCCGGCGCCATCGTATCGCGGCGTCATCACCTTCGCATCTGGAAAACGGATGACACAGTGAATGGCACTCCCATCTGGGCGGGCGCCGCGACCCACGACATTGCCATTGAATATGGCAAGCGCGGGCATTTGATCAACCACACCATTGATCCCAACGTGGACATCGAGCGCGATTTCATCGGAACCAACCTCACCGGCGCCACACTCGTTCGCCGCGAGGAATACTTGCATGGCATAGGTCCGGCACAGACTTCGTCTGGCGCAGACTACTATTCTGACGGCAGAATCCTCCTGCTGGACTTGCATCAAACCACTCCCAGCGTAGCCAAAGTGCCGGCCTCCTCGTTGAGCGTCGCTCGATCACAGCCGGCTCTTGCGCTAACCTCGGCAGGCTCCCAGTAACAACCCGCTCACTTGATCCTGACCGCCGCATGACCGCATCATCTGCGACCTAGTTGCGCAGCACGGTGCAAACTGACGCGCATAGTGCGCCGCCGATATTGAAGGTCGCAGCCACGTTGGCATCTTTTTTCTGGATCTCCTTCGGAGCTTTGCCCTTGAGTTGCCAGAAGCAATTGCCCAGCATGGCGACGCCCGTCGCGCCTACCGGATGTCCTTTTGCGATCAGCCCGCCGGACAGGTTGATACCGCACTCACCGCCCACTCCGGCTTTGCCGTCAATCCAGTACCGCGCGCCTTTGCCTGGGGCAGCTTTGCCGATGACTTCGGTTCCAACCGCAGCGGCAACTGTGAAGCAGTCGTGGACCTCGGCCACATTCACATCGGCCGGGGCTACGCCCGCCATGTCATACGCCTTCTTCATTGCCGTGTAAGCGCCCGTCGGGTGCAGAGTGTTGCGTCCTTCCTTCTGTAGCGGATCGGTGGCCTGTGCGTAGCCGGCAATCTCCACGCAGTCTGCTTTGGCGACGCCCAGCTTCTTCAAGCCTTCCTCGGTCGCCACAATCAGCGCCGCATAGCCGTCGGTAATCTGCGAGCAATCGTAGGTCTTCAGCGGCAAACCATCCACGACGTAGCGATTGATGCCCTCGATCTTCATCGCTTGCTCCAGCGTGATCTGGACCTTATTCATCTGCGCCCAGGGGTTGTACTTCGCGTTCTGATATTCGTTCACCGCGATCTGCGCCAGGTCGCTCTCGGTCACGCCGTACACTTGCATGTAGCACTGCATGATCTCGGCAAACAGGTGCGGGAAGATGAAGACCTTGCCCGCGCGCTCGTCGGGATGCGAGAAGTATCCCAGGACCTCGCCGATCAGCTTGCCATCCATCTTGCCTTCGTTGTCGCGCATCTTCTCGTAGCCGACCGCAACACCAACATCGCCCACTTCGGACTGCAGCTTGTAGATGACGGACAGCACGGCTTGTCCGCCTGAGGCGCAGGCGTTCTCCACCGACTCGATCGGCTTGGCCGCCATTCCCGGAACGCTGGCCACCAGGCCCGAGAGCAGCCCTTGCTTGTTTAAGGTGAAATTGCAGGCCGAGCCGACCGCGCCAACGTCGATGCTCGACGGCGGAACTTTAATCTGGTCGCAGACTCCGGTCACTGCGTTGGACACGATCTGAGGGACAGTCATGTCCATCAGCTTTCCGAACTTCGACTGATCGTAGGCAGCAATATAAACAGGCTTGTTCATGATTTCTCCTGATCTCTTGATGTTTCTCAGAAACCGCCGGTCACAAATGTATCACTTTGGCGGGGGACGTTTGTCCGGTTCCAAGGCGTCAGCTACTATTGTTAACCCTAACGTATTTCATAAATCGCTCTGTATCAGGGCACGGCTTCAGACGTGCCGCAGCCCAGTCAACAGCAACGCGGGCTTTAGCCCCTGAGGGAGCTTGTGTTAAGGGTGCAGGGGCTAAAGCCCGGCCTTTCCCGCGCCCAGGTTCGGCACGACTAAAGAGGCTGCTGAAAAAAGGCATTTGCCATGCGTTTTGAAGGGGCGCACCTTTAGGTGCGCCGTACAAGTCCTTTCTTCTTGTCATTCCGAGTGGGCTTCA
>Ga0074046_10003610_pt1 | contig 12882 bp, 10 predicted proteins | sample BogForMeECP23OM3_FD_94441 | JGI IMG/M metagenome (GOLD analysis project Ga0074046, IMG submission 94441) | Bog forest soil microbial communities from Calvert Island, British Columbia, Canada - Bog Forest MetaG ECP23OM3 | ecosystem: Environmental > Terrestrial > Soil > Wetlands ...
AAATTTTTTACCCCTCCCGCGTCGCCCGGATCAGCGCTTCCATGTGATTCAGGTAGCGCTCCAGGGCCCGGCGCCCGCCGGCGGCCAGCCGGTATTCCGTTTTGGGCAGCCGCCCGTCAAACGATTTCGTGCACACGATGTAGTCCGCCTCCTCCAGCTTCCTCGCGTGCACGCTCAGATTTCCATCCGTGGTCTTCAGCAGGGCTTTCAATTCGTTGAAGGTCAGCGAGCGATTCACGGCTAAAGCGCTCACAATGCCCAGCCGGATGCGCTCGTGAATCAGCCGATCCAGATTCGCCGGCACGGCCTCGCGTTTCAGGCTCGGAACTGCCGAGGGGGCCACTTCTTTCTGCAGGCGCATCTGTCGGACTGTCGATGATCTCGACATAATTCTCCCGTTCTCCCAGATCTGTTCAACCACCGTGCCGCAAAGCGATCCACAAGCCAAAGCCGATCTGCACGAGCCCGAAACCTGCAGCCATGAATAAATTTCCCCAATGCGCGGGGGCGAACAATGCCGCCCCGCCAAGCCCCATTAAGCAAAGCCCCATGATCGGCACGGCACGCACCGAAAACGCTCCGCCCGTGACAATCGCCGTTCCATACAGCAACAGCCACACCCCCGGCAGGACAGAGAAATTGCCCATTTGGAAGAATACCGCCGTCAATAACCCGCCCACGACAATCGGAGGCGCAAAGCTCAGCACAAACTTGCGCCCCGGCCCGCTAAACAATGAGGAATTGGCGCGCCGCGCTTTGGTCGCTGCCGACGGTGCCGCGATCGCCACCGCTACAAAAGCCTCTGCCAACCACACCGCAACCAAACCCCGTGGCGTGCCCTGGCGCGAGGCCCACAGCGCCGCTGCCAAGGCCGTGATGCCCATGGCCACGCCGCCCCAGCCGGGCACCGCCGTGAATTCCGCGGCCCGTTCCATGGTTTCGCGGATATAGCGGAGGTGATCGGCGGCGCGGGCGTCAATCGGGATGGGCTCGCGGGAAGGAGTGCGGATTGGGCTAGTGGTGGGCACGCCCCAAGAGTAGCGCTGCGGGGAAGCCCTGTCAAGTACTTTATAGCATAAAGCGAAGCTCATTGGTGCTTGCGGTATCTGCCTCGCAATGCGTTCCACCGGATGATCCCCACGTCCAGGAACATCTGCACACTGTCCCTCATCATGCTTACCTTGGTGGCCGGGGAATGCGCCCAGCGCACCGGCACTTCCACCGTGGACAAGCCGTGGTGCCGCGCCAGGTACAGCAGCTCCGGATCGAAGCCAAATCGCTCGATTGTCTGTTGCTCGAAGATCACCCGGCACCGCTCTCGCCGGAAGGCTTTGAACCCGCACTGTGTGTCCACAAATGGCAACCGCAATACGATTCGGACAATCTTGTTGAATACGATGCCCGCAAATTCACGAAAAGCCGATTCGCGCACTTCGATCAAGCGGCGATCCATCGCGCGCGAGCCGATGGCCACGTCATGATCCTTCAAGGCGGCGAGGAGTTTGCCCGCCTCTTCGATCGGCGAAGAGAGGTCCGCATCGGTAAAGAGAACGATCTCGCCGCGTGCCTCCAGCGAGCCATGGCGCACGCTATAGCCCTTGCCCCGGTTCGCGCCGTTCGCCAGCACCCGCAAGTGCGCGATTTCCCTCTGAAAAGACTTGGCCACCTCGCCGGTGCGATCCGTGGACCCGTCGTCCACCACGATAACCTCGGCATTCTTTTTCTCACGCGCAATGTAACGCGCAATCTTCTCCAGTGTTGCGGGCAGGCGCAACTCTTCGTTGAACGAGGGAATGATGATGGACAGCTCGGGGGCGGAATCGCTCATCAAATCCACACGTCCTTCCATCCGTGGCGGCCCAGGAGGGGCACGAACCGGCAGGGTTCTCTTTGTTCTGAACTGAATTCTGCGCCGTGTTTCGTCAGCAGCAGCAGTACCTGGTGCTCTTCCCCGCCCACGGGCACGATCATCCGCCCGCCTTCCGCCAGTTGCTGCGTCAGAGGTTCCGGCACGTGGGGTGCCGCCGCAGCCACCACGATGCCATCATAGGGCGCAAACGCCTCCAGGCCCTGCGAACCGTCGCCGCAGTGAACATGAATATTTCCGTACCCCAGCCGTTGCAGCCGCTCACGCGCGCCACTGGCAAGCTCCTCCCGGTATTCGACCGTGTGCACCTCCCGGGCCAGACAGGAAAGCACCGCGGCCTGATACCCGCAGCCCGTGCCGATTTCCAGCACTTTCTTCATGCCTTCGGGATGTACCGCGGCGCACATGACGGCAACAATATAGGGTTGCGAGATGGTCTGCCCGCCGCCGATAGGCAAGGGCTCATCGGTGTACGCCACATTCTTCCACTGGGATTCAACGAATTCGTGCCGCGGCACGCTCCTCATGGCCCGCAATACACGTTCATCCTCGATGCCGCGCTTTCGGATTTGCGCTTCCACCATGGCATCGCGCAACTCCGCGTAGCCCTCTTCGGTCAAGGTTTTGGCTGTGCTCATGGAATGCATTCCCGCTAACTTCTCTCCCGTGCCTTTCTCTTTTCCGGCTCGCAGGGAAGTCAGGATCCGCTTTAGCCCAAGCATAATCTACTGTCGCTTCTTCTGTAAGAGAAGGGTTCAGGCGCAGTCCAGCCCGGCGCGCTCTCCAATGTTGCGCGCCGCATACCCCCTGCACCTCCGGCCAGTATCTGCGAGGCAAACCTGCACCCCAGCGCAGGCGCGCCCGTTTTCGCGCTTCCCTACAATCAATCCTAGGGCAGGACCTTAGAGTGTGGAGGATGAGATGAAAGCGGCAATTGCATTGATTTTGATTTATGTGGGAACGTTCCTCGTTGCCATTCAAGGAGGTTCCTCCACGGCGGTCCAAGCGGCCTCGCAATCCGCCGCTAACAAGCCCAACTCTTCACCAACGGCTTCCATCGATCCCGCAAAAGACGCCGACATCCGCGCGCTGCTGGAGCTCATCGGTACCCGGGATCAGTTCCAGGAATCCGTCAATCTGATCGCGGACCAATACCGCGAAAAACTCCTCGCCTCCGTGCCAAATAATGGGAAGGGCCAGGCATTCATCAACAACGTAATTTCAGGGTACGAAAAGAATTTCGATGTGGACAAGGCGACTGAGCAGATGGTCGCGGCTTACGACAAGCATTACACCGACGACGAGATTAAGGGTCTGCTGCAATTCTACGGTTCGCCCCTCGGGCAAAAGGTAGCGGCCGAAGGCCCGAAAATCTCCCGTGAAGTCCAGGAAGCAACGCGTGCCGCGGCTTTCAAGGCCGTCAAGGAGGCTCTACAAGCGGCCAAAGAGCAGGATCCCGTCACCGGACAGAATGCCCGGCTGTACAATCCTCCGCAGCGTCGCTGGCAGTCTCAGCATCGGCCCCAGCAGGAAACGCCTCAGCAGGCCGCACAGCAGTCGCAACCCTGAGTTCCAATTGCACTGCAATGACAGCTCGATGGTTTCGATCGCACGCCATTCTTACGGCAGGCGTTTCTTAAACTTGATGTCCATACCGAAGGTCCCGTTCTGATCCCGCAGGCCCACCACAGAGATATTCCTGTTCACATTGTACTCGATTTGGATCACCTGCTGCTGCGTGGAAGTCACGTTTGTCTCATAAAGTACCGTCAGGTTCCGCGTCACCTGCTGCTCGACGGTCACGCGCGCCGCTGCGTTCTGGCCGGAGCTGCTTGCCCCCACGCTGGTGAGGCCGGGATCCACGCGGAATCGCGTAATGCCGAACAGCCGTTCCACGCGCCCGCCCAATTGGCTCGAAATCGCCTCCGACAGTAATGCCGATGCACCGGAAGTGCCGCCCTGCGTCGTGCCGCCCGTGCGCAACGTCGATTCCGAGCTGGTCTGCCCTAACGCCAATAATGTGATGATGTCGTTCGCGGGCAGTGGGGGATCAGACCGGTAAGACAAACTCAACTTGCTCGCCTCCCCTGTGAAATTCAGCGTGATTTCATATTGCTGAATCGTGGTTGTTGCTTCGACATTGATCACCGGATTCAGCCGGAACGGGTTGGCAAAATTCAAATCCCCGCGCGCCACGTGATAGTGGCTACCCCGGAAGGTCAAGTCTCCGGAGAGCACGTGGATGTGCCCGAGCAAGATCGGATGTTCCGCGGTGCCGCGAACACGCAGATTGGCATCCGCTTCCAGTTGGGTCCCCGGCCATTCCATCCGTGCATCGGGCGTGGAACTTGCCTCCACGTCGAACTGCAGATTGCGCAAGTAACTCGAGCTGCCGGAGCTGCTCCCACCCGTGCTGGATACCAGGATGCCCGCCGATTCTAACCCCTCACTCAGGTTCACCCGCTGAACAACTACTTTCCCGGAGAGTAGACCGCCGTCCAACGTGCCCGAGAGCCGCAGCGATCCCCCAGCCAGCCAGCTAAGCCCTTCCGGGTAGCGAATCCGAATGCGGTCGGTTTTCGCGGAGACGTCGTATCGCAGCGGCTTCTCCGAATAATTCACGCTGCCGGAAAGGGCCAGGATGCCTCCACCAGCTTCGCCGGTGACATTCTCGAAAAATAGCCGGTTCGCATCGAACACCAGATCGCCTTTCACTTTGCTCAGCCCCGTCGGGAAGTCCGCTGTACGCGCCGAGGCATTATTGAGCTTCACGCGCCCAATGATCCTCGGCCGGTCCACCGTGCCTTCAATCGATGCGTTGATATCGGCGTGGCCGGCCACATCGACGCCTGGAACGGAAGCGCTCAGCAGCCGCAGGTCAACCGACCCGTTCATTTTCATCGCCAGTGCCCGCCCGCCGCTGAACTGAATCGAGCCGCTCAATGAGGCGTTCGTATCCGTTCCTTTCAGCGAAGCGCTCACAATCTTCAGGCTGTCCCGTGTTGAAGTCAGGTGAATTGGGCCGGAATTTTCCAGTTGCACGCCGCCATAGGTCAGCAACAGCCGGCTGAAATTGCTATCCACCACCAGGCTCTCCGGATGCTGAAGTTCTCCGCTAACCGTAATGTCGCCGCTCGCAGTGCCGTGGCCAGTGAATTTTTTCAGGTGCAGGGCGGAGAGCAGGTAGGGATCGAGATTCATGTTTTGAATCGTGATCTTCCCATCCAGAGGCAGCGGGTCGGCCAGGCCCAGCTGGATCCCGCCCGTAATCGTCCCTTCGTTCATTGCGGATCCAAGTTTCAAACTCGCTACTTTCCCATCGGAATGCAGTTCCCCTTCCAAGCTGCCGATGACTTCCGTCCCGATCTGCAAATTCACCACCCGAAAAGAGCCTTCCGCAACGGGTTGCCTTATCGGCCCGCTCGATTTCAGACGAAAAGTGATTTGCCCTCCCAGAGGAAGACTGGCCGACTGAATTTTCCCGAAATTTGCGAGCGGCAGCGAGGCCCCCACCATGTCTGTCGTCAAGGAACGGTCGGCAAATAGGTACGCTGCCGTGCCCGTCACGATTCCCGCGCCCCCGGTCTTTTCGGTGCCCGGCTCAAAGAAACGCAACTCCGCGTTGGCCAGGCGGATTTCGTCCGGCATAACGCTCAGTTGCCCGCGCAGGCGATTAAACGTAACGCCATACGTTTCTCCATCGGCCACGTCGAGCAAGCCGGTCAGCGCTGGCTCCGCGCGCGTGCCGTGCCCGTGGAATTGTCCCGTCACCAATCCTTTTAATGGATATTTCCAGCCTGCTAACTGCTGCAATCCTTCCAGCGGCACCTTTTCCAGGTTGATGTCGCTGGTCCACTCGTTGTCCGCCAGAAAATCCCAATCGCTCAGCTGCATCCGCCCGTCGATTTCCGCTTCCATCACGCCGCGGCGCGCGCGCCCTTTGTTGATCGCCAGTTGGTTCGGCGAATAGGTCAGATCGCCGTCCAGCGAATCCAGCACGAAATCCTGATAACGCATGTGCTCCCCGCGGAAGTGACCCTGAAACTCCGGCCCCGTGGCGGGACCCGTGATCTTCCCGATCCATTGCAACGACCCGCCAATCCGCACCGCTGCTTCCGGTGTACCGGGCTTGTCCCCCGCAATCGCATGGATGAAATCGTTCCAGGTGTCCAGCGAGCCCACATCCAGTCGCACATCAAGCGCCGAAGTCTTGGGATGCAGCACGCCGGTAATCGAGCCCCGGGAAGTCGGCGTCTCAAATTCCATTTGCTCCAGATCGAGAATGTCCGGCTCGTAGCGATAGCGTAGTTTCCAATCGCCCGCGACGGGCACGTGCCCCGCGGCAAGCTCCTCCGGTTCGTCCCAATGCATCCGCGCGGTGATGTCGAAGTCTTGAAAATTGTCGTGCCAGGTTTCCACGCTGTCCGCCGAAAGCACTGCATCCCAGTGCAATTTGTCGACGGGAAATCCCGCGTGATCAATCGCCGGCGCGACAAGAGAAAGGCGGATATCCTGCAGCCTCGTCTCCGCGCGGAATTTCAGCCCATCGAAACGCATGGTGACGCGGCCTTTCACGCTTCCCCCCAGTGCGTAGGCCGCGAAGTCCGGCAGAACCACTCCTTGTGGATCCAGAACGTAGCTCGAGCGGCTGGTCAAATTCGCGGAATGGAAATCCTCGTAACTCAGTTTAATGTTGTCCGCGGCATAGTTGCCTTTGCCCGTCAGTCTGCCACCCTCAAGACTCCCTTCGCCTCGCAGATCAACGCGCCCCAGCGGAATTTCCGGCGTGCGGAGAGTCTATCGCAGGTCGAGCAGGTCCAGCCACCCGCGGTAGCGATAGGTCCAGTCTCCGGCGCTCAGATCCTTTGCCTCCGCTTGCATGTCCACATGAGAGCGGCCGAGGACCAGAACCCCCTGTTGCAGTGCGAACCCCTGCGGACCCAGCGAGAATTTCGCGGAAAGATTCGCCGGTACCGGCACGTCGCGGCGCCGGGCCAATTCAACGGACTCCCACTGCAGCGTGCCGATATAGAGGCCGCGCTCCGGCTGACCGCCCCGCGTTAACTCGAACTCGAGGTCGCCGCCTTCCACCGCAACCAGTTTTTTTATGTCGTTGTAGAGCAGCCAGCCATCTTTGATTTCCACTCGCTGCACGTGCAGTTCCAGAAGCATTTCTTGCGGCGTCTTCCGCGCCGCATTCGTGCGTTTTAACGTTGGCAGATTGTTGCTCCCGTCCTTTTCCACGCGTAGGTGCAACCGCGGCGATTGCAGCACCAATTCATTCAGCCCAACCCGTCGCCCCCAGAACGAATCGATGCGCAGTCCCACGCGGGCCTGCTCCACGCTAAACAACGGCTCCGTGCCCGTCGGCTCTGTGCCATGCACCACCATTCCATTCACCGTGGCACTCAGCGAAAACCAGCCCACGGAGACCGTGCGGATTTCTACGCGCGCTCCGGTCAGCGTCTCCATCCGGTGTATCAGGGCGCGCCGCAGTAACGGGTTTGCCAATCCGCTGCCCACGGCGATGACCGCCAGCGCAATTCCCAGCAGGGTCCACGTCCCCAGCACCCAAAGGACGTGCTCCAGCCAAAGAATCTTCCGCCAGCGCGATTCTTTGGTCATGGCTTGCTCTCGGTCAACATATTCTCCACGCGAATCCGCGACCTGCTTTCTTTCAGCCAACGGTCGGCTTGCTCATTGATCGCGCGCTGCACCAGCGCTTCCTGAATGAAATCACGCGCGGCTTCAAGTGTCGGCGGTGTCTGGCCCCGCTCTTCCGCCCTCTGCACCACCCGCGCTCTGTAAAACTCTTCCACATCTTTTTCTTCGGCCTGGATCGATGGTCGAAATCTTGTGTCCAGGTAATTGCTCAGGTACAGCTGCGATTTCACCATCGCCAGCAATTCTTCGCTGCTGAGCCCGCTCTGCCGCCTGCGATCCTCGAACTCCCCGGGTGAAGAAAACGACCGCTTGAGGCGCGCCAGGCTGCGCTGCACCTCTTCATCTGATGGTTGCGGGTAGCGGGCGGCGCTGGCCTCATTGCGCACGATCCACTGGTCGATCAGCCGATCCAAAATCTGCGCGTCGCTTTCTGACTTGCCATCGATAAACACTTGGTAGCGCGCCAGCGCTCTGACATCGCTGACAAGAATTATGTCGTTCTCCACGCGCGCCGCGACACGGTCAATGACCTCCTGTGATACCACGGCTTTGCTGGCCGTCAACACGGCTAGAATCAAGCTCAGATTTAGGACGCAGCGTCGCATTAGAAGCTCGACCCCAAATTGAAGAAGAACTGGATGCTAGGCAAGCGTGCCCCTTCCTGGCAGAGTACCGTCCCATTCTTGCAAGGAATGACGAATTGCGGCCGGTTAAGTTCATAGCCGACATCTACGCGGATTGGTCCGACCGGTGTTGCGTAACGCAACCCCACACCAACGGTGTGCGAAAAGTAGTTCAACTCATTGCTGCAATTCTCTACGCATCGCGTGGGATTAAAACGCCCCGGGGGGTATCCCGGATACGCCGTCTTGAAGATTGGATCGGGCGGCGACCAGCGGAACGTCATGCGCGTCAGCCGGCTATATGTGTTCCCTCCGTCGTAGAAGAGCGTGCCACCGAGGCCCGCGCCTACGTAGGGCAGTTTGAGCGGAAACCGCAACTCCTGGTTAAAGATCATGACCGCTTGGCCCCCGACCGGAAAGCCCGTGTCCGCATCGCGGGGCCCCGCCTGATTCAACGCAGTGCCTCGCAAAGAGGTTCCGCCGCCCGCAAAGAAGCGTTCCGGCAAAGGGATGACCGTGGGGAGCGGCGGTGTGGTCGGCGCAGGAAATGTCAAGGAAACGGTATCGCGATATGGTTGCAGGATGCCGATACGAGTCGACCGCGCAAAGCTCCAACCTCGCTTGATTGGCGTATAAGTCGAATTCTGAATGAAGAACCGGGCGAAGCTGGCGCTGGATCCGATCTTGGTGTCCGCAATACTCGCGTCCGCGCTGTTGAAGCTTCCTTTTGTCGCATCCGCCGGATTATCCCGCGTGTCGCGGAACCATGTCACGCCGAATTGCGATACCAGAGTCGGCTGGTTAAACAATGGGATCTCGTCGGACGGGATATTCAGATTGCCCACCTTCACTTCGCGGAACGCGTAGCGATACAGGATGGAAGCCCGCGAAGAGATCTGCTCCGTGAGCTGCAGGTTCCCTTCATAGCGTGTTTGCGAAAAAGTGTTGATGTCCTGCGATTTCTCCGCGTAAGCCGTCGCCTGCAAGCTCAATTTGGGATTGTTGAACGTATTCGGCACCAAATATGCCAGGAGCGCTCGCCCCTGAATCGTGCTGCCCCGTAATTTCAAAGTGAGAGAATCGGCACGACCCGTCAAATTTTGCTTGGAGATCTCCAGAATCCCGCGCGGTGCTGCCTCCAATTGTCCGCCAGTCGGATCGGTCGTGCTGGCGAGCCGCTGCACTTCGAAGCCCCCGCCATACGCGATGGTGTAGCGTTTGGCCTCCTCCACCAGGACAACGACATCCTTTTCGGGGTCAGTACCCCCGGCGTTCTGCGGCTCGACGACCACCCGGTTGAAGATTCCCAGGTTGTAGAGTTTTTGCTGAGACTCCACCACATCTCCCTCGCGAAGCGGCTGATCCGGTTTTACCTTTACCTCGCGGCCGATCACCCGCGGACGCGTGTGCCTGTATCCCGTCAGCAGCACACGGTGCACGCGAGTCTGCGGACCTTCCTCAATCCTGTAGACCAGGCGCATGGGCTCCGCGCGCTCGATGTGGTACTCCTTTTCGTTGGCTTGCGCCGACTTGGATTCCCCGTTGGCCGAATTCTTCATTGCAGTTTTTCCTTCATCGTGCGGCGAGTTGTCTGGCTCTGCGGTCCAGGAGAATTGGGCACTCGGGAAGCCCTGGTTAAAGTAGAGCGCCAGAATATTGTCGCGGTCCGTTGCCACGTTGATGTCGGAATAGGGCTGGCCCGGCAGAGAGCCGATAACGCTGCGAATCTCCTGTTCCCGTATGGCTTTCATACCCTCGACGGCCAGGCTCGAGACCAGCGTCTGCTTGCCTTCTTGAATGACAAACCGGATCACCAGGTCGCCCCGCTTCCCCGCGAAGTCGTCCTGTATCTTCCCTTCGACACTGGTAGATAGAAATCCATTGGCGGCGTATAGATTCTTCATCGACGAAACATCCGAATCCAGCAACCGACGGCTGAATCGCGCTCGAATCTCGAATGAACTAGGCGCGATGTTCAGCCGGCTGCGCAGCAGGGACGTACTGAAGTAGCGGTTCCCTTCGAACTCGATGCGCAGCAACTTGTGCCGGTCGCCCCGATTCACCTTGTAGGTGATTACCTCTTCGGACCCTTTCCAGTCCGACTTCTTCCCGTCGACCGCGCGCTCCGCCGTCGCATAATCCACCGTCGCGTCGAAATACCCCTCACGCTCCAATCGTTCCCGCAAATTCCTCTTTCCTTCCTCAAGAAGGTCGGCATCCACCGAGCCTTCCTGATAGACCGGAATGAGTTTCTTCAATGCGCGTTTGGAAAACTTCGCACCTGCCACTTCCACCAGGACACGCGGCCCTTCCGTCACTTCCAGCGTTAAAGGCAGCATATTATTTTGCGCGCTATATTCGCCCCGCCTTACGGAAACGCGTGCGCTCAAGTGTCCCCGCTTTTCCAGGTATTTCCGGATTCGCTCGATGCCTTGCTGTCCTCGGGTGATGGTTAGCTCGCTCCCAGGCTTGAGCTTGAATAGCCTCAGTAGCTGGGCATCAGAATAGTGCGTGTTGTTGAGCAGTTCGACATTCCGCAGGCGCACCCGCGGCCCGGAGTCCACGTGCACCAGCACATCCATTTGGTGCGTTTCTGCATGAGGCTGACGTTCCGCCGTCGCCTTTGCCTGATACAGGCCTTCCTCCCGCAACGCGTCCGTCAACCGCCTGATCGCGTCATCAAGATCTGTTGCACGGTACGTCTGCCCCAACGACAACTGCATCGCCGCGGCCGCCGAGGCGTCCGAGGGTGGAGCTTTCAGTCCTTCGATGACCACCTGATTGATGAACAGGTTTTCCCGCGCTACGAAATCTAGCCGTACTCCCCCCGCCTCGTGCGTGACGACTGCTCGTAAATCTGCGTAATCGCCGCTTTGATGGAGTTTCCGGATACTCGCAGCCACTTGGCCGCGCTGTAGCGGCGCCCCGATTTCCACCCCAAGGCCGCTGGGGTTCGCACTCAGCACGCTGCCATCCTCGCGCACAACTCGCACGGAAACCACGCTTGGGGCGGGCGCACTTTCGCCGGGAGTCCCTTCTGGCGCCTGGGCGTACGCAGGCCCTACTCCCAGAAGCAGGACCAGGAGTGCTGCACCTCGCAACCTGTTGACCCGGCATGCTTTCATCTATTTCTTCACTCAGACGAAGCCTAGCACAGAGGCGTTGTCTCCACGGATGCCATTGCAGCAACCATGAGAGGAGTTTCCAAGGCTGGAACTCTATGTTACGTGAGCCACCCGCTCCATGAGAAATGCTCCCGGAACATGTTCCTAGAAGGCATTGCCACCGGAGTGCAGGAGCGCCTTCTGTGCTCCAGCGCCGGACGAAGTGGCGGTTCTCCAGTCGCGCGCTCGCCTTGTCCCACGAGTGCACGAAAGCCGAGTTGAGGGGTTAGCGGGAAAACCCGCCGCGGCCGGTCGGTGTGCGCATGGCTGCGCGATCCAGATTCTCGCGAAGATTCATCAGCGTGAGGAAGGTGCTTAGCACGCGCGCTTTCAAATCGTCCGTCAAATGCAGGCCGCTGGTCGCGACCCTGGCCAGGCGTTCCCCGTGTTCTGTGATGAACCGCATGATTTCGCGCTGCCGTTCGTGCGGCGTGTTCCCAAGGGCCGTCTCGCGCCGCATCTCGGCGCAGCTCGCTTCCAGCGAGAGCGTGAAATGCAGGGTGCAAAGCTTGTCATCGGCCAGGGCGGCCGGCACGTCGTGCTTGCATCCCCCGATATGGCACAGTTCTGTCATCGGCGCAAAAAGGCGATAACCGATTCGTAACATTCCTGGCGCAAAAAATCCAGCAGTCATCTGCGGGATGCTGCGAATCGTGCAGCCGTCCCTACCTGTCCTTACGGTCAGACCACTTCCAGGGCGTCTTCCAGGTCGGCGATGATGTCGTGCCAGTCCTCCAACCCAAGGGAGAGGCGGATGCCTCCGGGCCGCAACCCGCAGCGGATTTTCTCTTCGTCCGGGATCGCCGCGTGCGTCATGGAGAAAGGATTCTCGATCAGCGTCTTGATCTGCCCCAGGCTGACTGCCAGGGTCACCGTGTAAGACTTTTCCGCGACGTAGTCGACAAATCGCTCGGCCGCCTCCGCCGCACTTTGACCGCTGCCATCGCCCCCCTTCAGCTCGAAGTACAACATGCAGCCCGGCGCGAAGGCGCCGTCCGGCGTGATCATCTGCCGCCGCGCCAGTTCGCGTTGCGGAAAGTTGGGCAGCCCCGGATACAGCACCCGTGCCACCTTCGCTTGACGCTGCAAGTACTCCGCTACCTGCATGGCGCTCTTCTGCTGGTTCACCATGCGCGTCGCCAGCGTCGGCAAACCATACACCAGGATAGGCCACGCATTCGTAGGCGAAAGGACGCCCCCAAAATCCTTGCGGTAGAGCATGAGCAGATTGAAGTACTCATTCGCGCCGATCACCGCCCCGCCCATCTGCGTGCCAAACCCGCCGATATCCTTGGTCAGGCTGTGCACCACCAGGTCGACGCCGTGTTCCAGCGGCCTCTGGCAATAGGGCGTGGAAAATGTGTTATCTACCACGATCCGTATTCTTTCCCCGTCCGCCCTTCCTTTGTTCAACTGGTCCACCACGCGACGCACCGCCCGCAGATCAATCAGTTCCATCGTCGGATTGACGGGCGTCTCGAAATAGACCACGCGGCACTGTTTTGTAGCTACGCTCGCGAGAGTTTCCGGGTTCCCCAAATCACAAAAATCCGTGCGAATTTTG
>Ga0074046_10003612_pt1 | contig 12876 bp, 10 predicted proteins | sample BogForMeECP23OM3_FD_94441 | JGI IMG/M metagenome (GOLD analysis project Ga0074046, IMG submission 94441) | Bog forest soil microbial communities from Calvert Island, British Columbia, Canada - Bog Forest MetaG ECP23OM3 | ecosystem: Environmental > Terrestrial > Soil > Wetlands ...
ACGCGCGCATTGATCACGCCGACCCCGGCCGCAAGCCCGCTCCCAAGCCCGACATCCGCTCCATGCTCCGCCCGCTGGGACCGGTGGTGGTGTTCGGCGCCAGCAACTTCCCCCTGGCCTTTTCGGTGGCTGGTGGCGACACAGCCTCTGCGCTGGCGGGAGGAAACACGGTAATCGTGAAGGCGCACGCGGCCCATCCCGGCACCAGCGAACTTGTGGGTCGCGCAGTGCAGGAGAGTGTTCGCGAATGCGGCCTTCCCGAAGGTGTGTTCTCACTTCTGTTTGGCAGTGGTTCGCAGGTCGGCACAGCACTGATGAAGCATCCTCTGGTGAGGGCTGGGGGATTCACCGGATCGCGCACCGCCGGAAGAACTTTGATGGACGTGGCCGCATCGCGCCCGGAGCCGATTCCGTTTTATGCGGAGATGAGCAGCACGAACCCCGTCTTCATTTTGCCCGGGGCCCTGCACCAGCGTGCCGAGACCATTGCAGCTGGACTGCATGCGTCGTTCACCCTGGGCGCTGGCCAATTCTGCACCAAGCCGGGAATGGTGTTTCTGCCACAGGGGACTGACGCGGAATTATTCACCCGCACGTTGCGCCAGCTGGTGACCGATTCGAGTCCATTCCATCTCCTGACGAGGAGCATTCACCATTCTTATGATTCGGCGATTGCTGGGCGCAAGACGGACTCGGCTGTCGAGCTTGTAGCCCAGGGTCTGCAAACCGGGGCCACAGGTTTTGCCGCGAATTCCGCGCTTTTTGAAACCGACGCGTCAGCCTTTCTCGGGTCGGACCTGGACGCGGAAATCTTCGGGCCCACTACGATTCTTGTGCGGCACGCAAGCCGCGATCAAGTGCTGGCGATCGCCCGCTCCCTCGAGGGCCACCTCACCGCCACAATTCATGGCACGGATCAGGATTTGCGCGAGTTCGCCGAGCTCCTCGCCATTCTCGAGACCAAAGTCGGCAGGCTGGTCTTCAACGGCTTTCCGACCGGCGTCGAGGTTACCCATGCCATGGTGCATGGCGGTCCCTATCCCGCAACTTCGGATGGCCGCTCCACGTCGGTCGGAAGCCAGGCAATTTTCCGCTTCACGCGACTGGTCTGCTATCAGGGATTTCCCGACACGGCCCTGCCCGACGAACTCAAAGACTCCAATCCTTTAGGAATTTGGCGAATGATCGACGGAAAAATGATCGACGGGCAAATGTCTCGCGATGCCAGTGCGCCTGCAACTCCGACCCGAGCGTAGTCGTTGATAGCGGAAAAAGCATGCAGGCGGAATTGCCGTTGCGAGTCCAGCCTGAAAGCAAGTCCGCTCAGCGTGGAGTCGTGGTCATCAACGCTCGACGTCCGGTGGTGGTCCACCAGTAATCCATCCACCGCTCCCGAATAGCATTTGCCCGCTCCACGAGTTCGTGGCTTGGACTTTGACCGTGCTCAACCATGACGACGATCCCGGTGTTGAACTTCCTTTGCGAGTGATCTACATCGGGCAAGCGCGGTCCCTCGGCGGCGATTACATCTTGAATGGTCACCTTCGTTCGGTCAGCTTTGAATATCGGGTGCCCGTTTGCATCCTTACCGGCTGGCACGAGGTTCCTCAACAAGAAGAAGTCCGGCACCTCCGCGGCAGAGATCAGGCCCATCAGATACAGATCAAGATAGGAATAGCCCGTGGCCGGCACATAGTAATCGTCATCGAGCTGCGTGAACGTTCCATCGAAGTTATCCTGCCAGACGCCCCCTCCCATGGCAGACGCCTCCGTAGGACGCTGATAAGGAAACGCAACCGGGGCTTGCAATCCCCGCGCCCAGTGGACCGGGCCAAGCGAAATGGTTTCACCGTTGACTTTCGCCGAGACAAACGCGGACCAGCGATGGCCCATCTCGTGCCCGATCTGCGACATCGCATAGTTATAGGGAAGCATCTTTCCGTCCGGTGAGCTTTCCGCGAGTTGGTGGGAGTAAAAGGTTATGTCGCGGTCGCTCCCGACCGGCGCTCCTTCCGGAGGACGTTCCTGCATTTGGCTCGAGCCGACGTACACGGGCTGCACGAATCCCCACTGGAATCTGCCTTGGGTGCAGTAGCCTTCCAGGTCGTGTTGCCCCTCCCCGGTCCCCATCACATTGCCGCCCTTGGGCCCGTCGCTTGGAGTACCCGCTTCCTGGTTATCAATGCGGAAGTCGGAGTAGTAGGCAAGGAAGTCGAACTTGTCGCCCAGAGCCTTAATCACTGTGCAGGACAGATCCTGAGGGCGCGGTAAAGACAGGTAGTGGAACGATTCGTACACGACGGCAAAGGGACCATCTTTTCGCGTCAGGGAAGAAAGGTGAACTTCGGGATTACGAATTCCAGCCAATCGAACCGGATGTGGCGACAGCCGCTCCACCGGCGCGGGAGTCCCGGGTGCGCTGATCTCAGGGTAAACGGCAACCTGTTCGACTCCGCGGAGGGCTGTTGGCAGCACTCCCTGCAACGTGATCGTGTTGCCCGCCGCTTTCACCCTCCGCGAGACGCCGGGGCCGAATGCAATGTACCTTGAGGGACGGCCGCGCCATGCAATCCCTCGTACCGCCCAGGCAAGCGTTGGGCGAGCGGCGTCGGCGCTCGAAGGCAGCGGCTCGTGCGCGTCAAACATGACGCTGTAGGTAACGCCGTCGACTGCTGGATCGCCTTCCGCCAGCACCGGCCCACGTGTTTCGAACGTGACTTTCAGAAGAACGCCGTCAACAACGGCGAGCTTGAGATTCCGGACATCTAAGTGCGCGGCTACTGCTGGATGCGGCTCAGCACTGAGCGTCGCCAAAGGCTTTTCCGCGCCCGCGGGCACGGGGTAGATCCCAACGATGGCATCCTTCGCGGCGAGTTCTTTGTATGACATCTCAATGGACCCATCGCGATCGAGCACCGCCTGAAATCGATTGGTCGTCTTGAACCAGGTGAAATCCTGAATATTCCCAAACGGCTCCGTGACATCCCAGGTGATGACCACACGATTCGGCAGTTCCTTCACATAATGGGGTCCGGACATTCGCGGCTTAAAGAACACGCACATCGCCGGCGCGCTATCGATCAATGTGCTGGCCGCTTCTGCCAACGGGTCGAACCGGCCAATCGACACTCCTCCGTCGCTGGAGCCGCGCGGGAAAGGGCTGTTGTCCTTGTCTGGCGTACCAAAACGAATCGATCCCGTCGTGCCCACATGGAATGAAGTCCACTGCTGACCGGAAAAAGGAAAGGCGAACTGATGAAGAGTAACTTCGGCGCCCGTGAGCTCAGGGCCGAAGTCCGAATCCCACTGCAGCGCTCCAGTCTCCACGCGATAGCGGGAACCATCCGGCACGAAACGCAGCGTGTGACCGGCGAGGTCGAACAGGTTGGCCTTTCCCAGAGCACCGTCATCCAATTCCATGACGATCAGGTCTCCCTGGGTTGAGACCTTACCGATGGAGTGTCCCGGCTCGATCCGTTCGTCCTCTTGCCCTGACGACAGGCTTGGACACAGAAGGAGCCCACACCAGACCAATATCCCAGCAAGCGATAGACAGCCCGTGCGTACCTTCATATCAGCTCCCGGTCTGTAACTCTGGCAAGACTGAAGATCTCGCGGACACGGCTAAAGCATACATCGCCTATATCACGTTCAGTATCCTATGAAAATCTGAGCTTCATTCGATCCTTGCGGGCATGGGAGTGACGGCGTCTACGATGTTACCGCAACCCGGTGAGCACGAAATCGGCGCCGGATTAACCCGACGTCAGTATACTGATCACGCACAAATTCAGTACTGCCCTCATGAGCGCCATCCTGACCAGCGTGCTGTTAGGCCTGACCGCGGCCGCGGCCAACGTCTTCGGCGGAGCGATCATCGTGCAGCGCAACTGGGAGCGCCGCTATCTTCGCTATTTTGTCGCTCTGGGTGCGGGTTTCATGCTGGCCACGGCCATGGTTGAAATGATTCCCCAGAGTATCGATTTGGGCGGAAGGCACGCCGCATGGCTCGTCCTGCTGGGCTATTTGATCATTCACTTTTTCGAGCACACCGTCACGCCGCACTTTCATTTCGGCGAGGAAACGCATCGCGACGAGTTCATTCATTCCCACAAGAGCTATTCGGTACTTCTCGGGCTGGTTATTCATACCTTCTTCGACGGAATCGCCATCGCATCCGGATTTCTGGTCTCGAACTGGCTGGGTTGGTTGATCTTCTTCGCCATCTTCCTGCACAAAATTCCCGAGGGATTCACCGTGAGTTCGGTCATGCTGGCCAGCGGACGCAGCCGGCGCATCGCCTGGGGCGCATCGATGATCCTGGGCGGTTCAACCCTGGCCGGCGTTCTCACGATGGCCCTGTTCCGCCATCACGTGGGCGCCGGGCTGCCGCTGGCTGCGGGAGTTACGATCTACGTCGCCGCTTCGGATCTGATTCCTGAAGTCAACAAGGAACCTGCCATGAAGATGGCCCTGCTGGTCTTCGTAGGTGCAGGGCTGTTCCTCTTGCTGGACGGGCTGTTTCACGTCTAAGGCGCGGAAGGAAGCCGCCTCGCGCTTCGTTTGCGGTCATGATAGGTCCCGTTGCATAGTGGAAGCCATGGCAACGGAGAATATCGTCTTACAAGGTCGCCACGTTCGTTTGGAACCGCTGGAGCAGCGCCACGTGGACGGATTGGCGGCGGCTTCAGCGGGCGATCCTTCGCTCTATCGGTGGAGTCCCGTCCCGCAGGGCAAGATTGAGGCCGCCGGCTACATCGCCACCGCATTGGATTGGCGAAATGCCGGCAAAGCCGTGCCTTTTGCCACCGTGCGGGCGGAAGACGGCGTTGTCCTCGGCTCGACGCGCTTTTTCGATCTGGAGCGATGGTCGTGGCCGCAAGGCCATCCCTTACACGGACGCGACGTTCCCGACGCCTGCGAGATCGGCTACACGTGGCTGACTGGTTCCGCCATCCGCACGCCCGCCAACACCGAAGCCAAGCTGCTCATGCTGACCCATGCCTTCGAGAAATGGGAGGTGCTTCGGGTCTGCTTCCACACCGACGTGCGGAACCAGCGTTCCCGTGCCGCGCTCGAACGGATCGGCGGGCAGTTCGAGGGAATCCTCCGCGCTCATCGCATGGCAGCGGATTTCATCCCTCGCGACTCAGCGCGCTATTCGATCGTCGCCTAAGAGTGGCCGGCAGTGAAACAACGCATGCTTCAGTTCGTAGATCGATAGGACTAGAACCGGTCTCATAAATGGTTTGGGGAAGGGCACGGCTTCAGCCGTGCCGCCAGAAGCCAAGAAAACTGCGGGCTTTAGCCCCTGAGGGCCAATGCTTTCTTCGCCAAGATGATTTGCGAGACCAATTCTAATCCGAATCTCGAACCGTGTCGGCGGGGTCTGTCGGAGGCAGCGCAATGAATGTGGATGAAATTCGAGAGTTCTGTCTCGCCTTTCCGCAGGCGACAGAGAAACTGCAGTGGGGCGACGACCTCTGCTTCAAAATCCGCGGCAAGATTTTTGCCATTGTCAGCCTGGACCACCGGAAGCTGTGTTTCAAGTGCACGGCCGACACGTTTGCCGAACTGATTGAGCGCGAGAATATCCGCCCGGCTCCGTACGTCGGACGCTACAAGTGGGTGATGCTCGATCGCCTGGATGCGCTGCGTAACGACGAGTTGAAGGACCTGATCCGGCAGTCGTACGAAATGGTGGCGGCCAGGGCTCCCAAAGCCAGGGCTCGAACGTCGAAGCAAAAGAAAAAGCCTGGTGGAGGAACCGGCCGCACTGGCGCAAAGAGGCGTTGAGCCCCCGTTGGCGGAAAAACGCTGGTGCCAGCGCGTGCGCTTGACATCTGTTTCCCCGCGGGCATGTTAGCCTTCTTGGCAGGGGTGGGGCATGCCGGTGACCTACTGTATCGATGCTCTGGGGAGGATCATTCGCACGACCTGCAGCGGTCCGGTGAATCTGGCGGAGGTGCTGGAGCATTTCCGAGCTCTACAGGAGGATCCCGCCTGCACCGGACAACTGGATGTGCTGTTGAACGTCTGCGAGGCCCAAGTCTTGCCGCAAGCCAGCCAGTTGGGGGCCGTCAGCGCCGCCGTGGGCACGATTCGCGAGAAAGTACAGTTCGAGTTTTGTGCCATCGTTGCCAGTGGCGACGCCATGTTCGGCATGATGCGGATGTTCGAGGTCTTTGCCGACAAGTATTTCCGCGCAGTCCGTGTTTTCCGGGAAACGGATAAGGCAGAGTTCTGGCTGGCTGCCCAACGGGCAGCCCAGGACTCGGCACCCAGATCGCATCCACGCGGTACCTGAACCATGGAACCGCACCGCGCGCGAGGATTTGACTCCGCTCCCGGCGGTCGGCTAGCCTCAAGAGTCCCGGGCAAGTCCGGACATCTTCAACCCGCATGCAATCTCCGCATAAATTCTTGATTTTGCTGCTGATGGCGGCTCTGGTGCCTTCGGCCGCGGCTTCCACTCGACCGGTTCACGCCCAGCACGGCATGGTGGTGAGCACCAACGAACTGGCGTCGCAGGTGGGTGTGGAGATCATGCAGGAAGGGGGCAACGCCGTGGATGCGGCCGTGGCGACCGGATTCGCTCTGGCAGTGGTGCATCCCGCGGCGGGAAATGTCGGTGGCGGCGGGTTCATGCTCGTCCGCATGGCCGACGGCAAGACGCATTTTCTTGACTACCGTGAAAAGGCTCCCGCGGCAGCGAGACGCGACATGTATCTGGACGCGCAGGGCAATGTAATCGAAGGCGCCAGTAAAATTGGCTACAAGTCGATCGGCGTGCCGGGGTCGGTAGCGGGCATGACGTACGCCGAGCAGAAGTGGGGCAAGCTCACTCTGAAACAAGTGATGGCTCCTGCCATCAAGCTGGCTCGCGATGGATACCCGCTGACTTGGGAACAATCGGGAGATCTTCACGACCAGTATCTGGCCATATTTCCCGAGTCGCGCCGCGTGTTTCAGCGCAACGGCGATTACTACAAGCCGGGCGACATTTTCCGCCAGCCTGATCTGGCGCGAACCCTGGAACGAATTGCCGAGAACCCGGAGGACTTTTATCACGGATCTCTGGCCAAAGAACTGGCCGCGGCCATCGAAAAAGGCGGGGGGCTGATCACCCTCGACGATCTGGCCCGCTATGAAGTGAAAGATCGCGAGCCGGTGCGGGGCACCTATCGCGGATATGAGATCATCAGCGCACCCCCGCCGTCGTCGGGTGGAACGGCGTTGATTGAATCGCTTAACATTCTCGAAGGTTACGATTTGGCGAAGCTCGGAAACCGCTCGGCGCTGGCCATTCACATCATCATCGAAGCCTTCCGGCGGGCGTTCTTTGATCGCGCCGAGTTTCTGGGAGATCCTGATTTTGCCAGGATTCCGGTGGCGCAGCTGATTGACAAGAAATACGCGGCAGCGTGGAGCGAAACAATCGATCCCGCGCACGCCAGCTCCAGCAAAGACCTGAAGCGCCCGGCCGTTTTCAGCGAGCTGGAGCAATATGCCATGGCACATCCGCCGGCGGCAGCGCCGCACGAATCACATCACACGACGCACTATTCGGTGGTGGACACCGATGGTAATGCGGTCGCGGTGACTACAACGCTCAACGGTTGGTTCGGATCGCGGGTCACGGCTGACGGACTGGGCTTTCTGCTGAACGACGAGATGGACGACTTCTCGGTGGTGCCGGGCGCATCCAAAAAATAAGGGTTGCTTCAAGGCGCAGCTAACGCAATCGGGCCGGGGAAGCGACCGCTCTCGTCCATGACACCGACCATCGTGGTGCACGACGGCAAGCCGATGATGGTTCTGGGCTCGCCGGGCAGTTCGAAGATCATCACCACCGTGGCCAATGTTCTGACGGGCGTGGTGGACTATGGAATGAACATCCAGGAAGCAGTGAACGCCCCGCGCTTTCACCATCAGTGGATGCCCGACGTAGTGAACGTGGAAAAATGGTTTTCACCCGACACCGTCAACGCGCTGCGGCAAATGGGTTATACGGTCGAGATCGGGCTTCACGACGCGGATGATGTATCCCCTTACTGGAGCGATGCCGAGTGCATTGCCATTGATGAGAAGAGTGGCGCCCGGCTGGGAGCCAGCGACGTCCGCAGTAACGGCAAGGCTGTGGGATACTGAGGATTGCCGACTGTCGATTGTCGATCGCCGATTGAACGCGGCTGCCTGAAGTTTGCAATCGGCAATCGAAAATCGCAAATCGTAAATTCCGAAGGATTTGCATGCTAAAGGCAGTCTCAACCTATCTATTCGTGAAGGAGCGCCTGCACCCGGGCATTCTGGACGGGCTCGCCCGCAGCGGTGTGCAGGCGATCGAGATTTTCGCGGCCCGCCAGCATCTCGACTACGCCAACCGCAAAGCCCACGTCAAGGAAATCGCCGAGTGGTTCCGCGGCAGCGGCATTCCGCTGCATTCGGTCCATTCGCCGCTTTACGCCGACTACGAATGGGGACGCGCCGGCGCACCGCCCTTGAACATAGCGGCCACAGACCGCGCGGCGCGGGTTGAAGCCATGGACGAAATCAAGCGGGCGCTTGAAATTGCCGAGCAGATTCCGTTCCGCTTTCTGGTGCAGCACGTCGGCACACCCAACGCGAGTTTCGGCGAGAAGAAATTCGAAGATGCCATGACTTCCATCGAGCACCTGCGGGCGTTCGCCAAGCCGCTGGGCGTGCGGATTCTGCTCGAGAACATTCCTAACGAGCTTTCCACTCCCGACAAGCTGGTTGAGTTGATCCACAGCGCGCATTTTGACGACGTGGGCGTGTGCTTCGACTTCGGACACGCGCACATCATCAGTTCGGTGCGCGAAGGGTTCGAGATTCTGCGCAGCCACATCCGCTCCACCCACGTGCACGACAACGCCAAAGACAAAGATTCGCACCTGTGGCCGGGGCAGGGAACGATTGACTGGAAAGAAGCGATGGAGTTGCTGCGTTCGGCGCCGCAGACTCCGCCCGTCTTGCTGGAGCTCGAAAGCGACGAGAAGGTGAATCCGCTGGAGAAGCTGGGCGACGCGTTCGGCAAGCTGGAAAGTGCCTAAGTTTCAAGGTTTCACAGTTTCAAAGTTTCAAGGAACTGCACCGACCGGGCAACTTTGAAACTCTGAAACCCTGAAACTTTGAAACCTGATTTCTATGTCTTCCCCCATCACCACCATCGCAGAAGTCGGCCAGCACGAAGGCCAGTCCGTCGTCATCCGCGGCTGGCTCTACAACCTGCGCGAGAGCGGCAAGCTGCTGTTCCCGCAGTTTCGCGACGGCTCCGGCATCATTCAGGGCGTCGTGCCCAAGAGCGCGGTCCCGCCCGAGGTCTTCGAGGCGGTCAAAACGCTCACCCAGGAATCGAGCGTGATCGTCGAAGGCAAGGTCCGCGCCGACAAGCGCGCGCCGGGCGGCTACGAGCTCGACGTGGCCGGCGTTCAGGTCGTGCAGCGCGTGCCTGAGTCGGACCCGTATCCCATTACTCCTAAAGAGCACGGCACAGATTTCCTCATGGAGCACCGCCATCTCTGGGTGCGCTCGCAGCGGCAGGCCGCGATTCTGCGGGTGCGGGCGGAGATCATCAAGGCCGTGCGCGACTTTCTCGACGAGCGCGGCTTCACGCTGACCGATCCTCCTATCATCACTCCCGCCGCATGCGAAGGGACAACTACCCTCTTCCCCGTCGATTACTTCGAGGAACAGGCGTACCTAACTCAGTCGGGACAGCTTTATATCGAGGCCACGGCGATGGCGCTGGGCAAGGTGTATTCGTTCGGCCCGACGTTTCGTGCGGAGAAGTCGAAGACGCGGCGCCATCTCACCGAGTTCTGGATGGTCGAGCCGGAGATCGCCTACGCCCAGCTCGACGAACTGATGGAACTGGCCGAGCAGTTTATCAGCTTCATTGTGAAGCGGTGCCTGAACCGGCGGCAGGCTGAGTTGAAGACCATCGGGCGCGACACTTCAAAGCTCGAGAAGGTTGAGCCGCCATTCCCGCGGGTTAGTTACGACGAGGCCGTAAAGCTCCTGCAGGAAGGACACGCCAAAGGCGCTCTCGAAACGAAATTCGAGTGGGGCGGCGACCTCGGCTCGCCCGATGAAACCTATCTTTCGACGCAGTTCGACAAGCCGGTCATGGTGCATCGCTATCCGGCGAAGGTGAAAGCTTTCTACATGGAACCGGATCCGCAGCGGCCGGAATTGGCGCTGTGCGTGGACGTACTTGCTCCCGAAGGCTACGGCGAAATCATCGGCGGCTCGCAGCGCACGGCCTCGCACGAATTGCTGCTCGAGCGGATTCACGAGCACAACTTGCCGGAGGAAGCCTTCAAGTGGTATCTCGATCTGCGCAAGTTTGGCAGCGTGCCGCACAGCGGTTTCGGTATGGGCATCGAGCGCGCCGTGGCCTGGATCTGCGGCCTCGAGCACGTGCGCGAAACGATTCCCTTCCCCAGGATGCTGTACCGGCTATATCCGTAATTGCCGATTGCCGATTGGAGCGACGGTTGAAAATCGGCAATCGGCAATCGAAAATTGGAATTCCCGGGAGGACTTTATGAAAAAGTCTCTTTCTCTCGCCCTATTCTTTCTGTTTCCCCTGGCCGTCGCGGCTCAGCCCTCTGCCGGGGCACCCGACGTTCCAGTCGAGAAGTGGACCGGCAAAACAATTATGCTGATCGGCGCTCACGCCGACGATGACGCACTTTCCCATGGCACGCTGGCGCTCCTTCAATCTCACGGGAATCAGATCTACATCGTAACCCTGACGACTGGAAATGTCGGGACGCAGGACCCGAACCTCTCGCGCACACAGCTCGCCCAGATTCGCCGCCAGGAGGAATTGGCGGCCTTGGCCGAGTTGGGAATCCCTGGCGAGCACTACATCAATCTGGGATACGACGACGGCCTCCTCGAATTTGAAGACCGCAAAGCGGTGGTGGAGAATCTGGTTCGCTGGATTCGAAAATTGCGGCCCGATGTGCTCATGTCCTGGGACCCGGGCAAGAATTATCAGCGCTGGCACAAGTCCGATCACCGCGCCGCCGCTTATCTTTCGGCCGATGCCGCCCGTGCCGCCATGTGGCGGCTGCTGTTCGAGGGCCAGATCACGCAGGAAGGTCTGAAAGAATACATGATTCCCGAATACCTTTTCTACAACGACTACGATCACGGTGACGAGAACACCTGGGTAGACATCAGCGGCTACGTCGACAATAAAGTGAACGCATTTTCGAAATACGTCAGCCAGTACGGACCAGGCTGGAAGAACTACCAACCGAATCCTTCAGAGGCAGAGTTGAAGGAAATGAAAGATGCCGCGCGCCGCCGCATCATGATGAAGGACGGGAAGCCGGTGGAAGGATTCCGTTACTACAAGGGCCTGCCCGATGCCATGGGAAAATAACCGCACTTATGACCATGACCACACTGCCCACCAACATCGCTGCTAGAAAGATTCGTGTCATTGGCGTGCCGCTGGACTTGGGTCAGTCACGCCGCGGCGTGGACATGGGCCCATCTGCCGTGCGCGTCGCCGGTCTGGAAGCGCGCCTGGAAGCTCTCGGACATCAGGTGGAAGACGGCGGCAACGTCGCCGTCGCCATCCCCGAACAGAAGAAGGAAGGCGACGCCCACGCCAAGTATCTGAAAGAAATCACGGCCACCTGCACCAAGCACGCCGAACTCGTGCTCAAGACATTGGAGGCCGGCAAAGTCCCGCTGGCGCTCGGCGGAGATCATTCCATGGCGGCGGGCACGGTCTCCGGTGTGGCCGAGTTTTATCGCCGCCAGAATCAGCACATCGGCTTGATCTGGATCGACGCCCACACCGACATCAACACGCCGGAATCCTCGCCCAGCGGCAACGTGCACGGCATGCCGCTGGCGGCGATCATGGGTCTGTGGCCATCGGAACTGGCGCACATTTATGATTTTTCTCCCAAGGTGAAGCCGGAGAACTGCGTGCTCGTTGGCGTGCGCGACATTGATGCGGTCGAGAAGGAAAATGTGCGCCGCACCGGAATCGGCGTCTTCACCATGCGCGATATTGACGAGCGCGGCATGCGCACCGTCATGGAAGAGGCTCTCCGTCTGGCTGGACGCGGCACCGCCGGTTATCACATCTCGCTCGACATGGACTGGGTTGACCCCGAAGACGCCCCTGGCGTCGGCACTCCCGTGCGCGGCGGCGCGACTTACCGCGAGGCTCACCTGGCCATGGAAATCATCGCCGACCACGGCCGCATGCTGAGCTTCGAGATTGTCGAAGTGAATCCCGTGATCGACGAGCACAATCAGACCGCCGACCTGGCGGTCGAACTGGCGCTGTCGGCGTTTGGGAAGAAGATTCTGTAGAAGCGGGAAGGGCGCGGCTTCAGCCGTGCCGTCAGCGCCACGGGAGGGTCGCGGCTTTAGCCGCTGAGGGCTGGCATTTACCACCACTAGAACTGCTACTCCGCAAAATTCAGATTGAAGACGTCTGCGGCCGGCATGCCGGGTCCGTAGACCACGAGTTGCACTTCGAGATGGCGGACCACCACCGGACGCCGCTGCAAGGCCTCGGCCGGGAGCTCCGCCCTGATTCGCCGGTCGCCTGCCACAACGTTTCTCAATTCCACCGTGTTGCCATCCACCTGCGCTTCGAGCCTACATTCGTGCGTGAACTGCGCCCCATCGATCGAAACGGAAACTCCGACCCCGGGCGCAAGACTTCGCTTATCGATATAAGCCGGGCCCACGAGTCCGATCTCCTTGCTCGACGCAAATTGCGGAAATTCCGGAGGATCGCTGCCCATGACGTACCAATCGGTGTCGCCGTATGGGCAATGCGCGCGAAAGCGCACCGTCGGACCCAGATCGAAG
>Ga0074046_10003613_pt1 | contig 12875 bp, 15 predicted proteins | sample BogForMeECP23OM3_FD_94441 | JGI IMG/M metagenome (GOLD analysis project Ga0074046, IMG submission 94441) | Bog forest soil microbial communities from Calvert Island, British Columbia, Canada - Bog Forest MetaG ECP23OM3 | ecosystem: Environmental > Terrestrial > Soil > Wetlands ...
CAACGTGTACCGGGGTGAACACGTCACTCGCCGTGGTCACCAGATAAGAGCCGCGGACCTCAAAACCCGGAGGTCCGCGCTGCCCGCTTTTTCCCCTTGACAAGAAGCTGGAAGCATCGTAGCCTATGCTGGTTGACCCATGGAAAGCGCCGGCAGAGAGCGCGGGAAGGAGGTTCGAAAACGGCCCGCAGGGGTGAAATGGCAGGAAAATGCAAAAAAGATACTAAATAGAGGGAACGAACTCAACAAGTCCTTTAGAATCAACAAAAGGCGCAAAAAACGAACTCAAAACGAACTCAATTTTGAGCCCAAGAATGCGCGGATTACACCGAAAAAACGGGTTTTGGGTGGCACGTTTCACGTGACCGGCGGCTCGAGCGTAGACTCTCGCTTTCCAGAGAGTGTGCGGCTTGTGGCGGCTCGACCCCCGCACCACATGCCCGCGTGTCGCATATGTCCCGATAGTTCGTTACAAGGTGTACTCGCCACCCGCCGTGATCACCAGATAAAAGCCGCGGACCTCAGAAACGGAGGTCCGCGCTACCGGCTCCGCCCTACCTGCTGTATCTCACTTTCCCTGGGCTGCTGGTTTGGATAACTCGGCAAGCCGCTTGTTTATCCAGTCAATCGTACCCGCCCCAGCCGAAGGGTCCATCGTGCGAGCGATAACCAAGGCCTGGTTGTAGTGGATGGCGGCTTCTGCGTTTCTTCCCTGGTCCTGGAGCATTCGCCCCAGGGCGCGTTGCGCATCGATGAATTGGGGATCGATACTGACGGCGGTTTCAGCCTCCTGGAGCGCTTCAGAAAGGTCTTTGCTCCCGCGCAGGCGCCAGGCCTTGTGAACGTGACTGATCGCCTGCGCCATGGGAATGGAAAAATCGCCGTTATAGACAGCGACGCCATTCTGGATCACCGCATCCGGCTTCCGCGCAATAAAGTCTTGATATGGATTTAGTTTCTCGGCGCCAAACTCGTAGCCAACGAGATCCGAGTAGCTGATGAATACCGGGCCATGAACGACGGGCGGAACCTCAATCTCCATCCCAGTCCATCCTGTATCGGCAGTTGGCAGCAGCTTGCACGGAATGCCGTAGTCGCTGGGCAGAATAAAGGGCGTGACAAAATAAGCGAACCAGCATTCGTGGACATTGTGCTGGTCGACGTATGTTTTCACGGCCTTCAGTTGCTGTCCCCAATCGGTATTCGAATCGGTCAGGTAGCGGTGCGTCTGGCTGGGGCCTCCCCAGGCCTCATTGGCATAGGCGATGTAGGTCGGAAAGGCCATCAGAGAGCTCAGGCAGTGAGCGGCCACGAGCGCCGCGACGGCGTAGCGCCATGTTTTGTTATTGCGTGCCATGGCGCATGCGCCGCCCGCCGCCAGTAGGATGAGAAAGGCGAGTGTGGGCAGAACATGGCGGATGCCGATGTTGAGCGGCGACGCGATCACAACGGCAAGATAGATCGCTGACGGCACGACCAGGAAATATATCTCACGAGTGAGACGGAACCTGCCGGTCAATAGAGCCGCGGCGGCGATCCCGAGCAGTCCGATCATACCCAGTGTTAGTTTAACGGCCATCGCCACGGGGAAATAGAACCAGACGCCATGGCCATAGACCTTGCCCAAAATGTAAGTGGGCATCCCGTTGCCCATCTGTCTCACGTCGGCGAGGCCGTAGAGATAGCTCTCCGGAAGAAGGTGATAGCGGGCAAAGAAGAGGATGCCTTGAGCCTCGTATGGCTTGAGTCCCTGAGCGGAGGTGGCAAGATCGGGATCGAGATGCAGTCCGGCCGGACGCGCCGCGTAGCGAAATCCGTAAAACGCCCACAGAACAAGAATGGCAAGCGCCGAGATTGCCGCCAGTCCGCCGAAGAGCTTGAATGCGTAGAGGCCGCAGGCCCGCAACCGGGCTACGCCCGAAGTCGAGCGCCGCAGCGAAATACAACGGACAACCAACTCTCCGGCAAGGAGGACGACCAGCATGGGCAGCAGCAGAATCGCGGAGTGTTTGGCGGCCAGCGCCAATCCGCCGGCCAAGCCAACCGTGAGCAGCCGTAACAGGCCGGGCGCTTTGACCCAGCGATACAAGCCATAGATGCTGGCCAGAAACATACAAGATACGGTTGTGTCGGTTGTAACAAAGGGACCGTTGGTAAGGAGGGTCGGCTCAAAGGCGACCAGGGTCATGGCCACCAGCCCCGCTGCCGTTCCGAACATTTCCCTCCCGGCCAGAAACGTGACCAGGGCAAGCATTAGGACAAAGACCGTCACGCACATTCGGGCACGGAAGATGATGGAGTCTGCCGTGTAGGGGCCGCCGTCGCCCGGGCCGTTGCGGAAGATCATCTCACGGCCGTCCAGGTAGGATTCAATCTTGAAGTAACGGCCCTGAAGCGGCGGCACGCGAAGAGCCAATGGGAGCAGCGGGAGCGCCGCGACCATCTTAGCCAGCGGAGGGTGCTCTGGATTGAGGCCATAATCGTGAGTCTTGAGCGACATATAGCCGGCAAAGATGTGGTCGCCCTCATCCCAACTCAGCGACTCGCCCCGAACGGAAAAGACGATCTCGGCCGCCATCATCAGCAGCAACGAGAGCACTGCCACAATCGTCCACGCCCGAACTTGCAATTGGACCTCTTGGAGAATCCACGTCTGCCATTTCTGCTGGCAGCAATTCTCAAGGTGAGAACCTATCATCTCCGTGTGCAATGGTCCAGGAGAATACTGCAAGAAGGATCATGGTGTTGCGAACTGGCTACTATTGCGAGCGGGTAGATAAAAGGCGAGATACAAGCGCAGAGTCTCGCCTTTTGAGACTCTGCGGCTCTTGGTGGGCAATGGCGCGTATAATGCGGGGTCATGTCCCGCTTGCGACGCTTGGTCGTCTCCGACCGATTTTTCTTCGTCACTTGCCGGCTCCTGCCGCGCCGAGGGAAGCTTCAGGGATCGGAATTCGAGCGCCTGGCCCGCGTGGCGCGGGAACGGCGAGAGAAATGCCATTTTCTCCTGACGGCCTGGGTTTTCTTGCCGGACCCCGCCGCGGCGGGGCATGCGATCATCTTCCCGCCTTATCCGCTCACCATCTCGCGGGTCATGGAATCCATCAAGGTGGGCTCGACGCATCGCATCAACTCCGGCAGAAGAGAGTCGGGCCTTCTCTGGCAGCCGCGATTTTTCGACCGGGCGGTGCGGACGGTTCAGGAATACTACGAGAAGGTGGAATACATTCACCTGAACCCGGTGCGGGCGGGGCTTGTGGAGCGAGCAGAGGACTGGCCGTGGTCGAGCGTGAGGGACTACGCCGGGAATTTGAGCGCGGTGGCCAGCGGGCATCGCGTTCTGCCCATCGATCGGATACTGCTGCCAGCCGATGCCCGGACACGGATCTGAACGAAAAGCCGCAGAGTCCCAACACCAGGGACTCTGCGCTACGTGCTGCTGAAAGCGTGCCCTGCCAGGAGGAGAAGGAAGACGCGCCGCTGTCACCCAAGCGAACGGCGCTGGGGATTGTGTTTCTTTTTTTGGACATGGCAGTCAGCCTTTGAGGTGCTGTCGCCGCCGGAGCGGGCTCTGCGCGATCATCAAGCTACGGTCGCGAAGCCTTTCCAGAAGCTTGAGCTTTTCGGAAAAGGAAAGCGCTCGGAGCCGCTGACGCGTGGCGCGTTTGCTTTCCAAGACTTTGCGCATCCAATCGCTCATGGATTACCTCGCCCCGATCTTGCGGCCCGCGGCCCAAGGGTATACGACCCCTGCAGGGTCGGTGATCGAGCGTCGCGCATTCCGGGGGCGTTGCCCCCGTAGGCGCCAAGATGAGAACTGTTCCTATCGTTCCGGCGCCATTCCCGTCCCGCGCAGCGGGACAAAATCGTAGAAGGCGCCGGCAGATTGCCGTCAGCTATAACAATATCCGCGAGCACCGAAAGGCATCCGAGTTCTCAGGAGCAAAAACGATTGGCCTGCAAGGTCGCTCAACACGGCTACCACAGCAACCAATAAGAACTCAGGGCTTCGGGAGCCTGTTTCGCCGCTTGAGTGGCGGCATTCGCTCGAGCTGGCTGTGGACCACTTTCAAATTCAGCCGTTTGCTTCCAACCGTACGGGCTATTCTCTGCACGCATGCGACGGCGTCTGTTTCAACTTGGTGCTCCCAGATTCTGAGCACTTTCCAGCGCAGGCGGCGCAGCTTCTTGGTGTTCCTCTTATCCCGTTCGCGGTTGCAGCCAATCTTGTTTCGCCAGAAGGCTGGCAGCTTGTGGTGCCAGACCGGAAATCTCCACCCGTGCCAGAAATCGCCGTTTACGAAGACGGCCACCCTTGCCTCGGCGAAGACGAAATCAGGACGCCCGGGTAGCGCGCGATCATGCTGCGTGAATTTGAGCCGGGAGGCCTTTAATAGGGCGCGGATATATCGTTCAGGGGTTGTATTCTTCCCCTTGATTCTCGACATCACCCGGCTTCGCTGCTGCGGCGATATGATGTCGACCACGGACGGTCACCCCCGGCTTCAGGCTAAGTGGTTTTCTCCGCAGGCCTGAGAAGGAACAGCCCAACGCGCCCGGCGTGCGCACTGAACCACGCCTGCAGCGAGGTGCAGGCCTGAGTCCTCAGCCTTAGGCTTGCCGCCAGATCGTTTTCCTCAAGTCTCTTGAAGCTATACACGAGCCGGGCGCTGAGATAAAGGTCGTAAATGCCTGGGCTAGGTACGCCCGTTGGCAAATATAGTCGTTCCAATTTCCATAAAAACTCGCCGACCTTGCGATCATTGGGCTGTTTGAATAGTCTCCGTCTTTCGGTCGGGACCCACAGGCCCGCCAGCAGTCTGAGGACGCGAACTTTACCTTGCGCATGGTCGCAAAGGGGGCTCACCTCTACAAGCACAGGTGCGCAGACCTTGGACACGGCATCCCTTTCCTTCTCCCACCTTTTCTTCTCCTCCCCTTCCTCGTCTCTCGGTTTGTTGGCAACAAGGAATTCCTCAACGAGGTCCGGTCTCGTAGGGAGGTGCGGCCACTTGCCGTTCTCCGGCAGTGCATATATTTTGCCTGCCCAGGGTCTCGTTCCCGGTTCGGCTGAAATGTGCAGCATCGTGTTAATCCTCGCCCGCTGCTCTTCGCTACAGTCGCCTGCCCCGAGTATTTCCTGAGCGCATTTAACGATACGGTCTGGGGGATTGCCAGTGAGGTTCTCCATCCTGTCCCCGTGGAGCGGATTGAGGGATGTATAGAACGCAGCCAACGCACAGATCGGTTCCGAGAGCCCTTGACCGTACTCCTCAGAAGCCATTGCTCGAACAAGTCGAGAGACACCAGTTTGCCATTCTGTCAGCCACGCGTCCGGGTTCGTGGCCTTGGATTCCGCGATTTGGCAAAAAAGGTTTGTAACCTCTGTCGCCGCATTAAACGACGCTTCTTCCCAAAATTGCAGAATGCGAAAGGGGGCGAGTTTGGTAAGCTCTTCCTCGAGCTTGGTACCTATGGCGTTAAGGTCGTTTCCATACTTCAATTTCTCTAGCATCACGCTCACAACGGGATTGGGGAGACTGTCCTCCAGAAAAATCTCCTCATCGAATGTTTCCTTTTCCGCTGGATACTTGGTCCAGAGAACTACCATATATGGACCATTCTCCTTGCTTATTACCTGTTTTAGCACCTGCAATAAATACCCGACTCGTTGCTTTTCCCCCGTCAGGTTCAATCCGAGTTCGACGTCAAGAATCGCCAAGCGTACCCCTGGTGGGCACGGGTTTTGAGGAGGGTCGTCTTCGGGGGAAATCTTGAAATATGCGACAGGTATGCCTCGGAGGCCGAGGGCCCGAATAATCGGTTCGGCCTCGTCGGGCTTGTCATCGATGACTACAACGCGGCAACCTCTCAGGTGGTCCATTTAGCCCCTTTGAACACGAGAGCGACTACCGCGCCCTCGTACTCCCTCGGCAGGTCCAAATCTCCAACCTCCGGAAAATCAAGCCTGCCATCATTCACCTTCATGACCTGATCAGCGATGTGCAATCCTAAGCCCGAGCCATCCGGTTTCCGGCTAAAGAACGGTGCAGTCAAATACTCTGGCGGATCCGAAAAGCCAGGACCGTTGTCCGCGATGACGATCGCCCCCCCTTTCGAAGGGTACCTGGAAGTTCCGATATAAAGGCGCTTCCTTCCGTCTTCGCCCCACTTGTTGCGGAGCCACCAGATGGAATTATCGACGATGTTCATAATCGTTGAGACTATCAGACGACGGCTGCAACGGGCCTCGAAATCACCCTCTTTAATGTTAGTTTCAAACTTGATATGGTGGTGTTTGAGCCGGAGTTCGGTGTTGAAGACCGCCTTGCTGATGAGCCCGCTCGCGCTTTCCCGCCTGCTTCCAGAACCTCTGGCCAGTGCCGCGAACCCTTCTATCAAATCCGCCAAGTGCCTCGCAAGCTCCCTAACGCGACGACTCGATTTCTCCTCCTCAACCGCAAGCAAAAGCTCTTCGACCCCTTTCTCAACTTCATGAATGACGACCGTCAGGCTCAAGCCGGCACTGGCAGATACCAAGAATCGCTCGCGGATTTCCAGGAACTGCCTTTCGATTCTATTCACATGCTCCGTGAGCTCTCCGTCCAACCCTCTTTCCTCGGCAAGCTTTCGAATGGCGGTCAAGTCTTCGATTACAGGCTCCTTGCTCTTCTTACTGCCATAAGCGTTGCGAATGCGCTCTTTGTCTTCTTGCCGTTCCCATTCGATCTGAGTCACCGCGTATAGGACGGCAGCTCGAAACTCGGAAGAGGCGTTATCCTCTACGAACCCTTCGCGGTTGGTCTTCTCTACAAGGTCAGAGCTTTTCGCCAACTCCAACGACACGCCTCCTATCACCAAGTTATTGCTGATTCGGAGCGCCGGCACATTCACCCTACGGCCACCGAGATTCAGCCAATCGTTGCCTGGCTCACCGTAGTCATACACACGTATGCCGTCTCGGTACACTCGGATCCCGCCGTTCTGCTTCAGATATTCCCTGAGGCCTTTCTTGTCCGTCACACCCAGCGCCAGCACTTGCGGATCTAAGTCAAAAATGAGCAGGTTCATCTTCACCGGGCCAATCCTGAACCTGCCGAGGTCGATTTTGCTTCCATCTTCCCGACTCAAGGACTTGGCCTCTTCGCCTCCCACCTTCTTTTCCCGGGCCGTCACCCTCTCCATCGCTTCCCAAGGTTCAAACCGGTACTCGTACTCGAGGCGATCCCCTGACATCGTGCACTCCGCTCGGAAGAGCGAGTACTTTCTCACGTCTTCCAAAGTAAGGAGACCCTTAAGCCAATCCTCGTTGTCCTTGAGCACGATCTTGGTGTTGAACGAACCGGATTCCTCAAAGGGAGAACAAATTGATAACGTTGCACGCGCCAACTCCCTAATCATTCCACGGGTCCACTGCTGTCGAAGTTGGGTGATTTCTATCCTGGTCCCCGTTTTGTCTCCTTCGAAAACCTCAGGATCCCGCTCTTCGATTGTCACCGGTACATCGGAAAGGTGTTTGTCAGAAAGGAAACGCTTCCAGTCGAATTCCGCGACCACCTCAGGACAATCTTCCTTGCGGGTGACCAGCGTTATGCGCTCACCGAGCTTGTGAGCCGCAAACCGTCCGACGCCTTTCTCGCCTAGAGGCAAGCGCTTATATCGTGCCGTTCTTACACCTGCGTTCCTCTCGCGGACGCGATAATCTGTTCCCGGCTCTAACCACACTTTCGTTACAGTCTCCCAATCCATCCCCGTCCCAGAATCTCTTACAACTATCCTTCCTCGGATCGGATCGTCAACTTGTGACATCACCACAGTTGCAGTTCTTGAATCCGCATCGTAGGCGTTCTTGACAAGCTCGAAGACAGCTATTTCGGGATCCCTAATCAGCTGGTCACCCAGGAGGGGAAGGAGTCGTGCTCGGGGCTTAAACGGTAGCTCTGCGCTTCTGAGCTTAGGCATATTCAGAGTTTCGGCTCGCAGGGCCGACAGGTCAATTGGCTGATGACGGCCTCCATCACCGGAGGGCAGACCGCATTTCCAAGGAGCTTGATCTTCTCGCGCCTTGTGCCATGTTCTAACTTGTAGGTATCCGGAAATCCCATCGCCTTTTTCAGCTCCGGCACTTGGAGCATGCGCATTTCATGACCGTGTCCGTTCCGCCGAACATAAGCGAACCGGTCAATGGTGGTAACAGTTCGGAGGGGTATATCCAGGCTTTGCCATCCGCCCGCAGCATCCGACCCATAATAAACAATCAAAAAGGGTTCACTTTCCCCGAGCTTGGCAATGGCCCGGTCTGCACGAGCGATTGTGTTTTCAGCTCTCTTTTCCGTCCGGAGCTGTGAAAAGCGGAAGTTTCCGTTACTGGATACAACCTTACTCGCCTTTTGCGTGTCAAGGTTCGTCGGCGGATTTACCTCTGGCGGCATATTCCCTTGCTCGAAGATTATGAACAAGCGCCTTCGGGCTTGGGGCACACCGAAATGTGCAGCATTAAGTTTCTGCTCCCTAACGGAGTAACCGAGGCGCCGGAGTCCCGATAGCCATTCCTCGTAGCGCTTCCACGACCTCATTTGGACCACATTCTCGACGACAATCCAACGGGGCTTTAAGGTCTTCGCAAATCGCGTCACGTGAAATGCAGTTTTGCGGCTCTCCTCAGACCTCTCGGCTTTGCCCTTCGCACACGTGTGGTTCGTGCACTCCGGTGACGCCAAGAGGAGGTCTATGGGGCCGACTTCTTTGAGGACTTGCCTGGGGTTCAAATGTTCTAATTTCCTGCGATAAAACCGGGTACCCGGGAAGTTGTCACTGTAGGTCGCCTTGGCCAGTGGCCACATGTCAATTGCGGCGACCAAATCCACACCAGCAGCGCGGGCACCGGCACTGCTGCCCCCCACGCCGCAAAACATATCCAGGGCACGTATCGGGTGTGAAATCTTTTTTTCTTCCATGTCTCCGCTTGCACGAGGCCACGTGGGCTGAGGCAATATTACCCTATCTCCTCCCGCAGAGCTAGGTGGACGGCGTAAGACGAAAATGCCGTATCCCCCGCTTCCCTGTGCGCAACACCTCGACCTTGCCGTCCGATGCGAGCGCCATGAGAAGTGACCAAGTAAGCCAGCCGTCCTGCTCGGGCCAGTCGTAGAGCGAGTCCCGCCTCCTTCTCTAAAGCCCTTGCTCGAACGCCCGGACCGTCGGGCGAGCATTCGGGCAGGGTGCGCATGGCGGCCAGGATGTGTTGTTTGCACTGGTCGATCAGTTTGTCTCCATCAAGGGTGCTCATCGCGGGTCTCTCCTCGGCAGACCGTGAGAACCTCGTTGATAATATACCCGAAAGCTTCGGAGAGCGGATGCAAAATTGGCGCGACACGTGATGAATCTACGGTCGATGCGGATTGGCCGTGGTCGCCACGGCGCATTCCCGCTTTCGCGGGAATGAGTAGGTCTCGCAAATGGCACGAATTTCGGGCAGCGCAGTGCAGAAAAGCGCGCTGGTTCAGAATGCCACACATGGGGCCTGGGCGCGGGCACCTTGTCCCTTGGAGTCGCTGTAATAGCTTGATTTCATTGGGCGAAAATAAATATTCACAGACGTCCCAACATTACCCACCGTTCCATTTTTGTCTGATAGCCTAGTAGATTTGGCTTCCGGACGAACCGCTGGCGGCGCCGGCGGAAACCGAGAAGCGGGGGTGGCGCGTGTCCGTCCATCACTAGGGTAGGCGGACCGGAGGCCGGGGCGGGCTTGGTACGCAAACGTCGCGGTCGCCGACACAAAAAGTCCGCGGCGGCGGATCGGCGCCACCCGCTTTTCCCTCTTGACAAGAGGCTAGATGCATAGTAGCCTATGCTAGTTGACCCATGGAAAGCGCCGGCAGAGAGTGCGGGAAGGAGGTTCGAAAACGGCCCGCTAGGGACGGGAAACGGCACGAAACTGCAAAAAAGATACTAAAATAGAGGGAACGAACCCAACAAGTCCTTTAGAATCAACACAAGTCGCAAAAAACGAACTCAAAACGAACTCGATTTTGAGCCCAAAAATGCGCGGATTCAAGCGAAAAAGTGGGTTTTAGGTGGCACATTTCACATGACCAGCGGCTCGAGCGTAGACTTTCGCTTTCCAGAGAGTCTGCGGCTTGTGGCGGCTCGACCCCCTCACCCGCCTGCGGGCCGTAGCGGGCTGTTTGCCCTGAACGTCCATAGCCCTTCGGCGGGCGAAGGCCCGTCCCCGTCGGCTGACGGGCTGAAGAAAGCGCCGGGGCGGGCCACCCTCCCCGATTTCTGGGGTCCGATGGTCCGATCAAATCGGACCAGAAATCGGACTCCCTCAAGGGGGTCTGTGTGATAACCCAAGTTTGCGTGTCATTCCGAGGAGCCGCAGGCGACGAGGAATCTCGCACTGCCTTGAAAATACTCAGAGCGAGATTCCTCGCTCCGCTCGGAATGACAGCTTATGCAGAGTTATCACACAGACTCCCAGGGGGGAGAGGGCCAGAGATATCTCGCGAGTCAAGCACCCCCTGGTCCCGTTCTTATCAAGGAGGGGAATCGCACTCGTTCTGACTTCTGACTTCTGACTTCTGGCTTCTGGCTTCTGGCTTCTGACTCCTAGCTAATCAACTGACCGCGACGGCTTCGATTTCCACCAGCATCTCCGGGTCAACGAACCGTGAGACTTCTATCAACGAAGTCGCAGGATGGACGGCGCCAAAGGACTCCGCGTGCGCCCTCGCCACTTCCTCCCAGAGTTCGATCTTGGTAACGTAGATCCGGGTGCGCACCACGTATTCCAGGCCAAGGCCCAGGCGTTTGAGGGCGCTCTCGATATTCCGAATTGCCTGTACCGACTGCGCATAAATGTCTCCTGGGGCCAGAACTTTTCCGGAAGGGTCCGTCCCCGTTGTTCCGGAGACGAAGACCATGTCCCCGACCTTGATTGCGCGGGAATAACCCAGCTTCGGCTCCCAGGGTGTTCCTGAGAAGATCTTTTCCCGTTTGTTCTTCATAGGCATCTCCGTCTGTAGGGGTGGTCCCGCCGTAGGGGCGGTTCGCGAACCGCCCCTACTGTGCTATTTTTCCTTTTCGAAGTATCGACGATGGGCGCGGGCCGCCAGCGCCAGCCGACGGTGGCGTCGCTCCAGCGCCTCCCGGAAACGGCGTTTCTCTTCTGCCGTGACGGGAACTATGGGGGGGACCTTCTTCGGGCGACCGTCTTGGTCGACAGCCACGTAAGTGACGAAGGCTGAACTGGTCTGACGGCGCTCGCCGGTTGGGCAATCTTCCAAAAAGACATTGACCTCAACTTCCAAGGAGGTGTTAAACGTGCGCGTGACAAAAGCTCGCAGGACAATCAATTGGCCGACCTTAATCGGATGAACGAAGTCCAGGTTGTCTACCGAGGCGGTGACCAAAAGACTGCGGCAGTGACGGCGGGCGGCGATCGCTCCAGCGATGTCCATCAGGTGCATAACTTTGCCGCCCAGGATGTTTCCAAGACTATTGGCATCGTTCGGAAGAACCATCTCAACCGTTTCCGTAAGGGAATCGGCTACAGTTTTCGCCTTCTGGTTCCTCATGCTTCGCTCTCTCTTGAGGCGCGAATAACCTCGCTCCGGCGCCCCCAACAAACCCTGCCAGGCAGACTCGATTACGCCCTTGTGCCTGCCAAAGGCCTGGAAGGCTTTGTCTAGTTCGGTTGCGTTACATATACTATTCGAGCATCGGGAGGGATGCAACCTGATTCCGCAAGCAAGCTGGCTAATCGCTCGAGGATCTTCCGGCTTGCAGAATCTCCGCCCATTGTAATCAAGATAAACCTTAAGGAGGCGCTAACGAAATGGAAGGCACGAATCGACTCAATTTCTTGCGAGAGAGTTTGCGCCAGAATCCAGACGACGTATTTGCCCGGTACGGCCTCGCCCTGGAACTCTCGCAATCGGAGCCGGCGGAAGCCTGGATACATTTCGAATACTTGCTCTCGCACCATCCGGAATATTCAGCGACCTACTATCAAGCTGGAGTGTTCCTGCTTCACCAGGGCCGGAAGGAAGAAGCCCGAAAGGTACTGGCCCAGGGGATTGAAGTGACACGGCGGCAGGGAAAACAACACGCTCTGAGCCAACTCCAAGCCGCCCTCGAGGCGATGCAGGTGTAGCGAGGTTTCTCATTTATCCTAGCCGTTCTATAATGCCATTAGGGTGATGGCGCCCCGCGAGACAAACATGGTTCAAGGGATTCCTACGCCGGAAAAACAGACTGTTGCCTTGACCTCCGTGGTTGCTGCGGTCCTGTTGATCGCGATGAAGCTGACGGTGGGCCTCTTGACCAGCAGCTTGGGAATCATTTCCGAAGCCATGCATTCCGGCTTGGACCTGGTGGCTGCGGTGGTGACGTATATTTCCGTCCGGTTGTCCGACAAACCTGCCGACCCGGCCCACCCCTTCGGCCACGGCAAAATCGAATCCCTCTCCGCGTTCGTTGAGGCCACCCTTTTGTTCGTAACCTGCGCATGGATCACTTGGGAAGCCATCCGCCGGCTCTTCTTCCATGATGTTCATGTCGAGCCGAGCCTCGCGGCCTTCGGCGTAATGTTTATTGCCGTCACTATTGACACTTTCCGATCCCGGGCGCTATTTCGGGTGGCGCGAAAATACAATAGCCAAGCCCTGGAAGCCGATGCGCTGCACTTCTCCACGGACGTTTACAGCTCGAGCGTGGTGATTTTGGGTCTCATCCTGGTTTACGTTTCCAACCAAAGCAACATCCGCTGGCTCCGCAAGGCTGACCCGGTTGCCGCACTGGTGGTGGCTGGAATCGTTGTTTACATCTCGCTGAAGCTTGGAAAAAGGACCGTGGCGGAATTGGTTGAC
>Ga0074046_10003614_pt1 | contig 12872 bp, 12 predicted proteins | sample BogForMeECP23OM3_FD_94441 | JGI IMG/M metagenome (GOLD analysis project Ga0074046, IMG submission 94441) | Bog forest soil microbial communities from Calvert Island, British Columbia, Canada - Bog Forest MetaG ECP23OM3 | ecosystem: Environmental > Terrestrial > Soil > Wetlands ...
CACCCCGAACCAACGTCGAATATGACTACGTGGGTAAACAGTCAATTCCCACGACCGGACTTTCACCGGCAAGTCCAACGGCATTATGGGCTGCAAACCAAGAACAAAGTCTGACACCATCCCCATTGGTCCAGGTGGGGTCGGTCGTCTCGGGTGAGATGTCGGTCCAGGGCAACCTCGAAGGAATCGACTCAGTAGGCGAGGTCATAATGATCGCACGCGAGTATGGGGCCGTCCGAATCGCCTTGCCGTCGATTTGCGAACTCGAAGTGTCCACCAACGTACCAGGCGAGCTGACTAAGAATATCGAGATTCTGTATTACGACAGGCCCAGCGACTTGATTGACAGAGTCCTCACGAAACAAGCAACGAACTCAGTCTCTGCCACGCATGAGGATCTGCCTCCAATTTCCCAGATGAAAGCCTGAGCTTTGCGGAGAAATTCCGTAAGTTCTCGATTATTCTTTGCCGTTTCTCTCGCCGGGACGGAGGCCCAGATGGATTATATCTTCGTTCCGTAGATCCACGGCGATCACTGACCCTCGCCCACGCCAAGCTGCAACGCCCCTGAGCTTGCTCAGAGCCACTTCGACTAAAATACCTCGCCCGTCGAAGCGCTCGCGACGTGCCAGCCACAATCGAGAACTTGTCCGAGCGGTTCCTAAAACGCTCGCCGGAAAGACACGTTTAAATGGTACCTCAGGACGACCGATCGGCATCACCACTCGCATCAATCCATCGCCGCGTAGGGGGGATTCAAGAAAAGACCTAATTGAACTGCTGATGGATGATCTCTGCGACGCGCAGAGCATTCGCCGCTACCGTCAGGCTTGGATTGGTTCCACCGCTGGATGGAAAGAACGAGGCATCTACTACGTACAAGTTATCCAGGCCGTGCGCCCGATTGGTTCTGTCCAGCACGCTTGTCTTGTGAAATTTACCGAAGCGACACGTACCGCAGACGTGACCGTAGTTAATATTGTTTGTAGTCCCGGTCACGACTCGAACTTTGTGCCGCGACCCGAGTATGCGGGCGAGCTGCTTGCGTAAGTGGCGGTTTCGCTGTCGGAGTTCAGCTGAGTAGGTGTACTCGAAACGCATGCCGTTTGGGGCGTTTGGGTCGGCCAGCACCCGGTTCTCTAGATACGGCAGGTCTTCGACGATAGTGCTAAAGAGGGAGGACCTAACAAACGTTCGAGCAGCGATGTCGGCTATACTCGAAAGGTGGTTGCCTAGTAACCGCGTCTGCCAGCGGGGATCTTTCTCCTGAGTGTACTGGAGGTACTCAAGGATGAAAGGCGCGACCATCGGAACCCCCACCGACTGCATAGTACCCAGCTTCTTGCCGTCGTTGTAGTAGAAGTCGTTCAGCGAAAGTGACTTGATCGGCCCTACTGCGCTGCGTTTTTTACTCTGGTCGACGATCAGGAAGTCGCTGGTGTGGAGCATCAGGTTCCGCCCTACGGCACCAGACGAATTCGCCAGTCCTGTCGGCCAGTCCGGCGAGCGGGAGTTGAGCAGAAGCACGGGTGTCATGAATGCACCCAAAGCGAGGACGATCACCTTGGCGGCGATGCGGATTTGCCGGCCTTTCCAAATTGCGCTAACGGCTTTCACTCGCATACGGTCCGAAATCAGTTCCTGCACCTCGCATTCGTGCAAGAGACGCGCGCCGTGTTGTGTGAGCGCCGGAACTAGGGATCTGCTTCCAGCATCGCTCTTGCAGTTCCTCAGGCAAAGGTCGAGGCACTCGCGACAATCATCAACTTGGTGGAAGCCGACATGGGAGCGATACGGATGCAATCCCAGGCTGGTGAACGATTCAAAGAAGAATTGGTCGCGCTCGCTGAGGGGCGGCGGCTCGCGCAGTTTCGCCTCTCGATCGGGGTTGAGCGGATCCGGGGTGCCGCATACACGGTAATGGGTTTCCGCCCGCCGATAGTACGGCACCAGTTCCTCATATGAGATCGGCCATTCGTCTTCCAGGTTAGCGTCAGGGACGTCCGGAAAACTGGCCTTTGGATGGAGATCGCCGACAAAGAACCGTTCGAGCTGTGCACCATACAATGCCGTCGAGCCACCCGTTCCGCACCCCAGTGGAGCGAAGAACTCGACTTGGCCGAAGCTGGTCCAGCCCTTGAGCCGCAGGGGCCAGCGCCCCATGAGCAGTCGCGCCTCTTCTTCGCTGCATCCTTCGGGCCTGACCTGGTGTGAACTTGGGACGCCGTGTAGGAACTTGCCCTTCTCGAGGAAGAGGACGCGCCGCCCGAGCCTCGCGAGTTCGAAGCCCACGGTGCTTCCACCCATTCCGGTGCCAACGACGATGACGTCCCACTCGTCTCGATCAGGATCCTCGGCATTCTGGTCAGCTGTCATCACGTTCGATTCCCATGTCGATGGATCCCCTGGGCCATGCCCGAAAGCCATTTCGCGAAAGGGCTTGGTGCCACCGATAGAATCGAGAGCATATCGTGACACATGAGTGCGTTCCTCCCGTCTGCTGGGTTGTCGTCATTGGTCGAATTTAGGCCAGACTTCGCAAGGTAGGGAGATGAGCTGCCTAAGTCCGCGCCACAGATTTTGTACTAGCTGCTCGGGACGCTTCCGTTCGCGAGGCTTTGGAGCACTGTCGACACTGCATTCTTCGGGCCATCGAGCTGGCGGAGAACCCTGGAGTACTTCTCGAGGTTGCTTCTGATACGTGCATTTGTTTTGAGCTCTTCGATGATCGCGCCGAGATCCTCTCCGTTGAGTTGGTTGTAGGGCCGTTTGACGAGGATCCCCAGTCGCATTTTTTCGATATGTCGGCCGATCTCCAACTGCTCGATGTTATGTGGGAAGATGGCCATCGGCGTTCGGTGGAGAATGCACTCCATTACAGTCCCATGTCCGCCGTGGCAAAACGCGACCTCGGTTGTGTTCAGAAAACGCTCTAGTTCTCCACTGTTCGAGAAATATGCGCCGCCGCGCGCTCCCCCATCGTTCATTCCGGGGGCGATCGTCGAAATGCGATATCGCTCTGGTATGTTCTGCAGAAACCATGGAACGATCTGCCTGCCATTACCCGTGCTTCCGAAAAAAAGGAACACGTTTGAGGGAGGTGGGGTGGGCGCATCCCGATGAAGTCGACGCCACCCGGCCCAGCGGAAGTATCCGCAAATGGTCTCGCGACGCTGGGAATCGGGGTGTGTAGGGCTGCGCTTCCAATACTCGATGTTCCTAACGCCAGGCACCAGGATGTGCCCTGAGCTCAGCGGGAAAAAATCACTGCCCATCACGCGGCGGTAGAACGAAAGGTATCCAATCACGTGAGAGATGTGAAACGCTCGCTGCCGCTGGCGGTGCTGGACGAGCTGTGTCGTGAATCGGTAGTCGGTGATAATGGCGTCGGGACGCACCTCCTCGACAATGGCGGTATCCCGATCGACCATCAGCTTCATGCGTTCGCGTCTTCGTCGCAGATCGGACTCTTCGATCCGCCAGCAACTCTCCAGGTTTGCGCGATCATTCGCAATGGTCTCCGGATAGTGCTGGATCAGGCCGAACGACTGTATCGTGTCTGCGTACATTTCGGGGGTCGGTAGGATACGTATGCTCGGAGGAAGCACTTTCGTGACGTAGGAGTATGTTGGATGCATAGCAATGTAGACCTCGTGCCCCTGCGCATCGAACTCCTCGGCGAGAGCCAGTGTCCGTGTCAGGTGACCCAGAACATTGCTCAATGGAAAGAAGAGGATTTTCTTCATGCCGGGCATCATAATCCACGATCCTCTTTTCACTCGTCCCAAGTTTTACTTCCGTCCCGCAGTTAGAAAGAACCATGACGGCCATGTCCGACGCACATGGTTGGCTTTCAGGAGTTTCCTCAAGCTGGAACATCCAATTGCCGAGATCCCGGCGGCGTCAACTATACCGCGGCAGTCGATGATGTGCACCTATGGAGACCACCCGCCGGGGTCCCAAGCGAACGTGCGCGGCAACTGTGCAACCGAACACTCTTGATGGGAAGGTCACACCTCGACTTGCAGGTCGGTCTGCGTCATACTTGAACCACCGGGACGAAAGCCGTCGGCTTGGCCGCGTGGGGCGCATCATGCTCCCGGAGCGTGCGCCGCGAGGCGTGGAACGATGGCTCACTGAGCCGACGCCGTCGGTAGCACGCGCGAACGGACAGTTCGCTCGCGGCCTGACATCGGCTCGCGTCCCGCCAGAATACTTCCCTCTTCGAATCTCGCTGCTTGGTGGCCATCGCGTCTCTCCCACCGGGCGATGGCCCCATTGTGACGACTCACGCAACGAGATTGAAGACGCACTTCGCGAAACGGACACTTCTAATGGGGCATAGCGAGGATGTCGAGCAGGTCGCCTGCGCTGCTCCTTGCGACGACCGAGCGGCTCATCAGATGAGTCGAGTCTGGGAGTTGGTGGCAGGGGAGCGATGGGATGAGGCCCTTCCATTGTGTGAGGCCGTGGTGCGGAATGCGCCGGACTTACCGGGGATCTTCCAGGTGCTCGGAGATGTCCGTGCCAACCTGAAGATGTGGGAGCCCGCCGCTCGGAGTTACCTGGACGCCATCGCGCGTGATCCGGACAACGCGATCTTGTTCCAGAAGCTGGGAGACCTGCAGCGCCGTTGCGGCGATGTCAATGGAGCTTCGAAATCGTACCGGCGTGCAGCCGACCTGGGGCGAGACGCCGCGCACCGGGAGGACGGCACACGTTTGACGCTCAGGGGCAGTACTGAAGCGGCCGCGGCTTATCTTGAGTTGATGAAAGGGTGTCTGACTTTCCTCTTGTGGGAGGCGAGCGATGGATCCGTCAATGAGCTCAATGTCAGACGACCGGTGGTCAGCTTCGCCCGCATTCTCCAAAGGATCGCTCGATGGCTCAGCTCACCGCCCATTAGCGTCCGTGAATTCGGCATGGACTGGCCGGCGAAAGCTCTGACAATGGTCGGAGAGAAACGCCTGGACAACATTCAAGAGTGCGTGGAACGTGTCCTTCAGGATGCGATCCCCGGCGACCTCCTCGAGGCGGGCGTCTGGAGGGGCGGAGTGACCATCTTCATGCGGGCGATACTCCGCGCGTACGGTGATACGGAGCGGAGAGTATGGGTAGCGGATTCGTTCTGCGGGCTTCCTCGTCCCAACGTCGAAAAGTATCCGGCGGACCGGGGCTACGACCTGTCGCTGTGGCACTGTCTCGCTATCTCCTGCAACGAGGTTCGCGAGAACTTTCGACGCCTTCAACTGCTCGACGATCAAGTCGAGTTCCTCGAGGGCTGGTTCGCAGACACCCTACCTGTCGCGCCGGTGGAACATCTTTCGGTCCTGCGGCTGGACGGAGACCTCTACGGATCGACCATCGAAACACTGCAGCATCTCTATTCCAAGGTTTCACCAGGTGGGTTTGTGATCGTGGACGACTACTACAGCTCGCGACCTTGCGGGCAAGCGGTCGATGACTTCCGTCGCGCGAATGCGATACAAGAAGAAATCGTCAAAATCGACTGGTCAGGCGCGTTTTGGCGCAAGCAATAACTGGGATCTATCGAGCTTGAGTAGGTGCACCTCGTCAAAGGCGCGCCAAGGCCACCCAACTTCCAACAGTCTTTTCCCGGGGCGCAGGGACTCCTGAAATGCCGCAATCGGCGGCGGCACTAGGATACTTGGTCGTGGATCAACCGTCATCGATTTCCGATGGAATCCCCGAGGACAACCTCAGATCGCTGAGCTTTCCGCGGGCGCGCGCCGTGGAGGCTTGGCTAGAAGGTCTCCTTACCTGCCAATCCGTCCAACCCCGAGACTCTCGTGATGCAAGCGTCGGTAGGACAGCGCGGCTCCTTTTCATTCTCGACAACGATTTCGGTGAATTGACCACGATCATGTACCTCGTGCTGGGACAGGCATTTTTCCACGATGCGAGGATTCTCTTAAGCCCTCGTCTTTACAAGACGAATCACGACGCTCTGCCCGGCCGCGTGGACATGTGGATCTCGGAGGAATACCTGGCTAAGACCATCGACACCTTTCAACCGAACGTGGTTGTATTTGCCTCGGGCTATTTGCTACCGGTGCATAACCTCCTAAGCGCGGATGCCCTAGGCCGACTGTGCCGGCAAGCCCAGCGCAACCATGCAGTCGTGGTGACGGCCGATCCGTTCCTCGGCTTGCTATCACAATGGCCGAGCCAGAGTCTGCACCAACTGATTTCCATCGACATTCCGGAGAACGCTACCCCGGCCGTGATTGCAGCTAAACGGGCGGCTGATGCCATGCTCCACACCGAGCTTTCCGGAGCGGAAAAACTCCTTAGAGCTGTTCCTCACCTCTACCCTTCGCATACGAACATGGATGGCCTCATGACTGCCAGCACCGATAGTCGAAACCTTTCCTTTTTCAACGACGCGCTTCTGTTACCGCCAACTATCGCCGTGATTCGGCCCAACATCGGCGGCAATCTCTCCGCCACGAAGGACCGTCCACATTGGATGTTTCTTATTTCCCAGGCCGACTACCAAACACAAGCCATGTTTCTGGGGAGCATGGAATTCGCCAAGGTCGTTGCGAATCTGCTGACTCAAACAGCGCAGCTGGGGCGTCACGCGATTTTTTTGGGACCCAGCCAGTTCATCGATTTGGTGAAGCTGGTGCTGCCTGCTGACGAGCACATTCACCTCCTCCCGTTTTGCTCCTTCCGCCATGCCATGTCACTGCTCCTTACCGCCGAGTACAGCTATTACTGGAACATTGTTTCCCACTCGATTCTGTTGCAGCTTTGGAACGGCCGGCCCGTAATCCTGTTTGATCGCGGGCACCTCGTGCGCGCGATGCCAGCCATATAGAGCGAGTCATCGCCTGGTACTACCAAGGGTGGGAGCCACCCTACCTCGACCCCAACGAGCATCTGTCTTTTGCCGCTCTAGAGGAGGCGGTTGCACCACACGCGCAACTCCGGATGGAACTCATGGCGCGATTTCGCCGAGCCCCGTCGCCGGCCACGGTATTCAACTCCTTGCTGGACCGCTGCAGGGCCGCCCCGTTGATCAACAGTAATCGGTAACAGCGGTCGAATCCCCTACGGTTGAAGCAAAGCGGGATGACTCCGCCACTTCAACCTCAGCTCTATCACGTCTGAAACTGTCCAGTTCGCGTCGAGTGACCCACGATAGATCACACCGGTCAAAGGAATCTTTGCGCAGCGAAACCCGCGTCTTCGTGCCTGGATACAAAAGTCCACATCTTGGAGCGACGCCGGCACGTACCGTTCATCAAAGCCTCCGGTGGCCATGATGACCTCCCGCCTTACCAGCAAACATTCTCCAAGTAGCCAAGACGGAAAGACTACTTTCTGGTCCTCGCCTCTTGCTTGCCGAGCCCCTTCGATGCATTCCTCTGCGCCGTCTAAACCCACCGTCGCCGGCCGCACCAAAAGGGCGTCATGCTCGCCACGTAGCCGCGGCGCTAACAGATCTGCTGAGGCGCTATCTAGGGCTCGAATGAGCGTTTCCAGAGCAGACCTGGTTTCGATTTCCACATGTTCGTCCAGGAAACAGACCATCCGCCGCTTGGTGGCCCGAAAGCCGGCCATTCTCCACGTGCCCGGCCCCTCTACCCCCACAGCTTCGTGAACGGCGTCTTCCGCTACGCCGCACTTTCGGAGCGACGCCGCTGAAGGTCCACCGGCTCTCTGCACCACGAAGTCGACATCTTCAAGCTTGGCCGCCGGTCGTGGCAAGGCCTCGTAGACGAATGGAGGCGTATCATTAACTCGTTTAAGTGGCAAACCCATTCGCGCCAGGACCGCGTCGGCGAGCCGCCTCCACATTTCGAACGCCGCGGCGGGGGTTAGAGCATCACTCGTTCGTCGGTCGTGAAGCCTGTAGTGATAAAGAACCTCGTCGACGAGCTCGAAATGAGCCACCTCTTCCAATTGAAGAAATATATCGCAATCTTCACCTGCCCCCATGAAGTCGGAGAAACCCGTCCACCCACGCGTACGGTTATAGGCGGACCGACGAATCAAATAGGGCTGTGACTGATTGAACAGATCGGTCACCATCCCCCGATCATAGTTCCGCGGCCCGAACGGAAACCAAGGCTCCTGATTTACGACATCACCCTCAACGTCAATAAAGTTGCGCCGCCCCCGAATCAGACTTGCCCACGGATGCTCTGTCGCAGCCTGCAAGAAGTGCTCGATGGCCATAGGCGGCAGAATGTCATCATCGTCGAGTGGAAGAATGTATTCCCCCGTGCTGTGCCCACTGAGAAACTGTCGGGCACCGGCGATCCCTCGATTGTCCGCAAAGTAAACCCGAATCCGCGGATCTCTTTCACGCTCGACTTTATCCAAAATCTCACGCGACTGTTGATCCCCGCCGTCCCACAGGAGCGATAAGGTCCAGGCGTTCGAAGTCTGCGCCAAAACGGAGTCAATGCAGGGCCGCAGAAAACGGCCCTTAAACACGGGGACTTCGATGGAAACCTGCATAAGTCGCTCCATGCTAACATCAAATGCACGCCTCTAATTTCAAGCATCAGCCTGCATCTCAGTGAGTCGACAAGCGGGCGAGACACTGACACAAGCCGTCCATAAACGAGGCCAACCCTATCGACTCCTGGACATTTCCCGTTCCACGAGACCAAGGTAGAGAACTTGCCTCCCAAGGGGAGAGGCAGTACGGTTGGATTCCCATCGCGATGAGGCTTGATCGATCTCTTGAGTTTTGCACCACATGGTATTCCTGTTTAGTTATGGCATGACAAAGATCCTATCCGTTCCTCCTTTCTGATCGCGTGAGAATCAAAGCGAAATTCGATCGTCTGCGTGCTGTCGACTGGATCGAAGCCTTGTATGAGTGTGTGATGCTGCATCGAGCTCAAGCCCCTACACAAGACATGGCGTCCCTATCCTTGCGGCTACAGGGTCGCGAACCACCGACGCATGCCGTCCACAGACGACGCCAATCCAATTGCCTCGTACACAGTTCTCAGTGACGGCTGCATGACGTGGGCCCAGTCATCGTCTGGTTTTACGATCCCCTTACTTTCCAGGCCGGCAACAAGCTCGTCTACTCGATCAAACACGTTCTCGTCGTGAACCACGACGACTCCCCATACTCCGGAATACGTGCGAATCAGTTCCTTCAGGTACGTCGCCAAGAACTGGGAAAAGCAGACACGGTCGCGCAGCCCGACCAATACTCGCTCTGCGTTCTTCAGAATTTCATAAAACTCGGCGGTAGTCCTTCCATCCGATGAGTCGGCTTGATCCACGTTCAAGCGGGTGATCAAGTAAGTCTTCACCACCTGAGACAACGTGTCTTCCAACGACCCAACGCCCTCCCGCGCTCGCAACTCCTCCTCTCTGCCTCGCGAATAATGGCTAACGACTGCGCGCGCCGTTTCGATGCGGGAACGCAAACCATTAAGTCGATTCTCCGGCTGCAAGAAGCCTCTCAGGCGGACCACCAGTTCTCGATAGTTCTGGAGATTTTCTATACCGACCGGCGTCGGCGGTATTCGGGGCTCCTGGGCTTCCAAGGTGTTGACAACCTTGGCGAGTTCGTCTACCGGCAACGTGGTCAAAGAGAGACCGATTGGAGAATCGACCTGATTGTAAAAGAGCACTATTCCGCTCGCCGAGCAATAGCTCACCGTCTCGGGAAGCTCGTGCCAGTTCATGCGCATCGGGCAAAGTCGCCAGGTTATGTGAAACCCGCGCTCCGCCATGAGATCCTGAAAGTACTTGGCGTTGGCCATCACCCGGTCGAAAGAAGCCCCGCTCCGAATGGTCTCGTAGGTGTTTTTCCTGAACGAATCGATCGATACATGGATCACGCAGTCGATGCCGCTGAGGATTCTCTTGATCCGATCGTCGAGCATCGTGGCATTCGTCAGAATGCACACCTTGATCTTCGGGTTTACTTGGCCGATGAGCTCCCAGATCCTCCGGTACACCGGAACGAGGAACGGCTCTCCTCCCATGAAATCCGCTTCGACAACGTATGGGAGAAAGGGCTTGAGCTGATCCGCAAACACGTCATCATACGGATTGGGCATCGTGCCTAGACCCTCGCGACGGGTGCGAATCGCGGAGGACGCCAGCCCGTGACACATGATGCACTGAAGATTGCAGGCGTTGTGAATGTTGAATTCCATCTTCATGGGGAACGGAGCCACAGTCGCATCTAACTTGGGTACAGTGCCGAGTTCCTCTCGGCGGTTGGCCATAATCCTGGATTGTTGCGTGTAGAATACCACGTGGGAACCGCCGAAGTCGCGAGCCTCGATCTGCTGCAAGCACTTTTGGCAGCCTTTCGAAAAGTCGCCTTTTGCCAACGACTCGCGAAGCTCGGCCGCCGCGGCCCCCTCCCAAATCGCTTGGACCGACTTCTTCGGATAGACGCCAAGAACGTGGGTTCGGTTAAAGCAACAGGCCGTCACGACACCGAGCTGGGAAAAGTGGAGATTGATCACCGGAGCAGGGCATAGTGTCGTGCCGTCATCGGCCCCCCGAAACAGATTGAATTCCTTCAAAAGGTCGGAGTCCAACATCAGTTTGGTCCTGTTTTGGAAGCTCAGTGTCAAAGACTTGCGCGAAGCGCACGGCGTTCGCGGCGAGGGTCGGGCCCCGATGCGCGCCTCGACTAGAGCGTTAGAACGCACATCCTAACCACCGGAGTCGCAAGCAGCCACAGTGCGAACGCCTGAGTTACTACCGCGCTTTTCGTATCGCGATCGAATCGTCAGAGTCTACTTCTTTCCCATACAATGAAGCCATTCGCTACGCGTTGGTGTCTTGGCTCACCGTGAACTGGAATCTCGCCCGGTTGGCTTCAGCGACTAAAGCGTGACCTCCTATCACCGTGATCGCAGCGTCGTGCCGCGAAGGTTTTGCGCATGGGCGCCAGTCCCGGGGTTGGGAAACGAGGACGGGGATTGAGTGCTTGGCTCAACCCCGACCCAGGTTCTGGCCCCCGGGTCGTAAACGTCCGACCGATTACATCTTGACCGACCGCACGGCAGGGTGCGAGGGTGCGCCTCAAACCCGGAACTGCGTGCGCTAGTCACGACCCGGCCGGAGAAGAGTTCGCTGAGTTTCTTAGCCTGACCGCCGGGGCCCAGTCGGGGCATCGCAGGAGCGGCGACTTCGCCCTTACTGACTCCCGCTTTGCAAATGAGATAGAACTGCCGGTCCTTCTGAGACAACGATTTACGGCGAGGCTTGTGGTGGTCCCGCTGACTGGCTGGAGCCAGTAAGGCCGTGCCCAACCGCCACCGACTGGTTCTCGCCCGGATCGATACACCGACCGGGCAACACCCGTGGAAGGTCCATGAGCCACCATCCAAGAGACCCCCGTGCCGAACGCATGGTCGCAGTAATTTCGCCATCAACGAGGGAGTTAAATCGGGCTGTTAGTCCGGCCCAGCAACGGTTCATGAAGGGCCGGCCTCTTCGTTTACAGGACGGAATCCGCGGACCATGACACGATCCGCCGCAGCACAATCGCGACGGGATTGTACCGCTTTATCCGGTCGTATCGGAATCGCCACCCAGCAAGGGGTTATTTTGGCTTAAGCACTCATGGAGGACTTCTCATGAACCGAAAAGAAGACTCAGGATCATACAGTCAAAGAAGATTCAGGATCACACCGTCTTTGATGACGAGACAATCTCATGCGACTGTTCTCATGCCTTTTGGTTATCGTGTTCACCGCGACCACGGTTTTCTTGGCCCCCGGGGCGGTGAAAGCACAGGTCAGTACGCCGTCGCCTGAGCCGACAGCCGAAAAAAAGGCCGCCGCTAGCTGGCAAAACGTCCGATCGATCGATCTGTTGGAATCGCTGAGGCTCACCAGCCACAGCAATGTCTGCGATCCTGCACCTCTTTTTCTGACGATCGATTATTTCCTAGAGACATGCAACGCAGCCACAGATTTAACAAGATTTCAGGATCAAGTCCAGGACTTCCAAAACCTGACGCAGATCACCTCCGGACTACCGAATCGGCCTGCCTCCGAGACGCAGCTCGGACGCGTTCTTGTGTCGGAGTCGCAAAGCGAGGTTCAGTTTGCCTCAGCACTCGGTGTGTCGCGGGGAGCACCTCGGAAAGCCGAACACTGTCGAGATCGATCTCCTCGTAAAGGAAGCACCAGATGCCGAAGATGCCGCCACTACCGGGAGTTCCGATGCCGAACTGAGGCAAGGCGCCTGACAAGGGATTCGCCGATAGAAACGTCTGAGCCGCCGTCAGTTCCGCCTGGACGTCAATTCGGCCGGCGCCAACCACTTGCCAGAACGGCAGGACGCGCTGCACCGCGGCTTGAAACTGAGCACGGCGAGAGGCGGAATCACCGCTGTCGAGCTTGGATCTCAGAACGCTCAGAAAAGAGTCTGTTACGTCAGTCTGACCAACATAGAAATGTAGGTTGTCAAGGATCAGTCCCTGGTTGTTGGGATCGGGCAAGAAAGCCGGGATAATTTGAACTCGTATCTCCACATCCTCGAGTAAATCGAGGTTTTTAGCGGGCCAGCGGCGAGACACTTCGGGCCTCAGCGGCGAGAAGACAAGGGTCTCATGCGTAGTGTTGATATTGTCCATTGTGGCGACTCGAACTTCGAAGTGAGAGCCTTCACGGGACGCGTGTGGCGATTAGACGGCTGTCATAATACCAGTCGGGGTTGTCGCAAGCTAGGAGCCTGTCCGAGCATTCGGTTTCAGTCGCCGTAGGTCCTTGGTAATCAAATGGGTGCAGTCGGTTTGTCTACAAAGGGCTGATTTCCCTAACTCACTGCCACTGAAAGTGCTTCGGAGAGTCCTTTCGAGAGCATACTCGGCGTAAGAGTCCGTTGGCGGCCATTATTGG
>Ga0074046_10003615_pt1 | contig 12870 bp, 8 predicted proteins | sample BogForMeECP23OM3_FD_94441 | JGI IMG/M metagenome (GOLD analysis project Ga0074046, IMG submission 94441) | Bog forest soil microbial communities from Calvert Island, British Columbia, Canada - Bog Forest MetaG ECP23OM3 | ecosystem: Environmental > Terrestrial > Soil > Wetlands ...
CCTTTGTTCACAGGATGCCGCACAACCTTGACGTGCGTATCTTCCGCCGCCAGGCGCTCGGCGATTTCGCCGGTGCGATCGCGGCTGCCGTCGTCAACCACGATTACCTCGAAGTCGTCTGCGACCCGCGGCAACTCGGCCAGGTACGAGCGCACGACGCGCTCGACGTTGCCTTCCTCGTTATGCGACGGCAAGAAGACGCTGATTGCGGGGATTCGGACCGGGGAACTCACGTTGACATGGGCGATCTAGTCGCCGAGCTCACGGTATCCGCCGCGGAAAAACAGCAGCGGCTTGCCCTCGCGGGGAGTTTCGGCCTGCTCGACCTCGGCGATGTAAATCGTATGGTCGCCGCCGTCGATCGCGGCGGTCACTTTGCACTCGAGATAAGCGAGCGCACCGTCGAGGATCGGGGCGCCGTTGGCGCCAATTTTGTGACTGACGCCCTCGAATTTGTTGCCGCCGCTGATCGCGAACTTGCGCGACAACGCTTCCTGGTCGCGCGCCAGCACATTGACGGTGAAGATTTTGCTCTCCTCGAAGCAGGGATAGCTCTCGGCCTTCTTGTCCACGCAAACCAGGGCCAGCGGAGGAACCAGCGAGACCGACGTAAACGCGTTGGCAGTCAGGCCGTGCAGCTCACCCGAGCTGCGCCGCGACGTGATCACGGTAACGCCGGTCGCGAAATGACCCATCACGCGCCGCAGTTCGTTCTTTTCGATCGCCATCCAAATCTCTCTGCGCGCGGATGCTATCAGACGATTTTGCCAACCGTCAAAGCGGATAGCGGCATCCCGTGGCATCGCCCATTGTCCTGCGTGGTCAAAAAATGACGTATATTCCGGTGGTCAGGACGGCCATCGCGCGCGGCAGGGGTGACCCCCCGGCCGTGGCGACGGGGGCGCAGTGAAAGAGAGTTGTGGGTTGCGGTTTTGGCCCAAAACCGTATAACCATCGGCAGGATGAAAACACTGATCGAGAGGCTGCAGGAAGGCGTTGCGGACTGGAGGGTGGAAAACTTTCCGCATGACGACTTTCCCGCCATGGCTGAGATTCTCGACTGGGCTGCTGAGCCGGAAGGTGCTGGGTTTCGCCTTCGCCCACCGCAGCTTCGCGCGCTGGAAGCGTATTGGTTTCTTCGCTTAGTCGAGGGCACGCCCAAGATTGCCGACCTCTACGAGAAATACTTCCCCGCGGGTGAAGACCCTGATGCGCTGCTCAAGGCGCTCGGAATTCCCCAATCGGCGTTCATGGCATCGAGGGCTCAGTTCCCCGTGCTGTGGGAGAACATCAGCAGCAAGGACGACTTTGTCCGTGTGCACAGCCTGCAAGCCCTTCGCGAGACCTTGGCTCTGCGATACCCGAGCTACATCCTCGCGCTCGCGATGGGCGCGGGAAAAACCGCGCTAATCGGCGCCATTATCGCGTCTGAATTTGCGATGGCGCTTGAGTACCCCGATGGCCCCTTCGTTCAGAATGCGTTGGTCTTCGCTCCCGGCACAACGATTCTGGGAGCACTCCGTCAACTTGCGAGTGTCCCTTACGACCGCATTCTCCCGCCGCGACTCTTCAAACAATTCGCCGCCACGGTAAAGCTAATTTTCACCCGCGATGGCGAGCGCGACATCCCGGTTATCAAGGGAAGCTCGTTCAATGTCGTTGTCACCAACACCGAGAAAATCCGCATCCAGAAGGAGACAATTCGCAAGAGCGACCTCGGTTCGTTCTTTGACCCCAAGAAGGCAGACGAGGCCCGCGCCGAAGTTGCTAATCTACGCCTGCAATCCATCGCTAGTCTTCCGCATCTCGGCATTTTTTCCGACGAGGCCCACCACACTTATGGGCAGGCGCTCGACACGGAGCTAAAGAAGGTGCGCAAGACCGTAGACTACCTGCACGCGCACAGCCCGAACCTCGTTTGCGTCATCAACACCACCGGCACGCCATATTTCAAGCGGCAGCCACTGCGCGATGTCGTCGTCTGGTATGGCCTGTCGCAAGGCGTCGCCGATGACATTCTCAAAACAGTCGGCAACAACATCCACGCCTACAACTTCGATGGCGATGCGCGGCAAGTAGTCACGCAAATCGTCGGCGAGTTCTTCGAGAAATACGGCGACGTTAGCCTCCCGGACGGTTCACCGGCCAAGCTCGCTATTTATTTCCCACAGACCGACGACCTCCGCGAACTTCGCCCTGCCGTCGAAGCAAAGCTCGTCGAACTGGGCCTTTCCACCGGGCTCCTCCTGGAACGCCATAGCGACTCCGGCGTGGCGGATAAGGATGCCTTCGAGCGTATCAACGACCCCGGCTCGCCTCACCGCGTCATCTTGCTCGTGAACATGGGCACCGAGGGCTGGAACGTCCCAAGCCTCTTTGCCTGTGCGCTCGCGCGGAAGCTGAAAACCTCCAACAATTTCGTCCTGCAGGCCGCTTCGCGCTGTCTCCGGCAAGTGCCGGGGAACACCATGCCAGCTTCCATTTATCTCTCCGTTGAGAATCAGCGCACGCTCGACACGGAACTCCACGAAACCTACGGTGAATCGCTGGAAGATCTCCGCCGCAAACAGAGCAACAGTCGCAGCGCCATCATCACGCTCCGCAAGGTCAAGCTTCCTCCTCTTGTCATCCGGCAACTCGTCCGAACCGTCGTCCGGAAGGAAGAGATTACCGGTGGCGCGCTCGAGCTCTCCAAGCCGGTGACCGACGCCACGCCGAAGCTCAAACGGCTGACTTTCGCGATCGCTCGCCAGGCCGCCACCCGTGCGCTACTCAAGCAGACCGGCGAAGCGCTCACGATCGAGACTGAGCCCGATACGATCGATCTGTACACCGCCGCCACCGAACTCGCCGCAATTTACCGCCTGTTCTCTTGGACCGTGCTCGACGAACTGCGCCGCATCTATGTCGCCGCGGATGAACTCCCCCTCGCACACCTCGCCGACCTGAGCTTACAGATCGAAAAGCAGTTCTCTAAACACGAGGTGAAGGAGGAACTTGTCGAGCGAGCCCTCGCGTTGATCAAGCCAGACGGTTTCACCTGCTCTGTCGCTGCTGATGGCACCGAGACCTATACTGCCGAAATTCGCTATCCAGTTGACCGTGAGAAGTTGATCGTCCAATTTTCCGTATGGCAGTCTCTGAACGGCGGGAAGTCCGCCGCATTCGGATTCCACTACACGCCCTATAACTTTGACTCGAACCCGGAACTGAGCTTCTTCGAGATTTTATTCCAGCATCTCGGGGTCCATCCGCAGCAGGTCGAGGACATCTATTTTACTGGCGCGATCACCGACCCGCGTAAGACGGATTTCTTCGTCGATTATCTCGGCGAAGACAACCGATGGCACCGATACACGCCCGATTTTATCATCCGCCGCAACGATGGCCGCTGCCTCATCGTCGAAATTAAGGGGGAGAACATGCGCAAGGACGCGGTGAACGGCGAGAATGGGGTGAAGGCGCTTGCCGTACGCCGGTGGGAAAAACTCAATCCGAACAAGCTACGCTACCAAATGATTTTCGTGAAGAAGGACGTGCTTCCCTACGAAGACACCGCGGAAGCCCGCAAATTCGTACAGGACTGATTAGTGCCGACCAAGAAAAAGACCAAACTTCCAAGTACCGCCAAACTGAAGAAGGCTGCAAAGGCCAAACTCGCGCCCGCCAAAGCACGGGGTAAAACGAAAGCAGTCGGGGCCAAGCTGGCTGCACCTGCTCCTGCTGTGACCAAGCCCACGGAGCAGGTTGCCGTTTCACAGGCCAAGGGCCGCCCGATGCTCTCGTGGGTAGGCAAGCGTCCGCTCCGGGCGGTGACCGCGTTTCCCGCGCAGCACGTCGAGAGCTTCGCCGTGTCCGGCGCAGACAAGGTGCCTGTAACGGATGCGACGATTTGGAAGGATTGGCCGGAGAAATATCCGCGGGGCGGGCTGGTCTTTCACGGCGACAACAAAGAAGTGCTAGCTCATCTCCTTGCCAACGGCTTCCGTAATCAGGTGCAGCTCATATACATAGATCCGCCGTTCGACAGTGGCGCAGACTACGTGCGGAAGGTCACGCTGCGTGGCGCAGGCGGGTCGGCGAAAATTGACGGCGAGACTTACTCTCTTGGTGAGCAAATCCAATACACCGACATCTGGGCGAACGACAATTACCTTCAGTTCATGTTCGAGCGCCTGCTCCTCATGAAGGAAACACTCGCCGAGGATGGCTCGCTTTTCATCCACTGTGACTATCGCAGGTCTCCGCACCTTCGCTGTCTTCTCGACGAAGTCTTTGGCCCCGAAAACTTCGTCAACGAAATTATTTGGGTTCATCAGATAATGGGCGGCTCCCACGACAAGAGGTTCCCGAAGGCCCACGAAACTATTTTGTGGTATGTGAAATCCAACTCGTATCACCTTCGCAGCGAATCGGAATATGTGCGTGTTCCGTTCAGTGATTACGTTCTGAAAACCATGGAAAAAGACGAGAATGGAAAATGGTTTTACGAGCGTCGTCGCATGAGTCGTAAGGCTACTTTCCAGGAAGCCGAATCTAAGGCCCATACACGTACGTATGTCGATGATCCTGAGGCCGGCACCGTTTCAACTGATGTGTGGGATGACATGCCCTCTTATCAGGAACCACCTGACGAGCGGGACGGTATCGATCTGTACCCGACCCAGAAAACGACACGATTGCTCACGCGAGTAGTGGCCGCGGCATCTGATCCCGGGCGCATTGTTATGGACTGTTTCAGTGGCTCCGGAGTTCTAGCCAGGGTTGCTCAGCAACTCGGCAGGCGTTGGATATCATGCGACATCAATAAGGGTTCAATCCAGACGACTACGAGTCGGCTCCAATCCGTCATGAGGCAGCAATTGGCCGGTACTGATAGCGCGCGCCGTCAGCAGGAGTTGCTCGTTGACGATAAGCTCAGAGCCGCGCCGCCCGCGCAACTCGGCTTCAGTGTTTACCGCGTCAACGACTACGACCTTGCCATCCAGCACAACGAGGCCGTGAATCTCGCGTGTGAGCACATCGGCGTCACGCGGACCTTAGCCGACGCATTCTTCGACGGCACGCTCGGCAACAAATTGGTAAAGATCGTCCCCTTCGGACACCCGCTTTCACCCGCTGACCTTCAGGATGTGAAACGCGAACTCGACGCCCGTGCCAGCGAATCGCGGGATGTCGTGTTGGTATGTTTGGGCAAGGAGCTTGCCGTGGATACTTGGCTGGCCAATTGGAATCGGTTGCGCAAGCACGGGGACACGCCTAACAAAATCGAAGTCATCGAACTGCGCAGCGATCCGAAATACGGAAAGTTCATCGCTCATCAACCAGCCCAAGCCCGCGTGGACATCCGTCGCGTGAAGGGCAAGGACAGCGACAAACTCTTGGTGGAAGTGAAAGACTTCATTTCACCCACGATCGCAGAACGATTGCAGGGGCAAGGGGGCCTGCTCGCTCCGAAAATTCCGGACTGGCGGGCGATGGTGGACACCGTGATGATCGACCCGGCGTACGACGGCAAGGTCTTCGATATCGCCCTCTTCGACCTGCCCGAGCGCAAGCAGGACTATGTGCAAGCCCGATACGAACTCCCCGCGCCACAATCCAAAACCACGGTCGCAGTGAAACTCACCGACATGCTCGGCGAAGAAGTGATCGTGACGGCCGCGGTCTGAGGCCGCGGAGTGACGAATCGGTGCGGCCGCGCACTGTCAGGGTGAGGCTAGGAAAAAGATCCGGGATTCTTCGCTTCGCTCTAGTAATGACACGAAAACAGAGCCACCACTTTCCCCCGAGCCTGAGAGCGAAAGGTTGTCCTCAACATTTCGCGCTTAACGCTAAGGTGCAGGGGTTACCCCTGGCCGTGGCGACGGCAGCGCAGTATTAAGCCGTTGGCAGGGGCCGCGCGCGACAACGGAGCGCGGCGCTAACACTGGGTGCAGGGGTCACCCCTGCAAACCCATGGCGGGTTTCATATTCGATTAAGTTCTCCCGCCGCTCGCCTGCTCTACGCGCGCAATGTGCGGCGCATCAGACAATCGCGCCGCACAAATGTCCCTCACCCTGCCCTCTCCCGGGATTGCTCGCCGACAAATCGCAGATTGACGCTACTTTACAATTGACCTGGACACCAAGCGTTCCCAGAATAGAGAATGTGACCGAGATGCTGGAGCTTTGCCGGAGTTGATGGGCCGGATGGTCGGATCGATCGCCGCCGCGTTGGTTGCCGCAACCATGGCAGTGATGTGTGCCGCCGAGCCCGTGCGCGCCGAATCCTCGGCGGCGATCATGTCGCAGGACGTGCCAATCACCGCTGCCGACGCGGAGAAAGCCGGCACCATGCCGGCGCCGCCGCCCTACGATCCGACCGTGGTGAAATATGTCGATCCGGAGATGCCGACGCCCGATCCGCGGGCCAGTCTCACCGCGACGCCGAGCGCGACGCCAACTCCTCCCGCGCAGGTGAAAATCGACGGGGTCCGGACCGATCGCGTTGCGACTCCGGGTCAACTTCTCTTCAAAGCGACGCGCGACATAACTTTCATGGATCCGCTCAGTTGGTCGGTGAATGTCTTCAAAAAACGCCACCAACTGGTCGTCTATTACAAAGGCCGGATGTTTAAGAACTACCGCGCCGTGTTCGGGCGCAGCTTCGAGCCCGGCACGAAACTGTGGGAGGGAGACCGGCGCACGCCCGAAGGCGTTTATACAATCGTCGAGAAGCATCCGAGCCGCCGCTGGGATTGGTTCCTGACCCTGAACTATCCAAACCTGCTTGACCGGCGCCGCTACGAGGAACTGCGCGACGGCGGCGCGGTGCCCGACCACGACGGCCATCCGCTCGGCGTGGGCGGCAGAATCGGAATCCATGGCACCGACGAACCGCTGCTGAACCGGGGCAATATCAACTGGACGACGGGATGCATCTCGGTGGACGACGAAGATGTCGAAGAGCTGAAGCGGCTGCTTCCCGACGGCACGGTAGTGATAATCAAGCCCTGACGCCGCGCCGGCTGCGCCACGCGCGATCGCCGGTTCAAATCCCGGCGCCTCCCACCAACTAAACCTTCAATTGCCTCGCCGTGCGAATCGGCAAAGGCGATCTCGCGGTCAGCGACGTAAAAGAACTTGCGCAATCTGTTAATATGGATATAAGATATTCTTAATCACGGGTAGTGGAGGTATTAGCATACTGTAAGTCGTACTGGATGATTTCCTCTTCAAGCATGGAGGAGAAGCAAATGGACAAGTACGCGGAAAAAGCACGAATCGGCGCGATCGCGATCTTGGGCGTAGCCGGCGCATCAGGCGCGACGCGATCAGGGGCGTAGGCCATGATCGCGATTACCTTAGTCGCGACTATGATGGTTGTCGGATTGGCGATCGGATGCGCGGCCGTGGACATCCACTTCGACGAGCAAGAGCGTCGTCTCAAGGAAAAGTACCACCTCAAAAAAAGGTTACGCGATTGGTACGAGCAGCGCGACGCTGGCCGGCGGCATTTCGCAAGATTCGGCGAGTCGGCACAACGTGAGCCTCACGGGCATCGGCACGTAGCCGGGCTATACCGATCCCGATGACGGGCGAAGCCCGCCTCCAGCGGTGGTGCCGATCTTCTTAACATCGGGTGCAGGGGTCACCCCCTGCGGCCCGCTCACTTTTTGGTGTCGTCCCTCACATACTAAACGCCGTTGAGGCGCGGGTCGTCGGTGGCCACGCAAACTGCATGACCCGAGCCGACTGCGGCATCGCCAGCATTCTGCTGAGCAGCCATCCGAGCCGCCTCACATAGATCCGCCTTGTCGAATGACTGCTCATTCGTCCATCGGCTAAGCGGGGCGGCATTATCGGAGCGTTGCGCGCCGATCCACCAGGTCCTGGTTTGCGGCGGCGCCATCAAATACCAGCCCACAAGCGCGAGAGCGACGGCAATATGTCGTAGATTCAATCTTTCACCTGTCCTTGCAAAAGCAATCGAACGCGGGAATGACCAATCGAAGGTAGCCGCATCAGTGTCGCCCTGTTCGATCGGCACCGCAAGTAGCGGGGGCCGTGTTTTCGGTAGTCACAAGCACCAAAACATGATTTTAGGGGGTCGCACAGCGAAACCGACTTAGCACACTGACCGCGACGCCGACCGGCAAAATTGAACTCATCATTGCAGCTAGAGGGGCGAGCATTTGGCGAAACTCAGCCGACGATTGCCTTGGAACGATGTGCAGCCGTGCAACCCATATTCGGGGAATGCTACAAACCGAACGGTTTTCGAAAACCGACGATCCGGACGGCGGAAGTCAATACTAGAGAATAATGCAATGAGTTAAAGGAAAAAATTCACCAAAGTGGGCTTATCTTGTGAACGCAAGGAACATTGCGATCTGACTTCTGGCACGGTCCAAGTCTTGCGATGACAACTGTCGCGGGCGGTGCGTGATGGCTTGAGGCAAGCGCGCTGGACGCGCTCGATCCGAATCAGAAGCTCGGTACTTAATTCGCAACACCAATCTACAATTGGGGAGGCAGTATGAAGCGGAACTTTCTTACATTAGCACTCGCGGGCGCCTTTGGAATGGCGCTGCTAGGAAGTGCGTCGCGGGCATTGGCCACTTGTCCCACTGGGACAGTGGGAACGCAGCTCAACGGCAAATACGCCATTAAGATCCTCGGAGCGCAGATCGATTACGGCACGCCGGGCGATCCGACGCCGGCCCCGATCGCGGGGATCGGTGTATTTCACGCCGATGGCGCCTGCGACATAACTGGGGGCGAATTGATCTATAACGATAACGGCACCTTCACAGGTCCGGGCACTGACCCGGCTCCGTTGGCCGGAATTACAGCCTTCACAGGCTCGTTGACCGCAAATATTGTCCCTGCTTCCAGCGGCTATTATTTCAACAGCAACAACCAGGGCATTCTGACCTTGGCTGACAGCGCGAGTGGCAACACCTTTCAATTCGGAATTCAGATCGGAACAGGCAACGCGGAGTTCCGCGGCTCTCGCGTCAATGGCCCCGCCACCGTTGATGCCATTCCTCCTCGCACTCGCGTCAATAATGACGCCCTCCCCTCCATCATCCCCCTCCCCATCATAGCTGACAGCTCTCCTGGCGACCCTGTCACCATCGTGGGTGAGAAGCAGGCGGCGGTTGTTACTACGGCGCAGTTCGCTAATCCTGTTGCGCTCAATTTCGACGGCATCAGTACTGGCGGTGCTCTCGGATTGGGCTACGTCCCGATTTCGGGACAGGTGCAGGTCAACGCCGGATTTGCTGACGGCGGCGGTAATCTCTTTTACAACGGTGCCGGCACGTTCGGTGGTAGCCTAAGTAGTATCCCGGATTCCGTTTGCGACTTCACTGAGACCTTCCCCTCGACCCCGAGCACCGTGGACGGTACGGAAAATACCGAGGCGGTATTCAACGGTGATTTCGGTTGCCCTCTCAGCGGCATGGATAACGAGACTTCTTCGGTCCTGTGGGGCTCCACGAACCAGTATGCGTTCGTTCTGACGACCGGCGCAATCGGTGCGCCCTTTACTGGCGTCTCAGTCGGCCAGGCAGATCAAACTACTATTTCCGGATTGGACCACTTGATTCCTCCGGTTGCCGCGATTGTTATAGCGAAGACGTCGTCGGTACCCGTCACCAAGACCCTTGTTCTCAGCAACGATACCGGGGAACCGCTTACCATATCGAGCATCGGTCTGAGCGGTACTCTGCCCGACGTGTCGCTCACCGGAAGCACCTGTGTCGTCGGCGATGTTCCTGCGGATAACATCTTGATTGGCAGCACGTTCCTGGTTGGAACCAACACCTGCACGGTCGTGTTGACCTGCAACAAATCGGCCGCGGGAACCGAGACTGGAACGTTGAATATCACTTCGGATCACCCGCTCGCCCCGGCTGAATACCCGGCTACTGCGCCGGCTGGTACCTTCGCCGTAAGCTGCGAGAAAGTCTAACCTAACTAACCCTCACCTCTTTGAAGTGAGACGCCGGGGCGGGCCAGAAATGGCCCGCCCCGCTGGGTTCCGACACGGCGAAGGCCGGGACTAATCGGATGGTTACTGTTACAAAAGATTAAATTGAACAAGACCGCTGGCGAATACCATTTCACGCGACTCGAGACGGTTGTCTTCGGCGTCGGCGCGGCCGAATCACTCGGACGCGAGCTCGCGCGGCGCGGAGCGAAACGAGCGCTCATCGTGACCGGCAAGACGCTCGGCCACTCGAAACTGCTCGACAAGGTCAAGAACGCGGCCGGTCCCGTAATTGCGGGCGTGTTCGCCGGCGCCGCTCAGCATGTACCGTCGCATACGGTCACGGAACTGGTGGCAGAGGCGCGCCGCGTCGGCGCCGACGCGATGGTGAGTTTCGGTGGCGGCAGCCCGATCGACACCGTGAAGAACGCGGCGTGGCAGTTGATGGGTGGTCGCGCCGGCTCGCGCGTCGTCGATATCAGCAAAGGGGCAACAGAGACGGCGGGCGCGCGCGAGATTCTGCATATCGCGATGCCGACCACATTGTCGGCCGGCGAGTTCACGCCGGGGGGCGGCGTCACCGACGAGTCGACCAGGGTCAAGGGCGGAGTTGCCGACCCGCGCCTGCAGGCCAGGGTGGTCATCCTCGATCCGGCGCTGACGGTCGAAACGCCGGCCTGGCTGTGGGCCTCGACCGGGATGCGCGCGCTCGATCACGCGGTGGAGGGTTCGTACTCGACGCGCCATCAGCTGGTCACCGACACGCTCGCGGCGCGGGCGATCGCGCTGCTGACGGCGCATCTGTTGCCGTCGCTGCAAACGCTTGGCGACCACGAACTCGAGCATCGCATGCAATGCCAGCTTGCGGCGTGGCTCTCGATTTTCGGCATGTCGAACACTCGCAGCGGAATCTCGCACGCGCTGGGGCATCAGATCGGGCCAATGTGGAACGTCCCGCACGGCGTCACCTCATGCATCACGCTCCCGCACGTGATGCGCTTCATGGCCGAGGTCGCCGCAGATCGCTTTGGACCGATCGCGGAAGGATTCGGCGTGCGCTTCGACGCGCACAGTCCACGCTCGGCGGCGATGGAATGCGCCGATCGCGCGGCGAAGTTCATTGGCAAGTTCGAGGTGCCGACGCGGCTTCGGGACGTGGGGGTGCCGCGCGAGGAAATTTCGCGAATCGCGGGAACGGTGCTCGAAGAGGTGAAGCGGGCAAACACGGTGGGCGCCGATGTGACGCTCGAGCAGTTGATCGCGATTCTCGACGCCGCGTATTGAATGCGGCCGGTCGGCGGGCAGGGGTCTATTTACCAGAAGCGGACGCGGCCGGTATCGACGTGAACGAATCCGGTGCGCGGGTAGTAGCCGACGCCGCCGGCCTGCTGCGCCAACGCGGCGCCGCGAAGCTGCGCGAGGCTCCGTCCCGGCACGGTGATATCGATCGCCTTGCCTTCGAGATGGAGGCTGTGGACGGCGACGCCCTCGCTGTTGGCATGCAGCATCGCATTGGTCAGGGGCGAGCGGTATCCGGAAATCACCTGGAACGGCTCGGCGGTGCTCAGTCGATGCTGGATGTGCACCAGCAGATCGAGGAGCGTGGGATCGATCGGCTTTACTTCGTTGGCGCGGAAATCGCGCAGAATGTAGTTGACGCGATCGAGCTCGCCGGGAATGTAGTGACCGTCCTGCCAGTAAGTGGTGCTCAGACTTTCGCCGGTGTGCAGACTGTAGAACTTGAGCGAGCGGCGCCGAAGCTGGACGGTGGTGTGCGCTATCGCGACCGCAGGCACAACCAGTTGTGCAGCGGCCAAGGCGCTAATGCGGAGGAAGCGCCGCCGCGATAAGTCCGCGCGCTGCTCGGGTTGCGACTGTGTGTGCTCGCTCACTTGTCGTCGCCGCGATCGGATCTGCTGGCGTTCCCCCTGCGCGTTCGGACTTGAGCGTCACGTCGCGCGCGATTCCTTCCTGGTCGTTTACTACTTCCCCGGCACGGAACCAGTCAATTAGGGTATCAATCCTGCCCGCCTGCGCAAGAGCCCGCACCGCGTCGATTCCGCCGGTGCCCTTGCGGTAAATGTCCCTTTCGCTCTCGAGGAAAATCCGCCCGTCGTCCAGCCGCGCCAGCATCACAGGCAAGTAGAAGATTTCGCCGCGATCATTGAGATCGACGGCGTCGAACAGCGCTTCGATATCGTCGGGATGCAACCGGACGCATCCATGGGTTCGGTAGCTGTAAACGCTGATGGGATGATTGGTCCCATGAATCCCGATCACCGGAAAACTCAGCCCGATCCAGTATTTGCCGAGCGGATTGTCGGGGCCGGGCTCGACCTCGTCCACGACCTCCAGCCCCCGTTCTTCCTCTTCCCGCTGAATCGACGCCGGCACGCGCCAGGTCGGATCTTCGCGCATCTGGATCACCTTGAACGCGCCGATCGGGGTCCGCCACTGCACCCCTGGTTGCCCGATCGCGATCGGATACGCTCCGCTCAATCGGCCACCCTCGAAATGAAAGAGCATCCGCTGCGGCAGGTTGATCTCGATCAAATCGGATCCTTCGACGGGGACGATATGACGATTGTCGATATGGATCGTGTCGCCGGCGTGCAGCCGGTCTGTAACCTGCTTGCCGTTGTCGCGGGCCAATATCCTGGGGCTCTCACCGAATCGCGAACCGATACTGGTAAAGGAGTTGCCATCGGCGACGATGAAATCGAATTCTCCCCCTGCGATCCGATGCGCAATCGGTGCGAGCGGCGCGCCGGGCTCGGCGGCGATCGCGGCGGCAGGGGGCGGCTTTGGGTCCGATGAAGGAGCAGGCGCGGCAGTTGGACTCGCGTCGGACAAAAAAGATGCGCTGGAGCCGGTCGCTGCGAGCGCGACAA
>Ga0074046_10003616_pt1 | contig 12868 bp, 5 predicted proteins | sample BogForMeECP23OM3_FD_94441 | JGI IMG/M metagenome (GOLD analysis project Ga0074046, IMG submission 94441) | Bog forest soil microbial communities from Calvert Island, British Columbia, Canada - Bog Forest MetaG ECP23OM3 | ecosystem: Environmental > Terrestrial > Soil > Wetlands ...
GCCTACCGGAACGCCATCTGCGCCGCCTACCGGAACGCCATCTGCGCCGCCTACCGGAACGCCATCTGCGCCGCCTACCGGAACGCCATCTGCGCCGCCTACCGGAACGCCATCTGCGTCCAACCACGCGGTCTCGGCCGATGGCGATGCGATCATCGACGCAGCCGAGGCGCCCGGGCCCGAGCACCCCGGCGCCTTGGCCAAGCGGAGCCAACTCGCCTACTCGATCGGGAAAGCTGGGGACGCAGCTACCGCGCGGGACCAGTTCGCCGCGCTGCTACCCGTAGCCGAGCGCGTCTTCGGCCCTGAGCATCCCGACACCTTGGCCGCCCGCGCCAACCTGGCCTACTGGATCGGTCAGGCGGGGGACGCGGCCACCGCGCGGGACCAGTTCGCCGCGTTGCTACCCGTAGCCGAGCGCGTCCTCGGGCCCGAGCACCCCGACACCCTGACCAACCGCCACAATCTCGCCAACTTCGCGGGCTACGCGGGAGATGCGGCCACCGCGCGGGACCAGTTCGCCGCGCTCCTACAGGTCCGCGAGCGCATATTCGGCGCGGACTTCCCCGACACCCTGGTCGCCAGGTTCAACCTGGCCTACTGGACCGGGCGCGCCGGGGACGCCGCCGCCGCCCGGGACCAGTTTGCCGCGCTGCTCCCCGTCCGTGAGCGCGTATCTGGCCCCGACCACCCCGACACCTTGGCCGCGCGGGAGGAACTCGCATACTGGACAGGATGTGCCGGGGACGCGTCCACCGCGCGGGACCAGTTCGCCGCGCTGCTGCCGATCCGCGAGCGGGTCCTCGGCCTCGAGCACGCCGAGACCCTGGCGGTCTGGTACCAACTTGCCCACTGGACTGCGCGCGCGGGGGACGCGACCATTGCGCGGGACTAGTTCGCCACGCCGCTGCCGATCCGCGATCGGGTCCTCGGCCCAGAGCGTCCCGATACCTGCACCGGCCGGCTAAGGATCTGCAGCAGGTAGTTACCTTTATCAGGCCCGCCCGGCAATCCTCAGTGCGGCCGGTCTGAAGCCCATTGGCCTCAAGGCGTCGCTGACGGGGATGTCGATGATGGGGAGGGCGAAGACGAGGACGATTGCGGCGGCTTGGGCGAAGACGAGGACGATGTCGACGGCTTGGGCGAAGACGAGGACGATTGCGGCGGCTTGGGCAAGAACAACGGCGACGGCTGGACCGGGGGCGGCACGTAGGCTGAGGGTCGACTGGCGATCGGGGACGGCCTCGCGGCGGCTGATGTGGAAGCGGTCGCGGGTGCGGTCGGCGTGGTCGCGGTGGCCACGGGACTGCTCGAGGACGTCCGGACGTCTGGCCGAGCTGTCTGGGCATGGGCGGGGTTGGAGCCAGCGAACGTGAGCAGCATGACGCTCACGGCCGCCACGGTCCACAGCGCGATGGCCACGGTGGCGGTCACCGTTCCGGGATTGGCTCCAATGCTGTCCCAGCCCACCCTCCTGATCGCCTGCGAGATCCTCGCGAACCATGTCGGTTCCGCGCGCCGGGCCACCCGCCGACGCTCCTCCACCGCATTCTCAGCGGTGGAGGAGCAGCGGCTCAGGACCTGCTCCCGCAGTTCACGGGGAAGCGGGGCCAGCGGTAGCAGGCCGAAAAGCGCCGCCGGGCGCAGCGCGCCCGGTCCGTGAGTGGCGCAGGTCTCGCACTGCTCGACGTGCCCGCCGACCAGGTCGCGCGTCTGCTCGGTCAGCTGGCCATCCCAGTCGGCCAGCAACTCCCCCAGTACCGAACAGGCCTCGCGCCCGGTGCGCACGACGAGCAATGCCCCGAGGGCTTTCTCCAGCCGCGCGCGGGCGCGGGCGGCCAGGGCGTGCGTCCGGCGCGACGACATGCCGAGTGCCTCGGCGAGATCGGAGCCATACAGGTCGTGCCTCAAGCTCAGCTCGATGACCTCACGCTCACGAGGCTTCAGCTGGGCCAGGATGGCACCGGTCATAGTCCGGAGTTCGGCTTGCGCGGAGTCGCCGCTAACACCAGCCGTCGGGTCCGGGTCGACCTGTCCTCCGCGGACCCGCACCGTGGTGTGGAGCAGACGCTGGCATTCGGTGCGGGCCACCGCGTACAGCCACGGGCGCAGCTCGGGGGCCCCGGCAAGGTCGCCCAGCGTGGCAGCGGCGATGACGAACGTGTCCCGCACGGCCTCGGCTGCGCCGGCTGGGTCGTGCAGCATCCAATGGCAGTAGCCGTACAGGGCAGCCGCGTACCTGTCGTACGCCAGGGCGATACCCGCCGGGTCTCCCGCCGCGATCGCCGCGGCAACCTCGCGGTCTATGGCTGGCCGGTGGTGCGTCCGGCTAGGGGATGAATGGCCGGTCTGCTTGGCAGACCGGCGTGAGATGCCGTCAGGAAGCAGCCGCCTAACGGGATCGCCGGGAGGCCAGCGAAAGCCGACCGGGAGCACCCGCCTGGCCGCATCGGCGGGTGGCCGACGGAAGGCGGCAGGAAGCAACTGCGTGACGGCATCGGCAAGTGGCTGACTCTCCCGGACGGCCACGACCTGCTCGACTGGCGAGATGTCCTCAGCGACCTGGCCCCCGTCCCAGTAGGCGTTGGCGAGGTTCTTCCGTGAGGTCTGGGTATCGGGGTGCTCGGGACGCAGTATTCGCGGCCAGCCGGACGAGGTCGGCTCGAACAGCGGGATCGCCTGGGTGGCCTGGCCCCCACCCTGGTGAGCGGTGGCGAGGTTCTTCCGTGAGGTCCGGGTATCGGGGTGCTCCGGGCCCAGTACTCGCTCCCGGTCGGCCAAGGTCTGTTCAAGCAGCGAGATCGCCTCAGCGACCCGGCCCCCGTCCCGGTAGGCACTGGCGAGGTTGCTTCGCGAGCTCAGTGTGCGGGGATGACCGATGCCCAGCAGCCGCTCTCGTGTGGCCAGGGTCTGCTCCAACAGCGGGATCGCGTCGGCGGCTCGGCCCGCGTCCTGGTAGGCACTGGCGAGGTTGTTCCGCGAAGTCAGGGTGTCGGAATGGTCGGGGCCCAGCAGTCGCTCTCGTCCGGCCAGGGTCTGCTCGAATAGCGGGATCGCGTCGGTTACCCGGCCCGCCGCGAGATAGGCGGCGGCGAGACTGTTCCGCGAGTTCAAGGTGTCCGGATGGTCCGGACCCAGCAGCCGCTCAAGGTCGGCCGTCAGCGGCTCGCCGACCGAGATGGCCTGCGGGGTACTGTCGCCCAGCTCAATTAGGTGATAGAGCGCGACGAACCGGAGCCGCAGCAGAATTCTGGCCAGTTCCTTGTCGGCCTCCCCGGCGAGCCCCGCCGTGTTTTCCAGCAGCGCCTTTACCTGCTGGGGGACATCCCTGACGGCCGGACGATCCTGCGACCTCCCAAGCGTAATGGCGCGCGCTTCCAGTACGGATGCGGCGACCCGGCATACCGCCGCCAACCGCTCCCGATGGGCCAGCCAGTCACGGACCACCTGCGCCACCAGGCGATGCATGATGACGGTCTGGCCGTCCAGGCTGAAGCTCAGCAGCGACCGGTGGCTCAGCCACTCCAGCGCCCGGTCCACCTGAGCTGCCGATACTCGATGACCCCCGCTGGCCAGCACGCCCGCCTGCCCGGCGATATGCAGCAGCTCGCGGCGAACCCCGGCCGCCGACAGCACCGCCATGATCTCCAGCATCCGGGTGGACACGCCCGCCCGGTCGGCGGCCCAGACCGCCTGCAAGGACAGCAGCACCGCCCCCGCGACGCCGGGCGGGTACGCCTGCCCCTCCTGCTGGGTCAGGTGCTCCTGGACCGGTAGCGTCCGTAGCCGGTCCAGGTACGCCCCGTACGCCAGGCGATGCCCGGCGATCACCGCCGCGGCCTGAGCCAGCGCCAGCGGCAGATGGCCCAGTTCGGCGGCCACGGCGGCGGCTTTCCCGGCATCGTCTAGGCCGGTCGGCCCGGCCAGGAATGTGAGCGCCTCATCGGCACTGAACACGTCAACCGAGACGCTGGCCTGGCGGGTCGCCGATAGCTGACGGGTGCTGGTGATCAGCACCCGGGCGGCGCCGACCGGGACAAACTCCCGCAGCACGTCGGGATTTTCCGCGTCATCGAACACCAGCAGGCAGTTGTCGCCGTCGGTCTCCAGCCAGTGCCGCACAATCCGGCCCGCATCGGCCGCGTCCCGTCTGGAACCGCCGACAGACAGTTCTACGGTGTCGGCCACCGCGGCCAGGCCAGCCAACAGGTTCCCGGTATTCTCGGCATTGACCCAGGCCACCAGCCGCCAGCCAGCCGCCAGCTTTGCCCGCGCGTACGCGGCCGCCAGCTGCGTACTACCCGCACCCAGCGTTCCCGTCAGCAGCTGCACACCCTGGTCGACTCGGTCCAGCTCGGCCAGCAGGTCCGGCCTCGGCTGGAAACCAGGCGCCTCCCGCGGGATATCACCCACCACGAGTTGGGCACTCGTCGCCTCCCGCGACGGCGGCCCCGGGATCTGCGACTCCCGGGCACCGGCCACAAGCGGATTGATGACCGTCATGTCATTTGGCGGCATTGACACCTCGCGGTGTATGGCTCTCGCTGTGCGTCGCGGTCACCGGTCCGATCCACCGTCCACCTCCAAACCCGGCGGCACAGATTTCAGAGGCGGGACAAGTAACCGCCGTGGCATCGCGGTCACCCACAACAACATACCTCCCTGTCCGAGCCATACAGGACAACCATCCCCTGCCGGGTATCAACCCCCACGAACCGGTCACTCACTGCCTCCCGCGGCCCCAACTCGGCAGCCGCATCCCATTCACTTCCGCCGTCGCGACCGTCCCGGCCGTTGCCTGCTCTCACCCGATCCTGCATTCCAGACCTGGACAGGTAACCGCTGTGACACAGTGGTTACTGATGTCTACATACCCATCCTGCATGGGCTAAGCAGGGCGACTCAGCCTGGACGTGCCGCATGAAAGCCGGGCAGAGGCCATGGCCCCGCCATCGGGACAGACTTCCGAGCAGAGGACCTCGCTGCGCAGTTCACCTCCAAAGGAGTGGCGTGGGGTAGCTGAGCCAAGTGCGACTGGCCTACTTTAGTCGGGCGCGTTGTCGTGATGCGAGGCGGCCTCTTGGGCGGCGAGAGAGATCCAGGCGGAGGAGCCGACCACGTTATGACCGCCTCCTGACTGCCCGCCGCACCCACGCCAGGACAGCCTTCAGGTCACCGTCGTCGAGGACGAACGCGACGACGCCGAACGCGACGATCGCGCAGCCGGCCGCGGGCACTGCGAGAGCGACGGCTTCCAGCTTGTGATGCAAGGGCACCGCCAGGCTGACGGCCACGCCCACCGCGGCGCCTGCCGCGCAGGCAGCCAGCCCGGCCAGCGCCGCGTGGCCGATACCCTGCACGGCGGCCTTGCCGCAGATCCTCCGGGTGACGATCACCAGCGGGATGGCCACCACGGTCTGACCGATGGTGGTACCCAGGGCGAGCGCGGCGACCACCAGGCGGGGCGGAACCAGTTGGACCAGGACCACGTCGGCCACGATGACGAGCAGCCAGCTTCCGGCCAGCGCCGCGGCGGCGACCTTGAGCCGCCCGATCACGAACATCACCCGCGACAGGTTCGCGATCACGGCGACGCCCGCGATGCCGGGAGCGAACAGGACGAAGGCCTGTATCAGCTCCGGGACCTGATCAGGCTGCTTGGCCAGGACATGAGCGGCGGGAATGGCGATCGCTGCGATCACCGCCGTGCCGAGCCACGCCATGAGCAAGATCGCTCGTGTCGACCCGGCACTGGTCCGGTCGAATGCCGACCCCTCGCGCGCGGACAGCACGGGGAACGCGCTGACCACGATGGACAGGGCCAGGATCGCGGCTATGGAGTTAAACACCTGCGAGGCGTAGTTGAACAGGACGATCGCGCCCGTCTTTCCGTGCCCGTTGGCCAGGGCGATGGCCACCACGTTGGCCACGTCGATGGCGATGAGCTCGACGACGCCGACGAGCGCCAGGCCGCCCGCCCGGCGCGCCACCCCGGGCGGGAACCGCAGGACAGGCCGGAACCGAAGGTGCAGCCGCCACGTAGGCGGTATGGCCACGACGACCAGGACGGCGATGCCCAGCGTGGTTCCCACCGACAGGACAAGCTCGGCCGAGAGGGGGAGCTGGGCCAGCGGCCGCCCCTTATTCAGGGGCACGAAGGCGAGATAGCAGACAATGAGCACCAGGCTAGAGATTCCCGGGCCGATGGACGGTGCGGCGAACCGGCGGTACGACTGCAGCAGTCCGAAGAGAACGACCGAGAACCCGTACAGCAGGGCCTGGGGAGCGAACACCGCCAGCATGTTGCCGGTGACGGCGACCACGTCGGCTCGGACGCAGTGCGCATTCGGGTTGGCGGGGTTGAGCAGCGAGGCGATCGGCCCCGCAGCCGCCACGATGACCAGGACCAGCGGCACGATGATAATCACGGACCAGGTCAGCAGCGCTGACGTGATAGCGCTGACGCGGGCTTTCTCCGCCGGATCACGGGCGGCCCGCTCGGCTGAGCGGGCCAGGATCGGGACCATCGCGCTGGTTAGCGCGCCGCCCAGGATCAGCTCGTACAGGAGGTTGGGAACCTGGTTCGCGGTGACGTACGCCGTGCCCAGGCAGGTCGCGCCGACGGTCTGCGAGAACACCAGCGTACGGACCAGGCCCAGGATCCGGGACAGTATCGTCAGGCTGGCGACAACGGCGACACCGCGGGCGATGCCCTCACCGAGTCGCTCCGCCGGACTCGGGTCCACCGACTCCGGGCCAGCGCTCTTATTCTCGCTGGTCTGCACATGCAACTCCTGATCCCCATGCATGCGAGGCCTCCGTCCAGTCACGCCGCCGTTGGTCGGCAGAATCCGGATTCAGCTGCGGACCGGATCCTACATAGGTAGAGGCGCGGTCCTGATCATAGGAGTTCGTAGCCGTCAGGAAAGATACGCGTTATCGAAAGCGCCTGCCGGAATCCTTAGCTCAGCTGAACGCGAGGGTGTAGCCGACGGGGCGCAGCGCGGCCATTACCTCGTCGCAGTGCCTGGCGCCGGGGTCTCGAGCTGGAGGATGACCTCGGCCTCGGCCACGTGCAGCCGCGGGCCAGGACAATCGGGCAGCCGGCAGCGGAACGCCAGGTAGCGGCCTGCGGCGAGGGGGAGCGACACCGAATACCACGAGTTCTGGCCATGCTTGGTAGGCCTTCGGGCAATGTGCTGGCAACGACGGGCGGCGGGGGTGAGTGGGATTGTTGACTGGAGCCACACGCGTAAAGCCGATCTGGTGGCTCTCGACCTCGCGGCAGCTGCGTCTCCTTGGGCTCTGTGAAAGTGCCCAAGGAGACGCCGTGAGCGGCTGGCCGCTACGGCCGGACGGTGCGGGTCTACCCCTACAGCCGCACTGCCTATGCCGCCGCATCCTCCAGAACGGATGTTTTCCATATGTGATACCTGTTCGATTTCAGGCTCGCGTACGGGGGGAGCCGCCCAGTACGGAAGGCGTACGCCCGGCGGTGCGGCTGTCGCACTACGGCAGGTTAGTGCAGATTAATACTGTCGTGGTACAGCGCCGCCATAGCTGCGGGGACCCAGCCGCTGTCCCATGAATGAGCCGGATAGGCCTGCATTTGTGTTGAGTGGACTATTCCCTCGGAAGTCAGCAGGGCATCGTAATCAGCATCATCGGGCTGATACAGGTTGTATCCGCCGATCCAGATGCGGTTATTACTCAGGAATGGCGCCTTGTGAGCATCCACGAAGGCCGTGGTAAGACGGTAGTTGGCCTGGAAGTTCGCGTCGGTCCCGTAGTTGTTTGCGGAATCACCGCCAAACTGATCGTACGACGACATGTCCGCGGGAAGGTCCCAGGACGCGGCCAGCGTGAACAGGTCAGGGTGCTTCAGGATCAGATCCTGCCCTCCTATGCCGGACTTCGAGAACCCGAGCAGCCAGGTCTGCTCCTGGCCGGTGGTGCCCAGGTTCTGCTTAATCCAGGGCACCAGCTCCTGGGTCATGAAGGTTTCATATTGCAGATGCGGGTCGTTCGGGTTATCCGCGTACCACGGATCGATCGCGAACGTGGGCTCGATTATCGTCAGGTTGTACTGGTCCTGTGCGTCGATTCCCTCAAGGGTCGTGAGCCCGTCACCGAAAGTGGTTTGCAGCCCCGACTGGACAGGAAGCACGATCAGGAAGTTGTGGGCCACCCCGGCAGCGGGATTCGTCGGAGCCAGCACCCGCAGAGTCTGCGGACCGTATCCGTCATTGGTCGAAAGGACATCATACGATTTGACGCCCTGGCCATCCGTACTCTGGTAGCTCACCTGGAAACCCGCGGTGCCGGCCGACCAGTTGTCGGCGGTGGCGCTGTCGAAGGCCATGATGCCCGGCGAGCCGCCGCTGAACGAGCTATCGGTGTACCCGATGCGCTGGACGCCGTTCACCATGAAGGAAATGCTGTTGCCGAGCGCTACCAGCCGCAGCTTGGTCCCGGCCGCCAGCGGCCCGCTGTTGTACGAGCCGACCTGTGTCCAGCCGCCTCCGGATCGCAGGAACAGTTCCACCACCGGGCTGCCCGAGTTCCAGCTGTAGATGCCGACGTAGCCGTTCTGGCCGCCGTTCTGCATCCGGACCGCGGGTCCGACCCACTGAATCCCGGACATCGACGTCGAGGTCACCTGCACCTCGGAGTACTGATCGCTGCCGAAGGTAGTCCCCGTCCACATGTCGCCGGTGACCTGGGCCGCCGTCCCGATCACCTGCTGGGACGCGATCGACATCCCTCCATCGGAGACGGCCGTCCAGTTCGGCCCCAGCGGCCCGTCGGCGCGGTTGAAGTTATCCGAGGCGGACGTGCCGGTATTCGTCCCGCAGGAGACCGCCACGTTTGTCACGTTGGCCGAGCCGATCGTGCCCGACCCGTTCGACACCGTGCAGGCCTGGCCGGACGGGTTGGTCAGCACCGTCACGGCGTAACTCGCCCCGCTCACCACCGCGGTGGCGAAGGTGAACGTGCCGTTCGCGCTGACGCTGAGGTTGTCCCCGCCGTTATCCTGCAGCACCACCGTCCCGGACAATCCCGAGACGGTCCCGCCGACCGTGTAGGACGCGGCGTTGCTGCACGAGACCGAGACACTGGTCACGTTGGCCGAGCCCACCGTGCCGGACCCGTTCGACACCGTGCAGGCCTGCCCGGCCGGGTTCGTCTTCACCGTGACGCTGTAGGCCGAGCCGCTGACCAGCGAGGTGGCGAACGTGAACGTGCCGTTGGCGCTGACGCTGAGGTTGTCCCCGCCGTTGTCCTGCAGCACCACCGTCCCGGACAATCCCGAGACGGTCCCGCCGACCGTGTAGGACGCGGCGTTGCTGCACGAGACCGAGACACTGGTCACGTTGGCCGAGGCCACCGTGCCGGACCCGTTGGCCACGATGCACGTCTGGCCGGCCGGGTTGGTCAGCACCGTCACGCCGTACGGTGCCCCGGTGGGCAGCGCGGTCGCGAATGTAAATGACCCGTTCGCGGTGACGCTGAGGTTGTCCCCGCCGTTGTCCTGCAGCACCACGGTCCCGGACAGCCCGGACACGGTCCCGCCGACCGTGTAGGACGCCGCGTTCCCGCCGGACCAGTTGTCCGCGGTGCCGTTGCCGTAGGCCATCATCCCCGGCGCGCCGCCGGTAAAGGAACTGTCCGTGACCGACAGCCGCTTGACCCCGTTCTGCCAGAACGAGATCGTGCTGCCGATCGCCGTCAGCTGCAGCTGCGTCCCGGCCGGCAGCACCCCGGTGCTGTACGCCGCGCTCAGCTGGGCCCAGCCGCCGCCGGAGCGCTTGAATATCTCAAGCACCGGGCTGCCCGAGTTCCAGTTGTAGATCCCGACGTAGGCGTTCTGCCCGCTGCTCTGCATCCGGACCGCCGCCGCGACCCATTGCCCCCCGGACATCGGCGTCGAGGTCACCTGCACCTGCGAGTACTGATCGCTGTTGAACGCCTGAGCCGTCCACATGTCACCAGTGACCACTCCGGCCGTCCCGATCACCTGTTGGGACGCGATCGCCATCCCCCCATCGGAGATAGCTGTCCAGTTCGCCCCCAGACTCCCGTCAGCCCGGTTGAAATTATCCGCGGCGGATGTGGCTGAAGCCGCGCAGGAGACCGCGACGTTGGTCACGTTGGCGGAGCCCACCGTGCCCGACCCGTTCGACACCGTGCAGGACTGGCCAGCCGGGTTCGTCTTCACCGTCACGCTGTACGCCGCGCCAGAGGGCAGCGCGGTCGCGAACGTGAAGGTGCCGCTGGCGCTGAGGCTCAGGTCGTCGGCGCTGTTATCCTGCAGCACCACCGTCCCGGACAGCCCGGAGACCGTCCCGCCGATCGTGTACGACGCCACGGTCGCGCAGGAGACCGCGACGCTGGTCACGTTGGCCGACCCGATGGTCCCCGACCCGCTCGACACCGTGCAGGCCTGCCCGGCCGGGTTGGTCTGCACCGTCACGGCGTACGCCGCGCCGCTGACCAGCGAGGTGGCGAACGTGAACGACCCGTTCGCGCTGACGCTGAGGTTGTCCCCGCCGTTATCCTGCAGCACCACCGTCCCCGACAGACCGGACACCGTCCCGCCGACCGTGTAGGTCGGGATATTGCTGCAGGAGACCGCCACGTTGGTCACGTTGGCCGACCCGATGGTCCCTGACCCGCTCGACACCGTGCAGGTCTGGCCGGCCGGGTTGGTCTTCACCGTCACGGCGTAGGCCGCGCCGCCGGCCAGCGCGGTCGCGAACGTGAACGCCCCGTTCGCCGACACGCTCAGGTTGTCCCCGCCGTTATCCTGCAGCACCACCGTCCCCGACAGACCGGACACCGTCCCGCCGACCCTATACGTCGGCCCGCTGGTGCAGGAGACCGCCACGCTGGTCACGTTCGCCGAGACCGTGCCCGACCCGTTCGCCACCGTGCACGTCTGCCCCGATGGGGCGGTCTTCACCGTCACGCTGTACGCCGCGCCGGTAACCAGCGAGGTGGCGAACGTGAACGTGCCGTTCGCGGTGACGCTGAGGTTGTCCCCGCCGTTATCCTGCAGCACCACCGTCCCGGACAGCCCCGAGACCGTCCCGCCGACCGTGTAGGACGCCGCGTTCCCGCCGGACCAGCTCCCCGCGGTGCCGTTGCCGTAGGCCATCATCCCCGGCGCGCCGCCGGTAAAGGAACTGTCCGTGACCGACAGCCGCTTGACCCCGTTCTGCCAGAACGAGATCGTGCTGCCCACCGCCGCCAGCTCCAGCTGCGTCCCGGCCGGCAGCACCCCGGTGCTGTACGCCGCGCTCAGCTGTGCCCAGCCGCCGCCGGAGCGCTTGAATATCACCAGCTCCGGACTGCCCGAGTTCCACTTGTAGATCCCGACGTAGGCGTTCTGCCCGCTGCTCTGCATCCGGACCGCCGCCCCGATCCACTCCCCCCCGGTCATCGCGGTCGAGGTCACCTGCACCTGCGAGAACTGGTCGCTGGTGAACGTATTCGCCGTCCAGATATCACCGGTCGTCTTCCCGGACGTCCCGGCCGCCTGCTGGGACACGATCGACAACCCGCCATCGGAGGTCGCCGTCCAGTTCGACCCCAGCGCCCCGTTAGCCCGTTGGAAGTTATCCGAGGCCACCACGGCCGCGGAAGCCTGGTGCGGAAACGCGACCAGCGGAACCAGAAGCAAGCTGAAGATCAACAACAGCCGCAGTGACCAGAGGACCTTGGGCTTGGCATAGCTAACGAGGTTGCTCGTCATTCTTGATTCCCCCCACCCCGGGCGTGCTACATATGCGTACGCCTAGGCGTTCCCTTATCCGTGGCTGTGCTGTCCTGGCTTATAGTTGACGCGCTGCCCTGGCCTACAGTTGACGAAGCGGTCACACATAGCTGGCCGAGCTGATGTGTTCTGGGCTGAACGCTCACATAGCTCACTCGGCTCACAGCTCCCACTCCAGTCCCACACGCGATTATCATCGCGTTAGGCATCGGCCGCAGGCCGCGGGAACCGGCTAACGCAATGTCGTACTCTACACCCCGATGTTGCCGAGTGGGCGCCGCAGTGCCCGAACGCTATAAATTCACACAACGTTCAACACTATGCGTACGGGCGCAGATTCAGCCAGCTGAGCCATGCGCGCAGCTGCGGACGAGGGGGAGGGTCCGGTACGGGACCTGGGTGGCGAGGGAGATCAAGGTGGCGGAGCGGACCACGCCGTTGGTGGAGACGATCGAGTCGAGGACGCGCTGCAGGTCGGCGTTGCTGCGCGCGACGACCCGGCAGAGCAGGTCGCCGGCGCCGGTGATGGTGTGCGCCTCGAGCACCTCGGGGACCGCGGCGAGCCTCTCTGCGACGGGGTCGTGGCCGCCGGCCTGCCGGATCTCCAGGGTGATGAACGCGGTCACCTCATAGCCGAGCGCGGCCGGGTCCACCTCGGGCCCGTACCCGGTGATCACGCCGCGCTCCCGCATCCGCTCCAGGCGTGCCTGCACGGTGCCGCGGCGACCCGCAGGCGCCGGGAGGCCTCGAGCACGCCCACTCTGGGCTCGGCGGCGAGCAGTTCGATCAGCGCGGCGTCAAGCCGGTCGATAACCCCGCGACTACTGGTAGTCATGGTGTACAGTAATACCATGCTTCGTTCGGTATTAATAGGCAAGATGACCAGTAATATCTTAGTTGGTTGCGCAGTTTGAAGCCCAGAGCGCATCCTGTGGGCATGACGACGCCATCACAGGGCAGACCCGTAGACTTTCCCGTCATCGGCATGGACGCCGTGGTGTTCGCGGTCGGAAACGCGAGACAGGCGGCGCACTACTACTCGACCGCGTTCGGCATGCGGCGGATCGCCTACCGCGGCCCGGAGACCGGGTA
>Ga0074046_10003618_pt1 | contig 12863 bp, 13 predicted proteins | sample BogForMeECP23OM3_FD_94441 | JGI IMG/M metagenome (GOLD analysis project Ga0074046, IMG submission 94441) | Bog forest soil microbial communities from Calvert Island, British Columbia, Canada - Bog Forest MetaG ECP23OM3 | ecosystem: Environmental > Terrestrial > Soil > Wetlands ...
AAAGCTGCGCTTGAATCCATTTTCAATATCGAATGCCGAACAGGAAGTGCTCGCAGGGCCACTGTGCGAAGCGGACGGGCGACTGCTGGCGCTCTGGGAATTATGCGAAGCGCTGGAATGGGTGGTTTTGATCGGCTTTGTGGTGACGATTGGCATTCCAAGCCGGAGTGGCCAGTGGTGGATCGATGCCATTATTTTCGCTGCCTGCTCGCTCGGCCTCGTGCTCCTGTTGACTCTAGTGGCTTCGGCGACGGCGCGTCTGAAACTTCGGCAGGTGACACGGTTGCTCTGGCGGTGCTCGTTTGTGCTCGCCGCGTTATCTCTGGGCGCGGCCTTCGTGTTGCGAGGAAACTGAGATGTTCGAAATTTTTCACATTATCGGCAAGAATATCACCGAGAAGCCCGAAACAATTGGGCTGCTGCACCGACCTCCTCCGCCGGCGGGCTTCCGCGGGATGGTGCTTCTTGATCCGCAACGCTGCATCGGTTGCGGCTTGTGTGCGTATGTATGCGTCAGTGAATCGGTGACCGGCGCCAGCGACGAAATCCAATACCAGTGGCAGTACGAGCCAGGGCGCTGCACCTTTTGCGCGCGTTGCGTCGACCGTTGCCCTGCAGACGCGCTCCGAATGTCGGCTGAGTCGCCGCCGGTTTACTCGCGCCCAGGGGAACTGGATGCCAGGCACACTGTGCCGTTTCCGCCATGTCAAGCTTGCGGCAAGCCCACGCGGCCTACACCCGAAACCATGAAGGACTGGGTTGCCGAAGAGATTCACGAGGGGGCCCGGCATCTCTATGGGCTTTGCGATCGGTGCAAGCGACTGCACTATCAGACCGCGATGAAATCCATGCTGAGCGGCACTCCGAAGGAGAAACTGCCATGACGAGCCAGGAATGGCGACAGCGTGCCGGCGGCAACTGGATGCCGGCGAACTTGGGCGAGATCCGCTCGATTGCCCAAAGCATGCTCGAGCGCGGAGCGCGGTTTGAGGCATTCGTGGTCACCCAGACCAAAGCGGGCGAGTTGCGGTTGATTTGGCATTGGGACCTGAAAGGCAAGCTCTTCTCCGTTGAAAGCACGGCGGCGGTAGGTACGCCTCTGCCCAGCATTGTGGATATCTATTGCGGATCCGACTGGGCTGAGCGGGAAGCTCGCGATTACTACGGGGTGACCTTCGAAGGTCGCGTATCGACAGCGCCGCTCATGCTGCGCGAAGCCGACCCGCCAGGCGTGATGTTGCGTTCTGAAGGAGGTCCCAGGTGAGCTACCGCATTCCTCTCGGACCGTACCACGTTGCTCTCGACGAGCCGTACAAGATCGAAGTTGACTGCGAAGGCGAAACCATCACGGATGCGCACATCAAAGTGGGATTCAATTTCCGCGGCATCGAGTGGCTGGCGCAACGCAAGAACATTACGAAGTGTATCGCCTTGATGGAGCGCGTCTGCGGAATCTGCTCGAACGTGCACTCAATGACCTTTTGCATGGCCCTGGAACAGATTGGGGCAATCGAAGTCCCAAAACGCGCGCAATACATCCGAATGGTCGTCGCCGAACTTGAGCGCCTGCACTCGCACTTACTCTGGGCGGGCGTGGCTGCGGAGATCGTCGGCTTCCAAACCGCCTTTATGGAGGTGTTTCGTTTCCGGGAGCGAGTGATGGATCTGTTGGAAGCGATCACCGGAAACCGAGTGAACTACTCCATGAACTGCATTGGCGGTGTCAATCGCGACATTACCGATCCGGAGTCGGTGGCCGCTGGAGCACGAGAAATTCGAGATACGGTCAATCGGGTCCTGATCCCGCTCTTCACGACGGACCGCACGATCTCCGCACGATGTGGCGGAGTCGGTGTTCTATCGCAGGCCGACGCGGTCCGGTGGGGCGTAGTTGGTCCAGTCGCACGCGCATCCGGTGTTGACACGGATCTGCGCCGCGATTGCGCGTACCTGGCATATGAAGAGATCGCCTTTGCAGTGCCTGTTCGAACGGAAGGAGACGTTTTGGCGAGGGTGGTAGTACGCGCACAAGAGATCGTGGAAAGCTGCAACATAATCGAGCAAGCCCTGGCCCAAATGCCGTCCGGCAGCCTCAATGCTGGCGACATCTATGCCGTGCCGCCTGGCGACGCCGTGGTGCGCGTCGAAGCGCCGAGGGGCGAAGTTTTCTACTACGTTGAAAGCGACGGCAGCGACGTTCCGAGCCGCGTGAAGGTCCGGACGCCGACGTTCGCAAACATTCCCTCTGTGATGGCAATGGTCAAGGGAAACGAGTTCGCGGACATGCCCCTGATCCAGGCAGCACTCGACCCGTGCTATTCGTGCACGGACCGGTGAACGCTGAGCGATAATGTCCTCGATGCCTCCGAGTTGAAGACGTTGAGAAAAGAACGAGGCAAACGAGGAGCACGAACATGAAACTTAGAACCATCGCAATCGTGTTGTTGGCCCTTCTGGCGTGTTCCACAGCGCTGGCGCAAGACCGCCTGCGGATGTCGACCACCACGTCAACCGAAAACTCAGGCTTGTTAAAAGTGCTGCTCCCGCCATTTGAGAAGCAATGTAGTTGTCATGTCGACGTCATCTCAGTCGGCACAGGCAAGGCGCTCAAACTGGGCGAAACGGGCGACGTCGATGTTGTGCTGGTACACGCGCGCAAACTGGAGGACAAGTTCGTCGCTGACGGTTACGGCGTCAACCGGCGCGATGTTATGTACAACGATTTCGTCATCATCGGCCCGGCGTCCGACCCTGCACATGTGAAAGGCGCTAAGACATCCGCCGAAGCGTTCAAGCGCATTGCCGACAGCAAATCTACGTTCATCTCCCGCGGCGACGAGTCCGGCACGCACCAGAAGGAAAAAGAAATCTGGGCAGAAGCGGGTCTTACACCACAGGGCAACTGGTACCGCTCGGCAGGCCAGGGCATGGGAGAAGTAATCTCAATGGCCACCGAGCAACGCGCTTATACGCTCTCGGATCGCGGAACGTACAACGCCTTCAGGCACGGCAAAACTGACCTTGCTGTCGTGTTCGAAGGTGAGAGGGGTCTGTTCAATCCCTACAGTGTAATCGCCGTCAATCCGAAGAAATTTCCGCATGTGAAATACGACCTAGCCATGAAGTTCGTTGACTTCATCACCGGTCCGGAGGGGCAGAGGATCATTGCGAATTACAAGGTCGAAGGTGACCCGATCTTTTTTGTCAATAAGTAAGAGGTGATGGGTGGGATCATTCACGCAATCCGTCGGAACCGCATTCTCGCTGATCTTCTCGGCTGACCGGGAAGTGTACGCCGCAGTTTGGACTTCAGTGAGCACGGCTGCGTGGTCTACCGTGATTGCGTCATTGTTCGGACTGCCGATCGGGATGGCGATCGGCTTGTCCGATTTTCCGCTGAAGCGACTCGCCGTAATCCTCCTGAATAGCTTGATGGCGATGCCCACGGTTGTCCTTGGACTTCTCATATTCGGCCTGTTGAGCCGCCAGGGTGTTCTGGGCGGCCTCGGCCTGCTGTTCACCCCCAAGGCCATCATCGTCGGACAATCACTGCTGGCCACTCCGATCATTGCGAATTACGCGCTGAGCGCGGTACGTGGTGCCGACGCTCGCATCCTGCCGACGGCGCTGACCTTGGGTGCCAGCCCCATGCAGAGCTTTACTCAACTCACGAACGAGATTCGCTTCGGCATGATGGCCGCCGTGATCGCCGGGTATGGGCGAGTGATCTCCGAGGTGGGCGTCGCCATGATGCTCGGTGGCAACATCCTCTGGTACACCCGAACCATGACAACCGCCATCGCGCTTGAAACCAGCAAGGGCGAATTTGCGTTTGGTTTGGCGCTGGGGATCGTGCTGATGTTGATTTCCTTCAGCATCAATGTTGGCTTGAGCTCTATGCAGGAAGAACATCAGCCATGAGGGCACCCGTCTACCAACTCGCGGGCGTTGAGGCGTGTTACCAAAACAAAACCGCGCTAATGGTGGACGAACTTGCGCTGCGCGGCGATCAACTGAACGTCGTCGCGGGCTTGAATGGGTCCGGCAAGAGCACACTCCTGAACGTGCTGGCATTTCTCATGCGACCAACTCAAGGGGTGGTGAAGTTCTCCGGAAAACGGGTCCGCTGGGACCGAGCGCAGTTACGCGAGCTCAGGCAATCCGTGACATTGGTACATCAGGACCCGTTCTTGTTCCGGGGATCGGTGGCCGCGAATGTTTCTTATGGGGCGAAAGCCAGGGGAATCAGCGGCTACGTATTGCAGGAGCGCATGCGGGAATCCCTCGAACTAGTCGGACTGTCCGGCTTCGAAGCCAGAAATGCGAATCAGCTGTCCGGAGGCGAAGCACGCCGGGTCGCGCTTGCCCGCGCTCTGGCTTGCGGTCCGGAAGTGATATTGCTCGACGAACCGCTTGCTTACGTCGATGAGTTGAGCACCAGGATCATCGAGACCCTGCTTGTTACATTGGTTGACCGCGGAGTTCTCGTTATTGTGTCCAGTCACGATCCGACTTTGGGCTTACGCCTGAATGCAAGAACAATCCGGTTGCGACAGGGCAGGCTGGTCCAGGATTCTGAGCCGCAGGAAATGTATGCCGCTAAATCACCAGAAAGCAGTGTGTACGCCATCCTTTGAAGAGGCCGTGCGTCTGATCCTGGACGCGGTCTCGCCACAGGAGTCTGAAAGCGTACCACTGCTTGATTCGCTTGGCCGGGTCAGTGCCGTGGACGTGTCGGCTCCCTGGAGCACACCCCGTTACGACAACTCGGCTATGGATGGCTTTGCCGTTCGCGCCGCAGACTGCGTACCCGGTGCGGCATTGCCAATTGCCGGCTACATGCCTGCTGGCGCGACGCCCAACCCAGCTATCGGCGACGGCGTCGCGATTAAGATCATGACCGGAGCGCCGATCCCCGGCAATTGCGATGCCGTCGTTCCTTTCGAAGCGGCGGAGGAAATAAACGGAGTAGTGCGCCTGACAAAACCCGTCATTGCGAGGCAGCATGTCCGCTTTAAAGGAGAGGACATCAGCGCTGGTGACACGATTCTTACCGAGGGCGACATCATTCGCCCGGTGCATATTGGAGTGTTGGCATCGTTCGGCAAGAAAGAGACGGTCGTTTACAGCCGGCCAAAGGTCGCGGTTTTATCCACAGGTGATGAGCTAGTCGAGAATCCTGAGGACCTCGTTCCCGGGAAGGTGCTGGACAGCAACCGCTGGGCGATAGCGGCGGCGGTGCGCGAATGCGGCGCCATTCCCGTGATGCTTGGTATTGCGCGTGACGATGCGCAAAGTCATCGCGAAAAGCTGCAAGAAGGGCTTCACGCGGACGCCCTCATCACCAGCGCCGGTGTGTCGGCGGGCGACCGCGACCTCGTTCGGGACATACTTGCCGAACTTGATGTGCGGCCGGTTTTTCGAGGAGTCCGCGTCAAACCGGGATCGCCCACCTGCTTCGGGCTGCGCGGGAGTACGAAAGTGTTCAGCCTGCCTGGCAACCCCGTGGCCAGCCTCATCGCCTTCGAAGAGTTCGTTAAACCCGCATTATTAAAGATGATGGGGCATCAGCGGGTACTGAGTACATTTCTGCCGGCGATTCTCGCCTCTGATGTTCGCAAGAGTCCAGGGCATGCCAAACTGTTGCGCGTCAGATTAGAACAACGCGAGGGTATGTTGTGGGCCTGGAGCGCAGGGAAGCAAGATACGGGGGTGCAGAAAACTCTCTTGCGAGCCGATGCCCTCGCTCTCCTGCCGGAAGAACGCGTTTCGTTCGCTACCGGGGAAACTGTTAGTGTGCAAATGCTGAACGCTGGGCTGGCGGAGGTAATGCAGGCAATTATCCGTCGCACTGGACCGAGCTCTAGCTACGGTGCAACGGAGGGCGGCGCAGCCCGCTCTGCATGACAAAGCCGGTGAGGATTGATTGTGCCTGATGATCACGAAACAACTCGGACTTCGATGTTGGGGTTGACCGCGCTGCGTGGATACAAGCTGCTCGCACGTACTGTTCATCTCATCGCCATAACCGGTTTGGTGGGAGGCCACATGTTCGGCGCACAACTTGCGCCTCTCCGGCTGTTGCTCTACCTGTCCATTATCACTGGCGTGGCCATGTGTGCCCTCGAGGCTTATCCAAATCGGCGCTTCTTTTACGAAGGATGGGCCCTATTGCTCTGGTTGAAACTCGTGGTGTTAATGTTGGTCCCAGTGTTTTGGAACGCTCGCAGACCCATCTTGATCGTAGCGCTTGTAATTGCGTCACTCGGTTCGCACATGCCACGTGCGCTGCGGCATTGGACGCCATTTCATTGATGTCCACGATTCAAGAAGTGCAGGCGGCCTGAGAAAAAAAGTACTATGAGTGACACTGTTACGAGCAGTCACAGGAGTTCACATGTTGCAGAGAAGGCTTCACGCCGCGACCATGGTCCTCATTGTTTGCGGTGAGAATTGCACTCGGGCAGGCAGGCACTGCCAATTTGACGGGGATCGTTTCCGAAAGTTCTCCCAGCTTGTACGGTCACTTGGATTCTTGAGCCGGTATTCTGCAACAGCAAGTCGCAACTGACACGAGGCGGTCTGCTGGGCGCGGTTAGAGGAGGTCTGCACACGGTCGAGCAAGGTCTCGGTAACCCTACTACCGCAATCTATTAACGAGAGGCCGCAACGATTTGGGGAGCCTGCGATAATCTTTCGAACTTACCAACGCCGGTTCGATTGGCGCGGGACCGTTTTCTTTTAGCATCGCGGTTCCGGTTGGACCCAGCAAAAGCTGAAGAAATTTGATCGCGTTTTCCCGGTTCGGAGCGTCGTTCAGCAGCGTAATTCCCCATGCCACCCGGGTGCCGCGGACAGCTACAGTCTGGGCGCTCCGCGAGGTTCCCAGGCCGGGCAGAACCACCACCGCGTTCTTCGCGTAATACGAATCTTTGGTCGGGTCCGAGAGGTTGATCTCGTCGGGCAAGTCTACGTACCGGAAGTCCGGATTGGTACTCGCCATCATCTGGGCACTGTGCTCATAGATAAGCTGGAAATCATATTTCTTGCCCAGTGCCGGAGCCGGGGGAACAGAACGATCCGCGCCGGGGATCACGATGTGCTCCATCAAATTGTTGGAGAGGTTCGGAATATTGTAATAGTTCTCCGCGAGCTGAAAGATCATGTAGGAGCGGTAAGCGCCGGGATCGAGAAACGGATTGCCGCCGCCAATGGCGACGCCGGGCATGGTCAGAATCTCATACCACTTTGCCGACGCCTTGGGAATCGAGTCCGGGGGATGGAACGCAACGCTTTCGTGCGCAACGATGGGCGGCAGTTTCTTCTCCGCCACGGAGTTCGCCGAATACGCCAGCACCATCTTTCCCTGTGCAAAGACGATGTTGAAATTCGCATAGCCGGCGGGCTTCATAAAGAGATCGATATCGGAATAATCGGCCGGTGCGTAGAGGTCGCATGCCTGGCCTCCGGCGGTGATCTGGCGCCCGGCGTCCACGCTGCCCATCGCGCTATCCTTCACCTCAATACCGGTCTGGCAGGTGAAGGCCGCCTCCAGAGGCTTGAAGGCGCGAGTGAGGCTGCCGGCTCGGTAGATGATCAACTGCTGGCCGGCGAGCGGCACGCAGCTTTGAGTCGGCCCACTCTGGGCCTGCCCGTAGGCGGCTGACATCAGCAAGAGCGTGAGCAAGACGAATGCACATCCAGCCGTGCCGGATGGCGACCATGCGTTTCTCGAAACATTTATTAACATAGGGGCTCTTTCATCCTGGAGGACACAGCCGATCAGACGCCAAGAGAGCCGCGAGGCAAGCTCTCCGTGGATAGAAACAATCAGACGCCATCCGGTGGAGGCATGGCGTCTGATTTCCGTTTGGTTAAAAGTCGTACTTCATCGATGCCTGAATCAGCCGGGGCTCGCCCAGGTGTGCCAGATAGCTGCCTGTGCTGAGTCCCACCAGACTGCCCGGGTTGATCGTCGACCAGTAGTGCACATCCGTGACGTTGTTGGCCGTGATCCTCCAAGTAGCCCAATTTCCCAGAATCTTGTGGGTGTAGCGCAGACCCACATCAAAGTTGTTGTACTGCGGCGCGTACGAGCTGTTAATGTCGTCGATCGCGCGGCGTCCCACATGCTGCCAGTCGAAGTTGAAGTACCAGCCGGTCATCCTGGGGATGCGATACTCCGCAAGAATGTTGGACTTGTAGTCGGGAATGCCCACGAACGTCTTGTTGTTGGTGGCGGCAACACCCGTGTCCGTCAGCTTGGGGTTCAGCACGCTAATGCCGGCCACAAGCATCAGGCTATTGATTACCCTTCCTTGGAGCTGGGCCTCCGCTCCGTAGTTGATCTGATTGCCTACGATCTCGTTGATCACGCAGTTTGTGTATCCGGACGGAAGGGTGGGGGGGCAATCGGCAGGGGGAGCGGGTTCAGTATTTTCGAACGGCCTCTCAATGCGGAACAGAGCGGTCGAGAAGTTGATCCTGGGCAACACCAGCTTGTAGCCAACCTCTCCTTCCAGGTCGCGATACGGCGCGAGAGCCTGGGCGGAGTTAACCACATAATTGGGCACGGCGCTTACTACAGGCGTATCAGGCGCCTGCAGGCTGTCGGCAAAAGTTCCGTAGACGGTCATGTTCTCGCGGGGCTTATAGATGATGCTTCCGGAGGAGCTGATGCCGTGGGCTTCAAAATTGAGCCCCTTGGCGTTTGCCAGCACTGAACAGCTAGTCGCCGTACAGGTAGGCGAGAGCGAGTAGTTGCTGGTCCAGGTCCAATCCTCGCTGGCAGCGCCGCGCAACAGCCAATGCGGGGTCAGCGTGATGGTATCGCCCAGGCTGAATCCCTGCTGATGGATAATGTTGTTAACGTAGATGCCGTTCGCATCGTTGGTCTTGCTGAACGAGGGAAGACCAGCCAAAGGCGCAACATCAATCAAAGGATTAGCGATGCTGGGCGCGCAAACAGGATTGGCATTTGGGCCCGCTGCCAAAGTCTGGGCTTCCGGGCAGAGGGGCGTTCCGTGCAAGGGATAGTCGACCGGTAGTATGCCGCTAGGAACTTCGGCATTCCATGTCGCAAACCGGTAGCCGGTGCTGCCGATCACCACATCGTGGCGAAGGCCCCACGTCTTGAAGTTGCCGGTCAGGTAGGCCAAGTCGCTCTTCACCTGGAAGCGCGGGGACAGGGTGTTCTGGAAGGTGTTTTCGAGATACGTCTGGTAGTCTCCCTTGTTGTCAGTCAGCTGGTTGACCACCTCGCTGATGTCGCGATTGGCAATCTGGTGCAACACTCCGGCGTTCAGCTGCCAGTTGCGGCCGAAGTCCTGCTTCACCCGTACTTCGCCGATCTGGTTATCCATCTCCACGCCCGCAAATCCCTGCCCGTAACCCTGACGCGTCGGATCGGGTGCATTCTGCGGTATCAAAATACTCTTCGACCCAGGTACGGATGGCGCCGTCGTCGTCGGCCGATAGATAAACCAACCGGGGTACCCAAACTGATATAGGTTGTAGTAGCTGAAGTTCCCCTCGATGGTGGTATGCGATGTGGGGTGCGCATCCAGCGCCACGGCGGCCAGCTGGCGACGCAGCTGGCTGTTGTTAACATAGCCGTCGCCATCGGCAATCACAAAGTTCGTGCGATAGCCGAACATCTTGTTAGGACCAACGCGGCCGCCCAGATCAAGATGGGCCGTGCCTATGGTGGCGCTCTCATAGTCCAGCTCCAGTTCGCGGAACTGTTCCTCGGTGGGGCGCTTGGTCACAAAGTTGAACAGGCCCGAGGGCTGGGTTGGGCCATACATCGCGCCGCCCAGGCCGGCGAAGAGCTCGAGCTGCTCGTACTCCTCAAGCGCCGAGGGCGTGGTGACCGCAAATCCCATCCCGTCCTTGCGGTCGTTCTGCATGTTGGTTCCCTGCATGCCGCGGGCCTCAGGACGCAGAATCTCCGGTCCCTGCTGCTCGCGAAACGAGATCAGAGGCATGTACTTGGCGATTTGCTTGAAGTTTCTCGACTGCGTGTCGTCGATCAGTTGGCGCGGAATCACGTACACCGAGTACGGAAGGTTCACAATCGGCACCGTTCCCAGCGGTCCGCCCGGCGCTACTTTGTCAACGCGGTAGGCATTCTGGCTGTCAGCCGCGACGTTGACCGATATCGCATTTCCGGCCGGCACAAGCACCAAATCGGCATTAATGCTCTGGCCCTCGGCCACGCTGAGTTGGCTGCTCGCGCTGTGCTTAAAACCCTGTGCATCGGCCTCAACCACATAGGTGCCCGCCGGTAGAGACGGAAACGAATACGCGCCCTGGCTATCAGTGTCGGCTTCGGTTTTAGCTTTGCTCACTGAATTGGTGACAGTCACATGTGCGCCGGCAACCGCCGCCTGATCGGAGTCCTTCACGACTCCCGAAATTTGACCTGTGCTTGTGGTGGTTTGCGCAAGGGAGGAGAGTGCAGGAAACGTAAGCAGCAAAAGGACAAGCAGGGATCTCTTTATCATTGTTGGCCCATTTCTTGCTTCCATCCAAAGCTGTTCGAGCATATCCTGTACTGGCCGGCTCAACGAAATCCGATCGGATGATTACGGCGTGAATCGCCGTCATAAACGTGTTGATTGCGGTGGTGAGTAAGTAAAACGCTGAGGCTTAGCCCACTGAACTGTAACCTCAGTCGTGAATTAGAGACGATTCGATAAGGTATGTCAACTTTGTGCGACATCGTGTGTCGGCGCGTGTGGAGCATTCTGTTTCGCACACTACATCTGGGGGCAATGGGGGCAATCGGTGTCCTCCTCGGTGGGCACGTGTTCAATGCTCCCGTGGACCAACTGCGCCCCACTCTATGTTGGGCGATTGGAAGCGGGGTTGGCATGGCGGTGGTTGAAACCTATCCCTCACCACGATCACTGCTGCAGGGCTGGGGAATTCTGCTGATGCTGAAGCTGCTGTTGCTCTGCACCGTGCCGTTTGCGTGGAACCATCGCGTTCCGATTCTGCTGGTGGTCTTGGCGATGGCTTCCGTTGGATCGCACATGGGCAAGAGACTGCGTCACTCTTCACCAGTGTTCCGCAACACCTATGACAATCAACTCGCAGCGAAGCGTGCTAATCAGGAATGCAGCCCGACTGTTCAGCCGCTTCCCCGTTAATAGCAATGTCTGTGCGAACGAACGGGTGTGACTCATCTCTGTGCAAGCTCGGGGAAAAGGGAAGGATTCCGGCGATACTCCACGGTCTTTTCAGCGACTTTGGGCGGAATGGATGCTGAAATCCAGCGACCACGTATCCTCGATGTTTGCCGTCCTTTGCCCATCGGATCGGTAGGACCAGAAGTGTAGCGGAGCCACATGTCATCACGGTCGAGACCGGAAACAGAATGGCCGCGTTCGTTGAGAGAAGTAACGATCAGAGACAAAACGATGGAAATACCAATGCCCGATGACTGTGAGGCGGCTGTACATATGGAACCGGCACCAACCGCGAGCGGGAGTAACTTTCCTTCAGTTACGGTTCTCCTCCACTCGGTAGTCCCCGCTCCGGCCGCCTGATTTCGCGATCAATCTCACACCATCAAGCCTCATCTTCTTTGAAAGTGCCTTCAGCATGTCATACAGCGTCAAACCTGCAACTGATGCGGCCATCAGTGCTTCCATTTCAACTCCAGTCGCATTACGCGCACGCGCCTTGGTTCGGATCACAATTTCTTCATCCAGTACTTGCATGTCCACCGACACATGGCTGAGATTCAGAGAATGGCAAAGCGGAATGAGCTCAGACGTACGCTTAGCGGCCATAATTCCTGCGAGCCGCGCGGTTTCGAAGACGCTGCCTTTTGGCGTGCGGCCGTGACGGACTGCAGACATCACATCCGATCCTACCCATAGAACGGCTTCGGCTTCTGCCTCGCGAAGCGTCTCCGGTTTTTCACTCACGTCCACCATTCGCGGCAGACCACGACGGTCCAGATGCGTTAACTTATTCATCTTTGATTTTCCCCCCGCAAAAGGATAAATGTGCACACCCAGCTAGCCTTGATCAGCGCCATGGCCGAAGTTCCCTCTTTCAATCCAAAGTGATCAACGCTGGCGTTGGTTCGTGCTGGCTACGATCTGATCTCCGCCCTGCGTAGCAATATGCGCCTTGGAATCACCACGGCTTTCTGCGCCATGTACGCGGCGGCTGAGTCGAGCGCCTAAAGTGCAGTACGACTGCTGAAAAAAACTTAGCCGTTTTGCTGTAGCGAAATCGGTACTGGCAAAGTATTACTTGAGAGTCATTAGCATGCGTCCAGCATCGCTTTCCGGATGCACATTCTCTTCGCGCAAGATCTTTACAGAGTGAGGTATCACCGGCAGAATAGCCTCGAGATTCTCGACTGCCGCTTTCTTGCTGCCCGGCAAATTTACGATCAGGGTCTCGCGGCGGATTCCAGCTACGGCGCGCGACAGCCACGCGTTTGGTGTTTTCGCGGAGGAAGCGGCGCGCATCGCCTCGGCCAAACCCGGCAACTCGCGATCAAGCACTTTGCGCGTGGCCTCCGGAGTCACGTCACGCACATCCGGTCCGGTGCCGCCGGCCGTCACGATGATGTCCACTCGGCGCTCGCTGAAGTCCTTAATCGCTTCTGCAATCTCGGATATGTTATCCGGGACAAGCTTGGTCCATGCAATGCGCGCACCAAGTCCGCTGGTTAGCAAGGCGGCCACCGCCGGGCCGGCGGTATCGATCGTTTGTCCAGCCGAGCAGCGGTCGGAAACAGTTATGACTGCCGCCTGCAGTGTCGAGCGGTCAACACGATGAACGATCTCCACCGGCATTCCGGCAGTGACTTCGCCTGCCTCAACGACACGCGCAAACAA
>Ga0074046_10003619_pt1 | contig 12853 bp, 12 predicted proteins | sample BogForMeECP23OM3_FD_94441 | JGI IMG/M metagenome (GOLD analysis project Ga0074046, IMG submission 94441) | Bog forest soil microbial communities from Calvert Island, British Columbia, Canada - Bog Forest MetaG ECP23OM3 | ecosystem: Environmental > Terrestrial > Soil > Wetlands ...
GCTGACCCTCCGCCCCGAAAACACCGCCGGCATCGTCCGCGCCTACATCGAGCACAAACTCTGGGAGCGTGGCCTGAACAAATTCTTCTCGATCGGCCCTATGTTTCGCCGCGAGCGCCCGCAAAAAGGACGTTACCGCCAGTTCTACCAGATTGACGCCGAAATCATCGGCCCCGCCGCCTCCGGCAGCCAGTCTCCCGTGCGCGACGCAGAAATTCTCGAACTGCTGGCCACGCTGCTAGACCGGGTGGGCATCACCGAATGGACGCTCGAACTGAACTCCGTAGGCTGTCCCGCCGACCGCGTAAAATTCAACGAAGCTCTGCGCAAAGCACTGGAGCCCGTGGTAGACAAAATGTGCGCCGACTGCCAGCGTCGCGCCGTAACCAATCCGCTGCGCGTCTTCGACTGCAAAGTTCCCGAAGACCAGCCCATTATCGAAAATCTTCCCACCATCAGCCAGTTTCTGGACGAAGCATGCCGCACCCACTACGACGAAGTAAAACAAATCCTGAACGCCGTCGAGATCCCTTACACAGAAAACCCGTGCCTGGTGCGGGGCTTGGATTACTACACCCGCACGGCGTTTGAATTTACTCATGGCGGGCTGGGTGCGCAGAATGCGATTCTTGGCGGCGGAAGATACGACGGCTTATCGGAAGCGCTCGGCGGCCCGCCCGCTCCGGGAATTGGCTTTGCCATCGGAGAAGATCGCCTGGTGCTTTCGCTGACGGAATCGGCCGAGTCGGTTCTGCGCAAGCCCGACGTTTATATTGCTCCGCTCGGCGCCGGGATGAATCGCGAAGCCGCCCGCCTGGCGCGCGAACTGCGGCGGCACGATTTGGTGGTCGATCTCGGTGACGAGTCGTTTCGCTTGAAGAAGTCGTTCGAGGCCGCCGACAAGATGGGCGCGCGACACATCCTCATAGTCGGCGAGAACGAAGTGAAGGCCAATGCCTTCGCCCTCAAGCATCTGGCTTCCGGCGAACAAATCACGGTCCCGCGCGCGGAACTGGCACAACGGATTTTACGGAAGTAGCTCTTGGCTTTAGCCCTTAGTTTGAGCTCTTGTCTCTTGCTCGTGACTCTTGGCTTTGCGAACGAAGTAACGCCGTCCGCAGATAAGCCCCGCCCCGGAGGGGCGACCGAGCTTAGCCCAGCTTCAGCGCTGGGAAAGGCGGCGGAAATGACTTAAGTCCCGGAGGGACGACCGAGTCCTCACACACACTCTGTAAGGGCTGGCAAAATGAAACCTCGAACGAATCCGTCGTGAAGTAAAATCGTGCCTAGGAGATCATCAATGAGAACCACTTCTCTGCTGTGTGCGGCTATCCTCACTGCAACTCTGGCCGCGGCACAGACTTCCAAGCCCCTCTCCGCCTTCGACCAGCAGCTCATCGATCAGCAGAAGCAGTTACTGCAGGCGACCCAGAACAAAAACTCAGCCGCCGTCGAGCGCGCCGTCGCCGATGATTTCCAGGGCATCGAGACTAACGGTGACTTTTACGAGAAAAGTGACGTCGTCGAAGCCGCGCAGAAGGCAACGCCCAAGGACACGAAGGCCGGGGCACTGCCCAAAGACACGCGCGCCTATGATTTCCGCGTCGTCAAGCTGACCGATGACTCCGCCGTCGTCGCCTACAACCTGATCGTCCCCGGAGAACATCCCCGCTATCGCCACATGGCCGACACCTGGGCAAGAATCGACGGCCAATGGAAACTGAAATTCCGCCAGATCACTCCCAACCTCTGGAGCGCGACCGATCTGGACTAGCGGGCCGTTCCGTAGGAGCTTGGAAGGCGCATGGCTTCAGCCATGCCGTTAGAACCGTTTATTGCCACAGGAGCTCGCATTGATGAAGCCGATCCATAAAGTTGCTATCCTCGGTGCCGGCACCATGGGCGCCCGCATCGCCGCGCACTTCGCCAACGCGGGAGTCCCTTCCCTGCTGCTCGATATCGTCCCCCCGGACGCAACTGGTCCCGCGCGCAACAAAATCGCGGCTGCCGGACTCGACGGTGCCCGCAGATCGAAGCCCGCGGCGTTTTTCGAAGCCTCGCTCGCGCGCCTCGTCACCGTGGGAAATTTCGAGGACGACCTGAAACGTCTGGCCGAAGTGGACTGGATCATCGAGGCGATCATCGAGAACCTCGAGATCAAACGGGCGCTGTTAAGAAAGGTGGAGGCGGTCCGCAAGCCCGGCACCATCGTCACCACCAACACCAGCGGACTTCCGGTGGCGAAGATCGCCGAAGGATTTTCCGAAGGCTTCCGGCGCTCGTGGTTCGGCACGCATTTTTTTAATCCGCCACGCTATATGCGCTTGCTCGAACTGATCCCCACCCCCGACGCCGACCCCGCGCTGATCGCAGCCGTCACTCATTTTTGCGACGCGCAACTCGGCAAGGGCGTCGTGCTGGCCAAAGATACTCCTAACTTCATCGGCAATCGCATCGGCACATTCTCCGTGCTCAACGTCATGCGGCTCATGCAGGAAATGGACCTGACCATCGAAGAGGTCGACGCCCTCACCGGCCCAGCCGTGGGCTGGCCGCGCTCGGCCACCTTCCGGACCATCGACCTGGTCGGCCTCGACATCCTCGGACACGTGGTCACAAACATGACCCAGAGCGTGCGCGACGAGCGCAGCGAATTGCAGATTCCCGCATTCTTCCGCCAGATGCTGGAACGCAAGTGGCTGGGCGACAAAACCAAGGGCGGCTTCTACAAGAAGAATGTAGGGCGGGCGCCCTCGCCCGCCGAACCCGGCAAAGAGGACGAGCGTCTGGTCATCGACTGGAAGACGCTGGAATATGATCCGCGGCAGAAACCAAAATTCGCGGCCCTCGAGATGGCGAAAAACATCGAGGAGATGGGAGCGCGCGTCCGAATGTTGCTGGGCGTGAATAACGAGGGCGGCAGCGCAGCACCGAAACCCGACAAGGCCAGCGCGTTCCTATGGGCGGCACTGTCCGACCTGTGGACCTACTCCGCCAACCGTATTCCCGAGATTTCCGATTCCGTGGTTGAGATCGATAAAGCCATGCGCCTGGGCTTTGCCTGGGAACTCGGCCCCTTCGAACTCTGGGACGCAGCCGGAGTGGAAGCCACCGTAGCGCGCATGAAGAAAGAAGGCAAGCCAGTGGCAGCCAATGCCGAAAAGCTCTTAGCCGCTGGCCAAAAGTCCTGGTACATCGACGATCCGAAGTCCCCCTCCGGACGTAAGTACTGGGAACTGAGAACTGAGAACTGGGAACTGGTTCAAGTCCCCGCGGGAGTCTGGTCGGTCGAAGTCGCAAAAAAATCCAACGGCGTGGTCAAGAAAAACTCCGGAGCCTCGCTGGTTGACCTGGGCGATGGCGTGGGCTGCATCCAATTCCACTCCAAGATGAACGCCCTCGGCGCCGACATCATCTCGCTGATCCTCCAGACCCTGAAGCCGGGCGGCCCCGGCGACGCCTTCGACGCCTTCGTCATCACCAACGACGCGCAGAATTTCTCCGTGGGCGCGAACTTGATGCTGCTCCTCATGTCGATCCAGGAAGCAGAGTGGGACGACGTTGACCTGGCCATCCGACAATTTCAAGGCATGACGCAGGCCATCAAGTTTTCACCGAAGCCGGTGGTGAGCGCGCCCTTCGGACTCACCCTGGGCGGCGGTTGCGAGATTTCGCTACACGCCGCCGCTCGCCAGCCGCACGCCGAACTCTACATGGGCCTGGTCGAGGTCGGAGTCGGCCTGCTTCCCGGAGGCGGCGGCTGCAAGGAAATGCTGCTGCGCGCGGTCGACAGCGCCGCGTCCATTCGTCCCGATGCCCGTGGCGAATCCGTCGAACTGATCGAGGCCATGAAGAAGGCTTTCGAAACCATCGCCACCGCGAAAGTTGCTACCTCGGCCCATGAAGCGCGCGGACTGGGGTTCCTGTCGAACTCCGACCGCATCACCATGAACCGCGAGCGCGTTCTCTCCGACGCTAAAGCGCGAGCGCTGGAACTAGTACGCGCCGGCTATGAGCCCCCCGTGATGCGTACCGACATCCCCGCTCCCGGCGAGAACATCCTCGCCACTCTAAAACTAGGCGTCCACATGATGCGGCAAGCTGAGTTCATCAGCGATCACGAAAAGAAGTTGGGCACGAAGATCGCCGAAGTGCTCTGCGGAGGAAATATCACCCCCGGCACGCCCGTCAGCGAACAGTACCTGCTCGACCTGGAACGAGAAGCCTTCAAGTCCCTGTGCGGAGAAAAGAAGACGCAGGAAAGAATTCAGTTCACGCTGAAGACTGGTAAAACGCTGAGAAATTAGGAAGTTAATACCTGATGTACATAGCCACTATACGTATTGACATTACATCATTAATTACGTAGCATTGTATTTCTGAGGTGATGTTTATGGCATACGTAGAGCCAGCCACAGTTTGGGCCCCGAAAGCGTCGATTCGTTCGGTGGAAGTTCTCTACAACTCGACGCCAGGAGGGCCGGGAGGCTGGTCCGTCGCGCGAGTGAACTGGGAAGGTGACGAGGACAGAATCGGAATCCGCTGGAACGGTGGCGATGGTCCTGGCATCGGAAATCCGCAGTCGCGCGGCAATGCGACCTGGTTCATCCTTCCGGATGAACTAAGGGATGTCATCCTTGACAGGATTGACGATCTCGCGATGACTGGCCCCGGAGGATTGCTCGAGGGATATTCAGCAATGGCGAGAGATGCGGAGCGCGAGCGCGAAGCGGAGGAGTGGTCGGAGGGGCTGATCGGCGATGCATCCGCGCAGGGGTGAGGTGTGGTGGGTGTCGTTCGAGTCCTCAGTCGGAGGGGAAATTCGCAAGACTCGCCCCGCTCTGGTTATCAGTAACAACGCCGCGAATGCCGCTTTGAACCGCGTGATTGTCGTACCCCTTACCAGTCAAACGGAGACGCTTTATCCCGGCGAAGCGCTGGTCACCCTCAACGGAGAACAGAGCAAAGCGAAGGCCGACCAGATCGCGACCGCTTCCAAACAAAGACTTCTCAATAAGGCGGGAAATCTTTCCTCCGCCGATCTCGCAGCCGTGGAGAAAGCCGTGCTTCTTCAGTTAGGCATTCGCCGTTGAACGGTAGATAAAACTCACCTCGTCAGCGCCCCATCCACCGAGAACGCGCCCCCTCCGCGCAGCAACAGCGCCGCAGCCATGGCCAGCGCCAGCAAATGGAATTCAATTCCCTCACCCTTCTGGGCCCCCATCCAGTTCATGAAGAACCCGTTCTGCAGATGCACCATGAAGATCGCTCCGATCATCAGGCCGATAACTCCAAGCGAGGCAATGCGAGTAAGCAATCCAACCACGAGTCCGAGTCCGCCAAACAATTGCGCGCAGATGATCAGCAACCCAACCGGAACAGGTATTCCCATGTGCGCATAGCCTCCCATGGAGACCTGGAAACCATCGCCGCCAAACCAGCCCAGCATCCTTTGCGCCCCATGAGCGAAGAACACCACTCCCAGAACCACGCGCAAAGTGGTCAGGCTCACGTCGTTGTTGGTGCTCATCAACCTCTTTACCATGGCTTCCTCCTGACAGGATCTCGCCCGTCCATCGAATCATGATTCATGGTTACCCTCGGCGGCGCAACCCGTCAGCCAACCCGCCCGAGAAAATAAACCGCGTCCCGGAAGCGGGGTATAATTTCAACACAAGACCCCTCGAAGGACGGTACAAACGAAAATGTCTGCAGGCAATGGTACAAACGGCAGTGGCTTGGACGCGGTTCTCAAACCGCGGGCAGAATGGCTGGCGAAGCGCAAGGCCGAAAACACCGACGGCAACTTCTCCCAGATGCATTACGCGCGCCAGGGCGCGATCACCGAAGAGATGCGCTACATCGCGCACCGCGAGAAAATCACGCCAGAACTAGTCCGCGACGAAGTCGCTCGCGGCCGCATGATCATCCCCGCGAACATCAATCATCCCGAACTGGAGCCAATGGCGATCGGCGTAGAGTCGCTCTGCAAAATCAACGCCAACATCGGCAACTCGGCCGTCACGTCGAACGTAGAAGAAGAGCTCAAGAAGCTGCACACCGCCGTCCACTACGGTGCCGACACGGTGATGGACCTCTCGACCGGTGGCGATATTCACACCATTCGCCAAGCCATCATCCGCCACTCGCCCGTTCCCATCGGTACGGTTCCGATTTACGAAGCGATCTCCCGCGTAAAGCGAGCAGAGGATCTGACCGCCAGCGTGATGCTGGAAGTAATCGAAGAGCAGGCGCAGCAAGGCGTGGATTACATGACCATTCACGCCGGCGTTCTGATTCAATACGTGCCCATGGTTTCGAAGCGCATTACCGGCATAGTAAGCCGAGGCGGCGCGATTCTAGCCCAATGGATGACCTACCACCACAAGCAGAATTTCCTCTACGAGTGCTTCGAAGACATCTGCAAAATTTTCAAGAAGTACGACGTGAGCTTCTCGCTAGGAGACGGCCTGCGCCCCGGCTGCCTCGCCGACGCCAGCGATGAAGCCCAATTTGCCGAACTAAAAACCCTGGGCGAACTGACTCGCATAGCCTGGAAGCATGACGTGCAGGTAATGATCGAGGGCCCCGGCCACATTCCGATGCACAAGATCAAGGAGCAGGTAGAAAAGGAAAACGAGTGGTGCGACGAAGCCCCCTTCTATACCTTAGGCCCGCTAGTCACCGACATAGCTCCCGGCTACGACCACATCACCTCCGCCATCGGAGCGGCGATGATTGGCTGGTACGGCGCATCCATGCTCTGCTACGTCACGCCAAAAGAACATCTAGGCCTGCCCAACGAAAAAGACGTGAAAGACGGAATCATCGCCTACAAAATCGCCGCCCACGCTGCCGACGTAGCCCGCCAGCGTCCCGGAGCCCGCGACCGCGACGACGCCCTAAGCTATGCTCGCTACAAATTCGACTGGGAAAAACAGTTCGAACTTTCCCTCGATCCCGAAACCGCCCGCTCCATGCACGACGAAACCCTGCCCGAAGAGGGATACAAGTCAGCAGCCTTCTGCTCCATGTGCGGCCCAAAGTTCTGCTCCATGAATTACTCCAGCAAAGTGGACGAATACAACAAGCAGGTGCACGGCCTGGAGAAGAAAGACTACTCGGAGTTAGTGGAGAAGCTGGTCACGATCAAGTAAGTGCTCACGTAGGGACGGACGCATTCGTCCGTCCGAGTGTGGGGACGGGCGGCTCGCCCGTCCAAGAACCCTACTGCGTAAGCGCGATTCGTATCAGGGCACACCTTCAGGTGTACCGACAACCCATGCCAAGGCTGAGCGTGGACGGAACTTCCTATACATTTCACAATCATTGTGAAAGGCGGACCCAATCACCAGGGAACGCGAATGAGCAGACCGTGGGCGGGTGGCCCCCTTCTGTTGCGGCTTGAAACTTCTGGGGGGTGCCCCACTTCTCGCGGTTTTCGAGAAGTGGGCATCTCCGCAGCCGACTGCGCCGCTTACCTGACTCGACTCCCGACGAGGATTCGAGAACATCTTGTAATACACAATAATATATGTTATTGTTTCTGCATTATGGGCACCTCCGAAAAAACCATCAGCTTCCGCGCCGTCGCCGAAAAGATCGACACGCTTGATTCTCTGGCCGCCGCCCAGGACCGTTCCCGCAGTTATCTCATCAACCAGGCGATCGCCAACTACATCGATCTGCACGCCTACCAGGACGCGCTGGTCCAGAAGGGCCTCGAAGAAATGCGGAAAGGCCGCGTCGTAAGCCATGCCGAGGTCGTAAAGCGGCTCAAGAGGACAGGGCGCGCAAGCCGATCGTCGAGCCGCTTATCGAGCCAATGATCCAATGGACCGAGCAAGCCATCCGGCAACTCGATCAGGCCCGCGATTACATCGCCCTCTCGAACAGCGAAGAGGTCGCCGCCCGGATCACGGCGCAGATCGTCACCGCGATCCAACAACTAACTGCCTTCCCCATGTCGGGCCGATCAGGCCGCGTTCCGGGTACTCGTGAACTGGTCATTTCGAATACGCCCTTCATCGCAGCCTACGCCATCGATCATGACCGCATCGTGATCCTCGCCCTCTACCACGGCGCGCAACAATGGCCCGAGGCCTTCTAAGCCGGGTGACTATGCCCAGAACGACGAACTCTGATCCGAAATCCGTTGACTTAAGACCCATCGCGCACAACACTTATTTATCTGATTGGGGCAGGTTCAAGGTCCGTCAACCGAGATGGCCCTCGAAGCTGCCCCAACCCCATTTTCAGAGCTCTTTGACAATCTAAATTGAGGCGTTTTACGGGCGTGACCCTAAGCCCGGTCGAAGGGGTGGGCCCGCTGCCGAAATCCAGCGTGAAGCCAACGGATCTCGTAAGTCAATGGTTTTCAAAGACTTTACGGGCAACTCCTTTAAACTCAAAGACCTGGCAGGAAATTCCTCCTAAGTCTTTGATTCCAATATACCGGGGGAGGGGGGTACCCCCGGTGCTAAACAGTCGCAAGTCGGCGCGGACTGTCGGAACAAGCATAGAATGACAGGTTATCCGCGAAGCGAAAAGGAGATTCCAGTTCCGATGTCACAGTATGAAGAACTGCTGGAAGAATTTGAGAGATACGGCCGCTCCGCCGATGGCGTGAAGTCGCTTATGCAGCACATCGCCGAGCGCCTCCACGAAGCGATGACCCGCTACAACTGGGTTGGCTTTTATTGGATGGAAGCCCCCGCTTTCGAAGCTCTCGTCCTCGGACCCTACAACGGCAGCTTCATGCCCACCCTGCGTATCCCGCTCGATAAAGGATTGTGCGGAGCCGCAGCCACTTCCGGAAAGTCCGTCGTAATCAACAATGTTAAGGCTGATCCTCGCTATCTTGGATCGGATCTCGTGAAATCCAATATGGTGGTGCCGATCTTCGTGAAGAACCGCGTCGTGGCAGAGTTGTGTATCGAAAGCTACTTTTCGGATACCTTCGATCGTCCAGAGCAGAAGTTCATCGAGTTCTGCGCCGCTCTGGTCGGCCGCTATATGGAAAAAGAGGCGTTAGCAGCGGTGAAAAAAGCGCCGTGAGCGACGGCGAAGGTCAGGCGGGAATAAACGTAAGGAACGGGTCGACTGTGCCGCGATTCACACTCTAAAATCCGCCGCGCCGTTCCACACCAACTGCACTGCAATCGCCAGAATCAGGAATCCGAAAATGCGGTTGATCGCGCCCATGGCGCTGGGTCCAAGGCGCTTTACGAATGGACCTCCCAAGCACAGGATCAGATAGCAGGTCAGGCCAAGCGCAACAATCCCAATCACCATGCCCAGGTAGGAAAGAAAATGGTCGGCGTGGGCGGCGAGTCCCATGACGACGCCGATCGAACCTGGCCCCGACAGCATCGGCATGGCCATGGGCGTGAGCGAAATGTCTTCCTTAGTCAGCGCCTCGTGGCTTTCTGCCGTCGTCATGCGACTGGAACCTGTCACCATGCCCCACGCCGTGTTCGCCACGATCAACCCGCCCGCGATTTTCAATACCGGCAGCGAAATTCCAAAGAAGTTGAGGACGAAGCGCCCAAAGAGCATGAAGACGACCAGGATCGCAATGACATCGAGAGCGATCTTCAAGGCGGTGCGACGGCGCTCTTTCCGGGTGTAGTCGACGGTCAGACTGAAGAACATCGGAACGCCGCCCAGAGGGTTAACAATGGGGAAAAGCGCGAGGAATGTCGCCGTAGCTGCGCTCGGCAGATCGTGTAGCACGTGCTCGATGGCCAGGTGCGGATTCATCATTGTCTTGAATCACGTGATCGGGTGATCGAAACCCAGTGTTCCAGCTGGTTTTTAGATGACCCGATGGCCCGATGGCCCGATCACCCGATTTGCTTCATCGGTTTTGCTCCAGCACCAGAACAGCCCGGTTCAACGCAGCCGCCAGCGCAGCGATTTGTTGTTCGGTGCGGCGAAGATCGCCGCGATCAATCGCCTCGTTCACTCCAGGAATCACCGCCGCGGCGTATCCGGTGTATTGTCCGGGTGCGTAAATGGCGTGGTGAAACCACGGACGGTTAGGCAAGCCCTCGGGAATCAGCAGCGCCCGCTCGGCTTCCCGGAGTTTCGCATTCAGGCGATCTGGTGTTGCCGGCATTTTTCGCTGCTTTTGTAAAATTTTCGCGCCCGCTTCCTGCAGGTGACGCGCGCCTTCCAAGGCTGCCGAAAAATCCGGAGCTTTGCCTCCGAAGCGCTCTTTACCTTTGTTCTTAGCAGCGTCGAGATAGACCAGAATTTCCTTCCCGTAGTTTTCGTAATCGTAAGGAAGCACGTCGGCGCTGGACATGCGCAGCACTTCCAGACCGTAAATGCGCGCCATCTCCTGCTCGTAGCGGAAATCGGGATCGCCGAATTTCTTGAACCAGGCGAAATTATCGAACACCGAGTGATACACACCATAATCGCCGCTCGAAGTGATATCGGTGGAAGGCACGCCTAAATGCTGCAGGAACACCGTGTAATCGGAGCCACTACCCAGATCGCCCACAGGAACATCGCCCTGCATCGCCGCCGGTGGTGGACGGAAAGTGCTGTTTTCCTGCGCCCGGCTGTTCTCCGCACTTGGCTCACTCGTCTTTTTCCACGCGTCGTACACGGTTCCGCCATCGGGCGATGGCACCGTCTTCGCGATCTCCCGGATAAACTCTTTCAGCGTGGGCACGCCGGAGGCTCCGAACTTCTTGCCGGATACCGCGACGTCCATATTGAAATACGCGGCAGCATTCCCCAGTTCCTGCGCGTGATCTTCGCCCCACTCGGTGGAACCAATCAGTCCTTCTTCTTCCGCGTCCCAGCTTCCGATCACAATCGTCCGCTTCGGCTTCCAGCCCGACTTCAGCAGTTCGCCCAACCCGTGCACCGTCTCCAGCATCGCCGCCGTGCCACTGTTCGGATCCACCGCTCCATACACCCAGGCATCGCGATGATTGCCCGCCACCACCCACTCGTCGGGCGAAGACGTTCCCCGAACTTTGCCAATGACATCCCAAATGGTGCGGAACTGGTAGTCCTGCTTCAGGTGCATCTTCACTTTCGCCGGACCTGGACCCACGTGGTAAGTAAAAGGCAGCGCCCCCTGCCACTCGCGCGGAGAGGCGGGTCCACCGAGGTGTTCGAGAATCGGCGAGGCATCCGCGTACGAAAGCGGAGTCACGGGAATCTTCGGCAACTGCTCGGATGCGGCGGGAGAAATGCGCTTCGCATCGGGCAGAGTCGGAATGGACGCCACTCCCGGAGTGGTCGGGTCCCCGGGAAACTGGAACATGAATCCGATCGATCCACGTTGCACGCCGCTCGCCGGACGCCACGGCCCTTTCGGATAGGCGTCGCCACGGTAATAACCATCGTCTTTCGGGTCGGAATAAATGATGACTCCCGCCGCGCCGCGCTCCTGCGCCACGAACGCTTTCACGCCGCGGAAGTTTTCACCATATCGGACAATGACGATCTTGCCGCGCACATCGACATTCATCTGCTTCAGCTTGTCGAAGTCAGCGGGCGAACCGTAGTTGGCATAGACAACTTCCGCCTCGGCGTCGCCCGAGGGCGACATGCCGTTGTAGGCGTTGACAATGCGCGGATCGTCCTGGAACGGATCGCCGTCGACATGCTCGCGCCGCGGCCCGTGCATCTCCACGCCGTCGGGCGCGGTCAGGTCCACCCGAATCTCCGCCGGATAGTTGAGCCAGACTCTATATTCGACAATCTCAGTGTCCAATCCGGCTTCGCGAAACTTCTTCGCCACATACTCGGCGGTCGCTTTGTCCTCGGGAGATCCCGCGATGTGCGGCGCTTGGGTCAGAATGCGCAGATGCTCTTCTGCCAGCCTCGGGTCAGGCACAGCCAAGAACTTCTTTTCGACTTCCCGCTCGCCGGCCACATCGCGGAACCCACTGATGGACCAGTTGTCCGGCGGCTCTTTACCAGCCTGATCAAACGCCAGCAGGGTCGAACCCATCAGCACGAAGAACAGAACCGCACCCGAAAGAAATTTCATGAAGCTCCTTGTCGAAACATGATTCAGAGTTTTTCCAGCACCGTCAGAACTTCCTCCACCGGCTCAACTTTGTCCCGGGCGTAGGTCTTGCGGAAGGCGACGTTTCCGTTGCGATCCACGATCACCACCGCCCGATCGCTCGAGCCCGCGCCGTCACCGGATTTCCGCAAAACCCTGTAGCGCTCTGAGACTTCCCCGTGCGGCCAGAAATCGCTGCACATCGGAAACTCGAAAGGGCCGATCTCGCGTTCCCAGGCCGTGGTGTTCATAATGGAATCCACTGTAATAGCTACAATTTCCGCGTTGTTCTCCAGCACTCGCGGACGTTGCGCCTGGTAGCTGATCAACTGGGCCGCACTCGTTTCCTGCCAGTTGAACGGGTAGAACGCCAGCACCACAGTTTTCTCTCCGCGATACGCGCTCAGACGGAATGGTTGCTTGACACCCGCAACCAGCGCCGGCAGTTCGAAGTCCGGCGCTGCATCGCCGACACCCGGCATTCCGTTCTCAATCACCCCGCGTAAACGCTCTTCCCGCATATGAGCCGGCACAAACCCACCACAAACTGAAGATTGTACCGTGCGCAGGGAGTCGCCGTTGGAACGCGTTACACTAAATAGCAATGACCGTGTCGCCAACAGCTCGGTTCTCCGATCGAGTGGAGAACTACGTCCGCTATCGCCCTGGATATCCGCCTGAAGTTCTCGACCTGCTCCGCACCAAATGTGGATTGCAGCCGAGTCACATCGTCGCTGACATCGCTTCCGGCACCGGCGTGTTTACCCGCCTCCTCTTGGAAAACGGGAATTCCGTTTTCGCCGCCGAACCCAACAC